>WNGR01009829.1_pt1 | contig 16691 bp, 15 predicted proteins | sample 5407581 | NCBI WGS metagenome assembly WNGR01 (sample SAMN13153383, study PRJNA577476) | soil metagenome | isolation source: 80 cm soil or saprolite under Garry oak tree replicate 2 | place: USA:California | collected 2016-06-15 | reverse complement strand
TCGCGCGCCCACCGCGTCCAATCCGGCGAAGCGAATGACCGCGTCCGCATCCAGATCGGCCCCGGCCACCACGCCATAGGCGCGGACGTGCTCCCGCGGGGTGAGCTCGGCTGAGAAAACCGGCAGCCATCCGATGACGGCGCTCACGCGTCCGCGCGCCCTCAGCTCGCCCGCCTGAGCGCGGTACACACCGGCGAGGAGCCGCAACAACGTGGTCTTTCCGGCCCCGTTCGGACCGATCACCGCCACCTCGTCGCCGGGCTCCACGCTGAACGACACCCCGCGCAGCGTAAAGGGAGGCGGCCCCCCCGCTCGGTCGAGCCCCGCGGGCGGACGCAGCGTAGTCGCGAGGTCGCGCACCTGAAGCAGCGGCTCGGCCCGTGTCACAGCACCTCGCGCAATCGCGGATCGAGGCGACGCAGCACCGTCCATCCGGCCACGAGCAGCACACCCGCGGTCACGGCCGCGAGGCCCAGCGCGTCGGGCGAGAGAGGCACGCCGCCCAGTAAGGCGGCACGGTATGAATCGATCGCCGCGGCCATCGGGTTCCCGAGGAACAGCGGGCGGAGCCACGCGGGAATCAGCGATGACGGATACACCACCGGCGCGGCGAACATCAGGATGTAAAGCAACGGTCCTGCCGCGAGGCTCACGTCCCGATAGAAGGCGTTGGCCGCCGCCATCAGCCAGCCGAGGCCCAGCATTGCCGCGATCTGGAAGGTCAGCGCGACCGGAAGCCACAGCACGAGCGTCCCCACCGGCGGGATCCCGTGCAGCGCCACTACGGCCACCACGAGCAGCGGCACGGCGATCAGAGCGTCGAGACAGGCACCCACGATAGCGGCCGTCGCGACTGCCGTGGCCGGGACCGGCACCTGGCGCAGCAGCGGGGCCGCGCGTACGAGCGACGCTGCGGCGGCGGTGACGCCGCGCGCGAAGGCCCGCCATGCCAATACGCCGACGTACACAAACAACAGGTACGCCGCGGGCGGCACTCGCGGGCGGACGAACAGTGTGAAGACCAGCGTGAACGCCCCGCTCTCGAGCAGGGGCAGCACGAGCGCCCAATACCGCCCGACCAGCGTTTGTCGCAGCCGGCCGGCCCGCTCGTCGAGCGCCAGGCGCCACACTACGCGGCTCAGCATGCCGCCGCCCGAGCCTCGAGCGCGCCGAGGCAGGCCGCGAGCCGCGCCGGATCGCGATAGGTGTCGCGGCCGAGCCGGAGGCTGAACGCGCCACGTTCGACGGCGCGGCCGAGCAATGCGAGGACGGCGGGCGCGGCGTCGCGGCAGGCGAGCAGCCAGGGCGATTGCCTTACCAGACCGGCGAGCGCATCCGCCGCCGGAACGGGCGTGAGCACGGTCGCCTCGCGCGCGGCGACGCTTGGGAGGATCACGCCGGCCAGCCGGGCCGTACGCCGCCAGCCCGCGAGGCCCAGCTCCGCGGGAGCCACCTCGCGCCGCTCGCCGGTGGGGTCGCCGCCTTCCCCATTGCGGTCCAAGTGAAACGGGCGGAGCCAGCCTTCCACTTCCACGCCGTCCTCACGAGCCGCGAGCACCACCTGATCGTCGGACACATAGCCCCAACCAGCGGACGCGAGCGTCGCGCAGGTAGTGGACTTGCCCGACCGCGCGTCCCCTGCGAGGAGCCAGGCATGGCCATCCGGTGCAACGACCGCGGCGGCGTGAACCAGCGCGCGCTCGAGCCTCGCGAGGAGCAACGCGGCCGAGATGGTGAGCATGGAGTACAGGTCACCCGCCGCTTCCTGAGCCCCGCCCGCAGGATCCACCTGCATTCGGCCGCGCCCCGCCGCAAGACTCAGGACGCCACCGCTCGAGGGAGCCCCTCCCCGCAGGACCGCCGTGGCGCGGCCCTGGTCCACCCACGCGGCGACGCGGTCGAGCGCCAGCGTCGCCGGTTCCGTCGGGCGCCGCAGGGGCGCGCGACTCGCACGGACGGAGATGGTGGTGCGGGCCGACATGCCACGCGGCTCGCCCAGGCCCTGGGGGATCCACCGCTCCGCCAGGGGATAGAGGGAGCGGTCCAGCGCGAGCCGGATGGCTCCGTCCGCCACGAGGTCGAGCGTGATTCGGGATGTCACCGCAGGACGATCATCGAGCCGGCGGACGGCGCCTCGGCATCTCCACGCACCACCCAGGCGTGCGCGCCGATCGCGGTCGTGTCGCCGGGCCGGGTGACGCCGAGCTCGACGCGGCACGGGATGCCGTACCGACGCAAGACGAGGCATTCGGCGAGCGCGCGGTACAGGCAGGTGTTTCGCCACCACGGCAGCCGCGTCCGGGCCAGCACGCGCAACGTACCGTGCGCGGCGCGGAGCGCATCCGCCGGATCTCCGCCCCGTCTCGCGAGCGGCCTGGGCGCTCTGATCAGATCCGCGAGTCTCGAGGTCCCCCCCCGGAGCCAGAGCGGCAGAGAGAGCGCGGCCGCCACACCGATCGCGTAAGCCGCCGGCCGCCGAACGGTCACGTCACGAGCCCGCGGGCGCGCAGGTCCTCGAGCGCCCGATCCATCTCCGCCTGAGCCGTGGCGGCGTCCACGGCAAACTCGTCGACCAGTGCGTCCACGATCTGAGGCGGCTCGAGCGCCTGCTCGAGTCCCTTCCAGATGCGCGCGGCGGTGGCATTGAGTCGGTAGTAGCGCTTGGTCTGAAGATCGAGCAGCACGGCCTCGCCCTCGAGGTGCGCCGCGAGAACGTCATCCCGGATCTTCGTTGTCGGCTGTCCTCGCATACGCCCCTCCTTGTTTACAGAGCACCATCGGGATGGACCGGCGCCCTCCGCCGGGCCCGCGATCGACCGCGTGCCGCGAAGCGGTGGCCGCGCACCGGGAAGCGCTCATCTAACAGTGCCAACGCAGAACTGCGACGTAGGCAGTCCTACCACGTACGACAAGACGATCTGCGCGTCTAGGGCTGTAACCTGTCCGTCACAGTTCGCGTCGCCATTTGGACTCACGACCCACCCGGTCGGTACAGGAAGCCCGACCGCCCCCGCGAGGATGCCCTGAGCGTCCACTGGGGAGACGCCGCCGTCGAGACTCACGTCGCCGCGCAACACGCCGCCCTGGACGGCGTGGACGAACACCCCGCGTCCGTGTGTGGCGGCGACAATCGTTTGAGTGGCGCCTTGGTACACCAGGTCAAGGACGGCGACGTTCGGGAGGCCGGTCGTTGAGGGCTCCCACGTTGTGCCGTCGTCGGTCGAGTGGAAAATGCCGAGATCCGTGCCGATATACAGCTCGCCGCTCCCAGGCAGGCGGAGAATCGCGCTGACCGGAATGTCCACGAGGTTCGAGCTGATGTCCTGCCAGCTCACGCCACGATCCAGCGTCCTAAACACGTGTCGCCCCTGGTTGAGTGTGAACCCTGACAGCGTGACGTAGGCTCGTTGAGGGTCAGTGGCGTCGGCCGCAATGTCGGTGACGGAGTAGCCGCCGCCAACATTCACACTCGTCCAGGAGGCGCCACCATCCGCGGTTACGGCGACGGTCCCCAACCAGTTACCCACGTAGATCGTCTGCGGATTGGAGGCTGCAACGGCGATGGCGCTGATCTGCGACAGATCCGGGCTAATCTGGCTCCATGATTCCCCGTTGTCCGTCGTCCGGTAAAGCCTAAAGGTTCCGAAGTAAAGCACCTGAGGGTTCACCGGGTCTATCGCGAGAGGGGGAATGAAGAGCGCAGGATCGCTAAGGGTGATGCCCTTGACCTTCAGAACAAAATCGCCACCGCTGTCCCGCCGCCGTGGTCCCGAAAACCCCGTGTTGACCTGCCAGTATGTCTCAGCCCAGGCCGTCGTAGGCGTTTGAAAATTGATGGCCGTGAACCCGCCGTCAGAGAACAGGACGCGGGACCACACTGGGTCGCCGGTGTACTCCACAGTGCCATTGTCCTGTGTACCACCAAGAATGTCAGGTGCGGTGTTCGGAGAAACTGAGATCCCCGGGTAGAACTGCGTGATGGCAAGATTAGTGTTGAGGCTCACCCAACTCTGCCCCCGGTCGCTCGACCGGAAGATTCCGCCGTCGTTGCCGGCAAAAATGGTCGACGGATTGGCGGGGTCGAATGCGAAAGCATGCTGATCCCCATGGATCAAGTCGCCGATGTTGCTAAAGCTGACACCTCCGTCCGTTGAGAGGAACAGCCGAACGCCGCCTAAGTACACAATTTGCGGGTCACTTGGATCGACGGAAATGACCAGGTCGTAGAAGCACTGACCGCCGCAGTCGAATCCCGCTGCGCCAACATGGGTCCAGGTCGCTCCCGCGTCCTCGGTCTTGAACAACCCGAGTAGGCTGCCGGTGCCGTCCTTGGTAACGGCCGCATAGAGGGTCGCTGGCGACGAAGCCGAAATTGCGATCTGGATGCGCCCGAAGCTCGAAATCGGAAAGACCGGCGGGAATCCAGCGGACACGGCGATCCAATTGGCACCGCCGTCAGTTGATTTGTCGACCTCATACACCCCGTCATTACGGGGAGACCCGGCCGCATAAAGCGTGGAGCCATTGGTTGGATCCGCCACGAGGTCTGTAAAGCCTCCGGTTAGCAGCAGTGTCCAGGTTGTCCCGCTGGTGGTGGACTTGTAGAGCCCGCCGCTCGTCGCGGCGAAGACGGTCGAACTGGTCGGCGAACCCGCAGTAGCTGGGTCGATGACGATCTTGGACATCCTTGCCCCACCCGCAGGTGTGTCGAAAAACGCACCGCCCAGTTGGGTCCAGGTGGCTCCCCCGTCGGTCGAGCGCAGTACGCCACAGCCGTAGTAGCCATCTGCCCCGGTTATCTCCCCGGTCCCGGCATACACGGTGGAGGGGGTAACAGGATCCACGGCCAGCGCCCCCATGGCGAGCGAGCACTCCGCGTCCGTCAGCGGTACCCAGCTTGCGCCACCGTCCACGGTCTTCCAAACGCCCCCTTGGGCAGCCCCCACATAGATGACGTTCGAATTTGTTGGATCGATCGCGATGGCCCTCACGCGACCGGCAGATCTGCCGTAGTAAGGAATCGCGCTCGGCCCACGCGGGGCCCAGCCCGTTGCGCTCGACACCGCCTGCACGCTTTGCGCCCGGACCGCGCCGGGCCATCGAGCCTTATAACTTGCCCGGGCCGCTTGCAGCGCGTGCGGCGGGATCCTCTTGAACGGATTTGCGCGTTGACGGTAGAAATACCTCTCCCGTTCGACGGGGTCCTCCCGTTCGCGGGAGTGCTGCAGCCCCGGCTTCCCTTGGGCGGGCAAGCGACCCGGCGCGATGGAAACCATGCCGAGACCGAGTGCTAGCAAAGGGAATCGCCCGGCCCAGATCGCGGCCACCAATCCCCGCACGTAGCCCATCGCTAGCCCAGTCACGCTCGTTTCCCTAGTATCACCTTGACCCCAAGCGAACCGCTCTTTGGCGTGGATCGGCCGATAGGTGATTCCCGAAGTCCGTGCCGGTCATCTCATCCAGCGCGAGCTCCATGGTCGCCAGCGCCCGCGTGTCGTTGACTCTGAATGTGACGGCAAAGAGGCGCCCGTCTTGAAAGCCTTCCACGGCGGCCCCGGCAACGCGGATGTGTCCCGCCTGCGCATTGAACGCGCGCAAGCCGGCCGGGAGTCGGGATTCGGCCACGAAGGTGAGCCCGATCGGATCGTACCGCAGGTGCCCCGCGAAGCTACCGACCGCCTTCGCGCCTCGCGCGGGAGCCACGTTGGCTGTCACCGTAATCGTCGATCCCACTCGGGGGGCCTTATCCGACACCGTAAGATAAAAGACCGAACTGGTGCCGCCCGTCTCGGGCGGCGTCGTAGCTAAGCCCCGTGGATCGTCTTGACACCCAAGGCTCCCGACGAGGAACCCAATGGCGCCGAGCCTGGGGAATGTTCGCATGAGCAGCCTCCTCAACGCGTAATCAGCGGATACGTCACGGACGTCGTATTCGGTAGCAGGTTTGTGAACGTGCCGGCCCCGGTTAGCTCCGACGGGGCAAGTGTCAGCGAGCCGGCCACGCCAGCCAGGGACTCGGCCTGGAAGGTGATTCGCAGCAGCTCGACACGTCCCGCGAAGCCGCTCGGGTCTGCCATGGCCAAGGTCAGCGACCCGTTCGCCGCATTCGTCGCGTTGACCGCGGGCGACACGCCGCTGCCACCGTTTTCGTGGGACTGGTACATCATGACCGATGGATTCCAGGCCAGGTTCACCTTCGTAGAGCCGAGCAGCTCGCCCGAATCTCTCATATCGACGACGAGCGTCACCGTAAAGGTCGTTCCGACTCCGTAGCTGAACTGCGTGATGTCGGTGATGACTACTGGCCCGCCCGGGACGGCCACGACCGCGAGCAGCGAGTCCGCAGGTGCGCTCCCGCCCGACGCCGTCGCCACGACCACCGATTGGCCTCGAGCCAGGCCGTTCAAAACGCCGCCCGGTGAGAACGAGGCTACCAAAGGATTCCTGCTGGCGAACGTCACCGCCGGATTCGGGATGACGTTGCCGTCGGCATCCTTGACTACGACATCGATGTTCGGGTGGGCCCCAACCTCGATGATCAACGGCTTTGGTCCGATGACCAGCGTGGCAGGGCCGGTGGCGCTGAGAAACGTTGCACCGACCCTGCGAACACTCGACATCAGGACCATGCAACCGCCCGTCCCCGTGCAGTCCCGGCTCCACTGATTCCCGCCGGAGACGAGGTGATCGTGCCGCTTCCGGCGATCGATACTGTAAGCTCGGGTGCGAATGCCACCGAACAGTTTCGATTTTGGGTCATCACGAGCGTGGCAGAGCCGCCACTGCCAGCGCAGTCACCACCCCAACCGGCTATCGAGAAAGCCCATCCCGGTGCGGTGTTGGGCGAGAGCGTGACGGATGCCCCGCTCAAGAACCGGGCCGCGCAGAGCCCGCCATTCCCGGCGCTGCAGCTGATCCCCATGGGGGCCGAGGTTACCGTACCCCCGCCCAGGACGGAGACCGTGAGCACGAAGAAATCCTGCACCGCCGCATCCACCAGCACCTGGAAGGTGAAAAATGCCACGGTGCTCGGCACGCTCCACTGCCACGTCTTCCCGGAGGACACCTGCCCCGTCGGCAGAATCTCGTTGTAAAGGAAGTACGGTTGATCCGTCCCCGTGAACGTTCCAGTGCCGTCGGCGTTCGCCACCGTCACCGTCCCGGCGCCGGAGGTCACCGTGGGTCCGGAGTGGAAGAACACTTTCACCCCCGTCACGGTGCTCCCGTCTGGCGTTCCCAGGTTCAGCGCCGTGAGATTCTGCACCGTCACATCCGCCCGGAAGATCTGGGTGCTCGCGTCGTAGCTCACGTTGCTTGAGCGCAGTTGGACGTACATCCCCTGGCCGCCGAGGATCAGCTCTGTCGAGGCCTCCATGGCGCTCCCCGTAACCGTGGCGCTCGGATTGCCACAGCTAAGCGTCTGGGCCCGCGTATCCACCTGGCAGGTGAGCAGGGGACCCGTGGCCGCTGGCGGACTTCCGGGCCCGCTCGGGCTCCGTTCACTACAGGCCAACCCGAAGGCGGCGAGGACTAGGATGGCCGCTCGTGGCGCGATGGCTGACCCCCGCTGGATGCGCCTTCGTCGATCGTGCACTCCGCCCTCGCGTTAGTTGCTGATCGTTACCGTGACGCCGGCCGACGTCGTGGAGTGGCCGGACGTGTCGCGTGCGACCGCCGCGAGCGTATAGGTCCCGTTGGGCATGGTCGCCGAGTCCCAGGAGATCGTGTACTTGGTGAGCGGCGAGGGCGTCGTGACTTCCGCGCCGATGTCCTGGCCGTCGAGCTGGAACAGCACGCCGCCCACCGCCCAATCGTCCGCGGCGGTCGCCGTCAGGCTCACGACGCCCGTCAGCGTGGGGCTCCCCACGATACCGGGCGAGAACAGCGAGACGACAGGCGGCGCGATGTCGGGCAACAGGCTCGGGTGATCGGCCCTCCATTTGGCGACGGCCGCGTTCCAAAAGTCGAGGCCGGCCTGCCCGGTCATCAGGGTGTAGCACGTTCGACCGTTGAAGGTGAGCGGCAGCGGCTCCGGGAACGGTCCGGTGCCGAGCCAGACCATCACGTTGTTCGCGCAGTCCACCAGCTTGCCGGGCGGCGGCGCCAAGTACAACTCGCTCGAATTCTGGTCGACTCGGAACACGTTGTTGAACAAGGCGAGGTTTGGGCCGGTGCTGGGCATGCTGCCCCATTCGAAAATCCCGACGGTGCCGGGACTCGTCCCTTTGAACACGCCATCCATCGGCTGCAGGTGAACGAGCGAATTCTTCAACGTTACGAGATGGTTGCTGCCGTCCACCCCGAATCCGCCTTCATCGGCGATCGGGTCGTAGCATTCCATGTACACATCGTCGATGGTGCCATTCTGCTTGTAGTCGTTCTCGACGCAGCCGTCCCGATCGTAGATGTAGTAGCCGCTCCGCACCGTGTAGTTCGGGGCATTTAGCTGGAGCGACACGCCATTGCCGTAGTCGAACATCGAGAAGTCTTCCACCGTGACGTTCGTGCCGGTGTCGACCAGTATCGCAAAGGTCTTGATCATGGTGGGCCAGGACGTCGAAGGAGGCAATTGCCCGATGATTTCGCCGCCATGCCAGCACGCGTTCGCACCGCTGATGCGGACGGCGTAGTTGGTCCCGGTCATAAACTGCGCCGTGGACGCGTCGACTTTCGTATTGGCCAGGTTGGCGTTGTGATATTCGGTCGTGTGCAGCCCCGTGAGCGTGATCGTCGGGCCCGGTTGCGCGAGACAGGTCGTGGCCCGAGGCGGCGCCGTCGCGGCGTCCACCAGCACCTCGAAGGTGAACCTTCCGACTGTGGTGGGGACAGCCCACTGCCAGGTCTTGGCGGTGGACACCTGTCCCGTCGGGAGCGACTGATTGTAGAGGAAGTACGGCTGATTCGTCCCCGTGAACGTCCCGGCCCCGTCCGCGTTGGCGACCGTGACGGCCCCGGACCCTGAGACGACACTCGGCCCGGCGTGGAAGAACACCTTCACGCCGCTCACGGAGTTGCCATCCGGCGTCCCGAATGTCGGCGTCATGAGGTTCTGCACCGTCACGTCCGCCTGAAAGATCTGGGTGGCCGGGTCGTAGCGGACGTTGGTCGATTTGAGCAGCACGTCGGTGTTCTGCCCGCCGACGATCAGGTCGGCCGAGAACCCGGAAGGGCTGGCAACCGCAGCGGGCGCGCTCGACATGCCGCAGCTGAGGGTGCGCGCGCCGACGTCGCCCTGGCACGTGACCACCCGATCGGACGAGCCGAGGACGCGGGCAGGGGCACTGGTGATGTGGTCGCTGCAGGCTGCGCCGAACGCCGCGAGGGCGAGTATGGCGTGCCGCACGATGGCCGACGCCGGGGTCCGTGACATAGAAGACTGACTCATCTAGGCCGCAAGGCACGGGCCGTAACCCACAGTCGCTCAGGCGTAGGGCGTCGTGCGGGTCCGGTGAACCTTAGTGGAATCTTAGTGCGGCACGGGGCTGGCAGGGTGCGGCAAGTTTGATGCAGTCCCCGCATCAGTGCATCGCCGACGCATGCTGCGCGTCGCCCGCTCCCAGGTCGATGTTCACCGCGGAATCGGCCGTCGGATCGCGCCACCGCAGGCGAGGCGTCCCACCACTCCACGAGGTGTACACGAGGCGCCCGTCCGCCAGCCAAGTCGGCTGGCCGGCGGTGGCGACGTCGGCCGTGAGCGGCCGGATCTGCAGCGTCACCACGTCCACCGTGAAGATGTTGGTGAGGCCGGCCCGGTCGGAGGCGAAGGCGACGAGCCGCCCATCGGGACTCCACGTGGGCTCGACGTTGGCACTCGTGTCGACGACGAGCGGGGTCGGTGTGCCGCCGGCGACGTCCATGATGTAGAGCCCGGCCGTGCCGCCAGCGGTCGACACGAACACCAACCGGTCGCCCGACGGCGCCCAGCTCGGGCTCGCTTCAACCGAGCCCGCAAACCCGAACCCCGCCGTGAGCGGCCGACGCCCGCTGCCGTCCGCCGCGCACAGCCACAGCTTCGGCACGCCGCTCGAATCGGTCAGGTAGGCAATCTTCGTCCCGTCGGGCGAGAGCGCAGGTTGCGTCTCGTTGAACGCGGTGTTCGTAAGGCGACGCGCGGTCCCCCCGCCAGTCGCGGCAACGGCGTACAGCTGGGCGTGGCCGTCGCGGTAGCTCGTGAACACCACGGTTCCGGCACGCTCGGTCGGATGCTGATCGTCGCCGGGATCCGACGTCAGCCGTACGACGTCTCGCCCGTCGAGCGCCGCACGGTAGATGTCCCGGTTCCCGTTGCGCAACCAGTCGAACACGATCGCCGGTGGCGCGGCGACGTTCGGTGCCTCGCTCGACGTGCAGCCCAGAAACACCGCCACCGAGAGCGTGAGCCTGCGCTTCATCTAGAACGCACCGCGGCTTCGCACCTGATGAGGTCGGTCCGGAACTGGCCCGTCGGAGCAGTGGGCGCGCCCATCGTCCACCTCAAACGGTGATGGGTTCCAAGGCCGCCCCCGACCAGGCACTCGACGGATGGGCCGCGAGCCACTCGAGCTTTCCCGACGCCCGCGCACAGCGAATGCAGGGAAGCGTGTCGAACACGTCAGCAGCGCCCATGCGTGGTGCCTGCGCCGCGCGTAGCTCCCGGAGGCGGGCGACGTACTTGCGGTGCGCGGCAGCCAGCGATTCACGATTCAGATCGGCTACGACCTCGGCCTCGTTGGCGCCGTACTGCGACAACTGGCAGCAGGTGCACACCCGGCCGCGCGTGTCCACGTAAATGCGCCGCAGCGCGAACGTGTCGCACGGCGTCTCGGGGCCGTCGAACGGCGCGCCGTAGTCGAGCGCGATGACGGTGCGACGTCCCAGCTCCCGGGCGATCGCTTCGACCTCGCGACGTATCGCCATCCATTCTTCCGGCGGCAGATCGCTGTCGCGCGCTACGCTGCCCGGGACAGGCTGGGGCAGGATGACGTGGAGCCGCACGCACCCCAACCCTTCCGCGAGGTCGGCCGCTGCGCGCAGCTGATGCCGGTCGCGCCGGTCAACGACCATGGACAACGCGGCGGGGATGCGGCGGCTGGTGAACAGCGCCACTGCGAGCAGCACGCGGCGGAAGCTGCCGCGTCCCCGCTCGGCGTCGTGGATCGCTTCCGTCGCTCCGGAGAGACTCAACCGTACCGCCTCGGGCGGATGACGATCGAACAACGGCATCAGGCGCCGGACGTGCCAGCCGTTGCTGACAAAGCGATAGGGGACGCGGCGAGCCGCGCATGCGGCGACGATGCGAGCGATGTCGGGGTGGAGCAGCGGCTCGCCCCCGGTGAAGCTCGCGGTGACGGAGCCGTACAGGGCGATCGCCTGATCCAGAACGGACTCGACCAGCGCGGCGTCGAGCGACCGCACGGTCGTGACGTCGTCCCGGATGCAATGCGGGCACCGCAGGTTGCAGTGCTCGGTCAGCGCGAAGCCGAGGAGCATGGCAGCGGAGCTCCTCTAGAACACCGTGCTGCCGCTTCCTGGGTCTCCTCCGCCCCCGATCGGCGCCCCGGTCTGGAGCGTCAGGTCGGTGAGGCGGGGCAATTCGGTCAGCGCGGGGCTGACCCATTTCCGTTTCTTTTTGGAGTCGGGCGGTGCGGGCTGCGGCGGCTCGCCGCTGTCAGGAAGATGCTGGGGGTCCATGGGCGCTGTCTCCCGTCGTGAAGCCGTACGGCGCGTACCGATAAGGCCGCCCCCGGTGACACGCACGACACCAGGGGCGAGGAGGGGTGATGCGAACCTACCGGCAGGCACCTTCCCCGCAAGAGGCCGTCCGACGTCCCGCAGCGCGGCGCGCGGCGCCCCCGCGCGACTGGTGTGGTGATCTTGCCACAAGGTTGCATCGCTGTTCGTTTACCGCTGCCACCCACTCAGACGGCCCCGTGAAGGTCAGTGCCGGTGCCAGCGTTCGTGATGCTCTGCGCCTCCGTGCCGCGGCGCTCGACCTGCTTGGGGGCCGGCAACCCGACTGGAGCGACCTGGCCGCCTGCTCCGCCGGCACGTGGGACGTATTTCTCCGTGCGGAGCGCTGTGCGCTGGCGCTCAAGGCCCGGATCGCGGCCGCGGAGCGCGAGGTACCCGACCACGTAGAGACGGCCGCAACGAGAGAGCTGCAGCGCATCCTCTCCGCGCGCGGGCAACTGCTGCGCATCGGCCAACTTGCTGCCGCGCACGGCATTCCGGCGATCGTGCTCAAGGGCGGTGTGGCGGCGCTCGCGAGCGCCGCACCTGTGGACCTGGCCGACGCCGACGTGCTGGTACGCCCGCTTCAGGCCGAGCGGCTGGCCGGGTTATTGGACGAGGAGGGATTCCTGGGAACCGGACCGGCGGGAACAGCTCATCTGGCACAACGCATCGCCCCGAACGCGGTGCAGATCGAGGTCCATTTCGCCATCCAGGATATCGAGGTGAGTGACGCCATGTGGCAGCGCGCCCGACCCCTCGATGGCGTGGTCGGCCTCTCGAGGCTCGGCGCTGCCGACTATCTGTGGCATCTGCTGGTGCACAGCGTGGTCACTCACCCGCACCGGCGCGGCTCGTTGCGGGACGTGATGCTCACTGCGGAGGCCCTGTACGATTGCTCTCCCGCCGAGCTGCGCGAAGTCGAGCGCCGCATCGCGATCCATCCACTCTCCCAAACGCTGGACGAGCTGCTGGACATGGCGCGCGAGCTGCGCGACGGTTTGCCGGTACGGGACCGGTTCCGTCGGGAGGCGGCCGCGAACTACGTGTTCCGCGGCCCGCTCGGGTGGCTGGGGTTCTCGCGCTTCTGGACGCCGGCGTTCGTGAGCGCGCTATTCGCTCAGCTCGGCGGACCCGCCGCGCGGCGTGCCGAATGGGCGTTAGCGTGGCATCGCCCCCCGTTCGCTTCGCCATGGGGATTCGCGGCCCGGCTCGAGCGCCGCTCGCCGCGCATAGGGAGGTGGAGTCGGACCGCAGTGAAGATCACACGGTTGATCGTCGTGCGAATGGCGACGTGGCCGGTAGCGCTGGCGGCGCGGCTGTTGGCGTCCTGAGCGGGAACGTTGCACGTCTGCAATCTCCGCGCATTGCGGAGGCCGCCCGCGGCTCGCACGTTAGGGCCAGCGTGATGAACCAACGTCGCTGGTGCGCCGCTGCGCTCGCGCTCGTCGCCGCCTGCAGCGAGTCGGCGCGAACGTCCACCGATCCCGGCCCCACGCCCAATACGCCGGCGCAGCCGGACCGCGTGTTCTGGGCCCGCGGCGACGGCCCAGACCTGCCCCTGGGCGTCATGACCTTCCACGGCGGAGATGTGCTGGCCGCGAGCAAAACCTTCGCCATCTTTTGGGGCAGCGACTGGAACACGCCGAGCTTCGCCGGAGATAAGATCACCGGTCTCACAAGCTTCCTGCAGGGCTGGAACGGCAGTGCGTACGCCGGCGCGTTGACCGAGTACTCGGGTCAGAACGGCCAGATTACGACCGCCTCGACCTTCCTCGGCTCGGTGATCGACCCCAGTACGGCGCCGAGCGCGGCGCCCGGAGACGCCACCCTGATTGCGGAGGTGGCGAGCCTGGTGCCCGTCCCCGACCCGGAGACCCTCTACCTCATTTACGCCACGACGCCCCGCGGCACCGCGCCGTTCTGCGGTTTTCACACGTTCGGCACCTACAAGCGCCACCCCGTGCAGATCGCCTGGATCTTCACCCTCGACGGGGATGGGGGCTGCGACGCGCACGACAGCTTCACGACGCATTCGCAAGGGCTGGCGGCGCTGGCGAACGTCACCGCGCACGAGCTGGCCGAGACGATCACCGATCCGCGCCTGCTCGGCTGGTATGCCGTCACCGTGGCGGGAGAGATCGGCGACAAATGCGCCTTCGTGTTCGGCGCCAATACCGTCACCTTCTCGAACAGCACCACCTGGCACGTGCAGTCCGAATGGTCCAACCAGGCCTACGACGCCGCCACGGGCGTTCGCAACCGTAGCCAGGAGCCTGGCTGCGTGGTGAGTTAGGGATCAGCGCGAGCCACGCAACACAGTTCCGAAATCTCCGACCGCAATCACCTGGGTACCCGAGCTGCCCCAGACACCGAAGAGATTCGCAAAGGTGGGGCTCGTCTGCAGCACCCAGCTGGCGCCGTCGAAGTGCAGCATATTGCCGAAGTCGCTCATCGCGAACACGTCGCTTCCGGACATGCCCCAGACCCCATTGATATTGACCGGCCCCGCCCCGGTGAATTGCACGGACCAGGCAGTGCCGTTGTAATGGACGACCGTGAAGTTGCCGCCGACCCCGAACACGTCGTTCCCTGAGCTCCCCCAGACGCCCAACAGCGCGTTGGTGGTGCCGCTCGCCTGCGCAGTCCAGGTCGTGCCGTTGTAGTGCAGGATCAGACCACCATCGCCGACCGCGAAGACGTCATTCGTCGCGCTGCCCCAGACGGCGATCAGGGCGCTCGTCGTGCCGCTCGTTTGCGCGCTCCAATTGCTGCCGTTGTAGTGCAGGATCGTGCCACCGTCGCCCACCGCGAACACATCGCCCGCGGCTCTGGCCCAAACGCCATTGAGGAAGCTCGTGGTCCCGCTCGCCTGCCCCGTCCAGGTGGCGCCGTTGTAGTGCAGGATCGTGCCGGCCTCGCCCACCGCGAACACATCGCTGCTCGAGGTGCCCCACACGGCCGAGAGGAATCTCCCGGCCCCGCTCGTCTGCGCGCTCCACGTTGTGCCGTTGAAGTGGCGGATGGTGCCGGCGTCGCCCACCGCGAACGCATCGCTCCCCGAGCTGCCCCAGACAGCAAACAGCGGGTTCGCGGTCGCACTCGTCTGCGCGGTCCAGCTCGTGCCGTTGTAATGCAGAATGGTCCCGACGTCGCCCCCCGCGAACACGTCGCTCCCCGAGCTGCCCCACACACCGAGCAGCGCATTGGAGGTGCCGCTGGACTGCGCGGTCCAGGTGGAGCCGTTGTAGTGCAGGATGGCGCCGGCGTCGCCCACCGCGAACACGTCGCTGCCCGAGCCGCCCCACACGCCGAACAGCTGTGCCGTCGTGGGGCTCGTCTGAACGCTCCAGGTCGTGCCGTTATAGTGTACGATCGCGCCGAAGTCGCCCACCGTGAACACATCGCTCCCCGAGCTCCCCCAGATGCTCGCGAAAAAGACCCGAGACCCATTCGCCCGGGTCCCGGTCGCCTGAACGCTCCAGGCGGTGCCGTTGTAGTGCAGGATCTTGCCGGAGTCGCCCACGGCGAAGACGTCACTCGCCGAGCTGCCCCACACGCCCAGGAAATTCTGTCCCGTCCCGCTCGGCTGCGCGGTCCAGCCGGTGCCGTCGTAGTGCAGGATCCGACCTGACTCGCCCACGGTGAACACGTCGCTCCCCGAGCTGCCCCACACGCCGACCAGCGACTGGGCCGTCGGGCTCGGCTGCGCCGTCCAACTGATGCCGTCGTAGTGCAGGATCGTGCCGTCCAGCCCGACGGCGAACACGTCGCTGCCCGAGCTGCCCCAGACGCCAAGCAGCGGCGCCGGGATCGGACTCGTCTGTGCCGTCCAGCTCGTGCCGTTGTAGTGCAGGATCTTCCCGCCGGCCCCCACCGCGAAGGCGTTGGTGGCCGAGGCGCTCCAGACCGCCGCGATGTCCGTGCCGTCACCGCTGGGGTCGTACAGCCAGCGCAGCACCGTATGCTCCTGGGGTGACGCGGCATCCACCAGCACCTGGAACGCGAACGTGTTGACGGTGACCGGCACGGTCCATCGCCACGGTTTCGCGGTCGACACCTGCGCGGTCTGGAGGATCTCGTTGTAGAAAAAGTAGGGTTGGTTCGCGCCGGTGAACGTGCCGGTGCCGTCCGGGTTCGCCACAGTCACGGTCCCCGTCCCTGACGTCACGGTGGGTCCCGAGGAGAAGAAGACCTTCACGCCGGTTAGCGCGGCGCCGTCCGGGGTGCCGAGGGGCAGCGCCGTCAGGTTCTCGACGGTGACGTCGGCTTGGAACGTGACGGTGTTGGCGTTGTAGCTCACGTTGCTCGAGTGGAGCGCGACGTAGATCCCCTGGCCACCGAGCACTAAATCGGCGGAGAGGCCGCGCGACGACGGCGCGCTCGGCGCGGTGCAGCCGAGCGTCCCGGCGCGCACGTCGGCCTGGCAGGTGATGACGCGCGCCCCGGCCGGGGGGGACGGCGCAGTCGTCACATCCCGGTCGCACGCCGCCACGCCACCCAGCAGGGCGAGCGCGGTCAGCGGGCCCCACCTCAAGGCTCGTCCCTCACCCCTCTATAGGAGTCCGCTCTGAGGCCTGCGGCTAGACAGGAACGTTGCAGTCCTGCAATCTATCGTGGTGCGTGCGCCGGGTGAGTCGAGGCGTGAACTGCGGAGCGAGCTGGTTGCGCTGGCTCCTCCGTACCGAACAGCCGCGTCGCTGCAATCCCCCGACGGCGTGGCGGAGCTCTCGCTCGGGAGTATCGTCCTGGCCAAGGGCGAGACCACCATCGCGGTGCTGGCCGAGCTCACCGCGCTGTCGTATCGCGCGCCGTGGCTTGTGCCGTGCCTCGCCCTCCCCGCCCGGCACGAGTCGCTCGAGCCGCCGTTGCTGCTGGTCACGGAGCTGCGGGACCGCCTGGTGGTGGTGAATGCCGCGGGGCGCGGTAGCGACGAAGTGGCGGACCTGGTAGCGTCGGTGCGGCGGCGGGCGGCGCCGACG
>WNGR01004385.1_pt1 | contig 16691 bp, 14 predicted proteins | sample 5407581 | NCBI WGS metagenome assembly WNGR01 (sample SAMN13153383, study PRJNA577476) | soil metagenome | isolation source: 80 cm soil or saprolite under Garry oak tree replicate 2 | place: USA:California | collected 2016-06-15 | reverse complement strand
TCCCGTTCGAGGACGACTGGGCGTTCGCGATGTACCTCGTGGAGCGATTGCGGGTCGCGGTCGTCCCCGGCTCCTCGTTCTACGGCGACCCGGTCGATGGTCGGCGATACGTGCGGTTCATGTTCTCGAAGCGAGACGAGACGCTCCGCGAAGCGATCGAGCGCCTCCGGGATCTGCGGGACGTGCGGTGAAATGCCCGGGGACGCGGACATTGTCCTCGTCGACGGCAAGGTCTTCACCGCCGCGCGCGATCGGCCGTGGGCGAAAGCCCTCGCGGTCCGCGGCGACCGTCTCCTGGCCGTCGGGACGTCGGCGCAGGCGGAGCGGTGGCGCGGTCGCCGCACGACCCTCGTCGACCTGCGTGGCGGCGTCGTCCTTCCGGGTTTCATCGACGCGCACACCCACATGGCCGATTCCGCCGGCGAAGTCGGATGGACGCGGCTCGATGGGACGCGCGACCTCGAAGATGCGGTCGTCCGCCTCCGAAAGAAGGCTGCTTCGACCCCCCCTGGCGGCTGGGTCGTCGGAATCGATTGGGACGAGGCGAAATGGCCTGAGCGACGGTTTCTCACGCGAGAGGATCTCGATCGCGTATCGACCGAGCACGCCGTCGTCGCCCGGCGGATCGACTGCCACATGGGTTCGCTGAACTCAACGGCCCTCGAGCGGGCCGCGGACCTCGCCGGCATGCGGGGATTTGAAGTCGACGCATCCGGCCGTCCCACCGGTCTCCTGACGGAGGATGCGTTCGGGGAGTTCCATCTTCGATTTGAGACCGGAGGCGCAGGGATCGAGCGCGGTCTTCCTGCGGTCGCGCGGATGGCGCATCGGCTCGGGATCACCTCGATCCACGATGTCGTGAGCCGCGCGGGCTGGACGGCATACCAGCGGCTCCGCCGCACTGGACAATTCCGCGTGCGCGTGTACGCGATGCCGGGGGACTCGATGCTGGGAGCGCTCGTGGATGCCGGGCTCAGCCCGGGGTTCGGCAATCCGTGGCTCCGGCTCGGCGCAATCAAAGTCTTCGCGGACGGCTCCCTCGGCGCCTACACGGCGGCCCTCGGGGCACCCTACGTCGGACGGCCGGACGACCGGGGGATGCTCGTTCACTCGCCAACCGAGCTTCGTTCGATCCTCACGACGGCGCATCGCGCCGGCTTTCAAACCGCGACCCACGCAATCGGGGACGCGGCGATCCGACTCGTTGTCGAGACGCTCGAAGAGGTTCAGGATTCGGCGCCGCAGAAAAGTGCCCGGCATCGGATTGAACATTACGAACTTCCCGATGACGAGGTCTTGCGACGGACGAAGGCTGCGGGAATCGTGGCTTCGTGTCAACCGAACTTTGTCGGGCAATGGAGCGGACCCGGGGACGTTTACGAGATGCGCCTCGGAGGCAGACGATCCGCCGCGAACAATCCCTTTCGCAGGATCCTCCGAGAGGAGGCCAGCCGAGCGGCCACCTCCGGAGGTGCGTATGCCGCGTTCGAGGAGCACGAGAAGGGAAGTCTCGAATCGGGTAAGCTCGCCGATTTCGTCGTGCTCCAGGGCGACCCGTTCGAAACGCCGGACCAAATCGCGCAGATGCGGATCGAATCCACGTGGATTGGCGGGGACCGGGTGTACGCCATCCCATCGAGATCTTGAATCGTGATCAGCCGCTTGTGCTAGAGGCCTGAGCCCTCAATGCGCGGTACAAGCCGCCCCAAACCTTGCCGTCCTTTCGGAGCTTGTTCTCGTAGTTGTTCATCTCGGCCCACATCTCGAATGCCGACTTCGACTTCGCGTCGAACTTGCCCGAGGTCGGGCCGCGGTAGAGCCCGAGAACCGCCAGGTTGGCCTGGATCTCCCGCACAATCTCCGGCTTGAGGAGGACGACATCCTTCGGATCTTCGCGGTTCAGCAGGGTGAGATCGTACACGTTGAAGATGCGGATGAGCTCCTCGATCGGAGCCGGATGGTCATCGACGCGGACGTCGATCCAACGGTCGTTGAAGCCTGCGTATCCGCCGCCGTGCCGGACGACGAGGATCGCCGCACTCTGCTGGCCTCGCTTGTCGCCACCGGCCCGCTGGCCCGCACTCAGCGCCGCGAGGAGACGAACGGGCAAGTCGCCCTGTGTCACCTCGAAGGCCCGGGCCAAGGCCTTCAGCACTTCCTCACCCGCGAGGATGTTCCCCTGGGCCGCGAAATTCCGGCCGACGACATGCCCCGCCCACGGGAAGCATTCTTTCCCGGTGTATGACGCGGCGCGGCCTCGCGCGTCGACGACGCCGACTTGGCGCTGCGCCGCATCTTTGTCCGACGTCACCAGCTTCTTCACGACGTCCTTCGGTGCGACCCCGCGCTTCAGCATCGCGAGCGCATCGGGTCCGTACGCGGTGTTCGCGTACGCCTGGCTCGCGACCGCTCCGACCCGAGCTGCGGCAAACGGCACGACGGCCCCCACCGCGACGAATTTGGATTCGACCGCGACGCCGAGATCCTTGGTCTTCGGATCGAACGCGACGATACTGAACGTGGAAGGTCGCGCCCGGGTCATCGCCGCCGGGAACGGGCGAACGCTATTTCGTCGTTTCCCCCGCTCCCGTAACCCTTATGCTCGTGCCTCAGCTGCGCGACCTCGCCGATGCATGTCCTCCTCGATCTGTACGGAGTCTTGCTCGATCACGAGAAGATGTTTCGCGGATATCGGGAGCGTCTCGCGGAACTTCTCGCGGCCCGTTTCGGCGGCGCTCCGGAGGCGTGGAGGCGCGCGCACGACGAAGCCTGGGTGACGTACCTCCAGCGCGTGAACTCGGTGGACTGGGAATCGAGAGGCTATGCGGACATCGTCGACGAGCTCGATGCACGACACCTTTTGGAGATCTTCGACCGAGTGGGTCTAACCAGTCGGCCTGCCGATGCCCTCGCCGTCTCGCGCGAATTCGAACGGGAGGCGATGTCTCGCGTCAACGCGCGATACCCGGATGCACGTACCGCAATCGAGCGGCTCCGATCGGCCGGGCACCGCGTGTACGTGGCCACGGGCGGCAGCGAGACGAACGACGCAGCGCTCCGTGGCGCCGGCCTGTTCGACCTGATTGACGGAATTTTCACGGGCCACTCGCAGAACGCGCAGAAAGGACAATCACGGTACTGGCAGGAAATCCCGCATCAGCTCGGAGTAAAGCCCCAGGACTGTGTCCTCGCGGATGATCGGCTTGACTATCTCGAGGCCGCGGCCTCCGTCGGAATCGTCGCGCTGTTGCTGGATCGGAAAGGCGCGCACCGACCGGAGTCGATGCCGCCGTACGTGGAGGCGACACTCCGTAACCTCGCGGGACTCCCGCACTGGGTCGAACTCTGGACCGCGACGGGACACGATTGAATCACGACCGGCCAAAGAGGTGGCTCGAGATGCCAGCGAGTGTACCTCTACTTAGAGGTATGACGCGTCAACCCGGATGAGAGCGTCTCACGGCCTCACGCGCTCCAGCTTCACGTAGCGCACGCCATCCCCGACTTCGCCGAAGAGGATCTGCTTCTTCACCCCGTGAGCGAGTCGGACCGCCCGGCTGATTTCCGGCCACGCGCCACGATGGCCTTTCGGGACCACGTGCACGAGATACTTCGCATGGTGCGTCTCCGGGTCGCCCTCGTACGCGCGGAAATGGGAGCCGTACTTGAAGCCGGTCTTCGAGATGACGCCTCGGCCCGTGAGATCCTCGTACGCTTGCAATCGGAGTTCGAAGTCGGGTTGAATCGCGTTCGCCTCCTTGATGAGCCGCGGGAGTCGGATCGGACGGTCCGTGTCCGCGTTCCGCACTTCAACGAGCCCGGCCTTCAAAAGGTACGCCGTCTCGAGGAGGCTGAGTTGCAACCGACGTCCGACGATCTTCCCGAAGAAACCGGCGTCGTGAAGCGCCTTCGCTTGGACCTCATCGATCACGACGGCGCGATCCCCGAGAAAGTGGACGACGACCTCGGTCTTCCGGAGCGGGGCCGGTGGATGACCGCGCGGGTGCGCCTCCCGGACGCTGTAGTATGTCAGATCGCTCTCTTCGTCCACGAGCCCAAGGAGAAGCGTCTTGCGGACCGCCGCCGCCTCTTCCGCCCGCCCGAGGAGTTCCGCGAGGTCGAACACCGCGCGTTCGCTCAACGCTCGCACCCAATATTTGCTCGGCGTCTTCTTCGGCGCGCCACCCCGCGGATACACCTGGAAATCGACGGGGCCGCCGCGGGCTTCGACGACGTAGCCGCGGGCCCTCAGGTCCCGGTACACGAGGTAGCGAATCTCGAACGCGGTCATCGAAGCGCTCGCGGCCCGGAACAGTTCCCGGGCGGAGACCGCCCTGCCGCGCCGTCGCACCTCGAGCCGGCCTCCCTCGACGAGGTACACCGCCTCCAGGAGATTCAACTCGAGGCCGCCTCCCGATCGAGGGGTGCCGAAGAACCCGCGGTTGTGGACCCCACTCCCTTCCGCGGGGTCGTCCACGATCACGCGGTCGTCGAGCAGTTCCCCCGCCATCGGGGACGGCGAAGGCTGGGACCGCGATAAAGGGTTCGCCGCTCTTCGACGAGAAACCATCTCGGGAGAACGCGTCCGTGGAATTTATATAGAAGTCCACACGATGAATGACCGATGAAACGCGACCGGGTCTTGGAGGAGACGAGGCGTGGCCTCGCGAAGACCGGGTTCTTCCTGTCTCGCCCGCACGGGGAACGAGGATTGTGTTTCGATTTCGTCGCGCGGCGCGACGACACGCTCCTGATCGTCAAGGTCCTCCAGAACGTGGACGCGCTGAACAAGGAGACGGCGCACGAGCTCCTCGAGGTCGCGCGAATCCTCGAGGCATCGCCGCTCGTTGTCGGCGAGCGGAGCGGGACTGGATCCCTGGAGGACGGCGTGATCTACACGCGCTTCGGCGTCTCGATCCTCTCCCGCCGGACCCTCGGCGAGTTCTTGGAAGAGGGCGTCCCGCCGTTCCTGTACTCCGCGCCGGGCGGGTTGTACGTCCGTTTGGATGCCGACGCCCTCCGACGATTACGCGAGGAGCGACGGGTGTCCCTCGGGACCCTCGCCGATATCGCGGGCGTCACGCGCCGCACGATCCAGATGTACCTCGAGGGGATGTCCGCGACGATGGAGGTCGCGATGCGACTCGAGGAGTTCCTCAACGAGTCCCTCGTGATGCCCGTCGATCCATTCGCCCTCCTGGCCGACCCGGCCGCGCGAGAGGAGCGACTGCCGCAGATCGAAGGCTTCGAGCGAGAGATGTTCGAGCGGCTCGAACGCCTCGGCTATCGAGTCCTCCGCACGGTCCGGAGCCCGTTCGACGCGCTCTCCAAGCACGAGGAGACGACGTTCCTGACGGGAGTCGGGGAGGCGGACCGGGCCCTCGAACGCAAGGCCGAGGTCGTGTCGAACCTGAGCCGCGTCGTCGAGAAGGACTCGGTCATGTTCGTGGAGCGCGCCCGGGTCCGCATGAGCATCCGCGGCGTTCCCGTCATCGCGCGCGAGGAGCTGCGCCGCGCGAAAGATCGCGACGATGTCGAGGAGATGATCTCCGAGAGGAAGGGTTGATGGACGAGGTCCGCCTCGGCCTCGCGTCCGTCACCATCCTCTCCGTGATCCGCGGCCTGCCGTCGGAGAGGTCGACCGTCGCCACCGCGATCCGGGCGACGAAACCGGACGTCGTCGCTTTGAGCATCGGGCCCGAGGAGCTCCAGACGCTCCGCGTCTACCACGGCGGCCCGTTGGAGCCGGAGAACTTCGAGGAGGAGATCTACGTGGCCGGTCTCTCCGCGTGGGAACCGCCGGTGAAACCCCCGCCGTGCTTCACGGAAGCCGTCCGGGTCGCGGAGAAGCAAGGGACCCGTCTCGAGGCGATCGACATGGACGAGGTCACGTACACCGAGAACTATGTGGACAGCGTGTCCACGCTGGAGGTCATCTTCCAGGGACGCCTGGAGCGACGGCTCGCGAAGAAGCGATTCGACGCGAGGACGCCGCAAGAATTCGTCCTCGCATGGGACGCCGAGGTGAACGGCCCGCCGGGCTTCGCGCGCCTCCAAGCGAAGCGAGAGGCGTTCATGGCCGCGCGCCTGCGCCAGATCGCCGCCGAGGGAGCGTCCGTGCTCGCGGTGATTGAAGTGGAACGGACCAAAGGCGTGCTTGCGGCCTTGCGCGCTTAACGCCCGACGTACTGCGACTTGCTCGCGTCGCCCAGATCGATCGAGTAGACGTTGGCTCCCACGCTGTCGACACTGATTGGATTCGTCCACGCCGCCCCGTTGTTCTGGTTTGACCAATACCAGATGTCCGAGGTCGTCCCCACGACGACGTCGTCGGGCCCATCGCCGTTGACGTCACCCACGCCCAACGTCGTGATCGCGTTCGCCGGGCTGTACGCGGGCACCGCGGTATCGATGACCGTCCCCGAGTTTCCGTAGCCCGTCAGGATTCGCACGGTCGTACCGAACGCGATGACGATTTCGAGCCCTGCCTGGGTGGTGGAGATGTTGCCGAACTTGATCCCGACAATCGGGGACGGCGCGATGTAGTAGGCCCCCGCCGGCGTCGTCAGGCCTCCCAGGCTGCCCATGTATTTCCACACTTTTCCGCCGGCCGTCCCGACGACGAGGTCGGCGAAATGATCGCCGTCTTGGTCGTCGGCATCGATCGCATTGATGGCGGTGGCCGGCCCCGCGAGGTTCACGCCGGTCGTGCCAGACGGCGTCGCCGCGCGAACATACATCTGGTCGACGAACACGGTGTCGAGGTTCACATTCCCGACCGTGTGATCCATGTCCTTCGTCCGGATCCACACCTGCTTGCCCGCCACGGACGAGGGCAGGATGAACGAGTAGGTCTGGTCCGATGTGGCGTTCACCCAGACCATCGTCGTGTACGTGCCCGTCGTCGGATCGTTACCTGCGACGTTCGTTGCGTACGCGAACACGAAGTTGTCGCCCTCCGTGTTGGCTGAGTGCCGAGCAACCATGTTCAAGGTGAACGTGGTGCCCGGACGGCCCGGAAGCGTCGTGATCCGCCAGTAGTGTTCGAGCTCGCTCGCGAGCCCTCCGGTGGACGACCAGCTCAGTGCGACGTTGTCGAATCCCCCCGTCGACGTCGTGCCACACGGTGCGTTCTGGGCGCGGAACGCGACTTTCAGGTAATAGGTTCCGGCCGAGGTGACTTTCGTGCTCACGTCAATCGGGCCCACAGAGGCCCAGTTCGTCGTGCCCGTTTGGGCGGTCGAGGACCAGACTTGTTGCCCCAAGGTCGGAGCCCCGGACGCCGCGTCGACGAACGCGTACATGACAACGTTCCCGCCTCCCGTGGCGCCAAAGGCAACCACTTTCCAGTCCAGGCTCAGTTGAGCGGTGAATGGTGGGGAGCCGCTCACAGCAAACGGTTGATAGAAGTATCCGGACACGACCTGATTCGCCAAACAATTGGTCGAGACGGACGCGTACCCGCCCGGGTTCCCACCGGCCGAGGCCCATGTCCCCGTCGCACTGCCGGGTGGATTCGGGGTGCTCGGATCCTGCCAATCCGCGTAGGTCCAGCCGCTTGCGTCGGTTGCGAATCCCGTGTTCGCTGTCGCACCGGACTGAACCGGCTCCGTGAACGTGTACTCGCGAATCTGCTCGTACGACGCGTCCGAGACGAACGTGTTCAAGTAGCTCCCGGATGTGATGTTGCCCTTCACCGTCGTCTCGCCTTCGGCGAACCAGTCGTCCGTGATCCCGGCGTTCTGGAATTTCCCGAGCTTGTCGAGGTTCGGGTACCAGGTCAGGCGGGTGTTCGCCCCGCCGACGGCAATGTCGTTCGCTCCATCCCCGTTGAAATCGCCGACGGCGACGGTCGAAATCGAATCCGTTCGGGACTGGTCGACGATGACCTTCGTTGCGCTGCCGCTCTGGGTCTGCCAGCTGCCGTCGTTCTTGTAGTACCACACGTTTCCGTTCGATGCGCCGCAAACCACCTCCGGAGCGCCATCCCCGGTCAGGTCGCCAACGGCGAGCGCGTTACAGTAGACGCCCGCAAGGTTCTCCATGACGAATCGAGTGAAGATTACGTTGCCGGTGGAATCGAGGTCTCGGCGTTGCAGCAAGATCTGGCCGTTGCTGTTGTCGACGAAGATGCTGCTCACGGTGTCCAGGTCGCCGTCGCGGTCGAAGTCGATGTTGACAATCGATAGGGTGTGGTACCCGGTCTTGCAGCTCCCCGAGAGGCCGCAGAATTCGATCCGGCTTTTCCTCCATCGATCGATTCCGTTCAGGTTCTCGTAGTAGTACGAGTAGTCTTTGGTGCCCCAGGCGTTGTTCGTCGCCGCATCCGTGCCAGCGACGACATCGAGCTTGTACAGGGGTGCCACGATGACGAGCTGGGTTGCGATGTTCGAATAGGTCTCATCCGCGTCCTTGATGCTCGTGAGGGTGAGAGCATAGTTCTGCGTGCCGTCGACCCATGAGTCCTGGTTCGCCCGCGTGAAATTAATCGAGAACCGGTATACTCGCAGGGCCGAGTTAATCGAAATCGCGGTGCCCGAGCACGCGCCGCTGACGGGGCAGATCGGGACGTTCGTGTCGTGCCCGTTCACCGGGGCCCGCATGAGCTGCGTCCCGCCCGCATAATCCTTGATGATGATGTTCCCGAAGATCGGGCTCGTCGCGGTCACAGCGGCGTCGGTGGTGAACATCCGGACCTGCACGTACGCGACGTCGGTGGACTTGAACGTCGTCGTCGCCTGCGTAAAGCCCGAGTCCTTGAAGGTCTGGACTTGAGGGAAGTCCCGGACGTACCCGTCCGTGTCGGTAATGACAATCGAGTCGGTCGTGTTGAAGCGTACCGCGCTCGACGAGAAGAGCAGGATGTCCAACGTGTACTTCGCGAAGTAGTATTGCGGCGGGTGCGCCGGGACCTTGTAGAAGTTCGTCCCCACCTGCGGATCCGAGGGGGCGTTGAGCTTGAACCGGTATGAATAGATGTAGTACCCGTTGATGAATTCAATGAACGTAAAGCCTTGACTCGTCGAGGGCGTGCTCACTTGCGTCACCGTCTTGGTGTTGCCGTACACGACGGGTTGCGACAGGGACCCGCCGAATGGGTCGTACAGCGTGAAGCGGTCCGTGTCGAACGTGTTCTCGAGGTCCAAGCTCCCGACGACGACCACGACCTCCTCGTTGCCGTTGAAGGTCCGGGTCTCCTGGGCAGTATACTTGAACTGGTCCCACTGGGACGCGTTGAAGATGTTGTAGCCCTGGCGGCCGTTCCACCGCAAGTTTGCGGGGCGACCCGTCCCGTTGCCGCCGCCTCCGCCCCCGCCTCCCGTGGGGCCGGGGATCACGCCGAGGATGAGCCGGGACTGGGTCGCGTGACCCTTCTTGTCGGTCGCGTTGAAGAGGATGATCGACGTGTCCCAGTTCAGGTTCGGGTAGGGCGACTTCATGCACGTGAGCCCGCCGAGCGAGAAGATTCCGTCACCCGCCGCGCGGTCCGGGTACACGCCGGTATCCGTCATCTTCTGCGGCTGGGCGCACGGATCTCCCGTCCCATACCAGGCGGTGATCGTCGCATACACGGAGTTCACGTTGAGGTCGCCGTCCGGGTCGGACACCTGCGCGAAGACGAAGAACCCGAGGCCCGACTGGACCGGATCGATCGCGGTCGACGAATAGAGCCCGTCCGCCCACTTGTCGACGAACACCGGCGGACGCGATCCGGCCGGGGGAGTCAACGGGGCCGACCACAGGACGATGCTCTTCAACGTGTCCACGATCGTGATCGTGATCGCGTCCGTGGACCGGAGGGTGAAGTTCTTGTATCCCCATCGCTCGCCGACGTTCCAGATCGTGTCCGTGCCGTCGATGATCCCGCTCGGGGTCGCGAGGAGCTTGTTGTAGAGATGCAGCCGCTGGACGTCGGTCTTCGCCGGGTTCGTTCCGCGCTGCGATGTGACGTAGATGATGGTCGGCGCGGTCTGCAGCGCCTCGCCGCCCTGGTGGGTCAGGGTGACGTTGACGCCGATCTCCGCGCCGCCTCCGTTGTACATCGGATCCATTTCGGACTGCAGATCGAGTCGGCCCTGCGCGACGGGCGTGGGGATGTTGGAGACCCAGATGATGATCGTGGAGAACAAGACAACCGTCATCGCGAGGATCAGGATCGTGCCGATGACTTCGGAGATCCCTGATTCATCCTCACGCAAGACGACTTTCATCGAGTGGCCTCCCGGTGGGCAGGAGAGAATTACGTTTGCAGCCGAGCCGACGATATATAAAGTGTTCGCGGTAGTTACCACGACCGCGAAGCCTGATTCTCACCTACGGAGAGAATCTTGCAGAGTCGACCCAGATGCCGTCGTTCCCGCGGGTCTACCCCCAAGTCGAGATGGAATCCGCGGCACTTTGGGCATCCGCGGGGTAGCCAACAAGAATCGAATCACCGTAGTGGGCGGTGCCGTCTGGACCGATACCCTGTTTGAGCATGTAGCCCGCCAACGTCGGGTCGTTGTAAGCGGGATTCCTCCCCTCAGTAAAGATTCCGTCTCTCGCTTGTTTGAGCGCATCAAACAGCAGCGAAGTCGGGCCGCCAAGCGCCACGATCTTCACCTGCGAGGGAAGAATCGTCTTGAAGAACTCCGTCAGAGCAACCGCCCCGACTTTGCCCATCAGCCAGTCGGAATTGAAGACCACGAGCGAGGCCCGATCCACCCTTGCCGCCGCCGCAGAAAGGTTCGCGATTTCAGTGACCTCCACGGTCGGCCCGCCGAAGTATGACTTCAGGAACGCCAATGTCTCGCCCGCGAATCCAGACTGGGATCCGACGAACACGACCACGTTGTTTCCCGTCACGGGGGGGTTCTTCGCGACGGACCGCTGCTGACTAAGGAGACCGCCGAGGGCGAGCAACGAAAGGACAACCGCTACGACAACGACCGCCAATGTCGCCGGGGCAGCGCGCGTACTCGAGACCTCCCTCTCTCGCGCTCAGAAATGAAGTCCATTGTTAAAAGTCCACGGGTTCAAGTCTACTCGGATCGCACCGTGCGGCTCTTGCTTCCGAAGGAAGATGATCAAGTAGGGGGTCCGAAGCCCAGTATGACGCCCGATCCGCCGCGGAGAGGCAAGTTTCGGTACGTTGCCGGGCCCGTTCGACCTGGTAGTACGACGGCGCAAAAGCGTGAGAATCACGGGCTGCAGACTTAAGTAAACGGGACCGCATCGGAACGTTCGTGGAGCTCACCGCGGCGGAGCGAGTCCTCCTCCACCTCCACGGTTTCTGGAATGCCCGGGAACCGGGCCGCGAGGGAACCCAAGCGGGAATCGCGGAAGGCGCCCGGCTCCTCCGGAGCCACGTCCCGCGAACGCTGAAAGGCCTCCAGGGCGAGGGGTTCGTCGAGGCGCGGGACGCGCGGCTCCTCGGGCGGAACCGGAAGGTCCGCGTGTACGTCTTGACGGAATCCGGCGTACGTCGCGCCCGGCAAATCCTCGGGGAGATCGATGCGACCCCCGTGGAAATCGAAGGTCGGACGACCACCTTGGGAGAGGCACGGAGGGATCTCGGCCTCCAGGCGCTGCCCGCCTTGGCCGCCCTCGACGCGCACGGACGGATGCAACCGCGGGTGACGGATCTCGAACGGCCGACGCTCCTCCAGCGAGAGGAGGACCTCGCTTTCCTCAGGCGGTGGCTGGCCGGCGCGGCCCCGATCGCGGTCGTGTACGGATCGCGCGGCTTGGGAAAAACCGCGCTCGGCTGGGCCTTCGCCGAAGGCGTCCCCCGTGCGGTGTGGATGGAGATCAAGCCCGGCGACGATCTCGAATCCTTCGCGGACTCCTTGGCTCACTCGACCGGCACACGGGCATCGGACCCCGACCGGCCGGAGTCCGTCGCGGCCGCCCTCGGGCAAGTCTTCGCCGGCGAGCGAAAGCTCCTCGTCCTGGACGGCTACGCGGACGTCGACGAACCGGTCGTCGATGCGCTCGCCGGCTTCCTTCGGGGCTCCCGAGGTCGCGGCAAGCTCCTCGTCCTCGCGCAAGAATCGACGCCGGCCTATTGCCGGTTCTACTCGAAGGCGGACGTCGACGCGGGACTCGTAGCGGAACGGCATCTCCGCGGGCTCGACGTCGACGGATGCCGGGCGATGCTGGGCCGCCCGGCGATCGACGCGGAAGCCTTGCGACGGGTCTACCTCCTCACGAAAGGATGCCCGCTCTACCTGCGGGCGATCCGGGAAGGGGACGAAGAGACGCTGCGGGCGCACAGCCGCTTCACGAAGGCGGAAATCCACCTCTTGATCTACTCCGGCGGCGTGACGCGCTGAATCCGCGGCACTTCCGACAGCGACTCCATGAGCCGCTCCGCGTAGCTCTTCGTGCCGGGCGCCTTCCGGAGAGCGTAGAGGACCTGCACCACGTCTCGCTCCGGATCGCGCACCAGGATCGGCAGGACGGAGCACGACACGCGCACGCCGTCGCGGGCCCGAAGGCTCAGCACTTTCGCCGCCGGAACGGCCCCGCCTCGCTCCTTCTTCCAGGCGACGTCGGCCTCCGCCTCGGAAATCTCGAAGACCTCGTATACCCGCCGACCCCGGATCTCGGAGTTCTGCCAGCCGAGGAGCGCCTCCGCTCCGGAGTCGAGGTGGACCATCCGGCGGTCCCGGTCGACGATCAGGAGGCCGTCCATCAGGGCGGTGGCGAGCGCCTCGAACCGACGGCGCTCCAGGTCGAGCTTCCCCACGAGTTCGGACGTGTTCAAGGCGATCGCGAGCTCCGTGGCGATGCCTTGGACGACGTTGATCTCCGTCGAGGTGAACATGTGCGGCGACCGGGTGTCGTCGAGCCAGAGGCCGCCGAGGAATCGACCGCGGCAGGCGAGCGGCACGACGAGGGCGGTGCTGACCCCGAGCCGCTTCTGGATGAACGCCGGGAGGACCGCCTCCGGGGATGGCTCCTTGAGCAAGGCCGGAAGCCGCAACGACACGATCCGGTGGGCGAGCCGAGGAATCTCGGCGACCTGGATCCGAAGGCCTTCGAACGGCGTCGGGGTGCCGCCGGGGCCGAACGCGGCGAGCGTCCGGAACTCGCGCGCTTGCTTGTCGTACCCGAGGACGGCGCACCGGTCGACCCCGACCAGACCGGGCGTGATTCGCACGATGGCGGCCAAGAGCTCTTCCGGGTCCGTCAGGTCGCCGGCCATCTCGGCGACGCCGAGGAGCGCCGCGAGAATCTGCTCTTCGTCGACCTCGTCTCGAGTCGGCAACGTCCGCCCATGCGGGCGAACGCGATAAGAAAGTTTGCCGCTCGTTATCAGGTTGGAGTCAGCCTCGAAACGCCTTTAACGAGCGCCCCTGTTTCGTAGGCCGTGGAACCCGCCCGCGCGTTCCTGGCGGCCCTCGGCTTGGCGTTCGCGGTCGCGGGCGTCGTGGTCGCGTGGACCGTGGACAAGTTCACCGGGCTCGCGGTCCTGGTGATCGGTGCGTTCCTCCTGTTCCTTCCGTTCATGCGATCCCTCGGAGACGAATGAACTTTTAATAGGGACGCCGCAGTGCGGCCCGCGTGTACCGCGTCTTCCGTGTGCCCTCGGCCCAGGCGTCTCGGGCCGACGTCGTCTGGAAGGACGACCTCGTGAGCCGCCAGAGCATCACCTCGCGGGACGCGAAGAGCCTCGGGTTGCCCGGGGGCGACCGGTACGTCCTCGTCGAAGGCAGCGACGCGGGGGTCGCGCGCGCGACGGAGCTGCTGAAAGACCTCGCGCTCGCCCTGGCGGGCGCGGAGGCGGAACGCGTCTACCGCCAATTCCGCGCACAAGACGAAGAGGCCGCGTCCGGGATGGGCTTGATTTTCGGTCCGTGAACGCCTACGCGACCACGCGCTGCTCCGGATGCGGCACGCTCGCGGTCCGCGGGAACGGGTCCAGTTCCCGCTCGAGCCAGGCGATCATCCGTGGGTTCGTCCCGCGCGCATCCGCGAAGACGACCAGGAGCGCGTTCCGGGTCGCCGTCTCCTCGTGGAGGTCGTCCACAAACCGCAGCACCCGCTCCACGCCCGAGTGGACGACGAGGGGATCGAGGCAATCGACCACAACGGCTCCAGGCCCGCGCTCGTCGAAGAACGTCGTCGCTGCGGTCCGGAGGTCTTGGAGCCGCCTCGGGTCCGCGGTGCCCATCCCACCCGCGAGGGTCGTCACGCGCAGGAGATCTCCGCCGTCCGGGGGAGCCGAGATGGACCGGGACGTGATCCAGAGGAACGGGGTGCGGGCTTCCGCAAGGACCCGCACGAGAGATACCGCGGTGTCCTCTGGGTCCAAGGCGAGATAGCCAAGGCCCCGCTTCAGCGACGGGCCCATGATACTCCCCCCTAATGCGCGTGCAGAAGGGCTGACTCGGATGGGCCCGATTCGACTTAAAGGCCGCGGTCTGATTTCGCGGAGGGCGGAGCGTCCGCGCGCGTCGACTAGAGCGAGCGGATCTTGTCCGCGATAAACGCGCGGACGTCCGGATCGTCGGGGATCGTGAGAGAACGCTTGAAGCGCTCCGTCTTGTCCGGAAGATAGTAGCCTCGGGACACGGAGATGAACTCCTTCGTCCCTTCGGAGGTGGTCGCTCGTTTCCGCGCGACTTCGAGGAAATTGTTTCGCCCGAAATTGACCTTCTCCGACCGAATCGTCTCGAACCGCACATCGCCGTTCCGCTGGCTTCTCTCCTCGTACTCCATGCCGTCATTCCTCCCCGTTCTCGGAGCCTCCACCGCGCGGGACGGAGAGCCGCGCAACCGACCGAATCGATATAAATCTTCGCGGACGGATTGCGAGTCTCGTCGGCCTTCGTGTGGCCGCGCACCGCAGCATTAAATAGCGCGGGGCCCTCGTGTGCGAACGGATGCAGTGCGTCCGTTGCGGCGCGATTTTCGAGGGTCGTTTCTGTCCTCGGTGCGGCGCACCGGCAATGGCCGCCGCGCCTGCCCCGCCTGACCGGACCGCCGCGCCGATGGGATGGCCGTGCCCGCGCTGTGGCACCCTGTTCCGAGGAAACTTCTGTCCACGCTGCGGCCTCCCGACCGCGGCGTGGGCCTACCGGCCGCCCGCGGCCCCGTCCGGAGGACGAACCGTCCTCTCGGTCTTGTGGACGATCGCCCTGGTCGGCTTCATCATCTTCGTGATCACGGACTTCGCGGCCCTGGTGGCCGCCCCCGCATACGTCGTCCCGGGCATCCAGGCGATCGGCTCCGGGCAGACGGTGAACAGCGGCTTCGGCTTCGACGCCGGCAACTGGACCTTCGACCCGTTGGGGACCGGATCGGTCGGGACATATCGAAGCGCCGGCGGCAATCCGGGCGGCTTCCTGGAGATGTCCTTACCCAGCTCGGGTGCCCGCGGATATTGGTGGCAGGCGTTCCGGGTCGACGGCTCGGTTCCCTTCACGGGAGCCGCCCACCTCGACCTCGAAATCGGCACTGGCCTGACCTCCGGCCGACTCATCGTCGCGGTAGACAGCGCGAACTCGCCTCCGGATCCGCAAGTCGCGATTGGGTTGGGCCATTTCACGGGACCGACATCGTGGACGGCAATGCCACGATTCCTCGCGGATGACCGCCTCACCGACCCAGGCGTCTACTATCTCAAGATCGCTTTCTTTGCCGACTCGGCGACAAGCCCTGTCAGCGTGGGTTTCGACAACGTCCGGCTCGCGTGGACGACGGATGCGGCCGTCGTCGTGTACCTCCCTTCGCCCGCTCCGTTCGTCCTGCTCTTCACACAGGACAAGACCCTGTTCATCTCGTATTTCGCCTTCCTCGCCGCAGTGATCTTCCTCGCCGCGGGCTACCACCTCATCCGCGAGCGCCGGGAGACATGGAACGCCTTCCGGGCGCCGCTCGAGGCGATCGGGACTCGTCTCAAGAGCCGGAGTGCCTGGATCGCGCTGGGCCAGGTCTGGATGGCGGTCACGTTCTTCCAAGTCGTCTTCTATTATCTCGTGATCGCCGGAGGCATCAATCCGTCGTCCCCGGTCAACCCGACGCCGCAGAGCGCCTGGTTCTGGCTCTACGAACTCTTGAACGCGGGTGTCTACGAGGAGTTCGCGTTCCGCATCGTGTTGATCGGGCTCCCGATGGCCCTCGGATCCGTCGTGCTTCGCATCATCGAGGTGAACCGCGGCGGGACCGGGAGCGGACCGGGGGCCGCGGGGCGGCACATCGGGGGGGCGTGGCGGTACCTGATCGGCGGGGCCGTCCGCCGCGATTCGCCGAAGGAAACGCTCGTGGCCGCTTGGGCTTTCCTCATCGGGAGCTCGGTGATTTTCGGACTCGCGCATGCGCCGGGCTGGGGATGGTGGAAGGTCATCCCGGCGATGGTCGCTGGCCTCGGGTTCGGTTACTTGTTCCTCCGTCACGGGATCGGTGCCGCGATCCTAGCGCACTTCGTGAACGACTATGCGGCCGCCTTGAGCTACGAAGGCTTCGGCGGCGACGCGTTTGTGATCCTCCTGAACCTTCTGTTCCTAGGGCTCGCGATTGCCGGAGCCGGGTTCTTCGCCTGGTACGCGATCGTCGCGTGGAGACACTTCCGAGGGCTGATCGAGCGATTCTGGCCGCCGACCCGGGCCGCGGCAGCGCCGGGTCCGGCGGCGCCGTACTTCTCCGCGATGCCTCAGCCCTTCGCGACCCCGCCGGGTTCCGGACAACCCCCGCCTCCGGGACAA
>WNGR01004093.1_pt1 | contig 16692 bp, 19 predicted proteins | sample 5407581 | NCBI WGS metagenome assembly WNGR01 (sample SAMN13153383, study PRJNA577476) | soil metagenome | isolation source: 80 cm soil or saprolite under Garry oak tree replicate 2 | place: USA:California | collected 2016-06-15 | reverse complement strand
CAGCTTCCTGCTGGCCCAGGCCGCGGTATGCCGGCTGGGCGCGGAATGGGAATGATGCCTCCAGGTGCGTATCGTCCCTTGGAAATTTCGATCGGGAACGATCGTTGCTCACTTGCAACCGTTTTGACTGCGACAGCGGGTCCACCTGCCTTTGCGAGACCCCCGATGCAATTCGCGCCACCAGGAATGCCAGGTGCACCTCCTGGCTTCCGTCCCCCTGGCTTCCCACCGGGTGTGCCTTTCCCCCCGCCTCCTGGGTTCGGTGGACCTCCTCCTTCTGGGTAAGGCAGACCCTAAACGCATAGATGTGGAGCTGACTATTTGATTGTCCTGACAGATTTCAACCACCACCCCAGTAGTAGGCAAAGTGCTTCTTGTTCCGAACGATGTAACACCGAACCCAAGATGCAGAAAAAAATTCTTACTCTGTTTCCTCATTCAAGAACACCGCGAAAGCGGAACGCTTGCATATGTTTGAAATTGTAGATGTATCGTTGTGACAAATGAGAAGGGTCGGAGTAGGGTCCTTGCACCTCGTTTCGATTGTCACCACTTTCCGACGATGACCGGATTAGCCTTCGAATGATCGGACATACGAGTATGTCGCACATTCAGCCTTTTTGGCGGGGGGCAGAGTCCCACGCACAGCCGACCCGACTGTCTCAAACCCGGTCCTCGTGGACTCTGGATGCCGTGGAGCCCCTGTCAGCTGGGCACACATTTAAGGTCGAAATAGCTAATCAGCGGACAGCATCCGTGTGCCCCAGAGTAAGGGTAATACCGTAACTTCGCCTTGGGTCAGGTGTGGAACTGTCTCACCCCGTATAAGCGTGAGCCCCCGAGTCCCTTTACGGACTCACTAGACATTATAGCCTAATTCCACAGACCGACATTGTATGGTCAGAAATCCGAGAGGTCCAGCCAAGCTAATTTTGGTGACAGCTCCCCTCGTGAAGGGTCTAGCATTTTCCCCACCGATTTCATATTATTACATTTTGAAGGAAACCGAAAGGGCACGCTGGATAGTGGAGCTCCGTAACGTGTGTGCTGTTTGTCTGCGGTTCTATCGCAATTGCGGCGTTCGAATGTGAGTGGCTCACGATAGCGGAACCACGATAGCGGAATCAGACCTATAAGGAGCATGTCAACCTCACCGAGGAGTCGCTAAAGGACATGGGGTGACGAGCGTCTGGGCTGCTCATTCATCTGGACAGGCGCCCGGGCCACAACTTCTGAACGAATTCGTGTGTATGGGGTTCACCGTCAGAAAACGTTCAGTTATAGTTTTTTTGCGTGCCACCAACGGCGTGGGCACCCGATTACAAGCCTAATGTACAGACACGCACGACAAGTTCTGACAGACAGGCATCTAACTGCCACAGGGCCGTGAGAGAGAGGGGACAAAGACGTTTTCGTGACAATTACCCTGTTTCTGTCATATCATAAATCGCAATCATAATCAAACCTTACCCGCCTTCCTGCCTGCCTGCCTGCTTGATGCCTGCCTAAGAGACGGTTACTATCAGTGCCGCCCCGACGCCTTTGTAACGGTGGCGTCCGTTGGGCGATGCCTAGTGCACGGCCGACCCACGAAAATCCGAACCTGTATCAGAAACTGTTGGAGCGGTGAATGGAAGCCAAAGCCAGTGCGTTTCTGGGTCCGTCTCGGCGTGTGAAAACATAACGATAAATTCGTCCTGGTTGACCCGAGCTCTATCAACATCATTCGTGTGTGGGCGCCACAGCAGATCGCTTGATAGGTGTCCCAAGTATGTGCAAAGGCTGACTAGACAATCGGAAGGAACAAGTATATGGGGCTAGTTGGCTGGCTGGTGGCGTTTTTGTGGTCTGTGCCGCCCTCAGTTCTCATTGTTTGACGAGAAGAACACCCAACTCCGCCGGCGGAGCCCGCAGGACTACACGCCCCCTGCACGCGGACTCGCGGACCCAAATCGAGTGGCAAGCTGGTCGCAGATTACGATCGGTGGCTAATGAAGCTGTGCAAATCGGGACACGTCGCGGCGCCGGAAGTGACATGTGACAGTGACAGGACGATAAGCCTCTTTCAAGTTCATATCCTTCATATACCCTCAAGGGTGACGTCGTCGATGTCAGCATTCACCCGCCAAGGGCACCCTCTGTATGGTATGAATCGATCATATGAGTGGGTACGGACGGGGGAATGTTCAAGAGAAAGAAAGAAAGAACCCAAAAAAAAAAAATTTCGGCCGACGACAAGGTTTCATGTCGTTGTTTAAGCATGTATGTCCAGCATCATCTACGCACATCCACATTCGGGTCCCCAAGTTCCGAGTGACATCCATCGTGCCAAGGCCAAGGTAGCGAAACTCTTTATGTATGGTGATGCTTCGACGAGAATATGATATGCTTCAGATCAAAAAATGCATATCCACACGCGACGGCGCGCAAGCAGTTTCACACACGAGTCACACACACAACACACTCGAGGAAAGGGAGTGAGACGCCATCTTCCCGAACCGAAGCAACTACACTAAGCGCAATCAATGAGGCTCGCTTCGCTCGTACGTACTGTGCTGCGTAAGGTGCGGGAAGCCCGAGGGAAGCCCGGCACTTTCGACTTCTCTCAGTAGCTGTCGAGCGTCCCACAGGTACTGAGGCGGAAGCCCTTATCGGCCCACATTTACCCTCCCTCCCGGCCCCCGGGAGAAAAAGGGTTCCTGAACTAGCCGGGATACCATGGCCACGATTTGTCCATGTCCGACTGTGCTAGAGCCGCCCGAAGGAACGCAGAAAATACATATCGCGCAATTACAGATTTGATAATTCGGCTTGGGTTCGTACGAGGCACGGACAGAGCTGCATTGTCGTCTAAAAGAAAATAAATTCTTGTTATGGTCCCGCTACGTCGGTGTGTCCGTGCGAGGGGTGACAGTGACAGGCCATCACGCCCGGCGTGGGTTTGTCGGGACAGGAAGGAGAACGAGGAACGAGCGCGAAGGACGTGCGCCATTTACGTCCGAATAAGGGATGACCGTCGAGCCCACCGTGCCACTGGTTGGGAGGGACAAGGCGGTCGAGGGGGAGATAGCTGTTTCGCAGCAGCAGGGAAGACCAGTCTCGCCCTTGCCCTGTTCCAGGACGGGAAAGGGGAGTTCTTATCAGGAATCGAAGGACCAGCTGAGGGGGTCACTTGATCAAAAGAAGGGAGAGCGCATGCCCAGTCGGGGGTCAACTTATCGCGAAGAACGTAGAACGTGTTGTAACAACGACGCCCATCTGAGCCACCAACTCGTCCCGTCCCTCTCTTGGCCCCGTGTCACGGTGGGCGGGGGTCCACCTTCCCCCTTCTTTCCCTCAACAGGCAAGGCGCCCCTTTCGTTCGGATCTCGTGGCAACTACGGCTCCACAGCTTTGAGCGGTCAGGGTCATGGAATGTATAGTACAGTAGAGTAGAGAAGATCGGCCCCTCCTGTAGTACAGTACCCCTCGATTTGCTGGCGCTGGACGCATGTCCACTAGACCTCGGCGGACGATTTCGATTCATTAGGTGGGGGAGCCGGCGCGTTGGCGGGTTACAAATAATGTGCGCCTTTGCTTGCCATGCTGTGGTCCGTCCAGCCGCTAGACGCGCGCATCAGCGCTCAACGCAGCCCCCTCTTTGCGCGCGCCTGGAAAAGGGCTAGCGTCAAACTCTCAGCCTCGGAGTTTTGGTATAGGGACCCTTTCATTCATCGTCGCAGGGTTCCCAGTGAACAAAGTCAGAGGACCGTGTGCCGAGTCGCCAAGACAGGGAGGGGGTACTCTGGCCTTCCACGTGGAAGCACGCATTCGCATATACTGTAAACTCGACGCCACCACCCGTTGTGGGGGAAAGGTGCGTCGGTCGCCACGGCTTTAGTTTATTATCATATTGTCGTATTGTAAAGTGCAATCGCCATCTCGCAAAGCCAAAGATGTCCACGTATCTCACGTATTTAATGAGAAAATTCGAATTCTATTTGTGGGAAAATCGAAAAATCCGTTTCAGGAACGCGACAATACAGTTTAGACAATGACGGGGGAGATAAAGCGCGCTTGGTCGGTTGGTGGGAGACAACAGATGGCGTGCATGCGCTTCACAACGACGACGTGTGGTGTATTAGGTTTGACCGACCAAAGACAAGAGTTGCGCGGATGGGGTTCACACACAGGCTATGCAGGGGCTGTACTTGTTATTTAGATATGCCAAGGCACTAGATTTGATGGTCGTCGTTGTCGTCCCAGTTCCAGGACCGAGTCAAGAGCGATCAAAAAGATTTGCATTTTAATTTGACAAATTCAAAATCTCATTGACAAATGTCACTAGATACAGTACAGCAGGGTACTGTATGCGTGCGGAACCACATTTCCGTTGCGCGGGAGGGCGAGGACAGAGGCGGACGAATGTGTAGCCTCAGGGGGTTCGTTCGTAAACCCGCTCTTCGCATGCAAATCTGTTGTATGGGGGAAAAGGGTGCTAAGAATAGGTCGCAAGAACGCAAGCGGGACGACGGGGCATGTCGGCCCACTCAGCTCTGGAGTGGAACATCGAAAATGCGAAGTTGCGAGGGCGATCAAGGCGGCGCCACACCGAAGGAAAGAGGAATAGGGGGAACGGGGGAGCGGGGAGAGGAGGAAAACGAAGGGAGGGGAGAAGGGAGAAGCCGTGATCACCGATTTTACTGCGGATGGCAACGGGGGCTGGAGAAACTGGCGACGAAAAGGGAGGGGGTGGAGAGGGGAAAGCTAGGCTGGGCTGGGCTGATTGTGTAAAGCAAGCACTTTACGGACAACTTCTTTCGACTCGCGTGGGAAAGAAGCAGTTTGGGTGCGATGGGCACTCATCGACGAATTGGGACTGTACCGTGCGCCAGAGTATCGGTTATGGGAAAAAAGCCCTTCAGGGCAAGGGAAAGAGAAAAGGAAAGGAAAGGGGGGAAGGGAAGCCAAAGGCAAAGGTAAGGTAGGGGTAGTCTTATCGGCACGTCGTCTTCCTCTCCTTCCAACCCTCCAACCAAACGAACCTTGGCGAGCACACCCGTTCCTTGAGAGATGGGTCCACCCGAGCCATTATAGCACTCCTCCTTCCCGCGTGCTTCGGCACACTGAGTGGGGTCCTTCTCACGTATTTGTGGATTACTCTCCACTACGGGGATCTCACTCATAGCATAATGGGAACACTGAAAAAAAAACTCTATATGGTGCCCGCTGGCGTGCGCAATAGATTAGTACAAATAACGTAATCGTACACACATGCGTGGGATGAGGAGCGAGGGTGAGAAGACAGAGTAGAATGGGGACGTTGGTGGTCAAAGGGCTATGGTGGATAGATCAAGAAGGAAGGGACAGGCGAGAAATGCTATGTATATACGCTGAGATGGACTGTGTAGAGAGGAGGAATGCGAGGCCGAAGTGATGGAGAAGATCATAGTACTTATGCAAAGTGAGTGAGGAAGCCGAACAAGACAAAGACACCAAAAGGTGTATACGCTTTTAGAACGGGAGAAGGAAGAAGTAAATCGTTGAAAATTTGCGGGTTTGATTTTTTTTCTTTCTTTTCCTTCCGCAAGGAGATGTCATCCACATTGCTGTGCTGCGAAAAGATAGCTACGGAATCTGAGAATGAGGGGAGGGAATTTTCATGACAACTGCGAGAACACGATGCACAGGAGAGTGGAGAAAAAAAAAGACGTCTATAACGAGAAAAGAGAGGATGCGGAGCGCTCAACAGTAAACACGCGCTGTCTTGCGGCCCCGTGTGCGGAACGCTGGATGATCGCGAGGCGCTGGTAACTGGAGTGGTTTCGTTGGCTGCTTCGGTCGCCCCAACCAGCCAGCTAGGACAGGCTCGTCCTGTGCCGTGGCACGCTTTTCTAGAAGGACAACCTCATCGGCCAGGTGAAGGGACAGGGCTTCGCGCGAGCGAGGGAGAGGGAAGGGGGCAGTGTCCACACCAGCAACAGCAGGATCTTGTGGGGACCGTTTCGGGGGAGGTGTTTGGCGGGATGAGGTGTTTCCGACCCATGTGCGGACGTGCTTCGCGATCGCACCGATCACCGAGGACTGTGATGGGCGAGGGGCATTGGCGTGCGAAACCACACGCTCGTCCTCACCAGAGACGGGAGTGGCGACGGAATCCGTTGCCAGCGACGTAGTGGTGGTGCTGAAGTCACCGGCCGATTGGCGATAAAGGGACGGACGTGGACGCTCGGAGGAACGTGGGGTCTGAATGGGGTGAGAGGGTTGGGCAAGAACGGGTGATGATGCAACGGAAAGCGCTGGAGCTAGTGGCCGGGAGGACATGCCGGTGTTTAGGAGGATGGGTTTGGATGCTGGGCGACGGGGAGATGGTGTGCGCTCATTTGAGGGCAGACCGGCCGATACATTTCTTGCCCAAGCTAAGATGCCTTCATGATTGCTGGCGGGCCATAGACTCGATGAGGGGCCAGCCTGTGAAATAGCGGATACATCGTGGTAGTCCAAAATCGAGGAATGTGTCGTAGATGGGTTGTCCTCATTGTAGCATTCTGAGGAGCAATAGACACCATCCGAGCTCTCCTAAATGACGAGAGTATCAGCGAGGGATGTTGCAAGGGTAAATCTCCCAGGAAAGGCATACCAAGTGACGGTTGCAGGTCAAACACCACTGAGTATCCATTCGGAGAGAGTGAGATAGAGGAAGAGAAGGGAGGAGATGTCAATAAAGGGAGGGTGAGTTAGAGGGTGTCGAGGACGAGAGGCATGCGAGGTGGCCAGGTTGGCCTTATATTAAAAATACAAGTCGACTGAAAATGCAGTGGACGTGTGTCGGGGGTCCGACCCCCGAATAATAAATCTCAGATCAAACTTTGGGGATCGAGATCGGCCTCGTCCTTCTAACCTCGTTTAGGTCCAAGACCCTGCCCATCGAGATCCACAATAGATTGCTCTCACGCCAACTGCTACCAGTGAAGCCTCTTCCCTTCCTCTCTCCAAATCCGAGGACATCCTCCCGCTCTTGCGCTCGACTTCATGAATAATATCATTTCTTCGTTTTCGTTACTCCCATGGTCTAGCTGGTGCCTAGTTGCTTCCTCTGCCTCGACCGGCCTGGTTCTCGGCGGAACTCGATATTTTACCCGCCGCTCCATCACCCTTCGCCTTTGCTTCTTTTAAACATACCAGGTCCACAGGACCACGGACCATCCACCAGATCCCCGGGACCATTTCCCTATTTGCAGGTTCTAGGCTACGCAGCGCTACTCCTACTAGTAGTCACTGTCTTGTAATTTCCGGGAACGTAAAGATAATCGCACTTAATTATCCCTCCCTGACTCGCGCCTGCGCCATTGCTGTCAACTCATTCCAGCTCGCCACACAGCTTTCGACAATGGATATTTCTCCCAAGGCTAACGTAACTGCCAACCGCGTCTTCTGTTGCGCCGTCCCGAGGCCCTGCCAAATACAGTTGAGAACAATGAGAGACAGTGCACCCCCTTCACCGGTTCACCACCCTACCAGACCGATTCCACGTGTGTCATACTATACCCGCTACAGCCGAACAATGCTGCCTTCTCTGGAAGTATAACAGACAGCTCCCCGTGCACCGTCGCTACTACAACCGATTCGGGCGAACAAAAGGACAACTCACATCAATGTACTTGCCCACCATGGTACTATGCACGCCAAGACCCCGACCGTGGTGGTTGCCCTGCTGTTGTACGTCCACACGGGAAATCCGATCCAACCTCCGCGTGCACAATTCCCCGATCGTGCGAATTAGCCTGTTCAACGCCTGCATACGTGTCCGCATCACCGGAGGCAGGCGCAATACGCGTTTCCCAGAAACGAAACGATTTTGGGCGGCACCACCAACCCAGATGGCATTGCGAATGAATGTTGCATAATTTTAATTATCCCATTTTATTCAATGTCAGCCCAAATGGTGATGATGTGCAGGCAGACGCCATCAGGTGCAGCATAATCACGCACTTCGTATGCATCACTATCGTCATCATCATCACCCTCGCCTTGCGCAGTCGCTTGCCCTTGCTCCAGCTGGATTTGCGCCCGTGCCATGCTTGCCAAGAGCTGACGCGTCTGCATGACCTCCACTTTCACGCCGCCCAGCCGCTGTAGAGAGGCAAGCGCGATCCCAACCCACAGTTTGTGCGAAAGGATCCCGTCAGCGGTCATGTACAGAGCATTTCTATTCTCTTCTAGCTCGGTGTCAACCACCAGCTCGGAGTCTGTCCATCCTCGGTCGTACAGCCAGTCGCGCAAGATTTCCATGCACACGCCATACCCGATTTCGTCTTCCCAGCGGCACAGATGGGGATCGCTTAGTGCGGCACCTGCCGCGTCCCATATCTCTTCAGTCGTCCACGTAAGAACATCGTTGTCATTGGCGTCGAGCATAAATCCGTAGCGTAAGAGTAGCTCCGAGTTGCTGAGTGATGCACCGTATGTATTGAATATCTCTTCACCCGGGGCAACAGGGGCATTTACGACCATCTCGCAAGTGTTATCGGGATCTGCCGCGTCGGCTCGCGGCGCTGGCACAGCCATGTCCTCGCGATTTTCCGTGTCGTGAGGGCACTCCGAAAGAGAACCGCAAAACGTACACACATCATAATCACTCTGTGATTTACGAAAGTGAGCGAAGATAGCCCCTGACGCGCGTACGAGACCGAAAGAGCCGTCGGCAGATACGAACCTCCAGGTGGACAGTGTTGTCTTGTGAATGATTAAAGCTGTCAAGAGAAGGGGGAAAAAGGCGGGTCCAGAACTTTGAATCAATCAGCAGACGCTGACAGCTGCCATTACTCACGCATCAGCAATTGGCACCATGGCGAGGCCATGATATGCATCAACCATGAATGCACGAGAGCTCACGAGCGCGTAGGCATGCCGAAACCCCCTCTCAGATGGAGAGAACCCTACATTCTTGAGCAGAGGTGCTGCCACTGAGGAGTAGAAGCCCAAAATTTCGCTCTGTAACAGTGCAAAGGGAGACAACAAGAATGGTTGGGTGTGTTAGTCATCGAATTACCATCGACTGTCCCTGTGGCGGGAGCTGTTGAAGGACGTAGACGTACAAGAAGCGGCGTCCTAGGCTGGCCCGGAAGAAAAAAGTGCACCTGGGCTTCCGTGCCATTCAGCCACCGTTTTGCCTCGGCGGCGTCGCTATCAAAGTCTAGACCATCTGATTCAGTTCGGTGCCCGTCGCTTGCGTTGTGAGTCGACAGCGCATCACGCGATGTGAGACCCCAAAAAAGTGCAATCCCGTCCCAATTTTGTTCAGTCGGGAGGGAGTGTAGGTACCCGGCCCATCGAGACCGCGAGGCTAGTAGTCTATGAAGGCAGAAGAATGAATACCTAGAACTCAATATGAAGAAATAGACGCACTGTTCGGAATACAATGCCAAAGCAAGCGCGAGGGTGGCATCGTGGCCACACGGTGAGTGGGGAATATGGGCGGCCAACGCACATGAGCGGGTGGAAAGAACGGCGGACTTCGGGATTACGACAACTGACAGAAGAATGAGGCACGATGGTCGTCGTTAGAAAGCAGAGGAATTATCACGCTTGGTAGTTGTGTGAAAGAGAACCCAATCGCTTACGAGACTGTTCGGAGGTAGTGGAACAATTTGCAGTACAAACGTAGATACCGTTCTTCTTTTCGTGAAGGACACGAACGTTAGGGTGAATGTGAATGCCGTTGTCCGTACACCAGTTTAGCAATCTCACGAGAGGAGGGGTGGACATGGATAGGAGTAGTTCTAGATTATGTAAATCAATTTAGAGGTCTTTCTTCTCTTTCGCTTCCTCCGCCGCGATCCTTGCCAATTCTTTCGCTTCCAATCTCCGGGCCCATTCTTGTCCAGCCTGCGCGCGTGACCAAAAATCTGGTTTGAATAAACGTCTAATCAACATGCGGTGAACGTACCTGCAATACCAATATCCCGCCAAGAAGCACCATGATCAACGTGTTTCCGGCGGAAAGTACACGCATCGCCTCGATCTGGTCATCACGCGTGTCCACACCTTCCACCGGTGTCACAACGGTTTGAATAGCAGGTATTGTCACCGTGATGTACATTGCGATAGCAAAAACAAACGCCGCTGTTATCGCCGGTATTCCATTCAGTTCAGCTTGCACACCAAAAGCACGCAACCCCCAAAAGGAGAGAAAGCCGGGGTGGGGAGGTGGGATGGGATGGGAATGGGAAGGAGAATACACTCACCTAGCGAACCTCCATCAAAGAACATTGCACTCTCATCCCAACGGTGTATTTTGGCGACGATCACAGCAACTCCGATGCCCATGAGCCCATGAAGCAGCGCCTGTTCACGCACATAAGCGTCCCGAATTCAGCCTAGTGATTTCTAGCAGCACGGGAATGCCCCTAGGGTGCAACGTTGCGTACCTTTATCCCGGGAGGCGCATTGTAAAACGTCCTATAATATTGGAAAGCGTCCTCCACGGTCTCCTCCGTCAGCGTCGAAAAGAGCACGCGGTAGTCAATAGCAAAACACGCCAGCAACACGCCTGGATGTTGTGCAGTGATCAGTGGAGTCTGATAATCAGGAAGTCGACCATCGCTTACCGAAGAGAAAGCATGTTGTGGCAAGCAGGACACCCTGTCGGAAACCCATGAGCACTACGGGTGTTGATTTGCAAGGTGTCGCGAGCGCGGCTTACGGGCTTGGGGGTGGAATAAATTTCTCACGCTCTCAAGGCGGACGGTCAGATATGTTATTGTAAATTGAACAAGTGCAGTGGTATAAATGGGTAAAATAATAATTATTGAAACATCATGCGGGGGTAAATTTGTCTCCGGTGGTTGATACACGCCGCCCTCAAATAGAAAAAAAAAGAAAAGGAATCGTTCGCCCCTCTGCATGCGCTCTCAACGAGGTGCAATCGAGTCTGCGCCGTAAACTGAGACGTCCGTTGGGTGCAGCGGGGCTATATACGTCATCACAGAAGACGCAGGGCATGCTCCGGATGAAGGTGTGCTGTGCGTTCATCGATGCAGTTGCGTTGGAGCCAAGGAACTAGATGTCGCAACATCTTGCGGATGTATCGCGGTTTTGGGGGATCGTGCCGTGGGTCGCGGTGAAACCGGAAGCCCGGCCGTCAGGCCGTGTCGCGGTCCATCTGTTGCGACACGGATACCTAGTCCCCGCGCTGCGGCAACATTAGAAACGCGAGACCGAGACGACGGTGTAAGTTCCGCTAATGGTTGGGCTAGCTGAGAACTTGAACTTGATTGATTCCCTGCAGAAGACTCCGCCATCATGTCCTGGTCTGTCGTATCCGCACCACTTTCCGTGTTCATCGATAGTTCCTCCGCATCATCGGACTGTCCCTCTTCATCCGGGTCTATCCGCAACAAACAGCACCAGAATAGTCGCGTTAACACGCTCATCAAATCATGATGCTCAGGAAGATTTCGCACCTGTTAGCTTACGCCCTGAGAGCCCAAGTAACTCGTCGGTAGTAGCGTCCAAGTAATGTTTACTGTTTCGATGACTGATGCTTCCCCCGTCACTCTCGTCGGGTTGAGGCACCACATCGCCCTCCTCGTCAACCGCGGGCTCGGCCTGACTTGCGTCATCGTCGACATTGAACACACGGTTAAACTCTGCCAGCATAAGACTAAAAACTCCAGCAGGAATTCCAAGGGTTGGGCTGAACACGATCCCGACGTTGCGCATCGTCATCTTGTTGACGTTTGCGTTCTGGACAACAGAGATAAGGTGGGCCGTTAAAGCGCGGAGAAGACTGTAGTTCGCGACCGGTAGGATCGCGATAAGATGCGATAGTTCGGTGATTCGTTCTTGGGCATCGACCAGGTCTGAACGAACAATGACGATATTAGACTACAAGAAACTGGCACAGATTCGCAGATATGGTCTGTCCGGAACGTACCCATGACGGAGAGGAACCGCATATGGAGATCACGCGTCAAGATACTCGACGGCAGTTCCCGGAAAAAACTCTTGAGCAGACCTGCTATGGCGTGGGGGTCCCAATATTCGTCCGTGCGAAGTAGGTCCACGTCCCCCTCTTGTCACGGGGTCGGTCAATGTTTTAGGAAGAGCGGCCATGAAATAGAACGTACCAGTATTAAACTTATCTTTCAGGCTCTTTATGACAGCAGAGCTCCCGCTGAGTCGATAGATACCCTCCTCTTGGTCAGCCTTCATTTTCTCCAGATACTGGATACAGCGAAAGACGACTGCCGGAAGACCAGCGATTTCGGCAATCTCAAGAGACTCCTCCAGCGTTACGCCAAACACCGCGCGGTGGACGTGTGCATGGGTAATCGGTTTCTCTGGGCGTATCGATCAAACGGTACGTTAAGAGCTACAATCGGTTAGTCCGGATGTAAAAATTACTCACCTCCCTGCTGCCTCCAGCCCCATTGAAACATGCGCGACTTGACTTTATCTCTGCGGTCGCTTTGCGCCGTCTCCGCAGCAGGCTCCTTGGCACCAAATTTGTGTCCGGGGGGAATTGGCGTGCCATTCATCGGACCCGATATTTTCACCTTTGCAGGCATTTCTGCTCGAGGCACACTTTGATTAATGCCCTCCGGTGAAGCTGAGCGGTCAGCTGGAGAGGGGCTCTCAGATGAAAATGCGGATTCCGATGTGGGGTGGAGAGAAGTACTGCGACCTTGGCGCTGGCGTGGGTGTTCTGGCGAGGGCTGAGGGTTACGGCCACCATGATTGCCTCGAGGATCGACCAGATCCGGATAGTGCCCCAATTCGGAATTGGCTCGCGGTCCGATTGACGGTGCGAAGTCACCACCCACGGTATCCAAAGGGGAAGTTGTAGGAAGTGAGCTAGACAAAGGTGACTCAGCACTTGAAGTGCTCGATGACTGTCCTTTGTCCAATAGGCGCTTGGCAGTTTGCGCATCCGTGAACACAGGAGTCAGCTGTTCAGAACCGAGCGGAATGTTAGCGCCTTTCGAGGAATTGCTCGAGGTATCTTCGTATTGGGGTGTAGCTTGGAACAGCTTCGCGTTCGACGGATCGGGTGGGAGTTGCGATAAGGGAACAGCAGAACTAACATTGATGTCATCCTTTGACATAGCTCGTTGCGCTTGTCGACGATCGCGGTAAGGCGATGAGAGGTCGGCTGGCGCAGTGGAACTGGTGCTCGACCGAGGCTGGCTAGAGGGCGTCGAAGCCGTGGTAGATGTGTTGACATAGAGGCCACTCTGCGGTGAAGCATGTTCGTCGTACGCGCCGGAAACATAGCGCACGAGGATTTCGACCCAGCTGTCGCGTTCACTGTCGCTCTCAGCACACAAAACGTGGCGATGTGATCCTCCGGTGGTCTTCTTGGGCTCAATTATCAAGAAGGCATGCCGATACTCCCCTTCCTCATCGGATTCGCGTCTATCTGCTGGCCGGTGCTGGCGACCAATCTGTGCACCAGTGATGGCAATAGTTCCGAGGTGTTGACCCCCACGCTGAGGAAGGAGTCTGGTCATCGTCATCGCCCACCGTCTGCGAACTCGATCACGTACACTTTCATAGTACTCCAGCTGCGGGCCTTGCAGAACAAAAAACCTTGTTTTCCAGCCACCGAAGTTCTTTCCGCGTTTCGTCAGGTATCCTTCCTTGTAACCATCGCGAGCCACGGGCTTATTTGTTTCCTTGATGACGTCCGAAGTCAGGAATGCGATAATCTCGTCGTTATTCTTGACGGGAAGGTTGATGAGCGCCTGAACATATTGCTCTAGTACGGCCTACAAAAGATACATTTAGTGCTTCGCACGCGCGAAGAATAGAGGTCATACTTTGCGCTGGTCGACTCTCGATGGTGCATGATCCCTCCATAGTTTGCCGTCTGGTAGATGAGGGATTTTCTTGTGAATACTCTTTCCGTAACGAGAACGGATGCGCTGATCAAGTCCGAGCACATCACTGTAGAGCTTTTCAATCAAGTAGGGCTCCTTTTGATTCCCCGGATCAACCATAACCACAAAGGAGAGCACATCCTTGCCGCGGTCGTTTGGTCGTATGGAGGAAATTGTCACGGTAACACGTGTGTAGGGAAGGTCGTGAGGAAGAAGGGGAAGGGCACGGAATTGCACTTGGGAGTCCTGCTCGGGGATGACGCTTTGATATACCGACATGACCGACGAGCGTGAACCATAAGCAATAGGCGTCGGAGTGGTGGGGGAATCTGGTCCGTCAGCCTTGCGGGTTCGCTGAATCGCAGGAATGGCCTGAGGTGTCCCTAAGTTGGGGTCGCCGTTACTTGCATTTGCCATGCCAGGAGGGAGGGGAAAGTCATCAGCGGCAGGGGGTAGCACCGCGAGGCGTGGTTGTTGAATGTCATCTGGGCTCCTGCTATCTTGACTTGGTGACGTCAGGCTGTGGTCGGCTGCGGAATCATAAAGGCTATCCGAATCGTCTAAATCCAGAAACTCTCCATCAGACAAATCTCTACGAGTAGATGACTTATCAGTGGCAGAATCCCGGGAATCGGGTACATTATGAGCACTAGAACGGGCTGGTGACTGTCCCCGACTATGGCTTCGATCGCGCTCCAGAACCCGATGACTATTCGCTGGGGAATCCATCACCGAAGATATATACTGCTTTGCTTCGTCCGGGAGGGTAATTCTTGACTCGCGACTAGCTGCTTGTGGCCGTGTAAGAAATGGGATGCCGGACTGGCTAGATGACGGTGTCGTCTCTAGCGGCGAAGCGGTCGACAAGCCAGACGCCAATACACTATTGGGAGGAAAGTTGGCAGATGGTGAGGTAGATTGACTAGTGGGAGAAGAACCCCGGTCTGCGCTAGGGCGATCATCGACCTTGGATACGTTGAGTGGCCTCGTCAAAGGCTGCTGATAGGTGTGCAGCAAAGATGACACCGGCGGTGTGATCGAGACATCAAGGACATCGAGCGAGGAGTGCGACACCGTTACGATCGGAGGAGCTCGAGAGGTTGGCTGCCACTGGGGTGTAAGAGTGTGAGAGTCTGCACCTAAACCTAACCATTGAGAACTTAGCAAACCAGAAGGACAAGTCAGCACTGATACATGGCCACGTACCTGTGTCAGCTGATTGATGACGGGCGGGTCGAGCAGAACCTGATCCTTGGGAAGAGAACTTGTCGGAGCCCTGGCGCATGCCATTGCTAGAAGAGGACGGTTTCAATTGCTTCTCTCTCTCTTTGTAACCGCGTGCAACAGTGTCTGGAGTCTCCCCAAGCGTTAGAAGCCTCGCTTTGTAGGCATCTCTCTCCATTCTGACCCTCTCCAAATTTTTTTGGGACTCGGAGTAAAGCCCGCGCGACTTCTCGATAAGTTTCCAGAGCTGGGTATTCTGGGATGAGAGGAGGTTACGTTCAGAGACACATTGCTCGAGTGCACTCAAAGCAGGGTTCTCCGCTCCTGCGTGGGCAGAAAGCATGACTTCAGGCGAAACTTGCTGGCTTGTCTGGGACGAGGGCATCGTGGACGAGGCCGCAAGGGGGCGAGTGGCCAAGGAAGTTGGTAAATCATTATGACGTCGCGGTGGGGTGGCTGATGCACCATTCATGATTGCGAAGAGTCCGTTAACACTGCAAAGAGGTTAAGAGAGCGGGAGTCGAAAATACGGGGGTGGCCTACCAGAAGTCAGATGAACTATTTTAGTAGAGTCAGCCCGGCCAGCTTGGCTCAACTCACTGTTTCGAACTTTCGATTGACCAGCGCGCAATTAGTGGAGGCTACCAACGAGAGAAAAGGAGATGCAGGTCGGGTGGTCGAAGGAAGGAGGGGGGGAGGGGAAGGGAGTGAGCGAGCCAGTGAGCTAGCGAGCAACTGTGACCCCCGACCAGCGATCACGGCAACCGTCGCGATTGGCTCAGATGCGACCGCACCAGCTTGACCAGCTCCTCGTGCAAGCCACTTCCTTGTCGTCCGCTTTTTTATTGTGTGTCCATTGTATATATTATCGAACCCACTTTTGATTTAATTACGACGCCGCTCTATTTCCAGTCTGAAGACAGCCGGGGCTATCAACTACTCGACGAGCATTTCATTTTAATCTTACTTGGTTCTCCCCCCATGTGGGATGCGACTTTGCCACAATCACGATTGGTTTCAGGGTCCTCAAATGACCCAAATGACCGGATATTGCCTACAGCGAAAGAATAGAAGAAGATAATTAATACTTCTTGTGATATTCTTCCCCCAACAAACTTTGAAACTACAGAGACTGTCGTCAACGGCAGTAGCGGTCCGTCACTGTCCTCAGAACATCGAGCCACGTCTCGCAACCTCGACTTGTACAAACTCTCGATGCTCCTTCCAAGGTCTTTCTGGGTTTGTGTCCGCGACATTACGCGTCCACTGTGCTCTCCACGATCAGCCCTACATTTACCGAAGCGACCGCTACTGAGGACTCTGCCTTCCAGAAATCTCAGCGTAGTGTCCCTTCGTGCCAGCGAGGGCAATGACCATGAGTCGAGTTTGGAGACGGGCCAAGATAAACCCGAGCACGCTGTCATCTCCACCTTTGATCTTTTCAGCATCGGGGGTCAGTGTCGCTCTGTGTCGTGCTGTCTCTTCTTACTATTGAGGACCGCACCATTATTACCTCTTACTACCGCACAGTTGGTCCGAGCAGCTCGCATACAGTTGGGCCAATGCGTGCGGGAAAAATATTCGTCAACGACTTACTAGATTTGGG
>WNGR01010052.1_pt1 | contig 16695 bp, 12 predicted proteins | sample 5407581 | NCBI WGS metagenome assembly WNGR01 (sample SAMN13153383, study PRJNA577476) | soil metagenome | isolation source: 80 cm soil or saprolite under Garry oak tree replicate 2 | place: USA:California | collected 2016-06-15 | reverse complement strand
CCGAACCCTCTTCGGCAAGCTCGCGATGCGGCCCGATCGAGACGATGCGTCCGCGCTCGATCACGATATCGACGTCGTCGACCGCTTCGCCACTCACTCCGTCCCACATCCTGCCCGCGTGAATCACCGTGCGTCCCGGCGCAGGGTGAAGCGTCCAGCTCAGTTCGAGCGGGACGTCGACGGTCTCGCCGGATTGCAGATCGAGCAGACGCAATTGCGCATTCGACAGGAACAGGACGTAGCGCCCGTCCGCGCTCGCGCTGATCGCATCGCTCGTTTCGTCATTCAGCGCGACAGGCGCCGCGCACGGCCTATGTTGCGCATCGAGCGGCATCGACCATAGGGTTCCCCGCATCGTATAGACGAGACGTGACGCGCCGACTCCGCGCGGGCCCGGTCCATCTATCCATACAGGACCGTTTGCGTTGCGCACGTCGAGCGCGGCGCCCGGTGTGGGCGACGGTGGATGGTAATGGACGCGGCCGACGCCGAGTTCGCACACCAGGATTGCGTTGCGCCCCTCGCGAAAGCGCGCCGAATAAGGCCGAATCGCGGCGAGCACGAGATGCCTGCCGTCCGGCGCCCAGTCGGGCCGGCCCGACCATACCGTCTGGTGGATTTCGCGCCGCATGCGTCCCGTGCTCGCATCCACCCGGTAGATGAAGCCGTCCTGCGATGCGCATGCGATCTGCGTGCCATCGGGCGACCATCGGCATTGCTTGAGCGCGTGGCCCGCTCGCGTGAGCTGCGACTCCTCGCCGCCGGCCAGGTCGCGGATCCAGATGTCCATGTTGCCGCCGCGATCGCAGACATACGCAAGCCGTTTTCCGTCGGGCGAGAACGCGGGCCAGATCTTCGCGAACACGTCGTCGGTGAGGCGTGACGGCCGCGGATCGCCGATCGTCAGCAGCCACAGCTGATTCAACGCGCCGAACGCCACCTGGCGCGCGTTGGGGGATAGTACGGGAAACGAAATACCCTTGACCTTGCGGGGTTCGTGCGAAGAAAAATCGCGCCAGCGACGCGCATACGAGGGCCTGGAAACGGACACGGTCGCGCGGAACGGGATGTCGGCCAGCCTGCCTCGCGCCAACGAACGGCGGCGAATCCTGCCGTCGGACGTATAGAGGAACTGATCCATGTCGAGCCAGACGACCGGAAACGGAAACACCTCCTCGTCGTCGCTCGTCAATGCGATGCCGTCGATGCAAAGACGGCTCGCGCGCATATCCCGCCCGCTGCCGGTTGCGAGCCGGTAAACGAGGCTCTTGCCATCGGGCGTCCATGCAGGCGCGGCAATGACGGCGCCCGCGTGCCGGCAATCGGCTATCAGCGGATGATCCAACGCCTCGGCGCGGCTCACATCGACGCAGGCCGGCACGCCGTCGCGCACGAACACCAGCTGACGGCCATCCGGCGACCAGTTCGGCTCGGATGCCTCGGCATCGGTATCGGACAGCACGCGCATGCAGCCGCTTTGCAGATTCAGCACGTGAATCGCGTAGCGCCCGGTGCGATCCGATGAAAAGGCAATCTCGAGCCCGTCGGGCGAGAAGCGCGGTTCACGGCAGTCGAACTCGCCATGGGTGAGTTGGGTCAGGCCGCTACCGTCGGGCCGGATGGTCCACAGATGAAAATTGCCGCTTCGATACGATTGAAAGACGATACGTGCGCCATCAGGCGACCATTGCGGCCTGGCGATATCGCCGAAGTCGTCGGTCAAACGCCGCGCCTCGCCGCCTGCGGCCGGCAGGGTCCACAGAACGCCCTGCAGATCCATCGCTATGGTTTGTCCGTCCGGCGAAAGGGCGATCGCCAGGTTGGTGCCCTCGGTTAGAACGACTGGAATCGGCTCAGCGTCGGTCGCGCCGGCGTGCGGCGTGAGTCCGCCAAGTGGTGCATCGTTGCGATTCATGGCGTCGACGGGGATCAAGGGTTCCTTATGTTAGCCACTCGCTCAGGCGGCGCGCGTCGCCTTTTTCGCATGCGTGCCGCGCGAAAACGTCATACCCTCGCGCGACGGCCCGATGGGATCTCGCAGCGCCTGCATTCGTGCACGATGCACAAAAGAAGTTCAAGCGGGAACGGGAACGGCACGATTTGGTGCGCCGGCGCGAGCGCATCGCAAGACCGGCAACCTCAGGAATCGAGGGAATGCGTTTCCACCTCGGCCGCGTCGCGTGGAATGTCGTCGGGTGCGGGCGAGGAGCGCCATTCGTGGAGTTTTTTCGCGAGCTGCTCGCCGAATTTCGCGGCCGCGAGCGGCAGTGCGCGGCCTTTCAACTGCCCGAGCACGAGCGGGCCATGCGCCGCGTCGGCATCGTCGATCGGCACCACGGCAAGCGCCGGATCGCGCTTCCAGCCGAGCGAGCCCACTTCGATCTGAAACGTGATGATGCGCGAGCCGCGCACCAGATCGACGAGCAGATCGAACGAATTCGCCTCGACGATCGGATTCAGGCGCACCGAACTGCGCGCGACGATCTCGTCGATGATCTCGCGCCCCGAGAAACTGCTGTCCGGCAAACCGATTTCGTATTCCAGGCACTCGCGCATGCGCACCGACTTGCGTCCCGCGAGCGGATGGTCCGCCGCCATCACCGCGACGAGTCCCTGCCCCACCGACATCAGCGGTTGCAGTTCGGCGGATTGCGGAGGACGGAAGATCAGGACGAGATCGGTTTCGTAGGCGATCAACGAGCGCATCGCGCGACCGTGGTCGCAGATCGTCATGTGGAATTTGACGAGCGGATGCAGCCGCCGGAACTCGACGATTTCGTGCAGCAGGAAACTACGCGCGACCGCCTGGCTTGCCGACACGCGGACCTCGCCGCGGCGCAGTCCCGAGAGCGCCTCGATCTGCGACATCACGTGCCGCAAGCCGGCATTCTGATTGCGTATCCAGCCGAGAAACAGCTCCCCGCCCGAGGTGAGTTGCACGCCGGACGACGTGCGTTCGAACACGGGAATACCCAGCTCTTCCTCGATATCCTGGATGCGCCTGAGCAGCGCGGAAGGCGTGACATACAACCGTTCGGCTGCCTGCCGGACCGAGCCTGCCCGCGCAACCTCTTCCAGATATCGCAGCACCCGCATGCTACGCAGCGTCACAGTCGCACTCCTTGGTCCATGGGTGGAAGCACCCGCATGTTACGCAGACTCAAGACGGTTCTCCATAGCCGATTAGGCAACGCGTACACACCAAATTAACAACTCGCCGGCGCATATTGATCGAGTATCGTGCCGAGACGTTGGGCATCGCCGCAACGCGATCACAGACATTGCACGCGACGTTTCAGGGTACGAAGAAAAGCAAGCTTGATGCCATTGTTCCGGCGAAGCGACGGCGTACCCGCGCGTTGGGGAATCATCATCGAGAGGAAAATAAATGGAGCTGCAACTCGCCAAAAAAGTCGTCGTCATCACCGGACCTGCGAAGGGAATGGGGCCGGCGATCACACGGGCATTCGCGGACGAAGGTTCGCGCCTTGTGCTGGCGGGCCGCGACATGGCCGCCATCGAAGCGCTTGCCCTCGAATTGCGCGGCTCTCAGGCTGAGACGATGTCGATTCGCTGCGACGTCACGCAACCCGCCGATGCCGAGGCGCTCGCGGCGGCGACGCTCGAACGTTTCGGGCAAATCGACGTGCTGGTGAATGTGGCCGGCGGCACGGGTCCGGTGGGCGGCACCACGTGGACCACCACGACCGAGGAGTTCGAACAGATCGTCGAGCTGAATCTGACCGGCTGTTTCAACATGATGCACGCGGTCATGCCGTCGATGATCGAACGCCGCTACGGCAAGATCGTCAACGTGGGCGGCACCTTCGGCATGCGCGGCCGCTCGGGACGCATGGCGTACTCGGCATCCAAGTGGGGACTGCGCGGCGTGACCAAATCCGCCGCGCTCGAAGCCGGCCGCCACAACATCAATGTGAACTACGTCGCGCCCGGCATGGTGGACGGCGAGCGCTTTCGCACCAAAGTCGTGCCCGACGTGATGCGCAAGCTGTCCCTGAGCGAGGACGAGGCCGTCGCTCATCATGCGCAGGACTACGCGCTGCAACGCATCAGTTCCGATGCGGACGTCGCGAACGCGTGCCTGTTTCTTGCATCCGACGTCTCGCGTCAGATCACCGGTGTCGACCTGCCGGTCGACGGCGGCTGGGCCATGCTTTAACGCCCGGTCGAGATTGCCCCAACCTCACTCGCAAGACTCTCCATGATCGCAGACCTGATTATCCGCGGCGGCACCATCGTCACCGACACGACGCAGTTCGTCGCCTCCATCGCCATCAAGGACGGGCGAGTGCTCTGTCTCGGCGACGACGCCAGCATGCCTGAAGCCAGGGAAACGCTCGACGCGCGCGGCAAACATGTGTTGCCCGGCGCGATCGACGTGCATGTGCACTTCCGCGAGCCCGGCTACACGCATAAGGAAACCTGGGCCACGGGCACGGCCAGCGCCGCGATGGGCGGCGTCACGACGGTGTTCGAAATGCCGAACACGAATCCGCCGACCGGCACGCTCGACGCGCTTCGGCTCAAGCAGGAGGCCGCGCAGAAAGCCTACGTCGACTACGGCATCTACGGCCTGCTTGGCGAGCATAACCTCGACCAGCTCGAAGACCTGATCGACGGCGGCGTCGCGGCGTTCAAGTGCTTCATGGGCAACACCTTCGGCAACCTGCCTTCGCCGCCGACCGGCGCGATGCTCGAAGGCTTCGAGATCGTCGCGCAGCATGGCCTGCGCATCTCGCTGCATGCCGAGAACGCGTCCATCATGGCGCGCCGGCAGCAGAAGTTGAAGGCGGCGGGCCGTCACGATCCGCTCGCTCATCTCGACGCACGGCCGCCGGTCGTCGCGGTCGAGGCTGTCGCGCGCGCGGCGATTCTCGCGGAGTGGACTGGCGCGCGCATTCACATCCTGCACGTGTCGTCGGCCGATGAATTGCGCCCGCTCGCCGAGGCGAAAGCGCGCGGCGTGGACATCACCGCCGAGACCGCGCCGCACTATCTGTTGCTCGACGAGCACGCGTATCGCGACAAACGCTCGCTGATCCGCGTGAATCCGCCTATCCGGCAAAAGCAGCATCAGGACGCGCTGTGGCAGGCGATCCGCAACCGCACGATCGACATGATCGCGACCGATCACGCGCCGCATGCGGAGTCGGAGAAATTCAAGGACGACATCTGGTGCGCGGACTGCGGCTTCACCGGCGTCGAAACGCAAATGCCGCTCATGCTCACCCAGGTTGCCGCGGGGCGCCTCACGCTCAACGACTACGTGCGCCTGACGGCGACCGCGCCGGCCAACGCGTTCGGCCTCTATCCGTTCAAGGGCGTGCTGCTGCCCGGCGCGGACGCGGACATCGTCGTCATCGACATGGACCGCGAGGAGATCATTTCATCGAAACGGCTCAAGTCGATCGGCAATTCGTCGCCGTTCAATCTGACGCCCGTGAAAGGCGTGCCGGTTCATACGCTCGTGCGCGGACGCTTCGTCATGCGCGACCGTGAACTCGTCGAGAGCGCGCGCGGTCACGGCCAGCCGGTCACGCGGATTCAGAAGATGCCGGCCGCCGCGCCGCGCAACGTCGATCAGACGAGCGCGGCGATCACATCCGCCCGCGCCGCGGCCGTCGCGTCTTGAGCGCGAATCCGCGACGCTCGGTGCTGCATGCCGGCCGCGTGTTCGGCGCGCCCGGCCGCGCCGCGGCGCTCGGTCCGTCGGCGCTGCACATCGAGGACGGCCGCATCGCGGCAATCGAACCGCTCACGGCGAGCACCGCCGCCGATGCGGACACGCATGCGGTGGATCACATCGTCGCGCTCCCCGCGCCGGTCGACGCTCACGACCACGGCCGGGGCATGCGCACCGTCGCGTTCGGCGCGCACGACGGCCCGCTGGAAACGTGGGTCAGCGCGCTCGCGCGCGAACCGGTGGTCGATCCGTATCTGCGCGCGGCGGTCGCATTCGCGGCGCTTGCCGAAGGAGGCGTTTGCGCGGCCAATCATTGCCACAACACGCAGATCGGCAGCGCGCTCTATGACGAGGCCGTCGCGGTGTCGAAAGCCGCGCGCGATGTCGGCTTGCGCGTCGCCTTCGCGGTGCCGTTCGCGGGCATCAATCCGACCGCGTACGGCAATCTGAACGCGCTGCTCGCGCGGCTCGACAGCGTCGATCGCGCGGCCGTGACCGCCGCGCAGCGGCCCTCGCGCAGCCTGAGCGAGAACCTGGCGCTGACCGAGCGCATCGCGGAACTCGAGCACCCGTGGTTCACGGTTCAATACGGACCGATCGGGCCGCAATGGGTGGACCACGCGACGCTCGAAGCCGTCGCCGAGGCGTCGGCGCGAACCGGGCGGCGGGTTCACATGCATCTGTTCGAAACACGCCGGCAACGTGAATGGGCGGATGCGCGCCACGGCGTGGGCGGCCTCGTCGACTATCTGGCTCGCATCGGCATGCTGTCGCCGCGGCTTACCGTTGCGCACGGCGTCTGGCTCACCGCCGCCGAATGCGACGTGCTCGCCGGACATGGCGTCACGGTGTCGCTCAATGCATCGTCGAACCTGCGCCTGCAATCCGGGATCGCGCCGCTCGGGACAATGCTCCGCTGCGGCGTGAAGTTCGGCATCGGCCTCGACGGCATGGCGCTCGACGACGACGACGACATGCTCCGCGAAATGCGTCTGCTGCGACATCTGCAGCAGGCTAACGGACAGATGAGCTTATCGGCCGGCGCATTGTTCGACGCCGCGTGCGTGCACGGGCGCGCGACGGTGATCGGCGCGCATCGCCCATGACGCGCTCGAGTCGAGCGACGACATACTTCTCGAACTGTTGCTGACGCGCATGCGCAAACAGGACATACATGAGCTCGTGATCGCGGGACGCAGCGTGGTTCACCGCGGCGCATGTTGCACCGTGTCGCGCGGCGCGCTCGAACGGGCACTGCTTGACGACGCCCGCCGTGCCCGCGCGCAACAGCCGGTGGACGGCACGCGCATCGAACGCCTGCAGGCCGCGCTCGCGGATTTCTACGCCTGCGGCTGCCATCGAACGCTCGACTGAGCGCCCCCGGCGAGCCGTCTCGAACGGAAACCTATCAGGAACGACAAGCATGGAAACAGCGGCAGACAATGAAATGATGACCCGGGTCGGTCCGGGCACGCCCTGCGGCAACCTGCTGCGCCAATACTGGCAGCCGGTCGCGCTCGTCGACGAGCTGGCGGGCAAGCGTCCGGTCAAGGCCGTCCGGCTGATGAGCGAGGACTTCGTGCTGTTTCGCGATGAGCAAGGCCGCTACGGCATGCTCGACCGGCATTGCCCGCATCGGGCGGCCGACCTCGCCTATGGGCGGCTCGAGGACGGCGGGCTGCGCTGCCTCTTTCACGGCTGGCTGTTCGACGTCGACGGCAAGTGCCTCGAAACGCCGGCGGAGCCGCCATCCGTGCGCCTGTGCGAACGCGTGCGGCAACCTGCTTATCCGGTCATCGAGCGATCGGGCATCCTGTTCGCGTTCATCGGCAAAGGCGAGCCGCCCGCGCTGCCGGATTTCGACTGCTTCGTCGCGCCTGGCGATTACACGTTCGCGTTCAAGGGTCTGTTCGAATGCAACTGGCTGCAGGCGCTCGAAGTCGGCATCGATCCATCGCATGCTTCGTACCTGCATCGTTTCTTCGAAGACGAAAACCCTTCGGCGAGCTACGGCAAGCAATTCCGCGGCACCTCGGCCGACTCCGACGTGGCGATCACGACCGTGCTGCGCGAGCACGATTGTCCGGCCATCGACGTCGAGCCCGTGCCCTATGGCCTGCGTCTCACGGCGCTGCGCGAACTCGACGCCGAACGCACGCACGTCCGCGTGACGAATCTGGTGTTTCCGCAAGCCTTCGTGATTCCGATGAGCGCGGAAATGACGATTGCGCAATGGCACGTGCCGATCGACGACACGCATTGCTACTGGTACGCGATCTTCACGAGCTTCGGCGGCCCCGTCGACAGGCAGCAGATGCGCGCGCAACGGCTCGAGCTCTATGAGCTGCCCGACTACCGTCCGCGCCGCAATCGCCTGAACGACTATGGCTACGACGTCGACGAACAATTGGCCGAGACTTATACGGGCATGGGTCACGACATCAACGTGCACGACCAGTGGGCGGTGGAATCGCAGGGTCCGATCCAGGATCGCACGCGTGAACATCTCGGCACCGCCGACAAAGCCATCGTGCGCTATCGCCGGATGCTGAAGGAAGCGATTCGCGCGCAGCAGCGCGGCGAGAGCGCCACGATGATGCTATCGGAACAGCAGGCGAAAGCGCTGAAGGGGCCGCCTTCGATCGACGGCGTCAGTTCGCGCAGCGACGCGGGCAGCTACTGGAAGGATGCCGACGAACGCAGGCGCGCCGCCTGCGCGTGGTCATCGGAGCAGCGTTGATGGGCACCCGCTCATTCGTCGAACGGCACGCTCTGTGGAGCGATGCGCAAGCCGCCGCAGCGGATCGATTGATTTCCCGCCTCGATGACGGCGAATTCGACACCGTGCGCTTTTCGTTTCCCGACCAGCACGGCATCCTGCGCGGCAAGACGCTGGTCGCTCGCGAAGCCGGCCGCTTACTCCGCTCCGGGGTGGGCTTCACGTCCACGATGTATGCGAAGGACACCTCGCACCGCTCGGTGTTTTCAGTATTCACGCCTGAAGGCGGATTGGGTATCGACGGTATCGACGGTATGGCCGGTACGGCGAATACGCTGCTGGTCGGCGACCCGATCACCTTCAAGGCGCTGCCGTGGGCGCCGCGAACCGGCTGGCTGCTGTGCGACGCGTACCTGCCCGACGGCCGGCCCGTGCCGTTCGCTACACGCTCGATCCTCGCGCGCGCGGTGGGCGACCTGACGGCACGCGGCTGGCAATTGCTGACGGGGCTCGAAGTCGAGTTCCATGTATTCCGCCTCGTCGACCCGCGCCTCGCCGCGTCCGATGCCGGGCAACCGGGCGCGCCTGTCGAGATCGAATTGCTCACGCAGGGTTATCAGTATCTGACCGAGTTGCGCTTCGACACGGTCGACAAGCTCATGCAACTGCTGCGCGAAACCTGCGAGCAACTCGAACTGCCGATCAGTTCGCTTGAAATCGAGTTCGGTCCAAGCCAGTTCGAACTGACCTTCGCACCTCAAACAGCGGCGGCCGCCGCCGACGCGATGCTGTTGTTCAGAAACGCGGTCAAGCAGGTCTGCGCGCGCCACGGCTACCATGCCACGTTCATGTGCAGGCCGCGTATTCCGAACGTGGTGTCGAGCGGCTGGCATTTGCATCAGTCGCTCACGACATTGCCTGCCGCCGGGCGTGAGCACGGCACGAACCTGTTCATGCCCGACGACGCGGACAGCCCGTTGTCCCCGCTCGGCATGCACTACCTGGGCGGCCTGGTCGCTCACGCGGGCGCGGCGACGCCGTTCGCGACACCGACCATCAACGGCTACAAGCGCTTTCGGGCGAACTCGCTCGCGCCCGACAGGGCATGCTGGGCGCGGGACAATCGTGGCGCCATGGCACGCGTGCTCGGCGGCCACGAAGACCGGGCGACGCGCATCGAAAATCGTGTCGGCGAACCCGCTGCGAATCCCTACCTCTATTTCGCGTCGCAGATCTTTTCCGGGCTTGACGGGATCGATCACAGGATCGATCCCGGCGACTCGGCGGACAATCCCTATGCGTCGCCCGCGCGCGCATTGCCTGCAACGCTTTTCGCCGCCCTGAGCGAACTCGGGCGGGACGCGGTTCTCCGCGAGAGGTTCGGCGGCGCCTTCGTCGACTATTTCATCCGGCTGAAGCAGGCGGAGATCGCCCGGTACGAATCGGAGGTCTCTGAATGGGAACAGCGGGAGTATTTCAATCTCTTGTAGTCACGAGCCTGAAGCAACGCGTTCGGTATTGTCGTCATTGAAGGCATCAGGGATGATCAGACTTGCAGATACGGCACGCATGCTCGCGGTCATTAGCGAATGAAACCGGTCGGGGCCTCTATCCCATGCGATTGCAACTTGCCCCAGCTCCTCCTGATGCCACGCGTGGGCCCGCTATTCGAAGACGAGCGGGCCACGGCAGCGTCGTCGATGCATACGTCTCAGGATGCGGCCGACAGGTGGTCCGCCAGGCGAGCCAGCATTGCATCGCAATTGCGCAATTGCTCGACGGTGACGAATTCGTCCGGCTTATGCCCTTGGTCCATGCTGCCCGGTCCGCAAACCACCGTGGGAATGCCCGCCTGATAAAAAAGCCCGCCCTCGGTGCCGAACGCGACCGTGCCGAACTCGGTGGAGCCGCTGAGCAGCGCCAAAAGACGCGCCGCTTCGCTGTCGGGCGAAGTGGCCAATCCCGGATAGGCGGAGAGCGGCTGAAGGCGGATGTCGGCGTCGGATTTCACGGCGCGCATTTTCGGCAATAGCTCGGCTTCAGTGTAGGTCTGCAACTCGTCGACTACTTTCTGTGCGTCGAAGCCCGGCAGCGCGCGCACTTCGAAATCGAATTCGCATTCGGCCGGCACGATGTTGAGCGCACGGCCGCCTTTGATCACGCCGGTCTGCACGGTCGAAAACGGCGGATCGAATCGCTCGTCGTAATGCTCGGGCCGCGCCAGTTGCTCGCCGATCTCTTCCAGACGGCCGATCATCCGCGCCGCGTAGTGAATGGCGTTGACTCCATACGGCGCATAGGCCGAATGGCAAGGCGCACCTTTCACCTGACAACGCATCGCCAGCTTGCCCTTGTGGCCCAGCACCGGCTTAAGCTCGGTCGGCTCGCCAATCAGGCACAGGGCCGGCTTGTGCGCACGCCGCTCCAGTTCAGCCAGCATCGGCCGCACGCCAAGGCATCCGACTTCCTCATCGTACGAAAAGGCGAGGTGCACCGGCTGCTTCAGCTCACGCTCGAGAAACACGGGCACCGCCCCCAGCACCGAAGCGATGAAGCCTTTCATGTCGGCCGTGCCGCGGCCATACAGCCGCCCATCCCGTTCGATGAGACGGAATGCATCGACGGTCCACGCCTGGCCATCGACCGGCACCACGTCGGTATGGCCGGACAGCACGATGCCGCCCTGCACACGCGGATCGATGGTCGCGAACAGATTCGCCTTGGTGCACTCGGCGTTGTAGAACAGCTCGCTCTCGACACCGAGTTCCTCGAGGTAATGCCGAATGAATTCGATCATTTCCAGATTGGAGTCGCGGCTGACCGTGGCGAAGCCGATCAGCCGTTCGAGCAGCGCACGGCTGGATCTGTCATTCATTGCCCGGCACGCCGTAGCTGGGCGCGGCGGTGGGATTCAACGCCCGGACCACGTAGTCCTGCATCTGCGGCCGATAAGCCTGCCATAGACCGTCGAGCTGGCCAATGGGGTCGTCATCCATCCAGTCGACCCGCAAATCGACGATCGGCCAGCTCAAGTCGCCCACGATCTTGAGCGCCGCCGAATGCACGGGCCCCGCTTCGCCGCCGGCAGCCATCGCGGCATGCATAGCCGCGAGCAGGCGATCGGCAAGCGTGCCGGATGCCTGCTCGAACGCTGAAACCAGCGCCTCAATCACTTCGATGCCAGCGAGCATGTTGCCCGCGGCTACGCATTGCTTGCCAGCGACGGCGTGATACGTGCCCAGGGCTTCCTTGCCGCTGAAGAAAGCCGTCCGGCCCTGGCCGTCAATCACCGTCACCTGCCGATACTCGCTCCACTCGCTCGCGCCGAGCGCACGGTCCAATGCCGCGACGGGATCGAGTTGCCCGTTCTCCAGAAGATCGAGAATCCGCGGGCCGAGCGCAGGCAGCGTGACGTTCTGCGTCGCCACCGCGCCCACGCCTGCGCGCACCCACGGGCATCGAGCGCCCACCGCGATGCTGGACGAACTGATCGCGATACCGAGCTGCCCGGATTCCGGGCAACGTCCGACAATAGAGAATGTCATGTCCCGCTCCTTAGGCTTGCGGCGACGTCCATCCATCCGGGATGACCGCGATCACATCGATCTCCATCAACCATTGAGGTTGACCCAGCGCGACCACCACCAAGCCGGTGGAAATGGGAAACACGCCCTTCAGCCACTTGCCGACTTCCTGATAAACGGGCTCGCGATTGCGCACGTCGGTCAGGAATGTTGTCGTCTTGACGATGTGAGACAGATCGCTGCCCGCCTCTTCCAGCAACTGCCTGACGTTCTTCATCGCTTGTTCGGCCTGGGCGCGCGGATCGCCGAGGCCGACCAGACGCCCTTCGAAATCCGTGCCGACCTGACCGCGCACGTAGACGGTGCTGCCGGCGCGCACGGCCTGACATAGATCGTTGTCGATCGTCTGGTTCGGATAGGTATCCTTCGTGTTGAACATGCGGATACGGGTATGCGTGGGTTGGCTCATCAATGCACCTTAATGCCAGGAAGAAATAGATCACAGATTAAAGAGTTATACGCGTCAATTCACGCCCATCTCGCTGACTTTGTGGATGCGTGAATCGGTGGACGCGCTTTCGGCGCTTTCCTCGCGGCAGCTCTGTGCATGCCGTTGCGAGTCATCGTAATACGCGAGATATTTGCGCTGCGTGACGATGTGATCGGCGATGTGCTTCGCGTCGTGCCACACGCCCCAGATGAATGCGGAGCCACGGCGCGACAGCCAGGGCAGACCGAGGAAATAGATGCCCGGCTCTTTGGAAACGCCGCGCTGATGTTGCGGCTTACCCTTTTCATCGAAGGCGTTGACATTCAGCCAACCGAAATCGACTGCATAGCCGGTCGCCCAGACAATCGACGTCACACCGGCTTTCGCCAGATCGAGATCGTGCAACGGATGCGTCACGCATTCCGGATCCGCGGGAATGACCCGGGCTTCGGGCTCTTCCGGGAGATCGAGACCGTTGCGCTCGGCATACGCGTCGGCCGCGTCCAGCAGCGACAGATAGTTCTCGTCGCCGCGCGCGAGGTTCTCCGCGAGATCCGTTTCGAAGGTCGCCACGTCGTTATCGAAAGACTTTGTGAGACCAACGAGCGTGATGCCCTGATGCGCGAGACGTCGGAAGTCGACCGTGTAGCCGCCGCGCGCGCCGCTCACCGCGATGGTGACGTGTTCCCTGCCGGGCTTCACGACCTCTGCATCCCATTCGCCGAGCACGCCGAGCCACCAGCAGAAGTCGCGACCGCGATAGGCGCGCGGCGGGCGATCATGCGCTCCGACCGACAGATAGACGCGCTTGCCCGCACGTTGCAACTCGTCCGCGATTTGCACGCCCGACGACCCCGCGCCAACCACCAACACGCCCCCTTCGGGCAACTGTCCGGGATTGCGATAGTCGGCGGAATGAATCTGGGTGAGATTCGAATCTTGCGGCGCGACCGGCGGGATGGCGGGGCGCTGAAAAGGTCCGGTCGCGACCACCACGCGATTGGCTTCGATCGTGCCTTCCGATGTTTCGACGGTGAAACCCTGGCGCCCCGCATTGCGCACGACCTTCTTCACTTCCACGCCGGTACGGATCGGCGCATCGAACTTCTTCGCATAAGCGACGAAATAGTCCGCGACCTGCTCCTTCGAAGCGAATGCGTCCGGCTCGATGTCCGCGAACTCGAGATTGGGGAAGCGATCGTGCCATGCGGGGCCGTTGGCGACCAGCGAATCCCAACGACCCGTGCGCCAGCGCTCGGCGATGCGCGCGCGTTCCAGGACGAGATGCGGCACGCCGAGCCTGCTCAAATGTTCGCTCATGGCAACACCGGCCTGACCGGCGCCGACCACGAGCGTGTCGATTGACGTTGTTTCCACTGTCATGGCTGTGTCCTTGTGAAAAGCGGAATGTTTCGGTTCGGTCGCGGCCCTCGCGGCCTTCAATCGCTCGCGACCGTTGCGGACCCAGTAGCGCTTTTCGATGGCGCGTGCCGGCAAGGGCCGTTCGTCTTCGTGAAAATCTACGCGCCCCTTCAGAATCTGAAAAATATATTTAAAAAATGCACAGCATTGGATTTCCCTATGCACGCCTTTTTGACCGTTTCACAATGCCGCCCATTGAAGGCCTTGAACACGGAGCGTCGTCGATGGAAAGCCACCCCTTGCGCTACTCGTTGCGCCAGTTGCGTTATTTCGTCGTCACTGCGGAAGCGCTGTCCTTCACCGCCGCCGCTAAACGTCTGCACATTTCGCAGCCGTCGATCTCGACTGCCCTCGCCGACCTCGAAGTGTCGTTCGGCGTGCAACTCTTCATACGGCATCACGCGAGCGGTCTCTCGCTCACGCAAGCGGGACGCGATCTGCTCGGGCAAGCGCGCAATCTGCTGAAGATCGCGGAGGAATTGCAGATGGCCGCGAAGGAAATGGATGGCGGCATGACGGGCGCCATCGCGCTCGGCTGCCTCGTCTCGCTCGCACCGCCGCTCATGCCGGGGCTCATCAGCCGCTTCACGGGCGAGCACGCGGGCATCTCGTTTCGCACCGTCGAGGCGCATCAGGATGGCCTCTTGCGCGGCCTGCACGACGGCTCGCTCGACATCGCCCTCACCTATAGCCTCGACTTGACAGAGGACATCGCCTTCACGCCGCTGCTCTCGCTGCCGCCTTATGCGATTCTGCCGAAGACGCATCGCCTCGCCCGCGCGCGCAAGGTGTCGCTCGCAGACCTCTTGCCTGAGCCATATGTGATGCTCGATCTGCCGCACAGCCGCGAGTATTTCGCCGCGCTCTTCGATGCGGTGGGCAGCCGTCCCGTGCCCGCGTTCCGTTCGTCGCAACCGGAGGTCGTGCGCGGCATGGTGGCCAACGGTCTCGGCTACAGCCTCCTCAATTTTCCGCTCAAGTCGAATCGCACCGTGGATGGGGAAGAGTTCGTCATTAAGCGCTTCAAAGACAACGTCAACGCAACGATGCTCGGCATCGCGCAATCACGCACGATGAAACCGCGCCAGGTCGTGCATCGCTTTGCCTCGTTCTGCGAGACCTATATTCGACGCCTGCACCTCGATGCATGACGACATGCGAATACGTTGCATAGGTAAAAGCTTTGTTTTGTATCCAAAAACAATATTTTGGCTTGCAATTTGGCTTGATAGATTGGTGTCCATGTTGAGCGCTACGGCGCAAGCCTCGCTTTGGCGCGCTCTCACCGTGATGAATCAAGGAGGGCTCCATGGCCAACCCGGCAACGACGGTCGCAGTGCAAGCGCTTGTCGACAAGCTGCAGACCGGTTGCGGACGGTCATTCAGCGACGCGCATGCAATGCCGCCCGGTGTCTATACGTCGCCTGAATTCCTCTCACTGGAAGAGCGCAATATATTCGAGCGCGAATGGCAATGCGTCGGCCGCGCCAGTTCACTGAAGGTGCCCGGTGATTACCTGACGGCACATATCGGAGCGCAACCGATCGTCGTATTGCGCGATGAACAGATGCAGCTCAAGGCGATGTCGAACGTGTGCCTGCATCGCATGTCGGTGCTGCTCGAAGGACGCGGCAACGTGCGCCGGATCGTGTGCCCGTATCACGCATGGAATTACTCGCTCGATGGTGCGCTGAAAGGCGCACCGCTGATGGATCGGCAAGAGGGCTTCTGCAAGGAAAGCTATCGCCTGCCTGCCGTGCGTTGTGAAGAATGGCAAGGCTGGATCTACGTGACGCGCGATGAAAACGCCCTGCCCGTTCACGCGCGACTCGCTGACTTGAACGAGCTGATCGGCGCATACGGCATGTCCGACTACATCGAAACTTTCTATGAAGAACACGTGTGGGACACGAACTGGAAGATCCTCGCGGAAAACTTCATGGAGAGCTATCACCTGCCGATGCTGCATCGCGCGACGGTAGGCCCGCATTCGCGGCTCGAAGAAATGGAATGCCCGCCCGGCCTTCCAGCCTTCAACTATCACTGGATCACGAAGGAAGCGTCCTTGCCGATCGGCAACGCGCATCCGGACAACACGCGTCTCACGGGACACTGGCGCAAGACCACGGCGTTGCTCGCGATTTACCCAACCCACCTCGTGACACTGACGCCGGGCTACTTCTGGTATCTCGTGCTGCAGCCCGAAGGCGTAGGGCGCGTGCATATCCGCTTCGGCGGCGGACTGGCGCCGGAGTTCGTCGCCGATCCGCAAGCGCATGCCTACATGGCGACGCTCAAGCAGCTCCTCGACGACGTGAATGCGGAAGACCGACGTGGCGTCGAAGCGGTATTTCGCGGCGTGCATGCACCGCTTGCAAAGCCCGGTCATCTGAGCCATCTCGAACGCCCTAACTATGACTTCGCGCGCTATCTCGCGGCGAAGATCGGCACGCATTGACTACGACGCAACACCGACAGGACGCCAGCACGATGTCAAACCCTTCCTTCATCTCATTCTCGGGCGTGAGCAAATCGTATGACGGCGCGCATTACGTCGTCGACGATCTGAACCTCGACGTGCGCAAGGGCGAATTCCTGTCGCTGCTCGGGCCTTCGGGGTCGGGCAAGACGACCACGCTGATGATGCTCGCGGGTTTCGAAACGCCCACGCAAGGCGAGATTCGCCTCGACGGACGCCGGCTCGACGACAAGCCGCCCCACCAGCGCGACATCGGCATGGTGTTCCAGAACTACGCGCTCTTTCCGCATCTGACGATTGCTGAGAACGTTGCGTTTCCGCTATCCGTGCGTCGCGTGAGCCGCGCCGAGCAGAAGA
>WNGR01014777.1_pt1 | contig 16696 bp, 15 predicted proteins | sample 5407581 | NCBI WGS metagenome assembly WNGR01 (sample SAMN13153383, study PRJNA577476) | soil metagenome | isolation source: 80 cm soil or saprolite under Garry oak tree replicate 2 | place: USA:California | collected 2016-06-15 | reverse complement strand
CATACGCTTACGCCGTTCGCTCAGGTCGACGGGTTACTCATTACTTATCCTGCCGACCAGGCCAGCCTGCCTCTTTAGCGCTTTCCTTTGAGTCGAGCTTCTGTAATCGCAAGGTCGCGGCATAGCGCGGACTTCCGTTGGTCGTGACGGTGAGCGTATAAGATTGTCCCCTCAGGAGATAATCAGTTGGGGATGTGTCGAAGATGCTGGATCAAAAGAGGTGCGGTCTGGTGACTACTGGACAACTGGATGGATATTCGCGCATCCAAGTACGCTGACTGCTTGAAATACCTGGCTTATGTCGAGACTTGAGGATATGATCAGAATTGCTCACTCAGCATAGGACAAGGTCTGCTAAAGCTACATAAAGGGAACTTCCCGCCTGGAACGTCAAGACGCTTTTTTGAAATCAAGAACCATTGCAGCGGCTCGTGAGAGTTGCCTCCACCCTAAAGAGACAGGAATTTATATGGGCACCACTTTCTCCGATCCGCAAAGAACCAACGAGTCTGAATCGGTTGAGCTGACTCAGAGCAAATCAACCGAATTCAACTGGGTCTTCTTTGCTGTAGTCATCAGCTTCCATCTGGGAGCACTTGCGGCTTTATTCACGTTTCACTGGTCGTCGCTTATCATCTTCGTGGCCATGTGGCTGGTGGGCCAGAACGTGGGAGTTGCGGTCAGCTACCATCGCCAGCTCACACACCGCAGTTTCTCCACTCCCAAGTGGGTGGAGTACGCGATGGCCATCTGCGGCACCATCGCCTTGCAGGGCAGTCCTACCTACTGGGTAGCGGTGCATCGGCTTCACCATCAGCACACCGACAAGCCAGGCGATCCGCATTCGCCTCGCGACGGCAAGTGGTGGTCGCACATGGGCTGGATCATGCGCGGCTCTTTGCACAACGAAACCACGCTGCTGAGCAAGTACGCTCCCGACCTGCAGAAGAGTGCGTTCTATCGCTGGCTTTCAGTGTGGCACTGGCTGCCGCTGACCCTGGCCGCTGTTTTGTTCCTTGGAGTTGGCACCGCCGTTGGCGGATGGCAACTGGGAGTCTCGTGGGTCCTCTGGGGTGCGTTTTTGAGGACTGCCGTCGGCTTCCACGCGACGTGGCTGGTGAACTCGGCCACTCACCTGTGGGGTGCGCGACGCTTCAATACTAAGGACGATTCGACCAACAACTGGTGGGTAGCCCTGCTGACCGGCGGCGAGGGGTGGCACAACAATCACCACGCACACCCGGTGTCTGCTACGCACGGCATGGCCTGGTGGGAAGTAGACTTCAACTATCTGGCCATCCGGCTGCTCTGGCTAGTGGGCCTGGCAAGGAACATCAAAGTGATGCGTCCCAAGTCATCTCGAAATCGCAGCATCGTAAAACCGACGCCCGTTCCTAGGCCCGTTCCTAGTCATGCAGGACAACGCTAACCAGCGAACTGTGAACCTGCATGTTTCCTGAGCTGTAATCGATGAAACCCAGGTCGCGGAACCGGTTGAGGAAGAAGCTCACGCGCGAGCGGGTGGTGCCAATCATCTCGGCGAGTGTCTCCTGGCTGATCTTGGCGATCACTGGAATGGGCTTGGACTCCTGACCGAAGTTTGCCATCAGCAGCAGCAGACGTGCGAGGCGCTTTTCACTCGAGTTGAACAGATGATCCACCAGGTCCGCTTCCATGCGGATGTTGCGGGATAGCAGGTGGGTGAGGAACTGGCGCGCGAAGTCCGATTCACGTTTGAGCAACTCTACCATTGCCGGCTTTTCGACGCGGATGACGGTGCTGTGCTGAAGGGCGCTCGCCGTGGCCATGCGAATAGTTTGTCCTGCCAGGCAGCCCTCGCCAAAAAAGCTGTCCTCAGCAAGGATAGCGATCACAGCTTCCTTGCCCGCCTTGGAGACAACGGTAAGTTTCACCTTTCCGCTGATGACATAGAACACTTCATTCGCAGCGTCTCCCTGCGTGAAGATTGCCTCGTTGACTCGATACTCTTGCCGGGACTTCCCCAACGCGAGCTTTGTCATCAGAAAACGCGGATCGAAAGGAATTTCCTCTCGTGAAGCATTGGCGATGTGGTCGATATTGTTCGGCGACGCTTTATCGAGAGGAGCATGCGACGGCGAGTCCAGGACGGCAACAGGCTTTCGCACCTTCTTCAGTAGTACGGTGCTCTGTGCGGCCATGGGGAACCTCCTAACAACAGGCAGTACTATCGCGGACTGTGTAGCAGAAGTATAGCTCTGTCACTCTCTGACATTTGAGCAATATTGCTCATCCTGTTGATCCGGCCGGAACTACTTTTTAGTGCTGAGGCAGAGCTCCGGCGTCGGTTTCAAAATTCCGTCACGCAGCAGGAGGAGCAAAAGCGCAAGCAATTACTGAGACAGGCCAATAACTTGCATCCAATCTACGCAGACGCCTGCTGCGCATACCTGCCGGCCGGTGTCTGCTACGAAAAAGGAGATTGCGCATGCTTTGGACGGTTTTTGTAATTCTTTTGATCCTGTGGCTTCTAGGCTTCAGTTTCCACATCGCCGGCAGCTTGATTCACGTTCTGCTGGTGATCGCGGTGATCGTGCTGATCATCAACTTGATCAGTGGGCGCCGCGCACTTTAGGCGTCACTGCCCCCCACGACAACAAAATTCGGCGAAGATAATCGTACACATCGCGCGGTGAATACAACGACATGAACATGTGGCTGCGCCCGCGCATTGTTATATTCGCCGCGTCTGGATGTCCACCCATGCACACGGAATCACCTGATCTAGCCGGGAAGATCTTCTCTTGCGTGTTCGACTACGCCTTGTTGCACTACCGCTCCCGGTTGAGCGGAGCAGCCGCAAGATCGCCTGATTACCAGTTCCAACGGAAGCACGACGCGATGGCCCTTTGCCGGGTACTCACCGCGCGAGATCCTTTCAAACAGTAAATTCGCGGCCATCTCTCCAATCTGATATACGGGCTGGCGAACCACCGTCAAAGCAGGCTGAAGCACGTCGGCAAGATCAAAGTCGTCGAAGCCGGCCAGCGCTATCTGGCCCGGAATCTCGATGCGCAGCACATTCAGAGCATGAAGAAGATACCGCATAGTCAGGTTATTGGCGGCAAACAGAGCCGTGGGCGGCTTCGATCTGGTAAGCAGCGAATGAACTGAGGTCACCGTGCTCTCAGGCGATGTGCAATCAATATAGGATTCGGCCGCCAGCCCCGCCCTCGACATCGCTTCCTTATAGCCGGCATGACGCGCCTGCATGGTGAAGAGCGCCTTGCTCAAACCGAGAAACGCAATCCGCCGGTGACCATGCCCTATGAGGTGCTCGACACCTGCGCGGGCTCCAGCGCGGTTGTTCACCACTACCGAGTCAAAGCGCGAGTCCGGCGCCGGGCGGTCCATAGTCACCACGTGCACATGGGCAAACATTTCGCCGCGAAGATAACTGTCGTCATTGGGAGCAGGAATGATTACAATTCCGTCGATGCGCCGCCGCAGCATGAGGCTGGCCTGCTTTCGCTCGATATCGGACTTCTCGTCTGACGTGGTGATCAACACCGAATAGCCATGCTGCGTGGCAACGGTCGATATGGCGTGGGCGCACGTTGCAAAGAACGGGTCGTAAAGATACGGCAGGATCAGCGCAATCGTCTTGGAGTGGACCGAGCGGAGACTGCGCGCCAACTCGTTCGGTTGGTAGTTGAGCATCCGAATAGCGCGCTGGACACGGTCTGCGGTGGATTTGGAGACGTTGGCGCTGCCGCTCAGCAGCCGCGAAACAGTCATCTTACCCACGCCCGCGAGCTTCGCGACGTCGGCCATGGTGGTATTACGGCGCACCGGTTCTGGCTTGCTACGTTTAGATTGCGGCATCTTTCAGTGGTTCCACTTGCATTAAGTTTTGTTCGGGCCCGGTCCTTGGATAAAAACCACCTGGGTCTCTCACCACAACGAGAGCCGCCTGGGAAATGCGCAGTTTCAAGCGAGAGATACAATCATCGCGCCTGAGCACATTTCGCTACCCTGCCGCTGCATGCGCTATGGTTCAAGCAGCTTACCACGTGGCCCTTACGCCGGTCAGCGAAGTGCCACAAACATCCCTCCGGCATCCTACCCCCGTTCCCGCCGGGCCCATTTCTCCGATCGAGATTTGGCGTGTAATCGATTTGCAAAACAATGAGAAAGGTTATCGGTCTCCCACGATGCAGGAAAATTCGCCAACTCCCAAGGCAAACATTTGGGACTCATTAGCGTCTATGAGTTCAACTGGGACATGCAGCATACGTGGAAGCTGTTTTACATTAGAAGGCAGGCCGGTGTCTGCGAAGCGGGATCGGCCTCAAATTTTCATCTCCTCATCGCTCTTGTGTGCCGGGTAGCAACAACCTAAGCAGCGGCTCATCCTCGACGAGGCAAACTGACGTGAGGAACAACCCCCAAATAATCCTCACAGGGAGGGGAACGGTTTGAGCGCTTTCTCGCTTGGGGAGATGGTCTCGGCAAACATTGCGTTGGTTATCAGCTATCCCGTCATCCGTGTATGCACACGCCGTGTGCGGCGTCGGCGATCCCGCACCAGGATTCAAGCTGCCAGTCTCTGGGTCGCCTCGAGCACGAGGCGATTTCTCGATTGCGCCTTCGCTGTCACTGCGCTATTGGCATTGCTGCCAGTATTTGCGATGTGCTGGATCCTGGTGCGTCTCAGCTCTCCCGGTCCGGCGTTGTTCAGCCAGCACCGGATGGGACGCAATGGAAAAGAGTTCATCCTTTACAAGTTCCGGTCGATGCGCATCCGAGGGTCGGTGCATGCGCCCAGCCACACCGTGCAGGACGACGATCGCATCACCCGGGTGGGCGGATTCCTTCGCCGCTACAAGCTGGATGAGCTACCGCAGTTTTGGAATGTCGTGAAAGGCGACATGAGCCTTGTGGGCCCCCGCCCCAAGTTGTCTCACCACGAGGCGTTGCACATGCCCTATCGCCCCGGCCTCACCGGCAAGGCGACGCTGGCCTTCCGCAACGAGGAACAGATGCTGCTCAAGGTGCCTCGACATACCGTGGATCATTTTTACCAGACGGTAGTCAAACCCATTAAGGCGGAACTCGACTCGGCCTACATGGAGCGGGCGACCTTGGCGAGCGACCTGCGCCTTGTGTGGCGAACCTTTACGAGCTGCCTGAATTGCTCAGAGGATCCTTGCGAAGAGGTGGCCACTGTTCTCGAGGACTACGCAGCTAGACATGAAGTGCTCGCAGGGGCGGTACTCCATTCGGCCCTGCTGTCGATGAAATACGCGGACGAAGATTTCCAATCCGAGATGGCGGATATCGATTACGCTGGCGGTCTGGACGACGCGGCGTAAAGACCAGACGCTTCCCGATTTCTTGAAGCGTTCCTTGTCACACAAGCGACAGCATCCAGAGGTTCTGAAAGGCCGTGCAAGCGACTTTTGATCATTTTGGCCGTACCACTTCTGGCGGTTGTCTGACGTTCCCAGGATTTTCCTTCCGCTTGTCCCGGCACTCGCAACCATAATTCCACTCTCCCCTGCGCCAGTCCCAGGAATTAAACAGGTCATGCTCGATGTATCGACGAGCTTGATTGACGGCTGGTTCGATTGGATGATATCGTCCCCATCGAACCAGACCAAGTCACCACGCTGGATGAGAAGTGATTGCGCGGCTTGCGAATAAAGTCACGGAGGCACAATGAACGTTCGTGATCGGCGGCGGTTCCCTGCCCTATTGTGTATCAGTATGTTGACCGTGGGGACGCTGCCTGCTTTAGTCGCGCAGTCGCATCCGGCACCCCTTGGAGTGTTTGAAGATCACACCGATGTTGGCACGGTGTTGCACCCGGGAACCGCTCGTTACGACAGTACGAGTGGCACTTATGCGGTGACCGGCAGCGGCGAAAACATGTGGTTCGGCGAAGATGATTTCCACTTCGCGTGGAAGAAGGTTTCGGGCGACATAGCCATATCCGCTGACATCGCGTTCGTTGGCGACAAAGGCAACAACCATCGCAAAGCGGTGCTGATGATGCGGCAGAGCCTTGACGGCAACTCAGCATCAGTCGATATTGCGCGGCACGGCGACGGACTTACGTCGCTGCAGTTTCGCGACGCTGCCGGAGCCAACACGCACGAGGTGCAAGCGAATGTCATTTCACCTGCACGCGTGAGGCTGGAGAAACGCGGCGATTTCTTTTATGCATTCGTTGCAGAGAAGAATGGCAAGTTGCAGCCTGCTGGAGCCTCGACCAGGCTGGCGTTCACAGGTCCCTTCTATGTCGGCATCGGCATCTCCGCACACGACAAGGATGCAACCGAGACTGCGAACTTTTCCAGCGTGAAGCTGGAAGCGCTATCGGCTGCGGGCGAAAAGAAGCCGGCGTTGTACAGCACACTCGAGACTGTCCCAATCGCCTCGACAGACCGGCGTGTCGCTTACGTGGCACAGGCGCATTTTGAAGCGCCCAACTGGTCGCGTGATGGGTCATATTTTCTTTTCAACCAGGGTGGCGGGATCTATCGGCTTGCCGTGAACGGCGGCGAACCGACTCGCATTCCGACGGGCGCACAGGGGCAGTGCAACAACGACCACGGCATTTCGCCAGACGGCACGATGATCGCGATCAGCGACTCAACACAGGTGAAGAAGTCGATGGTCTACACGCTTCCGATTGCGGGCGGCACACCGAAACAGATCACTACGAATTCACCTTCCTACTGGCATGGATGGTCTCCGGATGGATCGACACTGGCGTTCACCGGACAGCGCTCCGATCGCGGGACTGATAACTTCGATATCTATACGATTCCTGTCGGCGGAGGCGATGAGAAGCGGCTGACAACGGCCGCCGGCCTTGACGATGGACCGGAGTATTCGCCCGATGGCGCGTGGATCTATTTCAACTCCGAGCGCAGCGGCGCCATGCAGATCTGGCGCATGCATCCGGATGGCAGCAGCCAGGAGCACGTCATTGAGAGCGAGACGAATGATTGGTTCCCGCACATCTCGCCGGACGGCAAATGGATGGTCTATCTCAGCTATGAAAAGGGCGTGACCGGCCACCCGCCAGACAAGGATGTAACGCTGAACGTGATGTCGATGGCGGATAGAAAGATAAAGGTGCTGGCGAAGTTGTTCGGTGGCCAGGGCACGATCAATGTCCCGTCATGGTCGCCCGACAGCACGAAAGTAGCGTTTGTGAGTTATGAATATCTGCTTGACGAGGTGCGAGAATAATTCGCGCTTCACCAAAGGGTTAAGCCTCAATCGCGCTTGGTCGGTTCATGTTAGCTGGTGAGAACAATGTTAGCGTCGGCTCGCGTCATTCTCGAAGTTGTAGCCGCGTTGATCACCGCCGGTGGTCTTTACGATTTGCTCATTCCGCGTCTTCCGTTGAATCTTGAAGTGATGTGCGGCGAAAGCCCCACCGCCAGAAAGCTCGCGCGCGAGTTGTTGCGTGCGCTGGGAGCCTGTTTGATAGCGATCGGGCTGACAACGGAGACCCTTGTAATTACCTCAAAGTCGCCCCTGCCAGTACGTACGCTTGCTCTTGTTCTGCTCCTTGTATTGCCAGCGGAACTAATCAACGCGACGTGCATGTATCGAGTTGGGGCTCCCTTTTACGTTCCGCTGGCGTTAGCTCTATTGGCCCTTTTCAGTGTCATTCTGCTCTGGCCGCATCATCCCTTCTAAACCTCTGCCAGCTCGCGAAGGTGTGGAAGCGGCAGGTCAATCCACTGCCAGGCATGCGCCCACGACGTCCCGGGGAGTACTGCTTCCAGAGGACCCCCTCGTTACAACAAGGCATGATACCGTTATCATCAAGAAAGAAACAGATATCGTTTCCTGTCACTTCTTGTCAAACCTCTAGTTCGGTGGAACAGGAAACGCAAGGGATGTGTGCTACAAATGTTATCGAAATCACCGAGAGGCGGCTGGCTGTGACATCATCGGGAACGTCTGCTTTTGTTCTTACATTTGACGTGGGCGGCAGCCACGTCAGCGCCGGACTGTGTCGCCTTCCCGATCTCGAGATCATTCGAGTGGCCAGCGCGCCGCTGGGCGAGGTTGCCAGCTTTGAAGGGTTTGTCGATCTGCTTCATCGACTGGGCAAAGAGGCGGCGAGCGCCGAAGAAAACATCGCCGGGGCATCGCTCGCGGTACCGGGGCCGTTCGACTGCGATGCGGGCGTGAGCCTGATGCAGCACAAGCTGCAGCCACTTTACGGAAAGAGTCTGCGCAATGCCTTGGCGGCAAAGTTTGGATGGGCTCCGGATCAACTCCGCTTTCTCAACGACGCATGTGCCTACCTGCTGGGCGAAGTGGGCGCAGGCAGTGTTCGTGGCGCGAAACGCGCTGCGGGACTGACCCTTGGAACCGGTGTCGGCTCGGCATTTGCGGTGGATGGGCGCGCCGTGACCGAGGGAGCAGGCGTTCCTTCCGGCGGCGAAATCTGGAACTTTCCTTACGGCGATGGGACCGTAGAGGATCTCATTTCAACCCGCAAGCTGAAGGCCGATTATCTATCGCTCACAGGCAAGGACATCGAGGTAATCGAGATTGCAGCGGCTGCGGCCAGTGAACCGGCGGCGCGCGAGGTCTTTGAGACGTTTGGGTTGCATCTGGGCGAAGTGCTTCGCGATGTCATCGCTCCGTTCCGGCCCGACATGGTTGTGATCGGCGGCGGGATCTCACGGTCCGCGCCATTGTTCCTTCCTGTCGCGGAGCGGCAGATCGCCGGGCTGGGATTTCGCGTCGTTACGTCGACCCTGCTCGACCAGGCTCCGCTGGTGGGGGCAGCTCAGTTCTGGCGCGAAGAGTTCGCCCCGTTCGATGAGCGGGAGCTCGCTACAAGCTAAGCGGAGATGGGATCACGCACGGGCCAGCAACCCCTCATGTTGTAATCTTGCAACAAGAATTCAAGAGAACGATGTTCGTTCGCCCAGTGCGTTCGTGTGTCCGCCTCAGCATGAATCCACCGCAATAATTCGGAGTTCCCACCATGTCCCTTTCTGCCGGCGAGAGAAACCTGGGTCGATATAACCGATTTCTGCTGCTCGTGGCAGGGCTGGGCGGATTGCTCTACGGCATCGACGTAGGCATCATCGGCGGGGCGCTTCCCTATCTTGAGGCAACCTCGAATCTCACCGGCAGCCAGCTCTCCATCATCGTGGCCGCGGTTTTGCTGGGCAGCGTGTTTTCTACGCTGTTTGCCGGCCTGCTGGCCGACTGGCTCGGCCGCAAGCCGCTCATGATCATCAGCGGTGCGTCGTTTGCGCTGAGCGTGCCCGTGATCGCGCTCTCCCACGGCTACGGGCCTCTCTTCTTCGGCCGCCTGTTGCAAGGGGTGAGCGGAGGACTGGTAGGCGTAGTGGTGCCGCTGTGCATTTACTCCAGCTACCACGTTGCGGAGGTTGCCCGCACGGCCTCGCCGGCCGCACTCTTCGCAGCCAAAGACCAGGCGTGGCGCAGCATCTTCTGGATGTCGATGCCGCCGGGACTTCTTTTTGTGCTGGGTGGATTTTTTGTCTCCGAGTCCCCCCGCTGGCTCTTCCGGCGCGGCAAGACCACCGCTGCGCATGCCGCCCTGCTGCGATCGCGGACAGAGGAGCAGGCAGCGATCGAGATGGGCGAAATGGAGCAGATTGCCCAGGAGAGCGGCCGCGCACATCAACGCTCGGGCGGCGATTCCCTGCTGAGAAGGCGCTACGTGCTGCCCTTCCTGCTGGCCTGCCTCATCCTGTTCTGCAACACCGCCACGGGAATCAACTCCATCATTGGCTACAACACCGACATCCTACTGCAGAGCGGATTATCTGACGTGCTGGCCCACTGGGGTTATGTCGTCTTCACCTCGATCAACTTCTTGATGACCGTCGTGGGCATGATGCTGGTGGACCGCAAGGGGCGCAAGTTCCTCTTCCTCGTCGGGACTTCAGGCATCATCGTGTCTCTACTTTGCGCGGGCGGATTGTTTGTGCGCACCGAGGCACATCGCTACGACGCGCGCGCGGCCATGCAGGCGATGGTCACCGACGGCCAGCGATTGAGTTTCAGATTTGACGATGCGGGAATGCGCCAGCTGGTGAACTCCGGTGCACCTGCCATGGACCGCGAATCGCTCGCAGTCATCTACTCTTACGGCGGATTTACCGCCAGTTCGACGCCGGTGCGCTCAGGAGAAGCCGGAGCGGCTCCGATCGAAATCAGCCGGGCAGGTTGCGTTCCTTCGGGCAAGGTGGAAGCCTTCTTCCGCAATCCCTTTGCGAGCCTCGATGAGGCGCGCACCGCTCCGCTGAAGATCGAGCATGCGTACGTCTCGCCCCTGCCGACGGTGCTGAATGGCTGGCTGGTGGCGCTGAGCCTGTATGCTTTCGTTGCATTTTATGCGATGGGGCCGGGCGTTTGCGTATGGCTTGCGCTGTCTGAGCTGATGCCCACGCGTATCCGCTCCAACGGAATGAGCATTGCGCTGGTGATTAACCAGCTTGTCTCGACGACGCTGGCTGCGATCTTTTTGCCGGTGGTGGGCAAATACGGCTACTCGACCATGTTTTTCCTCTTCGTCGGATTCACGGTGGTCTACTGGCTGACGGTTGCGCTGTTCCTGCCGGAGACCAAGGGAAAGACTCTCGAAGAGATCGAAAAGCACTTCGAAGGAGCGTAAATTCCGCTGTCGCATTTTCGGAAATGGTGTAGACCAGAAACCACAACGCTAATAGACGCGTCCAGCAGCGAGCGGCGACTTCCACTGAAGCGAAAAAAATACAGTATTTCCGAAGATGCCTTAGACGATGGCCTGCACCAGGATGCAGGTGATATTGTCGTGGCCGCCCGCCTTTTTGGCCGACTCGACCAACCGCTTGCAACGGTCTTCGAGAGAAATCTCGAGAGCCAGGATCGACCGTATCGTCTGGTCAGACAACTCGCGGGTCAGCCCGTCAGAGCACAGCAGAAAGACGTCTCCGCGTTCCGCCTGGTACTCAAAGCAATCGGGAGTGACGCATTTTTGCGTGCCCAGCGCGCGCGTAATCATGTTGCGCAGGGGTGAGCGCAGGGCCTCGGCGCGACTCATCCGGCCCAGGCGAACCTGCTCTTCCACCAGCGAGTGATCGAGGGTGAGCTGCTCCAGTTGTCCGTTGCGCAGGCGGTAACAGCGGCTGTCGCCGACGTTCAGCACCCAGACGTTCTGCTCCTCCACCACCAGCGAAACCAGGGTGGTGCCCATGCCGCTGAGCTTGTAATTGCGCTGGGCGCGGGAGAATATGGCTTCGTTGGCTCCGCAGACTGCTTCCTCGGCCAGTTGCGGCAGGGGCGCACTCCCTTTTTTCCTTGCCGAGAGCCGGGCTAAAACCTCATCCACGGCGATTGAACTGGCGATCTCTCCGGCTGCGGCACCGCCCATGCCGTCACAGACGACATAAACTCCGTGCTCGACGGAAAACCCGAATGCGTCCTCGTTGGAGGGGCGTTTGCGTCCGCGGTCGGTAACCGCCGCAGCCACAAAGTGAACGACAGCCGTGGCCAAGAATTTAGATCTCCCGCTGCTCAGTTTACACGCGATTTCGGCATCGTTGCAGCAGCGGAGCTCTCAAAACTACCGTCCCGCCTTGTTGACAGTGGGCCCCGGCAGCGGCGGAGGCGGGGGAAGGTCGAAGATCTGGATCGCCCCGGCCATCACCATCGCAACCCTCTTGCCGTTGGGTGAAATAGCCACATTCCCGCCTGCATCGAACACCGGACTGGCCTGCGCCCGCATGGCCACCTTGCCGCTGGCGGCATCGAAGATCTCGACCGCCTGTCCCTTGATGTCCTCGATCCCGAGGGGCGCAAACGCGTTGACGCCGTGGTCGGTCACCAGGGACTCGCGCGCCAGCCGCGAACCGTCCGGCCCCATCACCAGCAAAGGCCAGACCAAAGGGCCGGAGGGCGTGGTCTCCCACAAGCGGCGACCATCAGAGGCCATGGCGACCAGCTTGGGGTCGCCGCTCGAGGTGCACCCGGTGACCACAAACACCTGGGGCGAAACAAAATCAAGCAGCGGCGAGCAGAGCGAATCGACGCTGCCCAGCACCGTGCTTCCGCCATCAAAGTGATTTAGATTCAAGAGCCAGGCCATGCCCTTTGAACGTAATGCTTCAAGGTAGCCTTCAGAGCTGATGGGCAGGTGTACGGCCGACCGCACCCGGCTTACGAGCATCACCTTGCCATCTTCCCGTCGAATGATCCTGAGCACCATGTCGGGCTTGTCGTTGGCCTCTTTTTCATCTCCCGTGACGGTGCCGGCGGCCGTGGCGGGGCTGGCGACGTCTCCGGGCTGCGACTTGACCATCGCCGGTTCGCTGGAGCCCGTCACCAGATAACGCCGGGAGGGGTCGGTCTCAACCCACAGCACAGGACCCGGGAAACGAAGGAACGGCTTCAACTGAAGCGATGCGTCTCCCAGTTGAAGACCATCCCTGTCACGAAGCAGGAACTGCCCGTTGTCGAGCATGTAGATGTATCGCGCCCGGTCGTGCAGGCTCCAAAGAGCCTCAGCCTCCACCGTACCTTCGGGCAAGCGAATCACCACGGCCCGTATCCGCCGCTCGTCACTGCCGTCGCCGGACTTTGGATCGCGGTGCATCAGCCCCGGAACGCGGAAGGTGAACAGCAGGCGGTTTTCGTCGAGAAAATCAAGCGAGACCAGGCTGATCCGCGTGCCCAGATAGAACTGTCCTGGAGCGGTAAAGCCAAGCTGCTCCACAGGAACGGTAAACGCCGGTGGTTGGGTCGCGCGGAGAGGCGGCTCCGGTGGCGGGTCGGTCTTCTTGTGAGAACCAATTCCCAAGACCGGGAGCACACGTGCTCCAGTCAGAGAATTCTGTCCGGAGATCGGCAAAGGAAGACACATATTGAGTGCCGTCAGAGCCACCGTCAGGCTCGCCTGCAAACGGACTCGGGTCCCAAACTGCCACTTCGCCATCAATTAACATTCTCACCCATCCAGCTTGATTTGGGCAGGGTATGACACCCTTTGTGTGTTTGCTGTGTGGAAAAACGTCCAGTGTCTGACACTGACGTCCGCCTCCCTCCGGCTGGCTTTCTCCGCCGCATGCGTGTGCGACATTAAAGACAGGGATGACCTACGACCTAAAGATGGGCCGCCGCATCCAGTTTCTGGGGTACGGCGCCTGCGCGCTGGCCGGAGGCCTGTGGGGCACCGGGTTTTACTTCGGCAGGCTCGCCTTGAACGAGATGAGCGTGGAGTACATGGTGCTCTACCGGTTCTTCTTCGCCTGCCTGGGCATGCTGCCCGTCATGCTGCTGAGCCGGGTGCGGCTTACTCGCGGCGAGATACGAATGCTGCTCATCTCCGCGGCTTTCGGAATTCCCATACAATTTCTGCTGCAGTTTCACGGGCTGGCGCGCACCACCGTGAGCCATGCATCGTTGATGGTGGGCTCGATGCCGGTGTTGCTGGCCGCGGCAGCCGCATTGTTTGCTCACGAAAGGCTCGATTGGATCGGCTGGACTGCGCTGGCGGGATCGACGATTGGAGCGGGCTTGATTGTGCTCGGAGGCAGTCGCGGCCCCGCTGTCCACGGTGAGCCAACCCTGACCGGCGACCTGATGGTGGTGGCCTCGCTCTGCACCGCTCTGGCATGGGTTCTGCTCAGCAAAAAGTTGATGCAGACTCACAGTCCGCCGGTGGTGACTGCCTACACGATTGTGTCGGGAACGTTGATGCTGTCGATCTGGATCCTGGGGCCGTGGGTTGTGAAACCGTGGCTGCCCAATCACAGCCAGCCGATGCCCTTTGCGCATGTGAGCGCAACCGCGTGGGTGGCGCTCGCCATCAGCGGTCTGGCCTGCACGGCAACTACCACGCTGCTGTGGAACTGGGGCATTCATCATGTTCCCGCATCGCGCGCGGGGGTGTTCCTGAACATCGAGCCGGCGCTCGGATCGTATCTCGGAGTGAGGCTTCTGGGCGAGCACCTGGGTCCGTTCGCATGGATCGGCGGAGGCCTCATTCTCGTCGCAGCCGTCACGTTGACCACTCGCGGACACGATCAGCAGCCAGCTGTAATCCTGGAGTAACAATTCTGCATCTAATCCCAGAATCATGTCGCTGAACGGGCTCGACACCTCGGGGGAATGCGGCATCGCAAGCACGCGGAGCAAGCGGCGCGACCTCTTCGAGCTTCTCGGAATCTATGGGCTTATCTTGATGGTGATCTGGACGCCTCGCCCGTGGCAGGCGGCATTGTGGGCCATTGCGGCTGCCTGCACCTTCTACATTGTCTGGCTTTCTCACGAAGGGCTGAGGCCGATGGGGCTTTGCACGGCTAACCTCACCCGTTCGCTCTGGGCTGTGGCCCTGGCAGTCATACTGGCGATGGCGGCGGTGATGCTGGCGGGCAGGCTGCACACGCTGCATATGCCCACGACTCCCTACCTCTTCTTTCGGCGTTATGGAGCATACGTGCTGTGGGCCGGGGTGCAGCAACTCATCCTGCAACACTTTTTTCTGTCGCGCGCGCTGCGCCTGCTGCCCGACGCCACGTCCGCCGCTGCCGTCTCTGCGGGACTGTTTGCGATTGCGCATCTGCCCAACCCGCTGCTCACCATCGTGACCCTGATCTGCGGACTGGCGTCGTGCCTCTTCTTTGTTCGCTACCACAACCTGTGGCCGCTGGCCGTCGCGCATGCCATTTTGGGGATTTCAATTGCAATCACGGTACCCGGGCCGATGCATCACAACATGCGGGTGGGCATCAGCTATCTGAGGTATGTGGATCGGTCGGCGCTCTCGCAATCGATCCATTCACCGAAGCCACAACGACCATACTGAGTCCACCGTGGCATGGGTCACGGCAGATGCGCCGACGCGCCGCTCCCGGCGCCATGCGCGGCCATAAAATATTCCCGCGACGGTGGCGAGCAGCACGTACCGCCAATTGAAAAACACCGCCCGCTTGTTGAAGTGGGATAAGCCGAACAGCACTGCCGTCGCAACGAGGGCGGGCCATCTGCCCATGCGCCGCTCCAGCAGATTCTGGACCCATCCGCGAAAGAACAGCTCTTCGGGCACAGCAATGAAGAAGAACGTGAAGAGCCACGCGCCGGCAAAATGCAGCAGCACCGACCCAATATTGCCGCCGAAGGGGTGAAGGTGCAGAAAGCCGAGCGCCAGTCCGAGAGCCAGCGCCAATGGCAGGTACAACGCGAATTCGCGCAGGCCGATGGCAGCGTCGCGAAGACGCAGGCGAAGATCGAAGCCCACTCCATCGAGAGCGCGCACAGCCATGAAAGCGTAGATTCCCGCATCGAGCAGCAGGACCTTGTTGAAGACGGCGAGATGGGCCGGCCACGCCCTCTCAAACCAGCGCAGGTCCACGGCCAGGCCGAGCACAACGAGAATCACAAATTCGCGCCAGCAGGCATGCCCCGGTGAGTCCGCGCGACCAGCCCGCCAAAGCAGACCCGCCATCGCGCAGGGCAGCAGCGCATAGAGCGCCAGCCAGCCCCAATTGAAGACTCCCGCGCCCATCGCGACCAGCAGATAAGGCACGCAGAGCAGCGAAGGAGCACCTACCTGCAGCCATGCCGGCAAAGTGCGTGCGCAGCCGGCCACGCGCGCGGGGAAGAACGCCGCCGCAAGATAGGGCGCCAGCGCAAGCAAACCCGCAATCGCAATCACCGGATGAACGTCGAACACATCTCCATTGTGCCCTGTTCGGTTGGCCGCACAGAAGCGACAACGGTTCTCGCACTTATGTCGGTCTCCTCCGGGCCAGAGTAATGGTGCTCTTCAGATTTGAAGTAACACTCTTCGGTGCTCCGGCCGATAGAGCAAGTGTGACGTAGAGCAATGTCAAAGTGCTTTTTGGTGGTGTAGGGTTCAACTGATAGCGGGGTACGATGTGACATCTCTTACCTGGAATCACGCCTGCACGGTAGGCGTAAGGGCGATGGACGATCAGCACGCGGTGCTGATGGACACCATGAACGAGTTGAGCCAATCCGTGGCGCGCGGGGACGGCCGGGAGCAGGTATGTGAGGATTTGAACCGGCTCATCGAATTTACTCGTATGCACTTTTCCAGCGAAGAGCGTCTGCTCGAAGAAAACGATTACCCCGGCGTGTCTGAGCATCGCGATGCCCACCAGCGGCTCCTGGTCCAGATTGAGGATGCGGCGAACCGCGCGCGCCACACCGAGGGCGTTCACATCGGCTCACTGCTCAGATTTTTGCATGACTGGTACACGGACCACATGGAGGGTCTCGACCAGTCCTATGGCAAGTGGCTCAACGAACGGGGCATCTCCTAGAAGCCTTTCGCAGCCTGGCCTGCGCCGCGATGCTCGGCCGGTCATCCCTCGAACGAAAGCTGATTCGATGCCCAGGGAGATTGCGGCCGTGGCTCGGAGGCCAGATCGTACACAAGGCGCTCCAGCACCAGCCGCTTGTCGGGCGGGGAGGAGCGCAGTTCAAGATCTGCGCGAGCGATGAGCCGCAGCGCGCGCGTGAGGTCGCGCCGGCTTTTATAGCGACGCGCCTGGCGAATGAGATCGTCGGCGGCAAACGGCGGAATCCGAAAGCCCTGCCACAACGCCTGCCAGATAGCGCGCTGGTCGCGCACATTCTTTTCAAGAATCACCAGCATCTGGCGAAACGTGCGAGCCAGCATGTAGAGGTGGCCTAT
>WNGR01003671.1_pt1 | contig 16698 bp, 23 predicted proteins | sample 5407581 | NCBI WGS metagenome assembly WNGR01 (sample SAMN13153383, study PRJNA577476) | soil metagenome | isolation source: 80 cm soil or saprolite under Garry oak tree replicate 2 | place: USA:California | collected 2016-06-15 | reverse complement strand
TCATATCACACACCTTGCGCATAAGTTTATCTCCTCTATCTCTCGCTCAGGGTTCTGCAAAGAACGTGTAGATGCGAAATGCTACAGCGCCAAAGAGCATCAACTCGGCGATGGCGCGCACAGACTTGACGAAGACTCCCTGGCGTGCGCCTTTTGCGCCTGCCGAGTCGATCGCCGCGATGTCTGCAGGGGTGATCTCTACAGGGGGAGACACGTCTAGGCCGATCACGAGTCGCGAGCAGAGGGGATTATTGCTTACTTAGGTCGCCCGCAGCAAGATAACCCTGCAACCTGAATTTCTTGGAGCTCGTCCTAAGGAAAGAGACAACATCAGTCGATATGTCGGGGACGATGTCATTGGCGGCGTACGTGACAGCAACAGCGCCTTTGGCTCTGACCCAGGCCAGCAAGACCTGGTCTGCCGTGGCACCGAGTCTCTGAGCTATTTCATTGAGCGGTTTGTCCACGGGACCTCCGGGCTGGTGCGTGATTGGGCTGTTTGTGCAATTAGAACATAACACGGAGGCCTGTGACCGACGAGACGCGCATACGTCAGAGCTGAGTATGCCTCAGAAATGATGCCGTGCGAGGAAGCGTATGCGAGCAGCGGTGCCTGGCGGGCGTATACGTAGGGATGCAGGAGAATCTAGCATCGTGTAGTAGTAGCAGCGAATCAGTTAGCAAGCACTCGTTCGTAGGATGCTTCCCAGTGTACCCACCTGATTCGCGGCAGGTTTGATCTTGGCGGATGCCAGCAGAACCTTGAGCTCGTCGACGCCAAAGTTACTGACACCGATGCTCCTGCGAGTGCTTCAGTATCCAGATCTAAAAGGCGGCGACAAAAGACCGCTCACTTGGCAAGGCCCGCTTTCTTGATAGCTTCCATCTTGGCCCAGGCCGTCGGAATGTCTGGCTGGGCGAGACGCGGGTGGTGGATGAGATACAGGTCAACATATTCGACCCCAAGCTATCAGTAGTGTGGTGTGTGAGCCACAACACCAGGGCTGACCCAAACGAAAAGCAGCGCGCACGTTCTTGAGACTATTCTGAATGGAAGTTTCGATATCAAGTCCATTGAGCCCGGAGTACTTGGTGGTGATGAAAATATCCTTTCTTCCGAGTCCGCTCTCCCGCACGGCTTTCCCGGCCTCTTCTTCGTTGCGGTAGGCCTGAGCGGTGTCTGGACGTTACCGGGTCAGCCGTGAGCGCATCTACTGGAAACCAAAGCCAAAGTATTTGCCTATATGGCTGAATCCGACGGAAATAGCTTGCTCGACTTGGTCTATAGGACCCTGACCGTTGCCAATCATCCACGTCCCGAATGCAATGCTAGGGATCACATTCCCTAAATACGTGCCATGAGTGGGGGTAGAATCTAATGGGCGTGCCAGTGACACACCGTCATTGAGCTGGATGGCATCCCAAGGCATTGTGAATGTGTGTCGATGTGAAGAAAGGCGGTGGTTTCCATGATGCGAGTCTCAATTGGACAAAATGGAAGCCCGGTGTGGTAATGATCACACGTAAGCGCGTGGGTATACTCTACGTCGCGTCTATTCACACGCTGTCCTTTTGGCTGGAGGGAAGGGACAGGCTAACCAGACGACTTGAAGCCACCAGCAAATAAATTGATCCCTGTGCCCGAAATGGAGAAGCCCTCGCCATCTCTTACACAAACCAATGTTAATTATGACTTTCCCGCTTACTGTAACTGGTGTAGCTGCGAGAATGAAACATAGGGAAGGAGCGGGGGGAGTATAGCATGATATCAGGAACGAGTGAAGCCAATGAGAATTGATCCAATTATGCATAGTGGGAACCGGCGGGATTACAGGTCACCTTGCTCTTCGGCTTCATCCAGCACCCCATTTGGTTCGGAGATCTGTTTTACATAGTCATATCCAACGAAGCTCATAACACTGGCAAAAGTAAGCTTTCCAAGACCGAACACCAGATGAAACGCTGGAACACATACTAGATAGTCCCATCTGCGCAGCCAACAACTACCTCCTCGTGACTCAGCTGCATCGACATCGGATTCTTCTCTGGCGTGGCCAGTCCAGCAAACTTCGCTGGAAGCGTCCCATAAAGACCTTTCATGTCGTAGGCTCCAACGGGGCCGTCTGCGATTACATTCCAGGCGCCGGAGATCGCCGCAATACTTGTATCAAGATCAACGGAAGGCGACGTTTTACCACGCGGTGGTAGGCTTTCCCCGGCGTTGTCCAGGTCATCGTCAGCAGCGGTGGTAACTTTTTCCTTGTGGGTCGACATGAAAATCTGGGAGTAGCTCTATGAGTAGAGAAGACAGGAGCAACCAGCTCGAGCTCGTACTCTCCGTTCCGCTCCTGCGCGCGAGCTGAACCTAGTCGCGGTGACTACACGACGTTTCCTTGGGTCTACGGCGCCAACTGCAACGTCGGGCGTCTCGATAACTGCGATGAGCCGCGGTGGTGCTGTGAGTATGGCGGCACGTCCAAAGCGCGCCGGAGAGCCTAACATAGGGCCGCCAGGGCTGATAGGCGTACCGGGCGTACGAGGGCTAGACAGTCGTGCGCGAGGAGAAATTAGGGAGCTACGACGCGAAGGTGTAGTTAAAGGCCCTGAGCGAGTAAGTGAGGACAAGGTCCGGCTGCGCACAAAGGATTCTGAGGGGGTAGGTGAGTTTAGAACACCTGGGTCACCAGAATCGGGTGCTGTATTTCCTGCGCTCGTCGTCTCCTCGGCCTCAGTCCACCGCAAGTGGAGGATGATGGATTTTGTGGCACACTGGGGGGAAATGGTCAACGGATAAAGAACGTAACTCCAAGTGGTCGAGTATACCGTCATCTGGGTACCATGAGCAGCAAACCATTGCAACATATTGTCTGGTGCCTTCCCGACGTTGAAAAGCTTCGAGTTCAGTGTTGGGTCACCACCTGCCAGTTCGGAGAGTTTAAATTGGGAGATCATCTCTCGACGGCCTTGAAAACGTTTAGTCCAGCCACGAGGTGCGCCGGGGTCTGAATGCTTACGAATTGAAAAAACGCGGACGATGCCATCAATGGTCACACTGACTACGCGCTCGCCTTCTTCCGAAGAACCACCGCTAATGAGCCGCACACCAATGTTCACAGTAGTCTGCTGGCCGAACCGTACGATCTTGGTCCCGGCACGCCAATCCCAGCACACTAGTGCTTTGTCGGCCCCAGCGGAGACAAGATTCTTTGAGGACAAAGCCACTAAATATCACAACAGGGTCAAGGCAAAAGGGAGCTACTCAAAAGGCACTCACCAGCCCGTATACCATTTAAATGTCCTGCCAGCTGCTGCAGAGGATTGAATGTTACTGAAGAAAAAAGGTGAACGCGGCTACGGTAGTTTAGGATCTATTGGTGTACGACTACGGGTCGACGCACCCAACGTCGTGGAAGCCAACCACAAACACCTCTGGGGAATATCATGAAAACAGCCAGCGTGACAGCCTACATGACAACCGACCTTCTTCGAGCAAGAAATCTACACAACTGACGGGTTTCTTGACCTGCAGACACTTCTTCATCTCACCAGTTTCAATGTCCCAAAAACGGATGGTCTCGTCGTAAGATCCACTGATTAGCCGTTTTCCTGGTCGAGAAGTTATGGCAAATTACACCATAGGAGACAATCTAGGAACAGACCACGTAAAAGGAGGGTTGTACAGAAGTTGGTATGGCCGTTGAGGAATCGGATACTTTGGGGTATCGCATCACGGAAGTTGGACTCACGATGGTGAAGGGAGCGATAAAGTGGTTCCCTAAAGTCAGTGCCATCAACCAACCGGAATCTGGTTTCTGACAGTCCGGCCTACCATCCTTCAGGGGAAACTGGGGCTTTAAGCGGCATTGGATCCGTCGCGGTTAACCGTAAACAGTGGCGTTTCCAGATAGCGGGTAAGTGCACTATCTCTTGCCACTTCTTGGAGACCTAAGACGGGTGTTTCGTATCTGCTTCACCATTCAAGGTAACGTTATCACGCACGGGTTCCAGTGCAAGAAGCTCTGGTACACTGAGGTGTTTAAGGATTTTGAAGGCCAGGTCGGGTGCGAGATTGCCGATGATGTCGAATGTAGCCTTGGCATACTTCTCCAAAAGTAAGATCTGAAGTCGAATATCGCCAGGAAGGCACGCTAGCTCGCAGTCAGAAGTCATCGCAAGTGAGACGAGCCTCGCTCACAATCGAGTATAATAGCAATTCTGAGGGTGTGATCAGGCATGGTTATTCGAATGTCATTTGGGACTTACAATCTCATCCGCTCGTCTCGACTAAGCCCGCGGATAGCCTTTCTAACCTCGGACTCGTTAAATTCGCCATTTGCATCCCTTTTCAGGGCTTTCATCAAGTCAAACCCTTCGTTACCATCTTCTTCGTCTTCTCCACGATACCCGCTCCAATAACCGCCCTTTTTACGTCCCCCACATACGCAGAGGTCGTCGCTATCAGTTACCAGGGACACTGTACCGCTCTCCTCCCGCTGCCGTTCGCGTTCGCGCAAAACGCGTACTTCGGCTTGTAAGGCGTGGAGTTGTGCTGCAGTAGCCCCCTGAGAGCGTTCAAGGAGGCGCTTGTAGTGAAGCATCTTCTTCGCATGAACCGACAAAAGCGCCTCAAGGCCGCTTTGAAACTTTAAGACAGGTTCTCATCGATGTTAGGCGATAACGAGGTTGATATGTGCTTACTTCCTCATCCACATCCTGGTCGTTAGCTTCAGTCACCATGTCCATTGTCATATCATCACCATCCCAGATCGACATAGCGCCTGTGAAGTCCTCATCGCCATTCAACCGAGGAAAGTCAGGCTGCGAGGGCGGAGTAGACAAGGAGATTGTTGATCGGGATGATCCATTTCGTTTTGTCGATGACTTGCCATTGACTTGAGATGTAGCAGCAGACGTCCTCGGCGGCGACTCCGCGTGAATAACCTGTGGCGAGGACTGGCGTGGTGAAGATTTGACTCTCTTGGATTGTAGACTAGGAGTGGTAAGGCTGATTGACGGCGATGAAGTGGAGAGACCCGAGCCCAGGGACTCGGCAATGGGAGACCGCTCCCCTGATAAAACTAAGGACTGAACGCGGCGTGGGGTGGAGGGTGGCACCGGGGTGGCACTTTGCGAATCTGGGTCTATAGTCCGCAATGGGTTGTTGTTCGAGCGCGCAGTACGAGCAGAGCCGGCCACAGACGGTGGAGCTTTAGGTGCTGTTGAGGTGCGCCGAGTTGGAGGTATAACACGAGGAAGGGCTGATATTACAGGCGAACTGATAAGGGGCGTGGAGTGCGAGTTACTGGTAAACCCATGCACAGGTACCGACTGGCGCCGAATGGAAGAGAGTGCTGGAATGGAGGTGGACATACGCTTGGCCCGGATACTAGCAGGATTCCCGTTGGAGTATGTCTCACTCCCGTTGACATTCTGAGGTGTCACTGTAGTCGCATTGCTGAAGTTGCTTATAAGTGACGCGTTAGAAATGGCTCTCGGCTTCAAGATGCTCGCGGTGCCCGCCGCGGAAGAGCGCCGAGAGATACGGGAAGGGGTCTCCGACTGTGTGGAGGACCGTTTCACAGACATAGTCGACAGCAACCGGGTAGAGGCGATGAAAGCCCCACTCTCGGCTAATGGAAAAGAAAAGAACGCGTGGTGTGACCCTCGAGCACCGCGACTCACGCAACCGCGGGCTAAGTATCGAAATTGGCGAGGCGAAAGTGTGTACCAATTGTATTTGCCTACAATGCGGGTGTTAAAACCACTTCGAACCCGATGGTCACCGTTGAGAGAGAGAGAAAGAGAGCGTGTGTAAGTGTGTGTGTGTTCCAATCCCAAGATAGCGTGAATATAGAGAGTGAGCCAACACTCTTCGACGCACGTCGTCACGTGATCATGCATATTACGAACAAACAAAGGTAAACACTAATCTGGAATGTCCCACATGAATGTCTGTCCGTCACTATCCCCATGATACAGTTGCTCCCTGCCGAGTCGGGGTGAGCTTAATCACTGCAAGTTCGGAGAGCATCGTACCCAACAAATTTCAAGGCGGTTATCGCACTCGGCTTCTCTGTCTTCAATACCCTCAATGTTACGAACTCCCACACAGCTCTCTCCCCTTTGGGAGTATTGTCCGCGTTCCACGACCTGAGCGTAATCTTGCCGTCTGGCGACCCTGTTGCAACAACTCCTAGATGGGAGTACTCCCGTTCGTGGAATGCAAGCGAGGTTATCGTGGGAGGCAGGTATGAGAGAGCTGCCGAGAAATTGAGGTCAAAGCTGGCGATGGGTCGGGCGTTAATCGTGTGTAGACACAATTTTCGTCGTGAACAAGTCGCTATGTATCCCTGTGAAACGCGATAACGTCCCCGGTTAAACATGCGAAAAGAATGAGGGCCACGTACCGTGCTCTCATTAACTGCGGCCAGATGAACACCAACACCATCCCCTCCGTGCCAGATTGATCTCATATACACTGCCCTATTCAGATCCCATAGCGCGACGCTTCCATCCTCAGACCCGCTCACGATGATAGACCACGATCTAGATGCAGCTACGCAGAGGATAGTCCCCCTATGCACTCGCATCATGTTCGAGAGCGAGATCTTTAGAGCGTTCGCCCCCGTAATGCTGCCAGAGCCGCGGGAGACGCGCCAGAGCCGAACAATATGGTCTTTAGACCCGGTAATCAAATTCTCGGAGTCCGCGAATGTAGCACAGGTGCATTCAATTCCTTCGACAATTTGAGTGATCTGCTCGATTATAAGTCTGGGTGCCCGCTGGAGCCATAGCAGTAGCTTACTTGACCATCAACCACCGCACGTAGCTGGCTAGCCGCCGCCCTACCACTACGACTGAAACCCCATTCCACTTGTTCATGCGGGTGCGACGGGGCGGAGAGTATTCCAGTGGGTTGTGGAATTATCTTCTCTCCAACGGGATCATACATTAGGGTGTAGACAGCACCTCCATGATTGAGACCTTACAAGAGCGATGGGTCAGTCTAATTAACGAAGTGATTGGTTGCTTACCGCGAGCTACAGGTCGTTTACTCTGCTCCAAGAGACCATAATTCTCCTCAACCCCATACAATGTTCCAATAGGTAATGACGGAGGCCCTTGCATGAACCGCTGGGGATGTGGTGCGGTAAACAGTTTGCGAGGTGTTTGACCAACTATCCTCATCTTAGTGGGAAGAGTGGATGTGTTCGGAGTATTAACTTACAGTTATGAATGATGCCCACTGTCGCTTCCCGTTCCAACTCATCCGTGATGGTGTCTAGGTCTTTTCAAAGGGTCAGCCTTCGCACCACATTATGTACGATAGGCCGTACCTATGGACCCCTCGTAGCTCAGAGGATGAAACACGTTCAGAGAAGTGGGGTCACGTTGCTTGCATCCCCAGATGAGGTCAATCCAGGCCGGTAGGTTCTCACTGACATAGTCACTCTCCAGCGCCTAACCTGACGTCAGTGTTACGGAAAGTACGGCGGAAATGCTAATCACCCGTCGACTCAGAACAATGAACAAAAGGGGATCTTCCTTCGCCCATGGGGGAAGTCTAACGTGATGTATTCGTTCACCCGTGTTTTGCTGAACTCCAAAGTCGAGGTTGGCTGAGTTCTCTAAGAACCTGGCAACAAGTTAACATTTACGCGCAGCGTAAACTGGAATTATCGACTCACTCTGGACATGTATAGAACTCGGGGATGAGCTCTCGAACATCCCCTCGAATATCCTGAGATGCTGAGCTGTACGCTCTATGGATATTGCTTCCCAAGACGTCAGGGTCATTATGATGGAGTAAAATAGTCGCACCTGAAGAGTCGATCAGGCAAGTCCCAATCTCCACCCTGAAAAAGGTTGAGATGATTCCTCTATACGGGTCTTTATCTCACCTGTAGAGTCTTGAACATGTTCGTAAAAGGTGCCAACCTAATTAAAAAGTGGCACACGATCATCGAAGAGCTAAAATGGGTGCCGTAGTGGAAGGGCTTCTCGCCAACACTCTCCAAATTCTCGTAGCGTGACTGGGCCGCCTCACGGCGTGCTGGGGTCAGTGCACCCATCGGACGTGTCAGACTGCGAGGTACCGTATTAGTTCTCAGTAAGTGGAGAGGGGGTGAATACCTTACTCCCTGAATATTTTTCTCGATGAGAAGTCTAGGTTTTCGGATTCATAATCTTCTAATACCCAAGCTAAGGCGGTGTACATCAGCGGTGAAACCGGTTTAGAGGGACCACATACGGAATACTGGGTATTGAGTAGCATCACTCGGAGTGCGACCAGAAATCTGATTGAGGACACTCAAATAGGTGAACTATGCGAAAGTAAAGTGAGGTCCGAGTGTATGACGTCTTAATCGAGGATGGACGAACGTTACTGATTTCCCTGGCCTGCCATTTTCGCTGAGCCGTTGACAACTCATCCGCACGGAACCCAGAGAAGACTCGTGCACCAACTCTACTTGTGAACGGGGATTTGAGAATATTAGGGGTGAGGCTGGGGGCGAAGCCCATGGTAGCCGAATTTGCCGAGCGCCCGTTAATGGCAGATGACAACCTTCGATCTATATCCGCCCTTTTCCTTCTGTCCGTGAAGACAAATAGGACAGAGCGACTATCTCTCAAGTAGATCTCGAGCCTATTAAGCAGATAAGCATACCAGGAATTCTAAGATAACCGACCAGGGCTCACGCGACGTCGCGGAACAAGAAGGATCTGTTCCCTATGCTGGCTATCTGTTCGTACGGCCTGTGATCGTTTAAGCGGAAACCATTAGTTGCAATGACGTTCTTACCACCGTTGGGCTAGTTGGATACCGTTCAATTCAAGGATACTACCTGGGATGAAGAGTAAGCTCCGCGGGGCGTCTTGTGCATCGATTATCTCTCCCTCATCGTTTTCTACGAGACCCTCGAGGATGTAGAAGTGTGTCCGTCCGCAGATCAAGAGGCCAGCTAACCCCACTAAGCACACACATACGTGGTTCCATGATGGACTTACGTGAAGAGTCAACCCCGGTGATTCTCGCGATAGTGCTTATGGCCTCGATGACGTCCCCGGGCTCGAGCTCGTGACGCACCCTACGATGCTTGTCATCCGTAACATCCTCCGTCAATTGACGATTATCTGAAGAACACTCTCAGAAGGCAGTCGAGGAGGATAGTTGGCGCATTAGCTTTACCTTCGGAGTCAGTAGACGAGATCTCGTATGACTCGGCCCACGGCGGTAACTCCAAGCGGAACGAGCAATGATCCTCTGGCTGAGGTAGTTCTATGGCCCGTAAGTGGGCACCCTCGTCAACCTTGGAGCTAAGTGGGGCCACCATGTTCGATTCCATTTTTTTCCTGGGCATAGTGAGAAACTGTGCCACCAGCACCACCAAGAACCTTCATACCGCACTCTGTGTGGGCCCTCTGTCTCATCCAACCGCCAAGCGTAGTGCAGATTAGGCACCTCCCACAAGCCACGTTCCGCGGTAAGAGGGATCATCCAATCGCTCAGACGGGATACTTGGCGGTTCTGTTCCTTCCTGCGGAATGGTTAAAGCGGCGTTAAATTCGCAGTGGTAGGTCCTTACAGATCCAAAAGGTTTTTGCGTAGGCGCTTTCGCTCCGTCGCGATGACGGTGGTACGCCAATCGTGAATTCGAGCCATTGATTTCTGGACAGTGCGTTCACCAAGTTGAAGGCTGAGCCTCGCTGACGCAAATCGATGCCGGACCGAGAGTCGACCGGAAACTAATGACGGATCGATCTTTGTTTGTTGTGAGTCACCGCCATTGAGGAGCTGTTCGGCACTTTGCAGAACATCGAGGATCTCGGGATAATGTTAAACTTAGGGGGTAAAGACGAAAAGCAAACAAACCTCGCGTTTTTGGGGCCCCGCGACAGCATTGTCTAGAGCCAGAGTTAGAGCAAAGTGCATAAGCTTCTCGCTTATCCGTATGTGAGACCGGGAAAGTTCATTGGAAGGAGATAGCCGCGCTACAAACGACTGAAACGCCCGTATAAACGTTTGTGTGGTCTGCTGAGACTCGAACAATTCCCGGAACGTAGGACATGAAGATTGCAATTGAACAAACTCTTCTAGGATCGCTTCGATATAGGTCGCAGACTGTCCGTCAGCTTCAAGAGTTCTTGTTAACAAGAACCGGCCAATCACAGAAATGAAATATTGCACACACAGTTTTCAGTTGCCTCAACACCTTGAGGATATGACTCATGTGCTACGATTGCCAGCAATCTAGTCAAAGAGCCCAGGATGGCGGGAAAAATATGGGAACAAGTAACGAAGGGTCCTTGAACCTCATCTTGGCCCAACAAGATCCCGAATGCCGCGGCATGAACGTTGGCATCCCAAGCATCGGGAAGAACAGTCTTCACAATAGTCCAACCGCTGACCAGTTCGAATTTGCGACTGAACGACTTCGACTTGTTTAGACTGAGTGCGATGAGATCAAGAACTTGCTTGGCCACGAAGGACGACGGCTTGTCCCCGAGGAGTAGGAGATAGACACGGGTGAGAGGAAGGGTGGCGGAAAACCGCATATAACAGTCAGAAGACTCGGACAAGAGTGAGACGAAGGTCCCAAGGAGTTGCTCCGCCTTCTCGCGGGAACGATCTTTGTCGATCTGAGACAGAACTGACGCTGGAGAGGAGAGCCCTGAAGTAGCTTCACAACAATGTGATGAGAGTTACACCAAACCGCATTATTTTACGCTCACCGTCATGAAGGTGGGCGGCCAAGTACGACAAGACAGGCTTGATGGTGTCATCTGCAACGAACGACGATTCCATCACAGCTCTGAACGACTTCAAGAAGGACGGCAGGATTTCGGCCGAATACCAAGAAGTCTGCCAGGCAAACAAAAATCGCCGGGTGAGGCCAACCCCTGCAAGTTGTTGCTTCACATTAAAACGTCTGTACCGACTTGTCACGGCAAGGTCGAAGAAGTGTTCAAGGTGAACACGTTGGATCGCGCCACGGGTCCGAGACCAGAGCTCGAAATCGAGTGCAATGAAGCGATAGGCAACAGGGTTTGTGATTGTTGAGTGACTGTGGTGTAGAATGAAGGTGAGAGCCACAGTCACTGTTTACTTTAGCCACCACTGACTCCGGTGACTTAAAATTCATTCCCAAGAACTCGAAAAGTGTCTCATAGCTTGTCATGTTGATCAACTCGCTCTTGTTTCGCAAGATCTCCGACAGGATTTCGTAACCCCCTACACGTGCTGTGAGGATACGACGTGAACAAAGATGGGCGACGTACGCATGCGTTCCATATCCTCTGAGTTCTGCCAACTATTTCTCAGACCATCGGTAAGTATACCAAGCGTTCTTGAGAGTTCGTGCGGTGTCTGTGCAGGACTATTATGCAGATTCTCGCAAAGTTTATTGGCCTTACCCTTGCCAGTTGAATCAGTCGTAAAGGTACGGCCACCCCGCCGATCTCCCACATCGCAGTGTCAACGCAGAACGCCTTCGTCGCATGGACGTTGCCATCTTTTGTGAAACGACTTTGGGGGGTCAAGGCCCCATCAGTACTCGGCAGATATGCTGCCGGGCTAAATGAAAATACTACAGAGGCTTCTTCGATCCCGATTCCATCGTTTATGGCTTTCACCATGGCTACGACATCAGGTGGGACACCGTTCTTAGATGCAGTGAGGTTAGAGAGAAAAATGTTGAGCGAGGTAGAAGCCTCGTAAGTCAGGAACTTGACGAGATGTTGCGATTGAAAGGTCGCATTGTACCTGGGTCCAAGGTGGTGGACGAAACGTGGAAGATGATCTCCTGTAACAAGCTCAAACCAGCGTGGAAGCACCGATAGAAAAGTCGACCATACCGAGCGGTTTAGAGAGTAAAATGGCTGAAGCCATACACCAGCTCATGCTCGCTTCCTCCGAACCATCTCCGATTGCATACGTGCCAGTCTGTGGGGACGATTCGGGCCGTGGGTAAGCCCAACTCATAAGATCAATGAGAACGCCGTCCACGAAGAAACCTGGTGCAGCGATCAGATAGGTAAGAGACGCGAAAAAAATGGTACGGACGCAAATTAGGGTGTGAACCCCGGTGTGGATAATGAACTACTGCGAGGTGGAACCACCGATATGTTGGAAAGCTAGATTTTGTCACGGCCCCGGGAGGCGGTTGGCCATGGCTCCATAGTTCTAAACGGCCATCTTCCCGGATTTTGAGGTGAAATAGTGTGCGCGACGGGACGCGAAACGAGAAAATAGTTTGTGCATCCTTAGTAGGGTATCGCTCCAGCCAGATCCAAATCTTAATGCGTAGGAGCCTTCAATGCTCCGACTTATAGCATTGACCTAGTACATACCATGAATGTGAAACCTGTTGTGGGCAACCCTTTTGTATTTTCCTCGTAGAATTCGAGGGAAGCACGTCTCTCAAACGAGAAATGGTCCGGCCACCTAGACTTGATCCCTGAGCGGATCATCTCCAGGATATCCGCGTTGAGAGTCCCGTCGGATGCAACTGCTGACTGGAACATGATCCTCGTGTCTACGGTAGTTGCACCCAAGTCAAGAATCCGCCTCAGCAACTTTTGCACGATACGTCGTTCCTGGCTTGAAGTAGAGAGTTTTTTTTGGGAGGTGAATGCCCGAAATAGACGACCCAATATGCCAAGGCCACAAAGAATAACCTTATTCCTGTGCCTGAGAGCGGACAATCGCTCTAAAAGCCTGTAGACCACGTAATGTAGCATTGTATCCTCCGGAAGTTTTGGTAGGAGGTCTAGGAGAATACAGATGGCGCCTGGTTGGGCGATGAGACCAAGGCGAACCTCAATATCCTTGATCCGGGAATCAACGTCATTGTAGTCGGCCACGCGCAGCGACATGAATAGACTGGAAACGGAGAAATCGTTGAGTGCAAGCGAGAAAAGGAAGCCCAGGACTTGATCTTCGACCTGGGCATCCGTGACAAGAGGTTGCAACGCTTGGGCGAGAGACTCGTATCCCACATGTCGCTGAAACATAATAAGAACAGTGCGGACAAAAGAGAAGGCATCGCACCTCAAAATATTGTGAGTTGACTTCATCACCAGTCATTGCCTCCGACACGATGACAAACACAAGACGTGCTGTTTCGAGGATCTCACCAAGAACCTGCTCCTCGTGTTCACCAATGAGGCTCTCGTCGCGGGACGTGCGGAGTGTTGACAAAATGTTGATAATTGCGACGAAGCCATCCAATTCACGAAATACGTCTTTGGTGCAGGCATCCTCCAACATGATGCGGTGTACTTCAGTCAAATCCTAGAAACACTCAGAAAGACACAAGCTGAGTCGCCGCGCTAAATGCGTACCCCCACTTTAGTTTGAATATCGCTCGTCTCTTTGAGCTTCTCTACAGCATTCCTCATGAGCTCGATGAGCACGTCGCGTGCAAAGTCCTCCGGCGCTATGTCATCCTCATTGCCATCCACTCGTGGTGTCACTGTCTCAACTAGAGGTGACGTTTCGAATCTCGCGCGGAGAGGAGTGAGTAGGGCGCTAAACATAATGTGTAATGTCGGAAACGTGAACGCGCACAATTACTGGGCTGAATGCATGTCGTTGTGGCAGCAAGAGCGAGCCTGTCTGTGGCAGCGCTGGCAACACCGTAAGCATGGATCGCTTTAGCGCACAGAAAATGACAAAATAAACCCCTTAACAAACATAAAACATTCCCTTATCCTGATATTTCTCTTTTCTCTTTCTTTTCCACACAGATGTCTGACAAGGAGTCTCAGGGTTCCAGAAATTACACTAATTAAGGAAACAGGAAAACAGGACTACAAGTTGAGGGTAACTGAGGGGGGTATGTGGCTAATTCCTACATGCCTGGGATATATGGGATGTTTGGGGAGTCCACTGTCCGTGAGTACGCAGTACAACAAAGGGATACAGCGCAGAATTACAAAAGTACACAACAGTCCGTTAGGGGCCAGGAAGTTTCGACTTTTCCATGGCCCGCTCATTTCTTGAGTCGATATATTCTTTGACAGCAACCTCTATCTTATGTAGACGACCTTCAATTGTTGGCAGCTATCCCAGATACTGTAGATCAGGACGTATGGCAGGAATTGACTGAGGGGGCCACTTACATGGTCCATGACGTCCGCCGGAAGTCGTCCTCTTTTGGCGGGCCGTTCCGGACCGCTGCCCTCCCTTTCGGCTACTTGCGGGTTGCTCTCGTAAGGTCGGGGCGGCAGTTCGCTCGGTCCATGTTCAAAGGGCGGAGGTCCGGCCCTACCCTCGGTATCCGGTTCGGGAGAAGGGATGTCCAACGGAAAAGTCATGTACATTCCACCGGAAGGGAGCATGGTAGATTGTGTCTTTTCGGCGATATTGTAGTGCCTTCTGTGACTCCTCTGTGGACCACCTGTGTCGCGGTGTACAGCAATTGGTTGAGGAGCAGAAATTCCACTCTCTGAACCCGAGGGACGCTTGCGCTTACCTCGGCGCGGTTTAGATGGCCCTGGATCCAGATGCGAGGTCGAACGCGATGCCTGGACGCGTGCAACTGGATCCATTGTCCGTGGACGCTGAAGACGATCTGGCCATCCTCCTGGGTGGGTGAAGGAGTGGCGCATGGGTTGAGGTGCTATACCTTCTGTTTTTACGTGCGCACGAGGTTGCACAAGTCTGGAACTAGAGCTAGAAGGGGCTGGGCTGGGTGAAGGTTCGGGACGCGCGTACGCGCGGTGCTCAGGAAGGGGGTGACTCGGAAGAGCTCCGCCCCGTGAATACTCTATATGGGGGCGCATTAGTAACGCACGACGCCTCGAAGGGTGATCTCGCACCAGAATGCCGAGGGCTCCCCAAATCTCCCTGCAACGTCGGAGGGTGTGGCTGTGTGGATGAATGATGTCGAGGAGTCGGCGCCCGCGCCCTTCGCCTCGTATAGCTTGAAGGAGAGATATAACCACTTGCGAGCGCATGCTCATCCATAGAGGAAGAAAGAGAGTAGGAGGTTGTTAAGACAACAGAGCTTTCCTTGTAGGGCCGAGCATCCGACGAGCCCAAGAGCTTTATACAGGAAAGCGGAGTAGTTTGCTCCAATTGTGTTTCGCTCTTGCGGATGTTTTCTTTTAATATAAGCTGGACCCACCTTGATGGCGGTTCGACTGAGGTCATGAAGAGTAAGTAGTGGTAACGTGCTCATTAAAAAAACATCGCTCCGTGATGAGTATAAATGCATCAATACCTCATAACAAAGCTTCTTCGAGTCCGCTAGAATCCTCTCGGCGAAGCCATCTCGGATGAGATAGATGCCGAAACCTTCGGGTCACTAAAACATACAGAGCGATCGGCTGGGCCTCGGAGCCTAAGAGATAGCACAGTTTGGTGAAAAGCGCAGCCGGAGGCACTTCAAGGCAGTGTTCGGAAGAGATTCTGGCATTGTGATCGTGGATGACTTGTAGCCCAAAGATGATATGTCGCCCATGAATACAGCCATCAACTCGAAGATCCCAAATCCCAGGAAAGAGCTTGTACTCTACATAGGCTGGACGATCTGACAGGTCACTGGGCAAGCACCGCCACACCACACCACAATTGTGGCGGCGTCCGGAACTATATTCCATATTCGGAAAATCATCAGGGTCACGAATGATTGAGATGAGGACAGTGCCGCCCTGACTTGCAAGACTCCGGGATATGAAGTTTTCGAGGCTGTTCACCGGAGGTGGAACAGCCAGGTGTCCGATACCGTATTTTTTGGAAAGAGATTAAGGTACTCAGAAAACTCGTCCCCTTCCTGATTCACTTTTTTTTTTCCTTTCAATCAAGCTTTCAATTAAAACACGCGCTCAGTTGAGCCTCATCAGTTCAAGCCTTTCGCATCGGCCATCCCCAAATCACATAAAATTTGTAGGGATAAGTGATAGTAGAGATTCATTGTAGCTAGTTATTTCGGAAGAGAACATTCGTGGAACTGTTACTGGACCCTCTACCGAACGTCACAATTGCCCACTAGCACACGTAAGCCTAATATATCCGTTCCGTAAATTGACTGGAAGAGTATCATAAACCGATGCGAAACAAAAATATGATAGGTGTCAAACTTTCGCCCGCTTGAAGGTGGATGTCCGGCATCTTCACATTCCCTGATACGTGCCCTACCTATCTATTACTCTGCTCAGGGCATTCGGGAATGCCAGAGAACCCATTTACGAAAACTTCGGAAATGGGTGTTAAAATCGATACGTGGGCTAGCGGAGGTGTGAGGTAGCTCAATGCCTCACCAGGGTATTTCTTTGGAGTATTATGGTCCGTCACGGTAGCGCGAATTCATCTCTCTTCCCTGATCAGCGAAAGCCTTAGAAACCGGGTAACTCATACTTTGGTTGAAGTTTGTGCCCTATTTCGCAAATGGAACTAGTGGACGCGATTGGTGCGGACATGACATCTGGACAACGTTAATTCATTGCTACCTGCCAACCGCTTTCGTGTGGTTGCCTTTACTCAAAGCACGCTAGCACCATGGAATTAGTAAGACGAGGTTGAGAAACTTTGCGAACCATAGTCTAGTCCCCAGATACAGAAGAACATGGGTCTTCTGAAAACTTGTTCTCGTAACTGCGCAGCCACCTCGATGCTGGACCATCAAGCCGGACAGGGTGACACTTGGCAGCAGGAGCCACCTTAGACAGGTGACCAGCGCCCTGTTACATAGG
>WNGR01010902.1_pt1 | contig 16700 bp, 16 predicted proteins | sample 5407581 | NCBI WGS metagenome assembly WNGR01 (sample SAMN13153383, study PRJNA577476) | soil metagenome | isolation source: 80 cm soil or saprolite under Garry oak tree replicate 2 | place: USA:California | collected 2016-06-15 | reverse complement strand
CCGCTCCCGGCGACCCTGACCAGGGGCTGACCTTCTTCCTTGCTGCCATACGACCAGACTAGGTCCACAAACAAGCAACAGCTGGGGGCTACGGCCCTTTTCCAAGGTATACCTGTCAATGCCCCAAAGGGGCATTTGGCGGAAGTTGTGGATAAAGCGAGGGTTATGCACAGATTGCACTCAGGCCCTTGACACGCAGCGCCTACTGCGGCGGAGCGGCCGTAACCAGCGGCGGCAGTAGCAGCCGACGTCGGGTACGGATCGCAAGAAGGGTCTGCCGCAACCCGTCCAACACCAGGAACGCCGCGATCGTGACAAGCCCGATCGACGCAGCCATCCAGTTGGCATAAAAGATGGTCGACGTCAACGGCGGCTGACCCGCGCCAAGCGGAGTCACCATCGTAGTAACACCACGACCCCACAGTTGGATGGCGACCACCACGGCGATCGCAGCGAGAATCGCCTCGCCCAGAGCGACGAAGCCGCGCCACGGCTGGTTCAGCCGGGCCGGGCGTAGGGCGTCGGATGGCTGCTCGGTGGTCACGGAGTCCAGCCTAATGCGACGCCGTCAGCAGCGGGCGCAACGCGGCTCGAAACGCCTCCGGATCCCTGGCCCACGCGACGACAACCGTGCCGTCCGCCAGTCGCAGCGGCACTTCGGTGAACTTCTTCGGCACCGTCCAGCCACCACCCAATACCCTCGCGCCGATCGGGGTGCCGACGTCATCCAACTCGGCGATGACATCCACGCGCAGCGGCTCCAGACCCTGATACAGCGTGTCCACAGTCAGCCGTAGCGACAACACCCGACGGCGAGCGTGCACCCAGATCAACGTCAGGCCGGACAGTCCGATGCCGACCAGCACCCACACCAGGACGTGCACCGGACCGGACAGCGCCTCGACACCAGCGCCGATCAGGGCGAACACGATGCCCCACGTGGCCGGCCACCACGTCGATCCGGGCTCGGCGTAGCGCACCGGTGCCAGCGGGCTGGTCATCGGCGGAAGCGGAACCGGGATGGGGTCGCCGCCTTCACCGCTGCGAAGAACTCCTTGGAACGGCGCAGGTAGAGCAGGCCGACGGCGACCAGCCCGATCAGCACGATGATCAGGCTGTACAAGGTCGCACCACTGAGAATGCCGAATATCGCGAACAGGGCGACGACCGCCGTGATGCTCAGCCGCGCCCAGTTCCGGCCGGCCCGCACCATGAACGCGAACAGCACGTACAGCAGCGCGAACACCACGTCCAGCGCGAGGTTGACGATCAGGTACTCGTGAATGGTGCTGAGTGCCTGGTTGCGCGTGACGTTCGACGGCCGGGGCTGTTGCAGCAGGATGTCGACCTCACTGTTCCAGCTGACCAAGGTCGTCACCACGATGAACGACCACAGCGCGGCACTGGTGATCAGCATCCAGAACGAGGCGACCACGGGGGTGGGCGGCTGAAGTGGGGTGGCCGTTGTCGACGGCACTTCGGCGTCTTTCGGGGTGGTCACCAGGCGGACGGTAGAGCGGCGGCGGGAGCTTGTCCACTCACCGGGTTCGGGTGTGGGGCTGGAAATACTCGCGGGTCGCCGGTCGGTACATCATGCTCACCGCGCCCGGTATCGCGCACAGCGCGACGATGGCCAACACACCCTGCACCACACCGCCGTTGGTGGCCGGGCCGGTGAACAGGGACTGGCCGATCTGGCGCAACAGCAGCAACTCCGCCGGCACGGCGAGAACGGTCAACACCACGCGGGCCCACTGCGCGCCGTCGCGCATCGGGAACACGAGGCTGGCCAGGAACACCGCGACCGCGCCGAACCCGACGACGGCCAGCGGCCCTGGCAGGGACCATTCGTCGATCCGGGGGTAGGTGCTCTCGATCGCCGGATACCGGTAGCTGAACGCGAGGGCGGCCGGGCTGTGCATGAACTGGCCGACCGACGAACCCAGGAACCAGCAGGCGACCGCGAGCCACCAGGCGTGCGCGGACCGTGCCACGAGCTGCGGGCGGACCGGCCAGGCGTAGGTACGGGCCAATGGCATGCCCGAATAGGGCAGTGCAATCGGGGGAAGGGCGATCAGGGGCAGGACGACGGCCGGCATGGGCAGTGGCGTCGCCGTCGGCCGCTGCGAGTGGGGCCACCGCTGCGCGGATGGCGTGGTCATGGTGAGTAGACTAACCCACCAAACGACTATAAATCGGACCGGGGCCGAAAGTTACCAGTTCATGTACATGAACTTGCGGTTCGCGTAGGCTGAACGGCCCAGGCGGGACGACTGTCCGGTCAGTTGTCGGCCAGCCACGCGGCCGCTTCCGCCGCCCAGTACGTCAGGATCACGTCCGCGCCGGCCCGCCGGATCGACGTCAGCGTCTCCAGGATGGTGCGGTCGCGGTCCAGCCAGCCGTTCGCGGCCGCTGCCTCGACCATCGCGTACTCGCCGGACACCTGGTAGGCCGCGACCGGCACCTCGGCCAGTTCGGCGACCGCGCGCAGCACGTCGAGATACGGCAGCGCCGGCTTGACCATCACCAGGTCCGCGCCCTCGGCCAGGTCCAGCGCTGTCTCGCGGAGCGCCTCCCGGACGTTGCCGGGATCCTGTTGGTAGGTCTTGCGGTCGCCCTGCAACGCGGACTCGACGGCCTCACGGAACGGGCCGAAGAACGCGCTGGCGTACTTGGCCGAGTAGGCCAGGATGCCGGTGTCGGTAAGGCCTGCGGCGTCCAGTGCCTCGCGGATCACGCCGATCTGGCCGTCCATCATGCCGCTCGGGCCGACCAGGTGCGCGCCCGATTCGGCCTGCATGACGGCCATGTCGGCGTAGCGGGCGAGAGTGGCGTCGTTGTCAACGCGGCCGTCCTCGGTCAGGACGCCGCAGTGGCCGTGGTCGGTGAACTCGTCGAGGCAGGTGTCGGCCATCAGGACGGTGTCGTCGCCCAGCTCGGCCCGCAGGTCGCGCAGGGCGACGTTGAGGATGCCGTCCGGGTCGGTGCCGCCGGAGCCGATCGCGTCGCGCGTGGTCGGCACACCGAAGATCATCAGGCCGCCCACCCCGGCACGTACCGCGTCCACGGCCGCCTTGCGCAGCGAGTCCCTGGTGTGCTGGACGACGCCGGGCATCGAGGCGATCGGTGTCGGCGCGGCTGCGCCCTCCTTGACGAACATCGGCAACACGAGCTGCCGTGGCCGCACGGACGTCTCGCTGACCAGCCGGCGCAGGGCCGGGGTCGTCCGCAGCCGGCGCGGCCGATGGGTCGGGAACACGTGGCGCCTCCCTGGTTCGGACACCGACGTTACCGCGACCGACCTACGGCCGGAACGGGCCATCGAGCCTAACGTGCACCAGGTCATCACGGAACGACTAAACGGTGATAATTTGCTTCTTGAATTAAGTTGTGTTAACAGGTTTCATGAGGCTATGCCCCTGCCCCGGAAGTCATTGAAACTGTTGCTACTGCTGTTATCACTGGTTCTGGTCGCCGTGACGCCGACGGTCGCGTTCGGCCAGGCAAGGCCGGCGGCCACCACGCCGCAGTTCAAGGTGCTGGCCTTCTTCAGCGGCACCTTCGACGCCGCGCACATCAGCTTCGAGAAGGAAGCCAACGCTTGGTTTCCGCAAGTGGCCGCCGCGAACAACTTCTCCTACACGTGATGTTCCTGGACGACGCGCCCCAGACCGCGGCGCAGCGAGCCGGCTTCCAGCACTACATGCAGACCGGTGGCGCGTGGTTCGGCTTCCACGTGACCGCGTTCAACACCAACCCGTCGACGTGGGACTGGTACTACAACCAGCTTCTGGGGACCGGCGCCTTCGTGTCGAACACGTGGGAGCCGACCATCGCAACATTGAAGGTGGAGAGCCAGCACCCGGCGACCCGGCGGCTCGGTCCGACATTCGTGTCGGCCGTGAGCGAGTGGTACTCGTGGACCAACGACCTGCGCACGAACCCGAACATCCAGATCCTGGCGTCGGTCGACCCGTCCAGCTTCCCGCTGGGCACGGACCCGAACCAGTCCTGGACCAGCGGCTACTTCCCGATCCTGTGGACGAACAAGAACTTCAAGATGCTGTACGCCAACTTCGGCCACAACTGGATGAACTACGCCACCAACACCCCGCTGTCCACGACGTTCGGCAGCCCGGCCGAGGACGCGTTCGTGATCGACGGCCTGCTGTGGCTGGGCGGCGGCGCGCCCAGCAGCGCGCCGACCAACCCGATCCCGCCGGCGAACTGGTACTCGTTGGTCAACACGGCCAACGGCAAGTGTGTCGACGCGCGGGGTGCCGGCACGGCCAACGGCACGGCGATCCAGCAGTTCGCCTGCAACGGCTCGACGGCACAGGGCTTCCAGTTCGCCCAGACCACCGGCCCGTACCTGCGGGTCAACAACCGGAACAACCCGAACCTCGGCTTTGACGTCACGAACGTGTCCACCGCCGACAACGCGCCGATCCAGTTGTGGACGTACAACGGCGGCCTGAACCAGCAGTGGCAGGCGGTGCCGGAGGGCAACGGCGTGTACCACATCGTCAACCGCAACGGCGGCGCCAACACCGGCACGAAGTGCCTGACGGTGCCGAACTCGTCCACCGCGGACAGCACGCAGTTGGTGCAGCTGGCCTGCACCGGCGCGTCGTCGCAGTCGTTCCGGCTGGCCCAGCAGCCCTGATGTGCCGGGTCCGCTGCCCCTGGCCTAGCTGAGTTGGTTCGCCAGCCAGGCCAGGGACAGCGGGTAGCGGTAGTCGATGGCGCCGTGGCCTGCGTCGAACAGCTCGAAGTGGATCACGTCGTCGGCCACGCCGTGGTCGGACAGCGCACGGTGGAATGCTTGCGCGCCAAGGTCGAGCGCGTACTCGTCCCTGCTGCCGGCGTCGATCCAGATCGCGCGCATGGACCGCATGGCTTCGGCGTACTTGGGCACCATTCGCACCGGATCCCAGTCCAGCCAACGCTGCCAGACGTCGGGCCGCAGTTCGCCCGTGTGCGGGTCGAACGGCAGTTCCACCGTGCCGTCCGGGTTGGCCGAGAACGCGGCCGAAACGCCAAGAGCCATGAGCAGTTCGGCATCCTCGCCTTCGGTGAACGCCACGCGCTCGCGGAACCGGGCCCACCAGCGCTGGATGTCGCCGTCGTAGGCACGCAGGCCGCGCACGACCTTGATGAAACCCGGGATGTAGCAGTACTCGTAGAGGTTGTCGCCGGCGTGGGTGGCCAGCGCGCCGAAGAGGTCGGGGCGCAGCATCGGCGTGATCATCGCGCCGAACCCGCCGCTGGACTTCCCCATGATCGCCCGGTGTCCGCGGTCGGCCATGGTCCGGTAGTGGGCGTCCACCCACGGGACGACTTCGTCGCACAGGTAGGAGTGGTAGCGCCCGGTGCCCGGCGAGTCGACGAACTGGCTGCCACCGTAGGCGGTCCACGCGTCGACGTAGACGACGATGGTCGGCGGGTTGTCGCCGTTCGCGAACACCCGGTCGGCGGTTTCCGGGAAGGGTTGGCGGTAGGGCGTGCGGTTGCGCCACATCTCCAGGTGCCCGGTGTAGCCCTGGATGACGTAGACGGTCGGGGTAACGCCGATCCGGTGCGTCGTCGTAGCCCGGCGGGACGTACACCCACAGCGGCCGTTGCGCCGGATCGCCCAATGGGTTGTCCCGCAACAGATCGCTGTCGAACACGTGCTCGTCGAGCCGTCCGGCCAGTTCGGCCGACCAAGGCAGCATGGTTCCCCCTCCGCGACAGGTCCGACACGACCCTAGCCACGACCCCCGACACCCGGCTACATACGAAAGACCGCTGTCAGCCCTCGTCGAGGTCGACACCACACTCGGCGGCGACGTCATCCAGTTCGTATCGCTCGCCGGAATCGGCCAGCATCCGAGCGGAGACGATGGCAAGGAGCCGCAAGTCCTCCGCCAACTCGCCGAGCCGCTGGAGGTCAGGGTCGATCTTCATACCGAAAGATCCTACAAATGCCGAAGGGCCCGGCCGTTCGGCCAGGCCCTTCCGGGATGTGCGGGTCAGCGGCGGGCGCGCTTGGTCTTGCGGGGCGGGGGCAGGGCGCCTTCCGCGCGCAACCGGGCCGCGTGTGCGGCCAACGCGTCGACAAGGGCCGGGATCTGGGCGACCTCGGGCTGGACGTCCACGCGCAGGCCGAACTCGTGGGCGGTTTCGGCCGTCTTCGGGCCGATGCACGCCACCAGGGTCCTGGTGTGCGGCTTGCCGGCGATGCCGACCAGGTTGCGGACCGTGGAGGACGACGTGAAGCACACCGCGTCGAAGCCGCCGGACTTGATCATTTCGCGGGTGTCGGCGGGCGGCGGGGCGGCGCGGACCGTGCGGTAGGCCGTGACGTCGTCGATTTCCCAACCCCGGTCGCGCAGGCCGGCCGCCAGGGTTTCCGTGGCGATGTCGGCCCGTGGCAACAGAACCCGGTCCACCGGGTCCAGGATGTCGTCGTGCGGTGGGAAGTCCGCGAGCAGGCCCTCGCTGGACTGCTCGCCGGACGGGATCAGTTCCGGGATGATGCCGAAGGAGCGGACCTTCTGCGCGGTGGCCTCGCCGACGCACGCGATCTTCACGCCGGAGAACGCCCTGGCGTCCAGGCCGAACTCGCGGAACTTCTCCCACACCGCGCGGACCGCGTTCGTGGACGTGAAGACCACCCACTGGTAGCGGCCGTCGACCAAACCCTTGACCGAGCGCTCCATCTGCGCGGGGCTGCGCGGCGGCTCGACGGAGATCGTGGGGACCTCGACCGGGATGGCGCCGTGTGACCTGAGCTTCTCGCTCATCTCGGCGGCCTGGTCCTTGGTCCTGGGGACCAGCACCTTCCAGCCGTACAGGGCGCGCGACTCCCACCAGGACAGTTTCGACCGCGCGGCGGCCGCGGCGCCGACCGTGACGACCAGGTTGCCACCCAGTTCGCCCGCATCGGCGGCCAGCGACGCCAGCGTGGTGTCGACGGTGCGCTGGTTGTTGCCGGTGCCGTCGGTGGTGACCGCGACCGGGGTCTGCGCCGCCATGCCGTACTCGGTGAGGTTCGACGCTGCCTCGGCCAGGTGGCCGCCGGTCGCGTGTAGCACCAGGGTGCCCGGTGCGCCGGCCAGGCCGGCCCAGTCGATGTCACCTCGGACGTCGACCTCGGTGTGCACGGCGCCGAGCGCGACACCGGCGTACGCCGGCACGGCCGTGGCCGCGGGCACGCCGGGGACCACGTCGAACGCGACGGTGGTCCGCGCCACGTCCGCCGGGTCGCCGACGGCCGGTCGCAGCTCAACGTCCGCACCGACCAGGGACAGCACCGACGACGGCACGTCCGGGTCGGTCACCACGAGCTCGGCCCTGGTGAGCAACTCGTTGGCCCGAACGGTCAGCAGCCCGGTGTCGCCGGGACCGGAGCCCACGAAAGCAATGCGCCCCTGGGCCTTTCGTGCACGGGTCATCTGGGGATTCTCCATCAACTATGCCTCCGGGCCGGAAAGCACCGAGGCCCCGAGATCGAGCAGTTCGGCCGCGACGAGCCGACCGAGTTCGTCTGCGTTGGTCAGGTCAGAGATCGCCGATGCGCGCAGGATCTCGTTGTCGGGGGTCGCCGCCATACCGCGCAGCGACAGTCGGAGGACCACCCTGTCGGCACCGTCGGCATCCGTCACGAGGTCCTCGACCACGTCGGCCAGCGCGCCGACCGGCGCGCTGCAGCCCGCCTCGAGCGTGGCCAGCATGGTGCGCTCCGCGGTCACCGCCGCCCTGGTCGACTCGTCGTCGATGGTGGCGCCGAGCAGGTGCTCGGTGTCCATGTCGTTCACCCGGCACTCGATCGCGAGCGCGCCCTGGGCCGGCGCCGGCAGCATCTGGATCGGGTCCAGCACCTCGGTGATCTCGCTGAGTCTCCCGAGCCTGGCCAGGCCGGCACGCGCCAGGACCACGGCGTCCAGTTCGCCGTCGGCGACCTTGCGCAGCCGGGTGTCCACGTTGCCGCGGATCGGCACCGTGGTCAGGCCGAGGCCGAGGGCAGCCAGTTGGGTGACCCGACGCGGCGCGCCGGTGCCGATGGTCGAACCGTTCGGCAGCTCGCCGAGGGTCAGGCCGTCCCGTGCGATCAGGGCGTCACGCGGGTCCTCGCGCACCGGCACGGCAGCGAGCACCAGCCGGCTGTCCGGCGCGGTGGGCAGGTCCTTGTAGGAGTGCACGGCCACGTCGATCTCGCCGGCCGCCAGCGCGTCGCGCAGGGCGGAGGTGAACACGCCGATGCCGATCTGCGGGATCGGTGCCGCCGACCTGTCGCCCGGTGTGGTGATCGTGACGATCTCCACCACGGCGCCGGCCGCCTCGAGGGCGTCCGCCATCAGGCGCGTCTGTGCCAGCGCCAGGGCGGAGCCCCTGGTGCCGATCCGGATTACCTTCTTCAACGAGTTTCACCGGTCCCGGTGTCGTCCTGATCGTCCCGCGCCACCGATGTGGTGCTCACCGCCGCAGCGGCCTGCGGGTCCAGTTGGAACAGTTCCCGCAACGCGTCCGCGTAGCTGGCGCCGCCGGGGCTGGAGGCGAGCTGCTTCACGCGGACGGTGGGTGTGTGCAGCAGCTTGTCCACCACCCGGCGCACGGTATTGGCCAGCTCGCCGCGGACCTGGTCGTCGATGGCGGGCAGCCGGGAGTCCAGCCGCAGCAGTTCGGCGTCCACGACCTCGGCGGCCCGTCGGCGCAGCGCGGTCACCGTCGGGGTGACGGCGGCGGACCGCTGGGCGGCCAGGTAGCCGTTGACCTCGTCGGCCAGGATCGCGCCCGCCGTGCCGGCGTGTCGGCCGGCCGGGGTGTCGACGAGTCGTTGGGCGAGGCTGTCCAGGTCGACCAGGGTCACGCCGGGCAGTTCGGCCACGCCTGCCTGTACGTCCCGCGGCAGGCCAAGGTCACACACGACGAGCGGCCGGGTGCGGCCGGCGATGCCGGCGACCACCAGGTCGGTGGGGACAACCACGTCGGTCGCGCCGGTGCAGGTCACCACGACGTCGGCCGCCGCGATGTGCTCGGCCAGACCGGTCAGTCCGACGGAGCGGGCCGGGATGCCCTCCTCGGACAGCGCGCGGACCAGGCGGGCGCCGTTGACCGGGGTGCGGTTGGCGATGACGACCGCACCGATGCCGGCCCGGCGCAGCGCGGCCGTGGCCAGCGCGCCCATCGAGCCTGCGCCGACCACCAGGGCCTGCCGGCCGGCCAGGCCGCCGAGCACTTCGTCGGCGTCCGCGACGGCGACGCCGACCACGGACGCGGCCACGTGGTCGATGTCGGTCTCGGCGTGCACCCGCTTGCCGACCCGCAACGCGTGCTGGACCAGCTCGTGCAGCGCCCGACCGACCGTGCCGGCCTTGTCGGCCGTGGCGTAGGCAGAGCGGAGCTGGCCGAGGATCTGGGCGTCGCCGACGACCATCGAGTCGAGGCCGGCGGCGACCGCGAACAGGTGCTCCACGGCGCCGGCCGAGTAGTGCACGTGGATGCCGCGGGACAGGTCACCGGGTTCGACGCCGGCATGCCGGGCCAGCACGCCGGTCAGGTCGGACAGGCCGCCGTGGAAGGTCTCCACGATGGCGTAGATCTCGACCCGGTTGCACGTGGACAGCAGCAGCGCCTCGCTGACCTGCGGGCAGTGCAGCAGCTCGTCCAGAACCTTGCCGGTGTCGGCGACCGAGACCGCGGTACGTTCCAGTTCGCGCACCCCTGCGGTGCGGTGCGACATGCCGATGGCGAGCACGTTCATCGTCGGACCACCACTCCGTCCACTCCCGGCACAGCCGAACCGTTCAGTGCGACCTCGTCCGCGCGCCTGGCCACGTGGAAGGAGAGGATCTGCATCTCGACCGCCAGATCCACTTTGCGCACCTCCACATCGTCGGGCACCTGGAGTACGACGGGTGCGAAGTTCAGAATGCATCGGACGCCCCCGGATACCAAACGGTCACAGACCGCCTGGGCCGCGGGGGGTGGGGTGCAGATGACCCCGATGGACACGTCGCGCGACGCGCAGACCTGCCCGATCTCGTCGATGTGGTTCACGAGGATCCCGCCCACCGGTACACCCATGAGATCTTCGTCCACATCAAAGAGAGCAACAACGGGGAATCCTCGGCTGGGGAAGCCGCCGTAGTTGGCAAGGGCGTGGCCGAGATTACCGATGCCGACCACCGCGATGGCCTGGTTGCGGGTCAGGCCGAGGATGCGTTCGATCTCCTCGATCAGCACCGAGACCTCGTAGCCGACACCCCGGGTGCCGTACGAGCCGACGTAGGACAGGTCCTTGCGCAGCTTCGCCGAGTTGACCCCGGCGGCCACGGACAGTTCCTCACTGGAGATCGTGCCGACGCCCTGCTCGGACATGGCCAACAGCACCCGCAGGTACACGGCGAGCCGGGCGACCGCCGCCTCCGGGATGGCCCTGGCGCGTTCGCGGACGTCGCCGACCGCGGGCCGGGCCGGTGTGCCGTTGGTCGCGACGCCGTTGGTCCCCACAGCCGGCATGGGCTCGGTGACCGCGTCGGCCGGGCTGTTGGGCACGCCACCACGCCCTCGGCCTCGCTGCACCGCCACGCTGGTTCTCCTTCGCCCGCCAAGGCTGCCTCGTGCTCGCCTGCCGTCACCTCGTGCCGACCCGGTTGGGCCGCGCACTAGTGCAGGAACTGGATGCGCGAACCGGTACCGCCGACGGCGTGACTCGACCACGGTATCCATTTGTGAACGCAGGCACAAAGTCGCCGGTATTCGGGGTAACGAAGGGCACATCGAACCGGATCTTACCGGCAAACCGCCCGGGTCGGTCGCCGCAGTGTCTTCCCGGAGCGGAGTGCAGCGACGCGCCAGCGGCGCGGAGTGGAGCGCAGGGAAGACACTGCGTAAAGGCGACCGACCCCGCGAGCGGAGCGAGCCAATGTCTCAGCTCACGGTGAAGGCTACGGACGGCCAGCCGGTGGCGCCGTCGGGGATGGTGTCCTCAGCGGCCTGCATCTGTACATAGCCCGTGTCGTCGGTGGCGCGGCTCTCCACAGTGTGGTTGCCCGGCTTCAGGTCGAAGAACGTCCGCCACATGCGCCAGCTGTTCTTGTTGACCTCGGTGGCGAGCTGGGCGTCCTGCCACGGCCCGTTGTCGACCCGCACCTCTACCCGCTTGATGCCCTTGGTCTGCGCCCACGCGATGCCGGCCACCACGACGCTGCCCGCGCTCGCACGGCCGAACGACGCCGGCTTGTCGATCCGCGACTCGGTCTTGACCGGTGCCAGCTGCGAGTAGCCGCGCGGCACCCAGTAACCCTCCCGAGCCCGGAACGTGGTCAGCTCCATGTCGGTGACCCACTTCGTCGCGGACACGTAGCCGTACAGGCCGGGCACCACCATCCGGGCCGGGAAGCCGTGCTCGACCGGCAGCGGCTGGCCGTTCATGCCGATCGCCAGCATCGCGCCCCGGTCGTCGAGCAGGGTGTCCACCGGAGTGCCGGCCGTGTAGCCGTCCACGCTCGTGGACAACAGCTGGTCAGCGCCCGGCTTGACGCCGGCCTCCAGCAGCAGGTCGCGCAGCAGCACGCCCTCGAACTTGGCGTTGGAGATGTACGGCCCGCCGACCGGGTTGGACACGCAGCACAGGGTCACGATCCGCTCGACCAGCTGGCGATTGCGGATGTCGGCGTAGCTGTAGTGCTGCTCGTTGTTCACCATGCCGTGGATGCGCAACGACCAGCTCTGGGTGCTGACCTGCGGCACGGTGAGCGCGGTGTCCACCCGGTAGAACTTGGCGGCGTCGGTGATGAAGGTCGGGGTGCCCGAACTCGCGAAATCGGCCCCCGGCGGCACGAGCGCGGGCGTCGATGACGTCAGCGGGCCGACGGCGGCCCGGGAGGCGTCGACGTTGTTGCCGTTGACCAACACCTGGCCGACCGCGCCGACCGCGCCGGCGCCGACCACCACGCCCGCCGTGCGGATCAGGAACTTGCGCCGGCTCGTGTCGGCCTCGTCGGAGTCGGAGTCGGCGTCGCTGCCGTCTGGTCCGCCGTCCCGCACGGTGATCCAGTCGTAGGCCACGCGGTGCAGCAGGCGGAACACCAGCGCGCCGGCCACCAGGCTGACCGTCGGGGCCAGCACGCCGAGTTGGCCAAGGTCGGTGCGGCCGAGCACGGCGGCCATGCCGACCAGGCCGAGCAGCACGGCCAGCGCCGTGCCCGGCAGGCTGTTGCGCCGGGACAGCAGGCCGGCCAGCACGCCGAACAGCACCAGCACAACGGCCATGCCCAGCAGCAGCACGGTCTTGTCGTTGGTGCCGAAGTTGCGGACCGCGAAGTCCTTGACCTGGGCCGGGGTCCGGTCGATCGCGGCGTTGCCGACGGCGAGGAACGGCGACGCGTCCGCACCGACGAACGCGGCCGCGAGCTGCCCGACGGCCAGTGCCGATCCCACCGAGATGACGCCGATCCCGGCGGCCACCAACACGGGTAGCTTCGGGGCGTTCGACCGAGTTCTCACCAACGTCTGCACGCCTTCTATACGACACCATCCGGCTGAGAGACTGGTCTCATCGGTCCTGTTCGGCGTGATTCGTAAGCGATCGGTAATGATCAGCGGGCCAACGCCGTGCGGAACCGGGCCTCCTCCAGCGTCCAGTAGCCGTGTTCCACGCCGTCGATCAGGATGACCGGCACCCGGTCGCCGTACTCGGCCCGCAGGTCGGTGTCGCCGTCCACGTCCACCGTCGACCACGGCACCGACAACTCCGCGCACACCCGCGCCACCGCCGTCTCGGCCACCTCGCACGCGTGGCAGCCGACCCGCGACATCACCGTCACCTCATGGCTCACGACGACGAATCTAGCCGGACCCGCAGGGCTGCCCTTGCCACCTTGCCGGTGACCGAGTGCGGCAGCTCGTCGGCGAACTCGACCGTGGTCGGCACCTTGAACCTGGCCAGCCGGCTCGCGCAGTGCTCGATGACGTCCTGCGCAGTCAGCCCGGCGCCCGGCCGCTGGATGACGACGACCTTGACGGTCTCGCCGGTCCGGTCGTCCGGCACGCCGACGGCCGCGGCCTCGGCGACGCCTTGCAGCTGGTGCAGGGCCAGTTCGACCTCGTGCGGGTAGACGTTGAAGCCGTTCACGATGATCAGGTCGTTGGCCCGGTCCACCAGGTGCAGGTCGCCGTCGGCGTCCAGGTAGCCGATGTCGCCGGTGCGGAACCAGCCATCGGCGTCCGGACCGTGCGCGCCGTCGGGCCAGTAACCGCTGAACAGGTTCGGGCCGGCCACCGAGACCAGCCCGGTGCCGCCGGACTCGTCGTCCAGTTCGTCGTCCGGGTCCGGGCCGGGCAGTGGGTCGCCGTCGGTGTCCACCAGGCGCAGCCGCACGCCGGGCAGCGGGCGGCCGACCGAGCCGGGCTTGGCATAGTCCGAGGCCAGGGTGGACGTGAGCACCGGGCCGGTCTCGGTCAGGCCGTAGCCCTCGTAGACCGGGAGACCGGTGACCCGATGGATCGCCGCCAGCACGCGGGGCGGCAGCGGCGCGGCACCGGAGGTGAACAGCCGGACCGTGGCCAGCGCCTCGTGCAGCCGCGCGTCCGGCACGGCCGCCAGCGCCGCGTACATGGGCGGCACGCCGACCACGGTGGTCACCCGGTGGGTCTCGATCGCCGACAGCGCGTCCTCGACGCCGAACTTCGGCAGCAGCACCGCGGTCGCGCCGGCCGCGGCGACCTGGAGCAGGCCGGGGCCCAGGCCGTAGGCGTGCGACAGCGGCAGGGACAGCAGGACGCGGTCGGTCGACGTGACCGGCGGCGGGCGCAGCGCGGCGCACTGCGCGAGGTTGGCCAGCAGCGCGCGGTGCGCGAGCAGCACGCCGCGCTGGCGGCCGGACGTGCCGGAGGTGTAGCAGAGCACCGCGATGTCCTCGCCCTGTGATCCGGGCTCGACGGCGGGCGTGTCCTCGTCGGACTCCACCGGTGGCTGCAGGGTGGGCGTATCGACGCCGTCGACCGGCTCGCCGACGAACACCGCTGCCTGGCAGTCGGCCATCAGCTCGACCACGCCGGCCGGCGGCACCTCGGTGTTCAGCGGCACGAGCACGCCACCGACCCGCAGCACGCCGAACACGACGAGGCAGTACGGAATGCCGGCCGGCAACCGGACCGCGACCCGGTCACCCGGTCGCACGCCGGCCGCGATCAGCCGGGCGGCCTCCCGGTTGGCCTCGGCGTCCACGGCGGCCCAGGTGCGCATCCGGCCGGTCGTGGCATCCACCAGCGCGGCCCGGCCCGGGTCGCGACGGGCGGCCGCGGCGACCAGGTCGGCCAGGTTGCCGGCCGGGTCGATGTCGCCGTACGGGATGTCTGTCGCCCGATCGGGTGAGGCGCCGGTCATCGTCGACCTCCGAAACTGCCATGGACGGGGACCCAGTTCACACCAGTTAGGGCAGTTCACACCAGCCAGGGCTGGGTGTCAGCTAGGACTCACGTCATGCGGTGTTGTTCTGTTCGTTTCTCATTCGGGCGAACGTCGGGTCGTTGTTCTTTCGCTATCCTGGAAACTACTCACGGGTAGCAAGAGCACGTATGCTGTGTCAGCCTCGGGCCGGGTGCGCCGTTGACGACAGGAACATCGGTGGGTATTCCTGGCCGGAGGACGAACGAGGAGCCGCCATGCGCCCGACCAACGATCGCCGCCCCGACCCCGGCGACCGGGCCTAGCTGCTGGTATGACGAGCGTGGCCCGATCGAGGCACAGCACGGCACCGGCTGGTGCGGTGCCGGATCAGCGGTCGGACGGACCAGCCAACGGGGACACGGACCGGTATGCGGACGGGGAAACTGTGGCCAGCGACACACCCATTGGTGACCACCCGATAGGGGGTCACGCAGGGAATGGGGCCACTCGCCGCATCGTCGGCATGAGCTACGCGGCACCCACGGCCGCCCCCGCGCCCCAGGTCGCCGATGACACCGGTGGCGAGGTGTGGGCGCTGGTGCAGGCGGCCCAGTCGGGCGACACGAGCGCGTTCGGCACGCTCTACGACCGGTACGTCGACTCGGTGTTCCGGTACGTGCTGTTCCGGGTCGGCGACCGGACCCTGGCCGAGGACGTGACCAGCGAGACGTTCCTGCGGGCGTTCCGGCGGATCGCGTCGATCAGCTACCAGGGTCGGGACGTCGGTGCCTGGTTCGTCACCATCGCCAGGAACCTGGTGCTGGACCACGTGAAGTCCAGCCGGTTCCGGCTCGAGGTCGCCACCGCCGACCCGGACGACGGGCCCAGCGCCGAGTCGGGCCCCGAGCACGAGGTGCTGACCCAGCTGACGCACGTCGAACTGCTGCGGTGCGTGCGGCTGCTCGGCGACGACCAGCGGGAGTGCATCGTGCTGCGCTTCCTGCAGGGCCTTTCGGTTTCCGAGACGGCGAACATCATGGGGCGCAACGAAGGCGCCATCAAGGCGTTGCAGCATCGCGCCGTGCGGCGACTGGCCCAACTGCTGCCGGCCGAACTGCGTTAGGTCGTCCGGGTGTCACACGATCGTGTGGTCTTTTCCGGCACTGTTGGCACCGGGCGGGCCGTATCCCCGATCGATTCCGCTCGTTGCCTTGTCGACACTCGGTGACGGAGCGGGACGGTGGCTTCAGGCGGAACGCCCTGGTGGCGACAGCGGCAGCGCGAGCGGTTCGCTCGCGCGGTTGACTCGTCGCCGCAGGACAGCCAGCCCTACGACCCCAAGCTGGCCGGCGAACTCGCGGTCGTGGTCATGCTGGGCCACACCGCGGCGGCCACCGCGCCGGACGACGCCGCCAGGACACGCATGCGCGCGCAGGTGTTGGCGGAACTGGCTGTTCCAGAGGTCCGCCCGAGCCCGACACCCAGAGCCGTGCCGGCGCCGCGCGGCCGCGTCACCGGTACCCGTGGCCGGCTGGTGATCGCGCTGGGCGCCGCGTTCTGCCTGGTGCTCGCGCTGTCCGGCATGACGCTGCTGCTGGCCCGCAACGCGCTGCCCGGCGACCCGCTCTACGCGGTGCGGCGGACCGTCGAGTCTGCGACGCTCGGCCTGACCAGCGGCGGCGATGCCAAGGGGCACAAGCACTTGGAGTTCGCCGCCGACCGGATCGGGGACATCGAGGCCCTCGCCGGCCGCTACCCCGATCTTGCGAACAGCCCCGTCGGCGACTACCTCACCGCGTTCGCCGACTTCGACTCCGACGCGCACGCCGGCACCGTCGACCTGACCGGCTACGCGACCGGCAACGCCCCAGCCGACCTGACCGTCCTGCGCACCTGGGCCGACCAGCAGGCCGCCCGGATCAAACAGGTCTCGCCCCGCCTGCCGACCGCGGCCCGCACCAGGGGAGCGCAGAGCGTCGTACTGCTGGACCGGATCACGCAGCGCTCGAACGCGTTGCTGGCCCGCGACTCCTGCTACACGATCACGTCCGGCGCGACCGACGATCTCGGCGTGCTGCCCGCCACCGGCCCGTGCGACCAGGTCCCCGGCAGCCCGGCACGGCACGTCGGCGACACGACGACACCACCGGCCGGCGCCACGCTGCCCGCGCAGGTGCCGGCGGCGCCCCAGACCCGATCGGGTGGTTCCACCGTCGTGACCGGCCGGGCGGCGCCCGACGTCGCGCCGACCACGTTCGCCGTGCCCCCGGTCGTGGCACCCCCGGTCGTGGGCCAGCCGCCGATGATACCGCCGGTCCCG
>WNGR01003669.1_pt1 | contig 16708 bp, 15 predicted proteins | sample 5407581 | NCBI WGS metagenome assembly WNGR01 (sample SAMN13153383, study PRJNA577476) | soil metagenome | isolation source: 80 cm soil or saprolite under Garry oak tree replicate 2 | place: USA:California | collected 2016-06-15 | reverse complement strand
GCATCCAGGACGCAGGCCTGTGCCGGTGGGGTGACTACGCGGCCGCGACCCCCGACCCCGCCGCCCCCGCCACCGGCACCACCGGCCAAGTCTGGGGCAGCTCGATGCTCGCCGCACCGGGCGGCAGCGCCTCCAGCGCGGGCTGGACCACCCGCAACTTCGCCATCAGACCGTAACCCGCCCTCAGCGGCCGCGCAGGCCGCCCCCACTAGACGGCGCGGCCTGCCCCGGTCCCGGCAGGCCACAAGGAGGGGACCCCAGGAAGCCGGCCCCGATGACCCCGCCGCGGCTGGCAGGCCGGCCCTGCCCCCACCGCAGCCGAAACCCCTTGAGTCGGGACGGCCTTCAGGCATGGCTCATCCGCAGTACCGGCAATCGCGCACCCCGGTTCACCTCCCCCACGGCGGCCATCGAGCACGGCCACGGCGGTCACAGACGGTGAACACCCCGCTGAGGCGGCTCACGCCGTTTACGTGCGAGCCTGCCGACTCTGCGCTGCCTGCCTTGGCGAGTTCGCCGCGGCCGAGCGCCCGCGCAGCAGCGACTTGCAATGATCCTCCGCAGGGCGCCATTCACCCGGCCGGGGGGCCGACTACCGGCCGCGAAAACCGGCATTAGGCACCGGTGTGCTTCCAGAAGCTAGGTGCAGGGGACCTCGGCCACGGCACCTGCCGTTGCCGCGGTGCGTTCTGCCGCGGGTGGGGCGAGGCCACCGGTGGTGGCGATCCGCTGGATGAAGGTCGTAGCCACCAGCCGGTCGCCGCCGGGGCCGGCGCAGGGTCCCGGCGTTCTCGCGAATCCTGCCCTGATGTCCGGTTCCACGGGTCGCCGTGAGCAGCGGCCATCGCTGGTCAATGCCACGTGGCGCCGCCATCCGACCGAAATCAACCGGACAAACGGGACGATCGTCGACTTTGCCGGAGCCCTGGGGGCCGACGGCCGTCGACGCTGCGGATAACCGAAGCCGCCCGCGGTGGCGTTGCAACGAGTAAATCTGGACGCCGATGCCGTGGCCGGCCGGGAACACCTTGTTGCCGGGTTGCCGGACCTTTTCGGTGCTCCCGGCCGACGCGGCACGCCATCCCGCCGTCGGCCTCGTCCCGGCCGCGATGCCTCCCGGATCGTACCCCGGCGCATGGGTTTACCCGGCCACGCGCCGGGGTACAGCCTCAACCCCCACGTCTCTCCCCCCACACAAACAACGAAGGAGGAACAACATGGACATCGGATGGAAACCGGCGCGTGCATTTATCTTCATCCCGCTTGCGTTGCTGCTGGTCATTTTTTGTGCAGTGGGCCAGGCGAACGTGGCGCGCGCAGCTCAGGGAAGCATGAATGGCCGCGCAGCTCAGGGAAGCATGAATGGCGCTGCGGGTCAGATGCCCGCTTTCTACGATGGTCAGCAGGTCACCGTCAATATGAAGGAGCTGCCGGCCGGTGCCGAAGGCGCGCTGCTCGCGAACGACCCGAGCGTCAACACGATCTATGCGTCGAACGATCTGGACGAGGAACAGCAGTTCATGCCCGTGATCGACGCCATCCAGGGTGACGGGTTCAATCCCTTGTGGCAGCAGGTCCTCATCGTTTTCAACCCGGGATTCACGCCGCACCAGTTCACCTCTGACGAGCAGGTCCTGGCGGCTGCGGCCGGAGCCCATCCGGAAATCACTCTCGTCGTGACGGACGAAGTGTACCGTTGTTCGGTTGTCGGCTGAAACAGAGCCGCACAATGAACCCGCCCGCCGCGCAACCGGCGGGCCGGATTCCTGCGGTTCCTTCAGCTTTGGACACCATGCCGATACGTGCAGAAGATCTGTGCGTGACTTCCCGCAGGCGCGGCGGCGGGCTCCGCAGCGCCTCACCAACGGTGAGCGCGCCGCCCTCGACCACCGGCTCGGGTCGTCGTTGCTGCCTTGGCCGGCCCGGGAGACTTCGGCGCCCCCCGGACCGGCACCCGTTGACCACCGCGATGCGCAGATACGCCGCCGGCTCGCGAACACTCCCCAGCGCCGCTACAGCTGAGCGAACGCATCCTGCACGATCTCCTCAGCCGGTACCGTGTCCGCGCCCGTCAGCCGGGCAAGCCGCACCAGCCGGTCCGACAGCGCTGTGTAGAGGATCTCGGCGTCGCCCCCGGGACCTCACCGGGCCCGCCGGTGTCCGCCGCGCCGGGTTCCGGCGTGACGATGTCGCTGGGCATGTCCCTCAAGGCGCACGAGGCTGCCATCCGGTTCCCGCTGCGATGCCTGGTGTCTCCTGGCCCAGCCCCGCTGACCGAAGATCACCCCTATCGGCCCGATCCCGGGGGGACCATGACCATGCAAGCGAGCCGATCCAGGCCGCGCGGGCACCCGCAATTCAGCGTTACCGGCAGGGCCGTGCGCCCTGTCGTGACGATATGGCGGCGCGCATGGCGGCCGATCGCTGGAGCCGCGCTCAATCGCGTCACGGAGAGGGCGAAGATCCGAATCAGCCGGCGGATCGCAATAATTGCTGCCGCGGCAGCCGCGGCTGTTCCGCTGGCGGCCGCCGTACCTGCCACCGCGGCGGCCGCCGGGTCCGCCACGGCGCCGGCAGACACGGTCACGCAGTGGAATCTGACGATGATCGCCGGGCTGGAGGCGGCCGGTGTCCCGCCGCCGCCGTCGGCGCGGATCGGCGCGATCGTCCAGGCGTCGGTGTTTGATGCGGTGAACGGGATCACGCGCCGGTATGCGTCCTACCATGTTGCCCCGGCGGCGCCGCCCGGTGCCTCCCGCGCCGCCGCCGCAGCTAGCGCGGCCTACACCGCGCTGGTGGCTTTGATTCCGGCGCAGAAGCCGTTGTTCGACGCCCAGCTCGCCGCCACGCTCGCCCAGATCTCCGACGACCCGTCCGATCCGGGGCAGTCGGTCGAGCGCGGGCTCGGCTGGGGGCAGACGGTCGCCGGCGCCATCTTGGCCTGGCGGGCTGCCGACGGGTTCGACGCGGTGCTGCCGCCGTATGTCGCTGGCAGCGCGCCCGGCGACTGGCAGCCGACACCGCCGCTGTTCGGCCCGCCGCTGTTCCGCCAGTTCGCCACCATGACCCCGTTCGCGCTCACCTCACCGTCGCAGTTCCTGCCGCCCGGGCCGCCGCGGCTGGCCAGCGCCCGCTACACTGGCGACCTTGCCGAGGTGCAGGCGCTGGGCAGCGCGGCCAGCAGCGTGCGCACCCCGGAGCAGACCCAGACCGCGATCTTCTGGCAGGCCGACACCGCAGCCGCGATGTGGAACCGGGTCGCCGACCAGCTGGCGCAGGCCCACCACGCCACGCTCACCCACAACGCGCGGCAGCTGGCGCTGATGAACATAGCGCTGGCCGACGCGACGATCGGGATCTGGAACGCCAAGAACACCTACAACTTCTGGCGGCCCGTCACCGCGATCCGCGTCGGCGCCGACCCGGCCTGGACGCCGCTGCTGCCCACGCCCGCCTTCCAGGAGTACCCGTCCGGACACTCGGGCATCAGCAGCGCCGCCGCCGCGGTGCTGGCGGCCTTCTACGGAAACAACACCTCGTTCAGTGTCACCTCGGCGGGGCTCGAAGGCACCGAGCGGGACTTCACCTCCTTCTCCTCGGCGGTGCAGCAGGTGGAAGACGCGCGGATCTACGCCGGCTTCCACTTCCGCTTCTCCTGCATCGACGGGGCCACCCTCGGGGCGCAGGTGGCCAGCTACGTCACGCACACGCTGATGCAGCCTGTGCACAACGAAGTTCGCCACCTGAACAACTGACCGCCTGATGCCAGCGGGCGCCGCGGCCAGCTCGATCGGTCGCGGCGCCCGGCTTGACCCCGTGCCCGAGTCGGCTCGCCGGACACCAAGGACGTGGAGTCCTTCGGTGGCAAGTGCGCGTGGATGGCTGCGGCGGGCAACCAGGCCGAGGCGGTGGACCCCGCCAGGAAGCAGACCGCGCAAGAACGGATCGGCGCGTCAAGAGTGGCGGACCTCCGTGACGGAGCGTTACAGGCCGTGTAAGGGTACGAGGAGCCGTCGCGCCGGTTCCCGCTGGGCAGGTGCCCACGGGCGCTGCGGACGCCCCCCCGGGCCGGGAGCGTGGTGCCCCCGGCCCCGGGTTGCGCTGGTGAACGCGCTAGCTGGCGACGATGCCGGCGGGCGTGGCGCCGGCGGGCAGCGAGACCGGGGAGGTGGCCAGCTCGGCCAGGTCGCCACCGGTGACGGCGAAGACGCCGACGGCGCCGATCCTGCTCTCATCGACAAACAGGGTGCGGCCGTCGGGGCTGAGGCGGGCGTCGACCGCGCCGACGCCGCCAGTGGCGCCGACCGGCGTGCTGCCCAGCAGGGTCAGCGCCCCGCCGGGGGCGATCGAGTAGCGGGAGATGGTGCCCGATCCGGTGTTCACGGCGAACAGGAACCGGCCGTCATGGCTGATCTCCACCCAGCACGGAGCCGTCTGCAGGTCGGCGAACGGTGAAGATCCGATCGGCGACAGCGTCCCGTCGGCGGCGTCGCTGAACGCCGAGACGGTGCCGGAGCCGGCGCCGTTGTGGGCGTTGGACACGAACAGCTGATCCGGGTTCGTCGGGCGGAACTCGCTGCCGAACGGGCCCAGCCCCTGCGCGGGGAAGGGCGATCCCGGGGCGGCGGCCAGCCGCCCGTTGCGGCCGACGGTGAAGCTGTCGATCTGGGAGGTGCCGACGCGTGTCCCGGCGAGCTTGGCGCCATCGCCGCTGAACAGCACGTCGCCCGGCTGCGAGCCGTCGGGCAGCGCGACGGCCGAGCCGGCGACCGGCTGCAGGCGGCCGTTGGGACCGAGCCGGAAGCCAGTGTAGTTGCTGCCGCCGTTACCGGAGTTGGCCACATACACCAGGTCGCCGTGGATCGCGACGCTGACCGGCAGGACGCCGCCCGAGGAGACAACGCCATGACTGACCAGCCCGAGCGAGCCGTCGGGCCTGATCCGCAGCACCGAGATCTGGTTGCTGCCGGCATCGGCGGCGATCAGGAACCGGCCGTCCGGCGAGATCTGGAGCGCGCCCTGCGAGGCCAGCCCCGCCCCGGTTCCGGCGCCACCGGCGGCGAACGGAGACCCGGCTTCGGGGGTCAGCGTCCCGTCCGCATGGCGGTCAAACGCCCCGATCGTGTTCGTTCCCGCCGTGTTGTCGTTGACATAGACATGCCCGACCACCGGGGACGCCTGGGCCGCGGCGGAGGCGGACGCGGGCACGGCCGCCGTAGCAGCCACGGCGGCGACCACCGCGAGGCCGAACAGGACTGGGCCCGGCCTCTTGCGTGTCACAAAGCGCATTGCTTCTCCCTGGGCACTCTTGTCGTATACGGGGCTGCCTGGGCGGGGGTTCCTTCCGGGTCGCATGAGCTCTCCTTATCTGCGGGGCTGACCGGGACCGGGCGCAGGCGCCGGCCCGGCGTGGTCGCCGCTTCCGGCGGCCCGTGAACGATCGCGGGCGCGTGGTTCCGCCCATCGTTGTGGGTTGTGGCTGGCGGGTGGGGCCGGCCCTGGCGGGCGCCGGCGCTGCGTCAGGCACCGGTGTGCTTCCAGAAGTAGCAGTCGGCGGTGTAGGGGACCCCGGCCACGGTGCCTGCCGTTGCCGCGGTGCAGTCGGCGGCCGGGGGTGCGAGGCCGCCGGTGGTGGCGATCCGCTGGATGTAGGTGGTGTCCACCAGCCGGTCGCCGTGCCGACGGCGGTCGACGCGGCGGACAGCCGCAGCCAGGGGATGGCGGTGGCATCGACGGTGACGCTGGCCTCGACCCGGCCGACGACGCTGCTGCCGTCCTTGGCCTGCCAGGTTGGCCCGCCGAAGTGGGTGATGATGAGCTTGCCGTGGTCGTTGTACAGGTTCGCCCGGGGCGCGACGAAACCCCAGCCGAAGCCGCCGGGGGTGGCCTGGCACGAGTAGATCTGGACGCCGTGGCCGACCAGGAACACCTTGTTGCCGGCCGGGACCTGGATCGGGCCCGGGACCACCGGCGCCGGCGGCCCGGCCTGCGCCGCCTGGGCCGCCGCCGTCACCGACAACGCCGCCGCGGCAGCGATGGTCCCGCCAGCAGCAGGCGGCTGAAACCGATCAAACACCTCATGCGCTTACCTCCCGATTTCTGATCCGGGCGCGGGCGTTTCGCCGGGGTGCCCGTGGCGCCCGGGCACCGTCGGCAGCCGGGCCCGGCCCGGAGACGTCCCCGCCGCGCCGCCTGACCTGTTCGCCGGATCGGCGTGGTCACGGTCCGGCGCCGGTCGTCCCCGCCCCGGGCCGCAGCCACCTTTGAGCAAGAAGGTAACGACGGCGGGTCGGCTCCCCGGACGGCCCGGCCGTTTCCTGATCGCCTGCTTGCGGGCCGGCGGTCAGGAGCTGAAGTGCGCGATCGCGGGGGCACAGCCGACGCCCTGGATCCAGACGTTCTGGGTCCCGGCGATGTCGGGTGCGAGGTCGCCGGCGGAGACGATCATCTGCGCGGTGAAGGACTCGTCGTTGCCGTCACCGGCGCGGTAGAAGTCCGCCTGGAGCACGACCGTGTCCTGATCGGTGGTCGCGGTCTTCAGCGGCTCGGTCGCCCCCCCGGTGCACTTGAAGGTCGTGCTGGCCAGCAGCCCGGCGGTGTCCCAGCGGACGCCCTGGCCGGCCAGGCATCCGGTCAGCGGGCCCTGGCCGACGTCGCTGGTGCACCGGAAGCCGCCGGCGGACTTGGCGAAGCCGGTCCCGGGGTTGTACGCGCCGCCGCCGGTGAGGAAGGCGGCACCGGTGGGGAAGCCGCTGATGCCGGCCGCGTTGAAGCCGAAGCCGACGTTGCCGCCCGCCGCCCACGCCGGCGACGCAATCAGCACAACGGCCGCTGCCAGCACCGCCGGCACCAGTGCCATGATCTTCCTCTTCATTTTCCACGCCTCCTCGCCTTTACATGACCGGGGGGCTGGTGGCTCATAGCCGGAGACGCCGCGCCCGCGACGTCAGCTTGTGAACATCCACCTCCGGTCGCGCTCGTCCTCCCCAGGTGCGCCGGCGGGCAAACCCGCCGCGCCGGGACACCCGCGCCAGTGCGCCTCCTACGCCGGGAACCCCTGCCTGGTACGACACTAACGCCGGTCCAGGCAGCCACGGGTTACGGGGTTGGCGAATGGCGCATGGCGGCCGGCGGCGAGAGTCACCGGTCGCGCGACGAAGCGAGGGTTGTCCGCGGTGAACGGGACCTCAGGCTCGCCCGCTGATGGCGGTTCCGCACGGTGTGCGATTCCGTTGCAACAAGCTCGCCGGCAGGTCCTTGACCGCTGTTCGAACCACTCCGCTAGCCGACGGCCCACCAGGAGTGGCTCGGGCGGCGGCAAGCCGACCGGGAGCCGACCGGCCAGGCCCCGGCCAGCTCCGCCAGCGCGGGGATTCCTGTCAAGAGTTGGCGCCCAGCGACGCGGGACCCCGGTGCTGCCACGAGGGCGCCCTGGGATTAGGTTTGAGGACGTGAGCGCAGGTGTGGCGGCACTCGTTGCTCCTTCGCCCGATCATCCTCAGATCGTGTAGCGGTGTAGCGCGGGAGGCGGCGGGCCGGCCTGCCAGGTGCGGGATAGGTGACCCTGTCGATCCGGGGGGACGCTGGAGAGTTCCGCCGCCATGCCAGCGGATGCATGACAGGCCGCGGGCGGCCAGGTAACCCGGGCGGTCCTGGTGAAGGGAGACATCAATGCGGAACGGATTGCCAGCGGCGATGGTGTTGGCGGCGGCCGCGTTGCTTGCTGCCGGGTGCGGCGGCTCATCGCCGGGCTCGGGCGGCACCAGCGGCACGTCCTCGGGCCCCGCCTCCTCCGGCTCGGCCGTGAAGACCACGACAATCAGTGGCGTGACCGTGCTCACCAACGCCAAGGGCTTCACCTTGTACTGGTTCGTGCCAGACACCAGCACCAAGTCGAACTGCAACGGCAGCTGTGCCCAGATCTGGCCGCCGGTGAAGGGGCCTGCGACGGCCGGGGCGGGCGTCACCGGCAAGCTCGGCACGATCACCCGGTCCGACGGCTCGACACAGGCCACCTACGACGGGCATCCGCTGTACACCTACACCGCGGACACCGCCCCCGGCCAGGCCAACGGCAACGGCATCAACGCCTCCGGCGGGGTGTGGCACGAGGTGACCGCGTCCGGCGCGCCCGCGCCCGCCGCCAGCTCCAGCGGCGGGGGCGGCTACTGACAGCGCGAGCCATGGCGCTGGCCCGGCCCGGGCGGGCAGCGGGCGCGGCCGGCGGCGAGCACTGCCGGGCTGCCGGTGCCGGGCACCGGGCTTGCTCAGTGCGGCTGGAACAATCACCGGGACTCGTATCTCGCCTGCGCCTCCGCCAGGCATGAGTCCGCCGCGCCGGCTGAGCTAGCTGATCTTCCGGCCGGGCGGCCCGTGGCTGCGTTGAGGTCACGGCCGGTCACCCCGGTCACGCGCGCACGCGCCGCGTGCCGTTCGACCCGGGGCCATCCGCTGCCCGGCCGGGGCTGTGCTGCCGGCGGCGGCCGGAGGCATCGGCCCCCGCGCAACGCAAGCTACGTGCCGGGGAGCCGGTAGCCGTTGTAGTACCACAGCGCGGAGGTGTACCAGAGCACGCCGACGAGGACGGCGAGCGCGCTCCCAGCAACTGGCAGCGCCCAGCCTGGCAGCCGCCGGCTCTGCACCAGCAGGACCTTAGCCACGAAGGCACCGTAGAAAAAGCAGCCAGCCAGGCTGTGCACCGCCACCCTGACGCTGGTGAGCTGCACCCCGTAGGCGATCAGGCAGTGCAGCGCGATCGGCACGGTGAGCGCGAACAGGGCGAAGCCAACGATCCTATGGGCCAGCGGCACCGGGCGCGGCGGGCTGCCCGCCAGCGGCAGTTTGCGGTACATCCACAGGGCCAAAAGCACCTGCACCGCAGCGGCGCCGAGGGCGATAGATGCCAGCGTGGACTTGAGCATGACCGCGCCCAGCCCAACCTGCCCGAACAGGCTGAAGTTGTAGTTGGGGGTGTGCAGCCTGCCAGCCACGTACAGCGCAACAGCCACCCCGGCGGCCAGCAGGCCGATGCCCGCCAACCGCGCCGCCGCCGGCCGGCGGCTTGTGGCGCCCGGTCCTGTCATCCCATCCTCCGCCCTGCCACCGGTCCGGCCGCACCGCAGCCCGGGAACGGCCAAGTCGCCGCAGCCGCCGTCCCGGCGGCCTTGTTACATGGTGCCCTGCGCCTGGCCTCCGGTGAAGCAGCGGCTGCCATGGGCTGCTTGCTCTTCCTGCGCACGGGCCGCCGGATCGGCCAAACCGCGCAACATGACAGAACGAGGCGGAGCGGACCGGGACCGGCCCGCCGACCGCTGTTAACGCCGCCGCAGCAACCCTCGGCCGCCTGCGCCCCCGGGCCACATAACGCCTGATCGGCGCGGCATGGACCGCTATGTAGCCAAGCAGGCAGACGAGTGGCAGTACGCCATGATTGCCGGCTTCGGGTGAGCTGGCCAGTTGTAGAGTGCCGTTCGTGACCGAGCCCGGGCCGTTCCAGATCGCGATTCCTGACTCCGTCCTGGGTGATCTGGCCCGGCGCCTCGCCGTTGCCCGGCTGCCGCCGCCGCAGAGCGTGCCAGACGGTGAGCCCGGCGACCCGGCCGGCGAAGACGATGAGGTGATCGATCGCATCGCCGGGCTGCTGGCCTACTGGCGCGACGGCTACGACTGGCGTGCCCAGGAGCGCCGGATCAATACGGTGCCGCAGTTCCGGGCCACGGTGGACGGGGTCGGCCTGCACTTCCTGCACGTTCCGGGCTCCGGCCCCGACCCGATGCCGCTGCTGCTCTGCAACGGCTGGCCCAGCTCCATGGTGGAGTACCTCGGGGTCCTGTCCCTGCTGACCGATCCGGCTGCGCACGGCGATGACCCTGCGGACAGCTTCACCGTGGTCGTGCCCGCGCTGCCCGGCTACGGGTTCTCCGATCGGTGCCTGGACCGGCGGCCGAATCGGCGGTGGATCGCTGACCTGTTCCACCTGCTCATGGTCGAGCAGCTGGGATACGAGAGCTATGTCGCGCATGGCGACGATATCGGCGGCGGGGTGATCAGCCGGATCGGGCTGCGCAACCCGCCGGGCCTGCTTGCCGTGCAGACCGCCAGCCCGATCTCGCCGTACCTCAGTCCCGCAGACAAGCTCACCGCGGCGGAACAGTCCTTCGTCGACGCCTCGCAGCGGTGGGACCATGACGTCGGCGCCTACGACCACGTACAGGCGACCCGGCCACGGACGCTCTCCCTGGCACTCAACGACTCCCCGGCCGGGCTGGCCGCGTGGATCCTTGAGAAATGGCTGACCTGGAGCGACCCGGCCACCCGCGACCGGCTCAGCCCAGACGAGCTGCTCACCAACGTGATGATCTACTGGCTTACCCAGACCATCGGCAGCTCAATGCGGTTCTACGTGCCGGCGACCGCACCCCCGCTTGGCCCGGGCGAGGCGATCACTGCGCCAGCGTCGGTGCTCATCCCGCATGAGCCACACCTACCGGTGCCGCCAGAGAGCTGGCTACGCCGCGCCTACCCGGCCCTGGAACGCTGCGTAGTGCTGGAACACGGTGGCCACTTCCTCGCCGCGGAGGACCCGCACCGGTTCGCCGCCGAGATCCGCCAGACCTTCCGCCCATACCGCAGACGGTAGCCGCACGGCCCGGCCAGAACGTGGCCAGCTGCAGTCGCCCAGGGCCAGGACGCCACGGCCAGGAGCCGAGATACCAGCCGACCTCGATCAGGCCAGCAGCGGCTCCCCGGCCTTCACTATGCCCAGAGTGGTCTCCGCAGGCATTCTTGCCGAGGCAGCCGCCGACGCCAAGCAGAAGGCCTCGAATAGCTGCGCGGCCAGGCCGTCCGAAGTGCCTCATTATCAAGCGGATGCCGCAGCCCCACATCGCCGCGACCAGATCAGGCATTAGGGTGTGGCGTAGGCAGCTCGCCAGGCCGTTGCGACCGCCGCCCATATCGGCGGCGATGCGCGCGCCACGGATGTCGAGGCAGGATCACTGACCGTGACCGCCTCGCAGGGGGCCGCAGCGCCGGATCGCCGATTCCGGGCGGCTTGGTGATACGCCGTCCGCGCCGCTTGCTGCGCGCAGATTATCCATTCCGCGGCTGGACCCGAGCCGCCTTGCGGTGCCCGCGGGGGATAGTTGACGTTTGCCCGAGCGCGGCGGCAGGTGCTCCTGATGGGTGGCCCTGCCTTGGGCGGACGCGCCTCGGTGATCTTTCCCGCACCGGTTACGTCGCCGTTAAGGCCAGCACCTCGCCGGCCTGGGGCGCGATCGGCATTCTCCGGTCGCGGGACGGCGGCCGCACCTGGAGCCGCGTCACACTCCCGGGGGTGAGCGCGTTCGCGTTCCAGCCTGCGGTCGCGGCCGGGCGCATGGCACGGTTGTGGTGATCTGGTATGACCTGCGTATCGACCGGCCGGGCGATACGGTGCTGGACCGCCGACGTGTGGTTCGCTCACTCCCGTGACCGTGGCGCCTGCTGGCGGCAGACCCACGTCGCCGGCCCGGTCGGCCTGCGGCCCGCAGAGCCTTCCGTTCCCATCTTCGTGGGCGAGTATCAGCGGCTGGCCGCGCTGCGCGGTGCGGTTTCGCCGCCATCGTCACCTTGGCGGCGCCGCAGGCCCGCAACGGGGCCGACGGCATCTTTTTCGCCCGGGTCGGGCCGGGTTGATCGGGCACGCCCACCGCCGCCGGCCGAGCCGCGCAACGCGGCGGTGTCGCCGGTGTGCCGGGTGCAACTGGATCGCAGGGCCGGCCTTGACAGGGCGGCTGGATCGGAGTTGCGTTGGGAGGTCAAGGAGAGACCAAGACCTGGCTAAGAAAGAGCACCGCTGGCTCGCCCGCAGGCCGCGCTGCCTCCGTGTCGTTGTTCGGCGCATGGGTTTACCCGGCATGCGGCGGGGTACGGCCCAACCTCCACTTTTCCACCCACGAACATCGAAGGAGGAACAATATGGACATCGGATGGAAATCGGCGCGTGCATTCATCTTCATCCCGCTTGCGTTGCTGCTGTTCATGGTGTGTGCCGTGGGTCAGGCGAACGTGGCGCGCGCAGCAGCTCAGGGAAGCATGAATGGCGCTGCGGGTCAGATGCCCGCTTTCTACGATGGCCAGCAGGTCACCGTCAATATGAAAGAGATGCCGGCCGGTTCCGAAGGCGCGCTGCTCGCGAACGACCCGAGCGTCAACACGATCTATGCGTCGAACGACCTGGACGAGGAACAGCAGTTCATCCCTGTGATCGACGCCATCCAGGGTGACGGGTTCAATCCCTTGTGGCAGCAGGTCCTCATCGTTTTCAACGCGGGATTCACGCCGCACCAGTTTACCTCTGACGAGCAGGTCCTGGCGGCTGCGGCCGGAGCCCATCCGGAAATCACTCTCGTCGTGACCGACGAAGTGTACCGCTGTGCGGTTGTTGGCCCGAAATAGAACCGCACGAGGAACCTGCCCGCCCGCAAGCGGCGGGCAGGTTCCCGCGGTCGCTTCAGCCTTTGGACACCACGCCAATACGTGCAGAAGATCTGTGTGTGAATTTCCCGCCGGCGCGCCAGGCTTCGCAGCGGCCCAGGAACGGCGAGCGCGTCGCCCTTCGCGTACCGGCCCGGGTCGTCGTTGCTGCCTTTGTCGGCCCAGCAGACTTCGGCGCCGGCCCCAGGACCGACGCGCCGTTGACCACCGCGATGCGCAGATACGCCGCCGGCTCGCGACCACTCCCCGCGCTGCTACGGCGGAGCGAACGTATCGTGCACGAGGTCCTCAGCCGGCCGCCCAGGCGGGGTGGCGTTCTTGGTCGCGCTCAGGCGGCAACTGGTGCCGGTGACGCCTTTTTCTGCGGCCGGTTCCACGCGTCGTGGATGGCCGCTCGCAGCCGGCCGACCTCCGCGAGACTCTCGCCCGCTTCCCAGTACAGCCGCCACGCGATCGCTGCCAGCGATGTTGCGTCGCCGTCCGCGCCGGCGTCAGTCAGTTCCGAGGCCAGGTTAAGCATCGCCTCCTGGGTAAGCATCGCGCCCTCCTTTCTGGGGCTACGCGGCGCGCCGGCCTGCCTGCAGCGGCCCGCCGCCGCCTGCGGGGCCGCGGCAGCACCAGCCCCGCGCTGTCAGTACCCGGAGCCGCCTCCGCCAGATGATGCGGCAGGTGCCGCTCCGGATGCGGTTACCTCGTGCCAGATTCCGCCGGATGAGTTGAGGCCGTTGCCGTTGGCCTGGCCGGGGGTGGTGTCGCCGATGTAGGCGTAGAGGGGATGCCCGTTGTAGGTGGCCTGGGCGGAGCCGTCTGAGCGGGTGATGGTGCCGAGCTTGCCGGTGATCCGGGGCCCGGCGGTGACCGGGCCCTGGACCGGCGGCCACAGGCTGGCACAGTTCCTGTTGCACTTTGACGTAGTCATGCTGTCAGGGGCAAACGAGTAGAGGGTGAGGCCCTTGGCGTTGGTCAGCACCGTGGCGCCGCTGATCGTCGCGGTCTTCAGGGCGGTGCTGGACGCGGCCGCGCCGGACGCGGCGCGTGGCGTGCTGGCGGCCCCGCCTGAGCCCGGCGACGAGCTTCCACACCCGGCGACGATCAGAGCCGCGGCTACCACTGCGGCCGGCACCAGCCAGCCCATTCGCCGCAGATGGCGCCCCTGCCGGAGGGCTGCCTGCCTGCGGGCCCATGGCACTGCTCTCCGCACACGGCCGGGCCAGGAGGTGTTCTGCTGCATCATTGTTCTCCTTCTCTTGTTGGGTTCACGCGCTGCGGCCGGGACGTTGTTGGCCGTGGCTTTGCAGGTGACGATGTGCACGTCGATCGCGCCGCAGCGGCGGGTCACCGCGATTCGATGATGGTGCTGGGCTGCAGCGCCGCCGCCAGCTGTGGCGGGTTGCGCGCGTGAACGCCAGCAACGCGGCGGCCGCACGATCACCCGGCAGGCGGTTTTGCGACGTCTGCTGTGGTCTGCGGGCACCCGGCGGCGCAGCCGCGCGCCCTGCCGGCTGCGACCAGGCCACCCCAGGCGCCGTGCTGGCCGATGTCCCAGTGCCGCTACGACAGCGGCAGGCACCGCGCGCGTACCAGGCAACAAGTCCAGACGGCGATCGCGGTGGCGGGCGTAGGCTGGCTCGGCGCTGACCGGGAACCACTGGCCGGGATGAAGGCTGCTGTCAGCACAGCGGGGATACCTGGCGACCTGGGCCCACGCGGCATGGTCGATCACCGGGTGGACGGGAAGGCTGGTAGCCATGGGAGCTGCCTCAGCGGGCGATCTGGAGCGCGAGTTGTGGCGGGCAGCCACGCCGCACCAGCTTGGCGACCTGGTGCCAGTCGACGTGGTCGGCGGCGGCCTGGACCAGCGCCCACGGGATCCCCAGCCGGGTGAGCTGGGTCACGCGCCATTCGTGCACCAGCAGGTCGTTATGATCGATCGCTTCGTGGCGTGGTCTTGTCATGTGTCATTGGTGCCGCCGAGGGCCGCCGGTCTTACCAGTGATCCGCCCCAGTGGCGTTGCCGGGCGGCTGGCCTGGGTGCGCCACGGCGTGCAGGCGGACCGTTCCCCAGTTTCCTGCGCCGACGGCGCCGGGCCCAGAGAGCTGAGTAGCATCGTGGTCGTGGTGGCGGGGAATTCAGGGGTGGAGCGGATCCCTGCCGTCGCTGCCGGGCTTGATTCTGCCTCGGCGGAGTGGCTGCGGGTGCTCGGCGGCACCAGCCCGGGACACGAGTCAGCCCTGGAACGGCTGCATGCGATGCTGGTGCGGATCGCACGGCGCGAGGTTGCCCGGCGGGGGCCACGGTTGCGAGTCACCGGCCCGGAGCTTGAGGACCTGGCCTACCAGGCCGCGGCCGACGCGCTGGTCGCGATTACCGGCAAACTTGGGCCAGTTCCGCGGGGAGAGCCGGTTCACCACCTGGGCGTATAAGTTCGTCATCTTCGAGGTGTCAGCCAAGATCGGGCGGCATTTCTGGCGGCACCCGGCCGTCCCGCTCGACGCCGAGGACTGGGACCGGCTGCCGGACCGGTTCGGCTTCGACCCCGCGCACGAGGCGGAGTGGCGGGATCTGCTCGGCGCCCTGCACCGGGCCGTGGATGACAAGCTCAGTGCGCGGCAGCGTGCGGTCTTCATCGCCATCGTGCTCAACGGTGTCCCGCTGGATACGCTGGTCATTGAGCTGGCCTCCAACCGCAACGCGATTTACAAAACGTTGTTCGACGCCCGGCGTAAGCTGCGGGCGGCGCTTGCCGCCAATGGGTATCTACCTGGTGACTCGTTGAGGAGCTCATGAACGGCTGGCCGGAACTCGATGAATTCCTGCGGACCGATCCGCAGGACGTGGGATGTGCTCAGGCGATGGAGATGATGCATATCTACGCCGACCTGGTGGCCGCGGGCGCCCCGGCGCAGGAACGCTACCCGGGCTTTGCGGCGCACCTGCGCGCGTGCGGCCCGTGCGCAGAGGACTTCGACGGGCTGCTGGCCGCACTGCGCGACGAGGCCACCTGACCGCCACCCCACCGCTGGCCGCCCCCACGCACGGGCGGCTGTCACTGCTTCTGAGCATCCGCCGCAACCGCCCGGTTCGCACCTGATCGTTCCCGCTCAGTGCCGCCGGGCATCCGGCACGTACTCCCGCCGTCGACCAGGATCCGGGCAATACCAGCCGGGCTTGCCTCGTCGCGGTTTGGGCATGCCGTGACGGTTGGCCAGCCAAGGCCGCTGCCGGAGTTCTGGCTGCCCGGGGCCCGGCGCGCGCGGCGCTTGTTCGCCAGCATGCCCGAGGCCGCCCGCGTTAGAGCTGTGTGCCGACAGGACGTAAGACCCTCGCCGCCAGGCGGCGCTCACTTGGGACAGCGAACCAGTGTGCCCGCGGTGCACTCTCGGCCAGGTTCTGGCCTTTACCCGGCGGGGAGGAGGACCCCAGATGCCCACCGGCCACCGCTCCAGCAGCGCCGCCGGCGACGTCACCGGTAAGACCCGCGGGCCGCACCGGCGCCAACCTATGCGTGATGAAGAGTGCACCGTAGCCTGGAGCACGCGACGGCGGGCAAGGCGATCGTGCTGCGCCGTCCCGCCGGGAGCCTGATCCTGCGGCTGGAGCACCTCAGCACCTCCAACGAGCCCGACCTGCGGGTGTACCTGTCCCGTGTCCCGGCCGGCGGCGACTTGCGCGCGTACCGGACCGGGTTCATCGATCTGGGCGCGCTCAAGGGCAACCGGGGTAGCCAGAACTATGCCATTCCGGCGGGCACCGATCTGCCGGCGTTCAAGAGCGCGGTCATTTGGTGCCGCAGGTTCGTCGTCGGATTCGGCGTGCCCCCGCTGTCGCCCTGAGCCGTCTCCAGAACGCGGCCATTTCTCGCTGAAGAGACGTAAGACCCCGGCCCGCGCGGCCGCCAACAAACAAGTACTGAAGCGATACGGCGACAACTCCGCCGCTAGCCGGGTTGCGGCCGCGGCGGGGAAAGGACAGCAATGAAGATCTTGACACGCCGGTGGTGGCTGGCAACGGCCGCAACCGTCGCGGTCGTGGCCGCGGCGGCGGGCGCCTCGGTGGCGTCCGGCGGGGCGGGCGCTACCACGGCCAAACCCGGTGGCCTGGGGCCGGCCACGGGCCTGCTGTCCCGCGATCACCTGACCTTGGAGAGTGCGATCCAGGTGAACCTGAGTAAGGAGACGGTGCGGCTGCCGCTGTATCCGGGTACCGCGCACGGCAAGCGCGTGTGGTTCG
>WNGR01016125.1_pt1 | contig 16709 bp, 14 predicted proteins | sample 5407581 | NCBI WGS metagenome assembly WNGR01 (sample SAMN13153383, study PRJNA577476) | soil metagenome | isolation source: 80 cm soil or saprolite under Garry oak tree replicate 2 | place: USA:California | collected 2016-06-15 | reverse complement strand
CTGTGCGTGCCGAGAATCTCGTCCACGGCCCTGACCTGCAAAGTTGCCTTCTCACTCGTCCGGCCTTGATGATCACCAGTCATGTGCCTGCGGTTCGTCTTTCTCCTGACCACGCGGGCGGTCTCCTGGCTGCGGCTGTCTCGGCGTGAGGAGACCTGGAAGACCGCGGAAATCCTGATCCTGCGCCATCAGCTCGCCGTCCTGCAGAGGCGGCAACCACGCCGCCCGAACCTGACCTGGGCGGACCGGGCTCTGCTGGTGACCCTGCTCAGCGTGATGCCGAAAGCGCGGCGCCCGGGGCTGCGGCTGCTGATTACCCCGGACACGATCCTGCGCTGGCACCGCGACATCGTCCGCCGCCGCTGGGCCGCCCGGTCCGCATGCGGCAGGACCGGCCGACCGGCGACCCGCCGCAACATTCGGGTACTGGTCCGCCGGCTGGCCCGTGAGAACCCCGACTGGGGGTATCGCAGGATCCATGGCGAGCTCGCCGGCCTGGGGGTCAAGGTCGCAGCGTCCACCGTCTGGGAGATCCTCAAGGCCAGCGGCATAGACCCCGGCCGGCGGCAGACCGGGCCGACATGGTCACAATTCCTGCGCTCCCAGGCCGAGGCCATCCTGGCGTGCGACTTCTTCACCGTCGACCTGCTCGACGGCACGCAGGCCTACGTCCTGGCCGTGATCGAGCACGCGACCCGCCGCATCAGCATCCTCGGACTCACCTTGCATCCAACCGGGGAATGGACCGTCCAGCAGGCCCGCAACCTGGTGATGGATCTTGGCGAGCAGGCGCACCGGGTCAAGTTCATGATCCGCGACCGCGGATCAAACTTCACCGTCGCGTTCGACGCCGTCCTCGCCGGCGCCGGGATCCGGACCGTGCTCTGCACCATCCAGACGTCCCGCATGAACGCGATCGCCGAACGCTGGATCGGCGGATGCCGCCGCGAGCTCCTGGACCGCACCCTCATCTGGAACCAGGCCCATCTGCGACAGATCCTGCGCCAGTACGAGACCCACCACAATCAGCACCGGCCGCACCGCTCCCTGCACGGCGCCGCGCCGCTGAAACCGCTACCCGAGCCGGTCGACCTCGACCTGTACCGCGTCCGAAAACAGGCTCAGGTCGGTGGCATGATCAACGAATACCGCCTGGTGGCATGACGTGGACGAGGTTATCGGCACCCACAGGCACCGCTCGCGCGCTGTGTACTCGAGGCCGAGCGTGAACAACAACAAGACCACGCCGATCTCCGCGCCGGTGGAGATGAACTCCTCGCTCGTGGCCAGCGGCAAGATCCCGCCCTTGCCGAAGGCCAGGCCAGCCAGCAGGTACCCCGGAATCGGGGAGATCCTGATCCTGGCTGAGAGCGCCGTCAGCAGCCCGAGCGCGGTTATCACACCGCCGAGCTCTATCAGCAGCTGCGATGAACTACTCATTGCCGTCAGCGCCCGCGCGTACTCCCGGTCAACGTCCGCGTGGTGCACGGCAGCGTACATCCCAAGGGCAGCACCTGCCAGCGCCACCGACTGTTCCTCCCAATCTTCCGCTCATCGGCATGAGCGGACGGTTCGGGACAGGGCGGCAGCGTACGGGCATGATCACGCCGTAGCACCATAACGTTCCTTCTGGTGCGGCAATGACGGCTGCGCTGATCGACATAGTGCGACACATATCGAGCCCTCGCTGCGCGTGCCCGCCAGATGCCGCTGTTGCGGAGCGTCGTCGCGGCTCGCCGGGTAACCGCCCGGCGCCATGGGGAATGACGCCAGGCGGTGGTTCCCATCGGGCACGGCGCAGCTTTACCGGGCGGCTCCGGCGATATAGGCGGCGACGACGTAGGTGGCGTGCCGGTCCAGGGAGACCCGGGCGCGTAATGGCGGAGTCGGGTATTGGAACTGTCCGAATGCTTTCCGGCATCAGAAGGGAGCGTTTCAGAGACCTGCCTGGTCAGACGGCCGCTGCCCGAAGGTCCGAGACGCTATTCCGATACCGGCACGACCTGGTGACCTGCGGATTCTCGCCCGGCTGATGCAATTCCCGAGAGTTGTCGTACCTCATGGTGGTGCGCGGGTCGGCGTGCGAGGCCGCTTCCTGCACGTCCCGCAGCGGCACGCCGGCGTCCAGCGCGGCGGTGATGAACGCGTGCCTGAGTGTATGAGGTCCTATTTTCTTGGCCAGGCCGGCGCGGCGGGCGACCCGCCGGACAATCCGCCCGGCGCCGTGCCGGTCCAGCCGCTCCCTGGCCGCCGTGACGAAGATCGGCCCGTCGCACCGTTCGCCGATGGCCAGGTCGATCGCGCGGGCGGTCCGCGGCGCAAGCGGGATCACGGCCTTCTTGCCGCCCTTGCGGGTGATCGCCAGGGTCCGGTGCCCGCGCTCGGTGCCGAGCGCCGTTATGTCGGCGCCGGTTGCCTCGGACACCCGCAGCCCGTTGAGGGCGAGCAGGGAGATCAGGGCATGCTCCGTCGCAGAGCCGAGCCCGGCGGCGACCAGGAGCGCGCCGATCTCGTTGCGGTCCAGCCCGGCCGCATGGGACTCGTAGTCGATCCGGGGCCGGCGGACGTGGACGGCTGGCGAGGGGTCGAGCAGGTCTTCCTCCACCGCGTACTTGTACAGGCCCGCGACGGTGGACAGCCGCCGGGTCACGGTCGCCCGGGCCCGCCCGGCGTTCTCCAGCCCGCGGGCGAACCGCTCGATGTCGGCGTGGCGGACCGCGAACAGCCGCAGGCCGCGCTGGCGGCACCACGCGGTGAATTGGCGCAAGTCCAGGGGGTAGGCCTCCCGGGTCATGCCGCTGTACCCGGCCAGGAACCCGGCTAACGCCAGCCGCTCCTGAGCGGAAAACACCGGCTCGGTAACAGCTAGGGCGGACGAAGTAGTAGTGGTGGCGGTCATCGGGTACCTCCCGGCGTCGGGCCGAGGCCGCACGTGACCGCGGCCCCGGCAGTGGATGACCACCTCAACGTAAGAACGCATCGCCAGCCGACGAAACTCGGCACCGCCTCCGGACGCTCCCGACCGCCGAATTTGCGCGCCTCATTTCTGAGCGTTCGCCGTCGACGGCGCCACTCATATTGCCTCGCGACGGCGTGGCCGGTGCGAGAGGCGCAGCGGTCACGGGAACGGCTGGACGCATCGCACCGCAGTGCGGACGCCAGTGTTACCGCGCCAGGTTCCGCGCTCTCTTTCCCGGGGTGAAGCGTCGCAGGGGAGGCGCGCTGGGCGCGGGCGCGGCGGTCAGGCCGGCTCGGCGGACCAGGTGAGGTGCGAGGGGCGCAGGCGGGCGCAGACGGGGTTGCCTCTGTCGTCGGTCAGGCGGACGCGGGCGACCAGGCGGTGGCCCGGACGCATGGCATCGGTGATGACGGCGGGCGGGACGTCGGCGAAGCGGAGCTTTGCCCCGCGAAACATTTGCAGCATGCCGTCGCCGTGCACTTCTCCCCAGACCAGGCCGAGGTTCCGGTCGGTCCGGTCGCCGCCGACAGACGGGCCGGTGAAGTCGTAGCCGTCGTCGGCGCTGCCGCGGACCGTCACGGTGACCTCCCACCGGGTTTCCTTGGCGTCGCCGGGGAAGGGCTCGACGGCCAGCCCAGGTTTAAGGGGGACGGTCAGCCAGGGCTGGCCTTCGGCGATCCCTTTGGCTCTCGTGGACAAGGCGACGTGGATGTTACGGTGCACGGTGCCGTCGGGTTCGGGCTGGCAGGTGAGGCCGGGGAGCTCGGTTCCCTCGATGACGACGTGGAGCGTGCCGAGGACGGGCTTGGGCCTGGCGGGCGGGCGTTTTGGCTCGCCGGCTGGCGGGGCCGTGTTCTCGTCGTACGCTCTTGTCAGCCAGTTCCGGACGTCGTCGTCCACCTCGTCGGGGGTGGTGAGCGGGATCCGGACGGTGGCCTGGCCAAGGTTCTTCGCTGGTTCGAGCCGCCCCTCGGGCTGGGTGGTGTCGAGGCGCAGGCCGAGGTCGACGCGGGACTTCGTCGTCGGCTTGAGCACGGCGAACGTGCGGCGGGGCGAGACCAGCGAGACGAGCGTGCCGCGCGCCTGGATGGTGACCGGCCCGGCGAGGTCGGGGAGTGCTGCGAGGACCGCGTCGAAGACTGGCCGCAGGTGCGGACGGCCGGCGTATTGCTTGCCGATGAGTTCTTCGGCGTCGGCGACGAGGAATCCGGGGTAGCCGAAGGTTTCCCACACCAGTAGCGCCTGGGCGTAGCCGGTGACGCCCTCGGCGGACAGCCACTTGCGCAGGGTTGGCTCGTCGGCTCGGTTCGCTGGGGTACCGGCGGCGATTCGCTCGTTCCAGGCGGATACGCCCTGGCCGGTGCCCGACTCCAGCAGGCGGGCGCACCACTCGCGCATCTCCCGCCAGGACTTCGCGGCGGTTTCGGCGGGGGGCACGGTCTCGGCACTGGCCGCGGTCTCGGGAACGGTCACGGTGCCGGCGTGCGCCCCGGTGCCGGCGTCCGGCTCGGCGCCTTGGCGGCGGAGGACTTCGGCGCGCAGCCTCGGCCAGCTCGGAAAGCCGTACTTCCGGGCGATGGCAAGCTGGGCGGCGGACAAGGTTTGCTTCTTCGACACCGCGCGAATGCGGCGCAGCGCCTGTTCCTCGTTGGCCGCGGCGGCGCGCAGAAGCTCACGGGCCTGGCGGCGCAGCTGGTCAAGATCGGGACGGCCGGGAAGTGCGGACATGACTCGTCTCCGTCTCCAGCCCAGGTCCGCGTCAGGCTACGAGACGATCATGGCGCCCGGTGTGGCCACGTCTGCCGTCTGCTGGTGAAAGTGGACTCAGTCCTTCCCGCGGACCCGGAGGCGCCCTCAAACGCCAAAGGTCAGGGTAGCGGTCCCGCGACGCCGTGGTCCACTGCGGCCCTGACTCCTGATGTAGCAGACCGGCGGTGTGCATCACCATGACACCGAGTTCGCCAAGATCCTCACCGGCCGGCACGGCGAGCAGCTGGACACCTTGATCGCCGCCGTCGATGCCGCCGACCTGATCGCCAAGGTCACCGACGCGGTGAACGAGGAGCTCGCGGCGTGGCCGAACTGGCCGCTGGACCGCATCTGCCCGGTGCAGGCCAGATCTGGCGGCCGGCTCTGCCCGGCTCGGACCTCCTCCGGCACGGCGCCGGTGATGCGGGACCCGGCGACGCGCCACGTGGAGTGCCCGGCCAAGCTGGCGGGCCGTTGGCGACGCGGTGCTGCTGCGTCTGCGCAGCGGCTAGGCGGGCACGCCCGAACGCCTGCCGGCGCTGACGCACTGGCCGCCCCGTGGCCGGCCGGCAACAGCTGCGACGCGACGAAGTGGTGCGCCGCGCTCAACATCGACAGTCTTTCGGAGAACTTGAACACGGGCGGGCAGCTCAATCCCACCTGCGCGGCGGTCACGGGGCTGGAGTACGTGAACTTCGCCTTCATCACCAAGAACGGAGTCTCCCAGGCGCCAGCCAATCCGGTGGATGCGACGCTGGCCACGTTCACGCCCGATCCCGCCAAGGATCTGTTCATGAGTTCCGGGGACACGTTGACGGTGGCGCTGGGTGACACCTCGAGTGGGTTCCGGGTCGTGATCCGCGACCTCACCTCTGGGGCCACCGGGTCGATGACCGCCAGCGCAGCGAACGGGTTCGGCGAGGTCAGTACGCCCCGTCGCCGTCGACCAGCTGCACCAACATCCCCACCAACTTCCACCCGATGTACTCGACCTCAAGCACGGCCACCCGGGTTCCATGGGCGGCCCACCCGTACAACGTGGCCTTCTCCGACGAGATCGGGCACTTCGAGTACTGCAACGGGGTCAACCCGACGACGCTCGGCTGCAACAACGCGGGCGTGAACGACCCGTCCGGCCGCGACGGCGACGACGTGTTCTGCTTCAGCCCGGCCCAGTCGACGAGCGTCAAGGTCGGCGGGTGCCTCGGGTCGGACGCCGATTTCGACGGCGTGCCGTACCAGAACACCTGGCCCGGGACGTTCAGCAACGCAAGCCAGGACGCTCTGGTCCACCCGTTCCCGATCCGGTTCACCAGCCCGCTGTTCAACGGAACGCACAATTATGCCCAGGCGGCCTTCGAGACCGACCTGCCGCGCATCGAGTTCGCGACCAGCCCGCCGTGCCAGCGCCACATCTCGAACCCGGCGGACCCAAGCCCGGGCTCGGGATGTGTGAACCCGCCGGTCGGCGCCACCTTCTATCCCTTCTACTCGACCACCTCATCGGGCGGCGGATGCCGGTGGCAGCTCGGAGGGCCGTTCATCCCCGGCACGACCAACAGCTTCGGAGGCAGCTCCGCGGCTGAATTCGGTCCTCTGCTCCCGCTCGCCTACCCTCAGCCCCCGAGCGCGACGACGTGTCCATTCAGGGGTGTGACGGGCGGACGGACCTGCGACACGGCGTGAGCGCGGGTGCTTGAACCTCTAGTTCAGGTTGAGCATGATCGGGCCTTGTGTCCGATGCGCCTGATCGTGGTGATGTGGCTGGGGAGCGGCGTGAGGTGCTGGCCCGGCTGCGGGCTGTGATCGAGGCCAAGGACACCGAGGTCAGCGTTCTGCGGGCCGGGCTTGCTGCGGAGCGGGAGCTGCGGCGGCGGATGGAGCTGCGGATCGCGGAGCTGGAACGCCGGCTGGGGATGGACAGCGGCAACTCCGGGACGCCGTCGTCGAAGGAACCGATCGGGGCGAGGGAGCGCCGCAAGGCCGAGCGGAAGCAGCGGGATACCTCCGAGCGGGATAGGGCCGCGTCGAAGGAGTCGGTGAACTGCCCGGCGCGGTCGCGGATCAACCGGAACTTCAGCGCTTTGAGTACCCGGCGGATTGTGGACGCGCTGGCCCCCGACATCGATCTTGAACGGCTGGAGGTGGGTAATTCGGTCTTCCCCAGCGAATGGATGGTCGTCGGGACCGCCTCGCTTCTCCGCTGACTAGTTGCCGCTTTGACTGGAGCAGGACCAGCATCTGCTCGTGCCGACATAGCATCCGAAGTGAGTTAAGAGCAGGTCAAGCATGCCTCAGAGATTCTTGGGGCGTGGCCAGGCGCGGTCAGGTCCAGGCCGTCGCCGACAGCCTGGCTGAGTGAGTGAGTGAGTGAGTGCCATCTACGCAGGGACGGCGCCTCCTGCGGTGACGGGATCATTCCGGTCCGGGTTCTGACCGATGCCTGGCTACCGGAGCTGCGTTCTCAGGCCTGGCTCCAGCTCAGCATCCATCACCCGGTAGTCGGACACCAGTAGTCGGACCGGTGTGACGTCTCAAGACATCGGGGACCGGCCGGATGCGCAGCCGCTGCCGCACAGTCGCGACCGGTCTGGCCCCGATCGCGGCACAGATTCTCCCTGTTCGATAGGGATATCCTGCGTAATGGCCGTCAGTCAGCCGCTGAGCAGCCTCGGCCGGCAATTGTCAAAGATGATGACAAGACCGCTGCCGATTCTCCACATCGGCAATTCACTGGCAGGCACGTCGCCGTCGCCGCCCCGTCGCCAGGCCGGGTCAGGACCCGCGCCGCGACCCGCCGGCGGCACAGCTCCCGTCGCCTTGCTCCAGGGCTAGCGTCCGGCGGGAATCGTCAAAGGGGGATGGGCGCAGATGACTAGCATGACGGGGTTCTGGCCACGGCACGCGCGGAATCCAGGCAGGCCAGCACCACCGAGCCGCGAATCGAGGGGCCCGGACGTGCACGACTCTCTGGCATTGACCGGGAACTGGTCATGACATTCCCGCCACCCTACGGCGGCGCATTTGACACGATTCGAGCCGCCGGAGCAGATCCCGAGATAGCTCATCGCCGGTTCAGCCAGGAAGCGCGGACCATACTGGCACGGCGGTGCGACCCGGATGTGGCCAGCAGGCTTGTCGGCATCATCGAGCGGATGGCCGCAGCCGCCGGCAGCGTTGATGAGACATGACCATCCTCGGCACCCTTGTGTTCCGGAGTCTGACTGACACCGCAAGCTGCCCCTGGTCCGGAACTCAAGGTATTGGGGCAGCGCCCGATCAGCTCATGCGCGGGATCGGCGACGTCTGATCGGCGGGCATCCGCTGCGGCGCCAGGCGGGCGAGAAGCGCGGCGTCTGCGGCTACAACCGGCCCCGGCTGAGGCACTCGCCAGCCTCGGGACGCTGCCCGGACCCAGGCCTGGGCTTGAGCGCCTTGACGATGGCCGAGTCCACTACAACGGACGACGACCCCATCGCGGCCGAGCAGTGGAAGCAGCGGGAGCAGTGGGACAAGCTGGAGGTACTGCGGCAGCCGGGCGTGCCCGCTGCGCCCGGGCAGGGGACAGCGAGGGATAGCCAGGCATACTGGCGACGCACCTCCCGGTGACTCGCACGCGGGGTGCGACTGTGGTATCGGTATCCGCTTCAGAAAGGGAGAGTGCAGCCATGTCCACCGAAGAGAACAAGCGGCTCGTGCTGCGCTGGAAAGCTGAGCTCTGGGACAAGAGGAACTTGAACGTCGTCGATGAGCTTTGCGGCCCGGGCTACGTCGGCCGTATCAGTGGTGTCCCCGGACCAGTCCGAGGCCGCGAGGCACTCAAGCAGCTGATCGCCGCTTACTTCGCCGCCTTCGATGTCGATGACACGCCCGATTTCCTGGTGGCGGAGGACGACATGGTGGTCATCCACGATACCTATCGCTTCAGGCACAAAGGTGAGTTCCAGGGCATCCCGGCAACAGGGAAGGAGGCCAGCATCACCGGTACCGACATCTACCGGATCGCCGACGGCAAGATCGTGGAACAGTGGGTCGAAGGTGACCTGCTCGGCCTCATGCAGCAACTCGGCGTCCTCGCCCCGCCAGGGCAGGCTGGAGGGTAGCGCGCAGACCGCGCCAGCGAAGGATGATCGGCGAGTCTGACGCACGAGGCTCATGACCGCCCTGGCGATAGTGGCGGTCGAGCGAGCGACCTGGCCGCCGCAGGTGGTGGCGCTCGGAAGAGTGCTCGCCAGCGGCCTGATCGCCGATGGCGATGCGGTCGATCTGGCGAAGTACGCGCTAGATGCGATGAGCGAAACCCGCTGACCATGGTGCAGGCAGCCGCCGGGCCGCTGCACACCGCGTTCCACAGGCTGTAGAGGTGGCCGCGGTCGCCGTGGGCGGCCAGCATTTTCTGGACGAGCTCCTCGCGCGACGAGCCGACCGTACGGCTTCGTCGAAGTCGATGATGTACTTCCTGGTGCCGGCCCGCCGACGTCATCATCGAGGCCGGCCGGGCCGGCCCCGGGCTCCTGCGCTGACCGCCGCACCCGTCACTCCACGCTCGACTCAGACCGTTGCCGATCGTCCACATGATCGGTAACGACCACACGACGACCGGGCCGCTGCGGGTCGAGCGGATCTGACAACGTCGCCAGCGACGGTCAGGGCTCGCCCCGATCCCGTTCCGCCGGCTGCTCGGAATCGAGGGAGGTCCTGGCCCGTACCGGCATCAGAAGGGAGCGTTTCAGAGACCTGCCTGGTCAGACGGCCGCTGCCCGAAGGTCCGAGACGCTATTCCGATACCGGCACGACCTGGTGACCTGCGGATTCTCGCCCGGCTGATGCAATTCCCGAGAGTTGTCATAGCGCATGGTGGTGCGGGGATCAGCGTGGGAGGCCGTTTGCCGTTTGCACGCCACGCAGTCCACCAGGCCAGTCTCGAGGCCACATGCCAAGCCCTGGTTGCGGCCCACCGTTCGCTACGAGACGATCATCGTGAACGCCCGCAGGTGGCTGAGCATTTCTCTGACAAACCTGCGCATTTCGTCACACCTTCGTTGACCGAGGCTATGACCGGGTGTTCGCTGGAGGCTCGCTTGCGGGATACGAGGGATGCCGACGGTATACATCTCACTGTTGCACCTGCCGCGGTGATGCAAAGCCGGCGTCGCATCCGCGCCCGAGAAGCATGCGCTGTTGGTTCCGGCGGTGCAGCTGCGATGCGCGAGAGCCAGCGATGAGATGGCCATCATGAGCGGGCCGGCGGGCCGGGGCCGGCAGCTGCGCGCGCCAGCGCTGGTGGGACGGCAGGCCGAACTGGCCGTGCTGCGGGCCGAGCTGGAGCGGGCCCGGGCTGGTGAGTTCCGCTGCCTGCTGCTGTCCGGCGAGCCGGGGGTGGGAAAGACCCGGCTGGCCCGGGAGTTGCTCGGTCTTCCGCGCCAGGTGGGCCTGCTCGCCCGGGCCTACCCATGGGGCTCGACCACGCCGTTCGGCATGTGGGCGGAGGCACTCGAGGGTCACCTGCGTGGCCTCACGCGACCGAAGGTCGTCGACCTCTGCGGTGGTTTCCTGGACGACTTGGGCGGGTTGCTGCGCACCGTGGCAGCGGCCCGGGGGCGGGCACCGGGGCAGGAGCCCCCGCGCGCGCGGCTGCTGCAGGGGATCGCGGCATTGCTGGAGAACCTCGCCAGCGGCGCACCGGTTGTGGTGGTATTCGACGACGTCCACGAGGCGGACGCCTCGTCCTGGGAGGCGCTGGCCTATCTGGCCCGCTGTCTGCCGGCTGCCCCGATCCTGCTCATGGCTACGGCCCGCCCCGCCGAGCTCGCCGACTCACCGGCCGCCACACCGGCGCTGCTGGCGCTGGAGCAGGAGGATTGCCTGCGGCGCCTGCCGGTCGAGCCGCTGAGCGCCGACGGGTTGCGTGCGCTGGCCGCCGCGGCCAGTCCGGGCGACCCGCCACGCGCTCTCATGGAGTGGCTGAGCAAGCGCAGCCGGGGCAACCCGCTGTTCGCGCTGGCCCTCCTGCAGGCCCTGATCGAGGAGGGCGGGGATCCGGCCGCGCCAACCCTGCGTTCGCTTCCGGAAACGGTGACCGGGCAGGTGACAAGCAGGATGCGGCAACTCGACGCGCCGGCGGTCGAAGTGCTCGAGCGCCTGGCCGTGCTGGGAAGGTCGGCGGAACTGCGCAGCCTGATCGGGCTCACTGTCCACGCGCCGGACACCCTGTCAACGATCCTCGCGGCGCTGGTCCGCTCGGGCCTGGTCACTGAGGAGGAAAGGGGCCGAGACCTGCGCTACGAGATCGCCCACCCGCTGGTACAGGATGCGATCTACCAGACGATCGGCGGGGCGCGGCGCCGGCTGCTGCACCGGGAGATCGGGCACGGGCTGCTCGCCGTCGGCCGGCTCGGCGAGGCCGCGCCGCATATCGGGGCCGCAGGCGACCCGGACGATCCGGAAACGATCGACGTGCTGTGCTGCGCAGTGCGCCAGGCCGAGGAGCGGCAGGCCTACCGGGAGGCGCTGGAGATCCTCGGCTCACTCACCGCCCTGCTCCCGGCGGGTGACCCGCGCTGGCGTGGCGTCGTCGACGCCCTGTCCTGGCAACCGCAGTGGGTCGTCGACCACCGGGCGGACGCGCACGCCGATTTCGGTGTGCTCGCCATGAGGCGGATGGATGCCGTGCTCGCCGGCCTGACCGAACCCGAGGTTCGTGGCGCGGTGAAGTTCCGGCTCGCCAGCTTCCTCGCCTGGGGCAGTGGCAGCCTCCAGGAGGCCGAGGGCGAGTGCCGCGCCGCGCTTGGGTTGTTCACGCAGGCCGGCGACCAGCGCAGTGCCCTGCTGGCCGAGCACGAACTCGCGTTCGTGCAGGGGTTGCGCGGCAACCTGCCGGCTTTGCGAACCGGAGCCCGCCGCGTCGCCGACGCCGCAGCTGCGTGCGGGGATGAGTTCGTGCTGCGCCGCGCCACCCGCACCCTGGCCATGACCGAGCTGATCTGCGGGCGCTTCGCCGACGCGCATCGGTGGGGCGACCAGGCCATGGAACTCGCCCGCAGCGCAGGGGACCGCTATACGCTCCTCGCCGGCCTGGCAAGTCGCGCGCAGATACTTGCCCTGGAAGGGCGCATCGCCGAAGCCTGGGGGCCGCTGAGGGAAGCGGAGGCGATCGACGCGGGCTGGCGGGACTACGGCGTGCACGAGTCATCCTGCACGGTCTACTGGGCGGCGGGCGAATTCTCCCGCGCCGTGTCGCAGGGCCGGCACGTGCTGTCCCTGATCCCGGGGACCGTCAGCAAGCGGCGGGCATTCGGGCTGGCGTGCGCGGCGCTCTCGGCCGCGGAGACGGGTGACCTGAACATGGCGGCGGCGATCATGGACCGGATCAGGCCTGCGTACATCGACGGGGCCTGGTTCTTCCACAGCGACTGGATCATCCACGTGGACGCCATGCTGCGCTGGCGAGCACACCACCCGCAGGAGGCGCTCACGGCCATGAGCCGTGCGTCCCGGCGGGCGGTCGCGGTTGGTGCGCTGCCGGTGGCGTCCATGATCCTCGAGGATGTCGCGGAGGTGGCAGCTCTCGACGGGGATCTCGCTGCCACCGCGCGGGCCGCACGGGAGCTCACCGCGATCGCCCGCGAAGTGGACCGCGACCTGTACCGGGGGCTCGCCGGGCTGGCTGCCGCATGGGCGGCGCTGGCGTCCGGTGACGGCAGCGCCGCCACCGGGCAGGCGCAGACCGCGGTGGACGTTCTCTCCGGGCTGGGCTACCAGGCGTTCTCCGGGCGGGCCCTTGACGTGCTCGGCCGGGCCCTCGCCTCCGATAGCCCGCGGCGCGCGGTCGAGGCCCTAAGAGCTGCCGCCGAGACGTTCGAGGCGTGCGGTGCGGTCTGGCGGCGGGATCGGGTAGTGCGGCGCCTGCGCAAACTAGGCGCTGCGGCCCGCACCGCGGTAGCCGTACTCTCCGGGCCGTCCTCGCTCACCCGCCGGGAGCGGGAGGTCGCTCGGCTAGCCGTCGCGGGCAGCACAGCCCGGGAGATCGGGGAGAGGCTGTTCATCGGCGAGCGCACCGTCGAGGGCCACCTGGCCAGGATCTACGCCAAGCTCGGAGTCGGCTCCAAGCTGCAGCTCGTTGCCCGCGCCGCCGAGTTCGGGCTCACCGGCGAGGAGTGAGCGAGCGCGGAGAACACGTACCCGAACCCGTAGTTCCCCGCCAGACACGGCCGGCCCTCGCCTGGTCTGCTGAGGTCACCGGCGAGAGGAGAGCGCCATGACCGGTTACGAGGAACTCCGCCTGCGCCATGTGCGGGATGCGATGGCCGCCGCCGGGGAGCTGATCGGGCGGCTCGACTGGCCGGTCGCACGGCTGGCCGCGCACCGGGACGCCGAGCTGCGGCGCCTGGTGCGTACCGCCCAAACGGCCTCCCCCTGGCACCGCAAGCGCTTGGAGCACGTCGATCTGAACGCGCTGAACGAGGCTGCGCTGGCCGCGCTGCCAGTGATGACGAAGGACGACCTGATGGCGAACTTCGACGAGATCGTCACCGACGACCGGCTGCGGCTTGATGTCGTCGAGGACCATCTCGAGGGCCTCACGGCCGCTGACGCGTATCTGTTCGGCCGCTACCACGCAGTGGCCTCCAGCGGCTCAAGCGGTCGGCGCGGCGTGCTCGTCTACGACTGGGACGGCTGGATCGCCGCCTACCTGGGAACCGTCCGGCACATGCTGCGCGAGCTCGCGGCCTGGCCGAAGGGCGCGCATCCGCCGCTGGCGGCCATGGTCGGGTCCGGCACTGCGACTCATATGATGTATGCCGCCGGGCGAACGTTCTCCACTCCCCGGCTGGCTACGCGCGCGTTCGCGGTCGCCGAGCCGGTGCAGGAGCTCGTTGCCGGGCTCGGCGACTGCCAGCCCGATCTCCTCTTCGGCTATGCCTCCGCGCTGCATACGCTGGCCCGTGAGGCCCGGGCCGGGCGGCTGCGCATCGCCCCGCGCTTCGTGATCTCGACCAGCGAACCGCTGCTGCCTGAGATGCGCGAGGAACTGGAGCAGGCGTGGGGCGTCCCGGTGCTGAACTACTACGCGTGCTCGGAGGCCGGGGCGGTGGCGATCTCCTGCCACCGCGGCGGCGACTGGCTGCATCTCGCCGATGACCTGGTGATCGTCGAGCCGGTCAGCTCCCGTGGTCACCCAGTACCGCCCGGCGAGCGTGCCGACAAGATCTACATCACCAACCTGTTCAACCACACGCTGCCGCTTATCCGCTACGAGATCACAGACGAGGTGACGCTGCTCGACGAGCCGTGCCGCTGCGGCTCAGGGCACCGGCTCATCGCTGACCCGCAGGGGCGCCTCGACGACACCTTCGACTACGGCAAGATCGCAGTGCACCCGCACGTTTTCCGGTCCCCGCTGAGCCGCCGCCGTAACATCGTCGAGTACCAGGTCATCCAGACCGCGCGCGGCGCAGTCATCACCGCCGTCTGCGACGGCCCGGCCGATCTGGCTGAGCTTGAGGCGGAACTGCTCACCCGGCTCACCGAACTCGGGGTGCCCTCGCCCGAAGTGTCGGTCACCGCCGCCGGCTCCATCGCGCGGCGCGCCGGCAAACTGCGGCGCTTCGTGCCCCTCGCTGAAGGGCGTGGTGTTGGGTGCCTGGACAACCTCCCGGCACTTGGGCAGGGAGACGCGCAGGGGACCTTCCCTTGTGCCCCTGCGCGTGGTGGATAGGCTGTTACCTTCTGTTACTGATCATGCGGGGACGTGGAGTGTGCCGCTCGAGATCGGGTCTGGCGAGGCGTCGATGCTGTGACCGAACGCATCGGAGTCGATCGTATGGGAGTAGGTCACCGACTGCAGGAACAGGGTCTGGCCCGGCGGGCAGCTGAAGCCTCCCGGACTAGGGCGTGTCTTGTAGATCATCCTGTATGAGGTCGCGGAGCCAGATCCGGATCGTGGCGGCGTCGACGGTGCCGCGGTACACGAAGTCGCGCTTGTCGTACCGGGTGGCGACGGCGCGGTGCTGGCGGAGGCGGCAGAAGGCCCGTTCGACGGTGTTGCGCTGCTTGCAGGTCTCGGGGTCGAAGGCGGGCGGGCGGCCGCCGCGCCGGCCGCGCCTGAGCCGGCCGCGGACCTGGTCGGATGGCTCGGGGATGGTGGCCTTGATCCGTCTTTTCCGCAGGTGGCTGCGGATCGCCCGGGACGAGTACGCCTTGTCCGCGAGGACCTGGCCGGGCCTGGTCCGCGGCCGTCCCCGGCCCCGCCGCGCGATCCTCAGGCCGTTCATCAGGGGGATGAGCGCCAGCGAGTCGTGCCGCTGCCCGGCGCTGGTCACCCGGGCCAGCGGCCGGCAGCGCGAGTCGGCCAGCAGGTGGATCTTGGTGGTCAGCAGCCCCGGGACCGGCCCGGCGCCTCCCGGTCCCGGGCGGCGCGGGCCGGGTTCGCGCCAGGCGGGCGATTCTTGTCATTCGGCTCAGCCCCCCTGCGGGCCGGGGTGCTCAGCACGGTCACGGCCAGCCGCTCCGCCGGGATGTCCCCGGGCGGGGCGTGCCTGGCCCCGGCCGCGTGCTGGTGCGCCCGGACCACCGTCGCATCCGCCGCGATCGTCCATGCCGCTGCCTCCTGCTGGTCGCACCCGGCCCGCAGCGCGTCCAGGATCTGCTCCCACGTCCCGTCCCCTGACCAGCGGCGATGCCGTCCGTAGACAGTCTTCCAGTTCCCGAACCGCTCCGGCAGGTCCCGCCACGGGCAGCCCGCCCGGGTCCGGTGGAAGATCCCGTTGATCACGACCCGGTGGTCATCAGCCTGCCTGGCCTGTGAGCTGCAGCGATGGCCAGCGTCGGCTGTAGGGCATCCTGATCATCCGTGTCCCTCCGTCTGCTCTACCTCGTCTTCGTCCGGCTCTGCGGGTGGCTGGTCCTGCTCGGCCGGTCGCCGGCCTCCAAGAACGCGGAGCTGCTCGTGCTGCGGCATGAGGTCGCCGTGCTGCGCCGGCACCAATCCCCGGCTCCGGCTGGACTGGGCCGACCGCGCAGTCCTCGCCACGCTGATCCGGCTCCTGCCGGGAAGGCTGCGAGCGCATCGGCTGATCACTCCCGGCACTGTCCTGCGGTGGCACCGCCGCCTGGTCACCCGGAAGTGGACCTACCCGAACCGGACAGGACGGCCGCCGGTCAGCGCCGAGATCGCCACGCTGATCAAGCGGCTCGCCACCGAGAACCGCGGCTGGGGATACAACAGGATCCAAGGCGAGCTGCTCAAACTCGGCCACCGGGTTGGCGCATCCACGATCCGCCGGGTCCTCAAGGTCCTGAAGATCCCCCCGGCGCCGAAACGGTACACCGACGCGGCTTGGCGGCAGTTCCTGCACACCCAGGCATCGACGATGCTCGCCGCCGACTTCTTTCACATGGACTGCGCGGTGACCCTCCAGCGCCTGTACTGCCTGTTCGTCATGGAAGTCGGCACCCGCTACGTGCATATCCTCGGCATCACCGCGAACCCGGACGGGCTGTGGACCACCCAGCAGATCCGCAACCTTCTGATGGATCTGGGTGATCGCGCCGCGGACTTCCGCTTCCTGGTCCGCGACCGGGCCGGGCAGTTCACCGCGTCGTTTTGACGCAGTCCTGGCCGATGCGGTATCGAGGTCGTGAAGATCCCGCCTCGCAGTCCGCGGGCGAACGGGCACCGCCCACACCAGTCCCGCCAACAACGACCACCCGACCACGAGGACCAAGCCAGCCCGCCGCTGGACCTGCCGGTCTCCAGCGGCGCAAGGTGCTCGGCGGCGTGATCAACGAGTACTACCAGGCGGCATAGCTGGTCGTATGAGCCCAGGTCAGACGGCATGCGATCAGTTTTGAAGCGGTACAGGGGCTTGCGCCGCTGGCTGCTGACCGATGCCGGACATAGATGGTGACAGCACTCCGGCGGTACACTCTCGCACCCGGCGCCGGGTTCTGGTCAACGACGACGTCCTCCGCCGTAGCGGGGTGCTCGGTCAGCCGAACG
>WNGR01003668.1_pt1 | contig 16709 bp, 28 predicted proteins | sample 5407581 | NCBI WGS metagenome assembly WNGR01 (sample SAMN13153383, study PRJNA577476) | soil metagenome | isolation source: 80 cm soil or saprolite under Garry oak tree replicate 2 | place: USA:California | collected 2016-06-15 | reverse complement strand
GGAGATCCTATCAAATCCTAATGATCACTGCATGCTTCTTATACGCAATCGCCTTGAGAAGCCAGCTTACGGTTATGCAAAGACAGAGTGTTTAACAGGATTTGATATTACACTCTCTCCCCTGTGTGCTGGGACGCGGTGCAGAGCGAGACCGGGTCGTGCGTTGGCTGAAGACAGCGGCACGCGTTCCCGGGTTCATCGGGTTTGCCGTCGGGCGAACGAGTTTCTGGCAGCCTCTCATCGATGTTGAGGCCAAACGCATCTCCCAAGAGGAGGCCGCCACACTCATTGCACACAATTTTGAAGCATGGATCCGCCTCTTTGAGGAAGCCCGAAGTCCATAAGCGCCTACGCTTAAAAAAGGCACACAGGAGATGGCTCGCATGGGTGAGAGGCACCAACCTCGATCCTCAGGCGGTAGCGCGTGCTATTGAGCTTTCCGCCACCCGCTCTGTAATCGAGTAGGAAAAGATTGCGGTCCAGAGGAGCGATACATTGGTGTCGCTCTTCAATAGAAAAGAGAAGGTGGCTTACACATGAACGAAGAAAAAATGCAACGAAAAGAAAAGATTGCGGTCCTCCTCCATCAAACAGCAGAGGATCATCATGGAGCGTTTAAGGAAACCGACGGCGTTGATCCCGACTGGTCGATCTGGTATGCAGGTCATCTGCTCGAACAGGGTTTCAACACATTGCTTGATGCCAAGATGCTGAAGAGCGATTTGATCTACCTGCTGGTCCTGGTGGATAAGCAGCAGATGAGCGAGGCCCCAGGGGCGCACTGGGAAAATTATTATGCCGATTTCTTTGTCAACCGCTATCTGAAGTAGACGTTTCAGCCAGGCGGGAAGCATGCATGAGTAGCTTTGAACAGAAGCAGCAAGTGCTGACGACAGATCACGCCGTCCCGTATGACTATCTGGTACTGGCGACGGGGACCTCCAGCAACTACTTTGGTCATGATGCGTGGCGCCGTGGCATCTACCAAGTTAGAACAAGTGTATCACCAACAGCGGTCACTGTAAAGCTTAGGGAAGCAACCCTCGGTTGCTCCACCACCCAAGCCCCAAACAAGGAACGGCTTTTCATCCTCCGGATGGAATCGCGGGGGCTTTCAAGACCGACTATATGTATGGAGTAAGACTATCATGCTGGATCTCGCCTTTATTCGCAACCATCCAGACATCGTAAAAGAAGCAGCGCGGGTCAAATACAACCCCATTGACATCGACTACCTGCTGGAAGTCGATCGACAGGTGCTTGAGCTCCAGCGCCAGGTAGAAGAAGCCCGCGCCGAGCAGAACAGAATCTCGAAACGCATCCCGGAGGCAGGCAAAGACAAGGCACAGCGTAACGCGCTCATCGCTGAAGGCAAACTACTCGCCGAGCAGATCAAGGCCATGGAACCCTTACTGCACGAGTTGGAAGAAACACGCCAGCAATTGCTCTATCTCGTACCCAATATCCCTGATCCCAGCGCCCCCATCGGTAAAGACGAAAACGACAACGTACCAATCAGGTTCTGGGGCGAGAAACCCACCTGCGACTTCCAGCCACTCGACCACTATGCCCTGATGCAAAAACTTGACGTGGTAGACATCGAGCGAGCTGTCAAGATCGCAGGCGCTCGCAGCTATGCCCTCAAAGGTGATGCTGCACGTCTCGAACTGGCCTTAATCAACTTTGCCATGGACCGCATCGCCCGCAAAGGTTTCACGCCCCTGACCGTTCCGGCGATGGCACGCGAGTTCTGCTTTATCGGCAGCGGCCAATTTCCCAGGGGACGCGACCAGGTCTACGCTATCGAGGATGAAGACACCTTTCTGGTCGGCACCGCCGAAGTCTCGCTCACCGGCATGTACAAGGATGAAATTCTCAGGTACGAAGATCTGCCCTTGACCTTCGTCGGCTATTGCCCCTGCTTCCGCAAAGAGGCGGGCACCTACGGCAAAGACACACGCGGCGTCTTCCGTATCCACCAGTTCAATAAAGTCGAGCAATACATGATCAGCAAAGCCGATCATGAAGATTCGGTGCGCTGGCACGAACAGTTGATCAGGAATGCAGAAGAGCTGGTGCAGGCCCTGGAGCTGCCCTACCGCGTGGTGAACGTCAGTACCGGCGACATGGGCGACGGCAAAGTCGGTATGTACGACCTGGAGTGCTGGATACCCAGCGAAGGCAGGTACCGCGAGACCCATTCGTGTTCGTACTTCCACGACTGGCAGGCCCGCCGCGTCAATATCCGCTACCGTGACGAGGACGGCAAATTAAAATTCGTCTACACGCTCAACAACACAGCCCTGGCCTCGCCGCGCATCCTGCTGCCCCTGTTCGAAGTTCACCAGCAGCCCGGTGGCAGCGTGCGCATCCCGGCAGCCGTGCGCCCCTATATGGGAGGACAGGAGTACATCAGGCCACGTGAGAAAGCAAGGTAGAGCGATAATTGCTCCTTATCCTCACTACAGCCGCACTTCCTCATCACAGCTAGTTAAAGTAAACTGTTCTACCTGTCTTCAACTTGCTTCGAGCACATTTATGGTCGCATTTGTGCCATCTGCCGACAGGATTGGGCACAGCGCCGACACTGATCAGCGCAGGCTCTCAGCTGGGCATCGGTACCTCTGCCTACCTGATCACAGGAAACTGCGCACTGGTCGCACACATCAGCGCAAACAGTGCAGACGGCTGGGGAGATGGGGGAACCCCGCAGCATGAGATCTTCGCTGGTCTGGCAGATCTGGGCGCAATCCTCTAAGAGCCGCAGATGATCGGGCGCTACGTCGGGACCACCTTGCTGGACAGAATACTGGATCGTTTGGACGCAGATCAGATGACACTCTTTACAGTCATCAATAGCCTGTTGAACAACTTGTTTCGTTGCTTGCATACGTCATCCTCCTTTGTATCTGGGGTAGTGCTACGTAAGCTGACATGAAGAACCCACGGGATGCGCAACGAGATGGATCTCCAGCTGAAGAGGCTTCACAGGACCGTTCAATTCTCTCGCTTTTTCTGGCAAGGGTTCAGAACTAGCTCTGCGAGAGGAGTTGCTCACTCCAAGGCCCAGTCGGCACGGTGTGGGGCCACTGCCCAGCTGATGCACCTTGCTCTCGCTGGTCCTAGTTTAAGGAGGAAGCGTCATGAAAGCGTTATGAGCTTCGTCATGGGCCGTGGCCTAAAACGCTGACCCACACATGAGCGAGAACGCATCTGGCAGGAAGACCACCAACCTCGGCCCTCATCCGATCAGCCCAGCTTTGCCTCTGTTTGTAGTGAGGAAATGCTCTCTGCCTTATGGATATGTGAAGCACTGAAGGACGCTCTCACGCCAGTTCGACTTCTGAGATACAACTCGTTGCGCATTCCGTGGGCACGGGATACCAGTGCCTCCACCCACGGATCAGAGCCAGCCTGGTGATGGCTCTGGGTGAGTGGGCGTCCCAGGCCAGGCGCATTCCCGGTTCCATCTGCTTCGTCACTATGCAGGAGGCGCTCGCCTCGCTCAAGAAAGAAGTCGAGATTGGGGCGTACCGTTCCGACGAGACCTGTATCGCGAGTAGAGCCCTCGGCCAACTCCTGGAGCGGCATGGCTATGCCCACGTGCTGCACTTCGCAGGCGGGCTATCCGTTAGAGGGCGAGTGGGTCAAGTGACGACTCCCCACAGCCGAAGCCAGGCGCCCTCATGCCTCATGATGATAGAAAGAGAGGTACCGATATGATGAAAGAGACTCGTAGAGAGCAACTGCTGCGCATCTACGCCGAAACCGGGGCTATCGCAGTCGTTGGCGCCTCGGCTGATGCATCGAAGGCTGCGCACCAGGTGCCGCGCTACTTACAAAGTCAGGGCTATCGCATCCTGCCGGTGAACCCGTGCGGGGGCGAACTCTTCGGAGAGCACGTGTTCCCCACGCTGGCCGAGATTGACGTGCCGGTGGATGTGGTAGAGGTGTTCCGCCCCGCACAGGTAGCGCCCGAGATCGCCAGGCAGGCTGTTGCGATCGGGGCGAAGGTTACTCTGGCTCCAGGTGGGGATCGTGTCAGAGGAAGCCCGACAGATAGCCGAGGCAGCAGGGCTGACCGTCGTTATGAACCGTTGTACGGGAGCCACGCACGGGCTGCTCGGTCTGGGACCCGGACTTCACGCATCGACCGGTGCCTCAGCGGGCAAAGGGAGGGGAGCCTGGATGCTGTCCTCCGGGCTCTCCTGCCTAAGTGAGCCACCCTTCCTGTTGCTCCAGCTGTCAGGAGCGCCACGCAACGAATTGTTAGGGGCGCTGTACTCTGAACGTGATCGTGAAGACAACACCTGATTCCACCCGCTGGATCAATGGCTCATAGAACGCTTGCATGAAGGGAAGCGGGTCCGCTGTCGGCTGTGGCATCCCCTCTCCCTCAAAGAGCCGGTCCTCGCGCAGGTGGACGGTTCGTTCCACCTCCCTGGACGGAAGGTCGAGCCGAACCGCGACCGTCAAGTCATCACCGGCCCGCAGCATGGTGTACACCTCCTGCTGGTACAGCGTCGCCAGGCGGGACAAGAACTCCGCGTCGGTGGCGGGCGTTTCTCGTTCCGAGACGCGAAAGACGCGCTGCCCTTGCCCGTCGCTATTGATCAGGGCGGTGATCCTGAAGGCTGCTTCAAACATAGATTGCTCCTGTCTGCGCGCATGAAATGGTATTCTATGTAGGCATTATTCCTCGTCCCTTTTTTAGGAAGGCGATGTCCGGATAGAAACAGCATATCACCTCTGTCCCAGGGTGGCAAACATGGCGACGGCGGCCGCACCTATGCCGAGAAAGGTGAGCCATACCAACAGTTTCGAAAACCAGCCGCTTGTATACTGCCTCATGCTGTTCTTGTTTCTGGCTATAGGTTCTACCCAAAACCCAGGGTTGTTTTAAGGATAGGCCCGCACCCGCTGAGGTGTAATCCAATCATCGTTGAGCAGGTCGGTCCGCAAGGCGACGACCGCAGTGCCGTTGGCCCGTCTCCTGTGCTGGCTACTTGGTACATCCGTTCTGAAATGAAGCGGAAACTCCCCGATTCCGACGGCTCTAGCTGATCACATTTCCCGTTTAGGAAGTGCTATTCAAACGGAAAGAGCAGCCAAAGTGGTAGGGCAGCCTGGTGCTGCCACACAGCGGGCATGCAAACGGCACCTTCTCAAGCTCAGCTTCAATGAGGAGGTGCTCATCTGTGTCCTTGACTGCTCGCACTACCCATCCAGGCAAATCTAAGGTCGACGTTTTGCACTAAAAAATATCCCATTCGCTTTTTGAAGGTTTCTTCCCTCCTTCCTTCGTTCTAATGCAACGCTTCAAAAGCGGAATCTTGAAACAAGCAGTTTTCCTCTTGCGAAATGGAGGCACTTGCGATCCTGTGCTAAAAGTTTGTACTCCACCTTGGAACGTGATGATCAGCGCTTGACACAGAGCAACTTCGCATGATAGTATCCAGGCACCTTATCAAGAGAGCCAATAGCAAGGAAATATCATGAAACAGATGCTACTACGACAACAGACGTCTGTTGTCAGCGTCATCGCTCATTCTCCGGGTGTAATCGCGCCGCATGGGGCGCGACTTGCGAGAGAAGAGACCACCATGCAAGAGAGACACGACCATCCGAAACTGTGATGGTGCTCCTTGTCTTTCTGTCTTGACACCTCTACCCGTTTTTTCCCTTTTCTAGGAACATATCGTATCCTCTTCGCACTGCGCATCCCCCTTTACACAGTTATTCAGCCATAGATCACCTCCACCATTTGCGCGCGCGAAAGGATTGCTATGCTTCATCATGCTCAAAAGTACCTGGCACGTTATCGCCATCGCTTTACGCTCATCAATCGCAACTATACCCTGTTGTGGTTAGCGAGCACTATCTCGTTCATCGGTGATGTTCTTTTTATGACCGTGCTCACTTTATGGATTGGAACGCTCCTTCATAACCAGAGCTATGCACCACTGGCCATAAGTGGTATAGCACTGGCTGCCGCGCTCCCCGCCCTCCTGGTCAGTCCATTTGCAGGAGTGTTTGTGGATCGCTGGCAGAAGCAAAAGACGATGCGCTCCATGGATGTGATGCGAGCGGTCCTCGTCCTCTCTCTGTTGCTGGTGAGCGGGCCAGGTCCGCTTCCGTTTCTTTCGGCACACACTGCGGCACTGCCTCTGCCCCTGAAGTTGGCTGCCATCTATTTTGTTGTCGCTGCTATGAGTAGCTTGAGTCAATTCTTCAATCCATCGACGAAGGCGCTTCTCAGGCATATTGTGCCAGGAGAAAAGCTCACCCGAGCCTCCGCGCTGACGACAGGCACAGCTATGGCTGTTTGGCCTCTTGGTGCAGCACTTGCAGGAATATGCTACGCCAATCTAGGAGTCAGTTGGGCCATTGCATTGAATGCGGCATCGTTCATCTGCTCCTGGTTGCTCATACGCCGAATGCACGTGTCAGAACCAGCAGCGTTTCTCGTTGCCCAAAAAGAGGGACTCCATCACGTGTTCAAAGATCTGCGGGAAGGGCTACAATTCATCGAAGAGAATCTGCTCTTGCGCACGCTCATGCGAACAGAAAGCCTTCTCGCGTTTGGATTAGGCATTATTAACACGATGGCATTCTTCTTCATCACGCAAAATTTGCACGTCCCCGTAAGTCTCTATGGTCTTTTCAGCGGTGTGCCATCACTTGGAGGCATACTTGGGACCTGGATGGTCGATAGGTCTGCGGCAAACAGAGGACATCCCAGGGTCTACTACAGAGCAAGGTTGCTCGCTGGGATAGCAATGGTTTTGACAGCTCTGCAAAGTCAACCGCTCATAGCTTTGATCGGCATGGTGCTCATCAACGTTGCCCATAGTCATACTGAAGCTGTGGTTGGCCCTTTGATACTCAATGCCACACTCGAAAAGATGGCTGGCAGAGTCTTTTCCGCCTTTGGAACCACGACGACCATCAGTGGGTTGTTGGGAACGTTTCTGAGCGGGTGTCTCAGTAGCACCCTGTTGCATACTGTTGATATCCATCTCTATGTCATCCATCTCAATGCGACAAACACGGTCAATAGCTGTGCAGGCGTGGCTTTGATTGGAGGTGGACTGTATGCCTATCGCTATCTCAGAAAGGTTCAATAGCAGAGATGCGACCTGTGAAGAGAGGAAAAGAGAGGCCCGCGAGCATTTCTCACGGACACGGCAAGAAATCCTCTCAAGCGGAGAGGATGCTACCCAGGTGTGAGTGAATGCATTTCTCGTCGCGAGACGTTTCCCACAAAAAGGGTCAGTTCACGTTCCGCTCCTTTGCGGTAGGCGATAGTAACCTTAACTCCACCCCGAATAGCGGATTTTCAACCAGTTGCGTCGTAGCTTTTCGCTTTTTGCATTTCTCAATCAGGAGCAGTTTTCAACCAGTTAGGTCGGAGCTGCTCCTTTTCTTGGTAAAAAGCGTGAAGAGTTGCGACTAACGGAATAAAATGGCGACCTCAGCCAACAAATGCTTTTTTTGGGATGTCATTTGTCACAATGTTTGGCTCTTGCGCAATCTCGCTGCTGTTGAGGATGGATGGTAACGCGTGTCGTAACGATTGTAGGACGCACATATGGTAAGATGGGAGTGTCTCTGGGAACAAAGGAGCGAGTGAAGACGCCATTCTTCCAACAAGAGACGGAACGCCGTGCCTGGCGTCTCATGAGCGTCAGTAGAACCATCCATAACAGGACCAGGACAGCAAGAAGGCGAGTGCGCGTATGAACGTTGAGCATGCACCCACAGCCATGACTGAGAGCCGTGAACGGCACAGCTCTGCACGCTTGCAGGGGCGCTGGCTCCTGCTCGCCCGAGTCGGCTGGGTTGCACTGGTCACGCTCACCCTGGCGATCTTCGGAGCCTCCCTCCCGGTGTACATAGCACAGCTGCAAACTCCCTGTGCCAGCACAGCATGAGGTTACCAGCAACTCACTCCTGAACAAGCAGGGGCGCTCACAGGGATGGGCCTGTCTCACGATGATTACATCGCGTACACGGTCGCGCTCACGCTTGCCCAGGTGGTGGTATGTTTGGTGGTCAGCACTGTGATCGTCCTGCGCAGATCCGACGACCGGATGGCGCTCATCGTCGCGCTTATGCTGGTGACGGCAGGCCCTTTCGCTGCGACGATCAGTTTGTCGGCGAGGCGGCGATCCTTGTGGTCGTTCAACTGTACCGCTACCGGCGGGTGTCCAGTCCCCTGCAGCGCCAGCAGACCAAATGGGTGGTCTTCGGTTTCGCGGTGCCGATCACTGTCTATGTGATCGGGATTGTGCCATCTCTCATGTTCCCAGTGCTCGCTGTGCCCGGTTCACTGTATGGGTTGGCTTTCATAGCCGTTCAAGACTTCCTGAATCTCTTGACCCCACTCTCGTTTGGATTTGCCTTGCTGCGCTCCCGGCTGTGGGATATCGATATTCTGATCAATCGCACGCTGGTGTATGGCACGCTGACCGTCCTCCTGGCGGGGGTGTACGTGGGCCTGGTGATTGGCCTGCAAGCGCTGCTGCGGGGCATCATCCGCCAGGACGACAGCGTGGCCATCGTCCTGTCCACGCTGGCGATCTATATCCTGTTCCAGCCGCTGCGTGCGCGCATCCAGGCGCTCATCGACCGTCGCTTCTACCGTCGCAAATATGATGCGGCCAAGACCATCGCAGCCTTCAGTGCCACGCTGCGCCAGGAGGTGGACCTGGAGCAGTTGATGGTGGTTGTCCAGGAAACCATGCAGCCGACACATGTCTCCCTGTGGCTGTGCAAAACCGGCCAGGAGCACAGATCAACCGCCGACAGATTCCGATCGAGATGAACGTCTTCTCAGCTCTCCATGATCTCAAACTGATTCCCCGGGCAAAAAGTTGTGGCGTAACCATGATGGATCGTAACGCTTGCCGTAACGCTTTTGAGACGGTTTTCTGTTAGACTCCTCTTAAAGGGAAGGCGGGAAAGGGAGAATTGCCTGGGTGCCAGATATCCTGGTACCCAGAGAGAAGAGAGAATGGTCCCGACGGGGGCAGTCAATCCATTGCACCAAGGCGATGGTCAGAACGTCCCCGCGCGATACCTGCTCGACTTGAGTGAGCTTAAGGAGGAGTTATGTCAGAAGCCAACAAAGAACTCGTTCGACGACACTTTGAGGAGATCTTCAATCGTCAGAATCTCGCAGCTTGTGACGAGGGCATCGCAGAAGATTACTGGGAGCCCTCAACGGGGTGATCCCCCCCAACCGGCAAGCACTTTGTGGCTCGTCAGAGCCACCGGTTCCGCATTGCGGGCAATCAACTAGCTGAGCATTGGGCGACGCGAGAGGATCTGGTGGCCATGCTGCAACTGGGAATCATTCGACCCCCAGAAATGAATCCCCCTCTTGAATGAAGACCGAGCCGTGACGCGCTGGGGAACGTCACCACCACCATCGAGTCCATTGGACTCTGAAAGCGAGGCATCGTATGATTACATGGACACGGAGACTCTACCTGATGGCTGCCTGGCTGTTCCCAGTAGCCATTCTCATCCAGGTCCTTTTCGTAGGACTCAGCCTTTTCACCGGGCAGGCGTACTGGAGCACGCATCGCGACCTTGGGCACTCCCTTGCTGTTCTGCCTCTTCTTCTCATCATCCTTTCGTACCTGGGACGACTCCCACGGTCAGAGAAGCTTCTCATCTGGCTCCTGTTCGGCATCTATCTCGTCCAGGCAGAAGTCTTTGCGGCCATCCGTGCAGACGTTCCCATCCTCGCCGCTTTCCACCCTGTCCTGGCGCTGGTGCTCTTTGCCCTGGCCCTGATCATCGCGTTGCGGTCTCCAACGGCGGTAAGGACGGAGGTTCACACGCCCTCCACTTCGCAGCAGCACGCTCCCGCGGAGGAGAAAGGGTCTTTGGCTCCCGATTGAACCAGGAGCGACCATTCAAAGTAGCGCGCGGGAACCGCTTTTCTCCCTCCACAGGCACGAACCTTTGCGCTATCTCGCCTGCAGCTCGTGGGTGAGTTCGGCGCCAAACTCAGATTGGTCCGGCGCAAACTCAGGTTGCATTTGCAGAATCGCGGCCAATCTTTTGGCACAAAGCGGCCAAACATTGTTGTGGCAAAGGGCATGGGAAATTGTCAGAGAGGTTTTAAGCTTGACTTTGTACAATTTTTGGAGGAAAGGACACCAATCGACCCCTGTTGTAAGATAGAAGCTGACAAGCGCTATCGTATCAATCAGGAGGTGTTTAATGTCCCTTCCCAGTCCCATTATAGCTGTTCTGGCCCATTTTCAGCCACTGTTTACGGCACCAACATGGCGAAAAGTGGTGATGCTCCTTGTAGGCACCTCGACTTTCCCGCGGACGTCGAACCGTCACGGCGGCCCTGTGCCAGGTGGGACAACAGAGGAATGCTCACGTCAGTAACTTCCATCAGGTGCTCAACCGTGCGCGCTGGTCGGCCTTGGCAGGGAGCCGACGACTGGTGCACGTATTGCTGAGGACCTTTGCAGGAGGCGGGACGAGAGACATCGTGATTGATGAAACCCTGGAGCGACGCTGGGGACGCAAAATTCACAAGCGGGGGCACTACCGCGATAGCCTCCTTTCCAGTCAGGAGCGGAGGGTTCGCACCAGTGGATTACGCTGGATCACCATGGCCTTGGTGGTGACACTTCCGTGGACGAAGCTACGATGGGCGCTGCCCTTCTTCAGTGTCTTGGCGACCCCGCCAGCGGTGAGCGAGGCACTGGGGCAGCGACACAAGACCATCGCACGTCTTGCCCAACACATGGTGCTCATCGTGCACAGCTTTCTGCCCGAGAATTCGATCAAAGTGATCGGAGATAGCGCCTACAGCGTGATTGAACTGGGCTTGACTTGCCTCAAGCAGGGGGTGAGTTTGATGGCTCCTTTGCGCTTGGATGCGCGGTTATTTGCGCCGCCTCCCCCACCTCGGCCTCATCAGATGGGACGGCCACGCGTTGTCGGGAAACGGCTCCCCAATTTGAGCATGGTGTTGAGCGACCCGAAAACAGGGTGGGAGACGTTCACTGTCAAATGGTACGGTGGAACCGAACGCAAGCTCGAAGTCACGACGGGCACTGCCCTCTGGTATTCCACAGGCATGGATCCGCTGCCCATTCGTTGGGTGCTGACGCGAGACCCCGCGGGCAAGCTCGAACCGAGGGCGTACTTTTCGACCAATCAGGCGCAATGCGCGGCAGAGATTGTGGAAGACGCAGTCTCGCGCTGGCCCATCGAAGTCCCCTACGAGGAGAGTCGCGCTCATCTGGGAGTCGAAACGCAGCGTCAATGGTCTGACTTGGCGATTGAACGCAGTACGCCCTGTTTATTGGGGTTGTACAGCTTGGTCGTGCTGGTAGGACACGCGCTGCATCCTGATGGCAAGATCCCTTTTCAGCAAGCCGCCTGGTATCCCAAGCCGCAGGCGACTTTCTGCGATGTGCTTGCCACCGTCCGTCGGCATGTATGGGGCGGGTTGACTTTTCAGACATCGGCTTCTCACCCCGATGTGTGTTTAGTGCCGCGCACTGATTTGACCAGGTTGATCCAGGCCGCATGTTACTGACTGAAAAATGTACAAAGTCAAACTTAAAGCAGCGGCTGGTTGTGCTGGCTACTCAGGACCTCCGTTCGCAAAAACGGTGCTTGAAAGGCGTCGTCGTCGTTGTCAAACAGGCTCTTTTTGAACGGATGGCCCATGTAGCCAGCACAACGGAATGGAACAGAACCGGGAGTTGACTCCCGCTAAGCGCAAGTGGCTGCTCAAAGCCTTTGGCGGCTATCCGGCAGGCTATACCCACGACGATCTGGAGCGCTTCCTCGACCTGCTCTACGGCCTGTTCAGCGATGTCTACACAGCCGCCGAGCTGCGACAGATGCGGGTGAGCGATCCCTTTGACCGCTCTGAACACCCGCGCCAACTCAGGCTCGTCGAGCTGACCGATTGGCTCGAAGCGCTCGTCACCTGAGACGAACAACACGAAGCCGTACGATGTTGGACAAGGAGGGTCAGTCCCCCCTGATGGAAATACCTGGCAAAAAGCTGAACATCTGGGTACGATTGAAGAAGCAAGAACATCATCGTGTTCCCCCACACGATGCCCAAACGCAAGCTTGGGAAGCCGCGAACACACCGAAGATTAGCAAACCATTCAGCACTAGACACTGTGGCCAGAGCAAACTGCGTATGAATTAGTACGCCCTGCGGTCCTTTTGGTGATCCGGCTGGAAAACGCACGCAAGTGACAGCGCGGAGCCTTCCGCACTGTACAGCCGGAGGGTTGACAATCACGAGGGAAACAGAGCAGAATGGAAAGAGAGGAAGCTCCTCTTTTTCTCGCGATTTCAGCAGGACATCGCTGAGCTATTCCAGATGTTCCAAGCACGGAAGGAAGCAGAAAGAGCAGATGGCACGCTATCTTTTTCGGAACGCCACTATCCTGGATGCCGAGCGCGGCGACTATCTTCCTGATGGCTCGGTCCTCGTCGAGGGAGACCGCATTCTGGAGGTCGGAGGGGCCGAAGTGCATGCCAGCGAGGTGCAGAGCTTTGATCTGCGTGGCATGACCTTGATGCCCGGCTTGATCGATTCCCATGTGCATGTGACCGCCGTCACCGCAGACCTGGCGCGGCTTGCCGAGTGGTCCCCTGCCTATGTCACGGCGCGAGCGACCCGCGTGCTGGTGGGCATGCTTCGGCGCGGCTTCACGACGGTGCGCGATGTGGGCGGAGCCGAGTATGGTCTGGCACAGGCCATCGAAGAGGGCTACCTGGAGGGGCCACGCCTCATCTTTGGCGGCAAAGCGCTCTCGCAGACGGGAGGGCATGGCGATTTTCGCAGTCCGGGCAGGCAGGCGTATGATCTCTGTCACTGCTGCCCCACCCTGGGAGCCATCTGTGATGGAGCCGATGAAGTGCGCAAGGCAGCCCGAGAGGAGATCCGACGTGGTGCATCCCATCTCAAGCTCATGCTGAGTGGCGGGGTCGCTTCTCCAACGGATCGAGTTGATTCGGTCCAGTTCTCGCGTGAGGAGATCCGTGCCGCCGTCGAGGAAGCCGAGGCAGCCAACCTCTATGTCGCTGGACACGCCTATACCTCGCGGGCGATCAATCGCGGCCTGGAGTGCGGCGTGCGCAGTATCGAACATGGCAACCTCATGGACGAAAGCAGCCTTCCCCTCTTCCAAGCGAGCGGAGCCTTTTATGTGCCGACCCTGGCGACCTATTCCGCCCTGGCCTCTCGCGGACGCGAATTTGGGCTGCCTGAACACAGTCATCGGAAAGTGTTCGATGTCCTGGATGCGGGCCTGCATGCCCTTGAACTCGCGCACCAGGCGCAGATTCCGATGGCGTATGGGACAGATCTGCTGGGCGGCATGCACGAAGAGCAACTCAGCGAATTCACGCTCCGCCGCCAGGTGCAGCCGCCAGCCGATATTTTGCGCTCGGCGACGACGGTCGCGGCACGCTTACTGCGCCTCGAAGGGCAGGTGGGCGTCGTGTCGCCTGGAGCGTTTGCCGATCTGCTCGTTGTTGATGGTGACCCACTGCAAGATATTGGCGTCCTCATCGATCCGCAGCATCGGCTCAAGCTGGTCATGGCGCGTGGTCGTCTGTGCGTCAATCACCTCGTGTAGGCGCGCTCACAATACCCCCGCGTTCTCCATCAGGGCTTTCCCATGGTGGGGTGAAGTCCGGCGACTCCATGGACAAGCGCTGCTGCCCGCGCATGCGCGGGCAGCAGCGCTTCCGTAGCTGCACAAGCTTCGTCTCTCTGGCTGTTCTCTCTGTATCTTCTTGCTGCGCGAGCTCGAAGAGTCGAAACCAGGACGCTCTCCCGCTCGGACTCCCAAGATTGCCAGAAAGGTTTGCCACTCTGATTCAAGAGAAGATAGCGGCAAAGCTCTGATTCAATCATGCTTTTGCGAATACACTCAACATCTCTTGGCAAAGCACCTTTCTGCCCGTTGAAATCTCTGCCGCCATGCCTACTGTTCATGCAAAACGAGAACCACCCACACCTGTCTGCTCAAGCAAAGCGCACGCATGAGAACGAACGAGCTCTTGACCCCAGGGGTCGTCTTCTGCTCCTCGCTCAAGGAAGCGAGCAACGTGTTCAAGTGTTCGTATGCCGTCTTCACCATATCTTCGAGGGTCGCCTTCTCGATGGTTTCAACCATGCATCGTGTTGACGATGTCTGCGATTTGCTTGAGGTGCGATCGCTCATGGACAACCAGCCGCTCCGCATAGGACAGCACGGTCGGTTCGAGGACCCTTCCCACCGTCGACACTCGCGCAGTACGCGACCAGGAATCGACCGGCAACGAGGAGAGGACAGCCAGGAGATCGGCACGCTGCGTCATAAAGGCGCCGAGCGAGGGCCGGAATTCCAGTTCAGGATAGTCCGTCTGCTTGATCCAGGTGCGGGGACTGACCGCCCGCCACGTCGGCCGGTCCTCTTCGAGGATCGTCCTGATGCAGGTGCCCCAGACGTCAGCACATGCCCGCAAATGGGCGAGCACCTCGTTGGCGGACCACTCCTCGGGGGTGGGCCTCATCTGCACCTCTTCTGGTGAGAGATCGGCGGTCAGCGCAGCGATGCGCGTTGGCGTTTCTGCGAGCAGGGTCAGAACCCGCTCAATCGTGAGTGATGTGCTGGGCATGTGACGTCCTCCTTCCTGCTTCTTTTCTCACAGGCTACCACAAAAAGCGGTCAGACGAACCACCCCCGTTCGCCAGGAGCAGTCTCCCCTGGCGAAATCCCCTGGAAGACAGCATCTGCCGGGTCGCGTTCCTCTGAACAAGGACACAACCCGGCTCCTCGTCGTTCACTCTTCGTGCTTCTTTGCCCCTTGTCCGGTAGCCGCGTCTGCGCGTCTCCCTGGGCCCCGGCATGCGCGAGGGCAGGTGATCACCTGGGCTGTACTTGCGCTTCTGGGGCTGGATGGTCTCGTCGTTCATGTGCATATAGTTGTTGACGGTGGTCATGTCCTCGTGGCCCAACAGTTCCTGCAGGCTGAAGGAGTCATTGCCCAGCACCAGGTAGCGGATGGCGAACGAGTGGCGCAGGATGTGCGGGCGCTTTTTGGCTGGTCATCAACCTGGATGAGCAGCAGATGCTTGCGGTCGAAGTCCGAGAGGCGGAGACCGCACAGCTCTGAGACGCGGATGCCCGTGTCGTAGAGCACCCACAGGATGTCCCGGTTGCGCACCGCCGCGCGCTCGGCCATGGGGCCCGTCTCCTGGGGAGGCGCGCAGGCCAGGAGCAGCCGCTCGAGCTCGTCGGCATCGATGGTCTGGATGCGGGGCTTGCCCACTTTGGGAAAGGTCACACGGTCGAAGGGGTTACGCTCGATGGTCTCGCGGCGCACCGTACGCGGCTCAACCTCCAGGCGGCTTGCCAGCTCTTCTCCACTCAGATGCGCATGCGTTTGCAACAGTTCCAGTATGGTTAGCAGGCGCGTCGTTGAGTTCTGGATGGTGAGGAGGCAAAACGTTGGGCTGCACACCGACACCGTAGAGAAATTGACAGAGGGCCGAGGGAAAATCGCGCGCAGCCGCACCCCCAACCCATCGGGGATCGCGATCAAAGGTCAACATCGGCGGGCGCCCGTAGCGACGCAAGAAGGCTACCACCGCCTGGAAGGCGGTTTGAGCATGAAAGTCTTCATGGGCCTGGGCGTCGAGCAAAATGCTGGTGCCTGCATCGACAAAATTGCAGGTTTCGATCACATGAGCGCGCTTGGCATCGGGATCGTGCAGATCAGTCGGCACCGTGGAGACATCTTTAAAGTCCATTTGCACCTCTGCTAAGGGCTCTGGCGGCTCATGCGCCGATCGTTTGCGGAGTGGATCGCGCTTAATCAAGCCAGCAGCATCCAGGATGCGCCAGATGGTACGGGTCGAACGAGGCAGGCGTTTGCCTGTGGCCAGCACCTGCTGGTCTCGCTGCAAGTAGTAGGAGATGGCCACCGGCCCAGGAATACGCTGCAAGCCTTCTGGTGGGTCGAGACGAAGCTGCTGGACGCGCTCTTTGACTTCCTCGTCAATGCGGGGAGGGTGGTGGTGAGGCGCACGCGAACGCGAGAACAGGACAGAGACATCGCGAAGCTCAGCTTCGGCCAGGCGGCGACGCCACTTGGAGACCATCGATGTGGAACAGCCGACGGCGTCGGCCACCTGTTGACCTGTCCAGTCGGGATGCAAGTGGAAGAGATGGCGAAGGTGAGCACGCTGACCCACCCAGAGGGCTTCCATGGGAACCTCCTTTCCTGGAGAAACCAGAGCAGTCATGATCATGCATCTAGTGTATCGTATGAAAGGAGGATGCAAAAGCAAGAAGACGAGCGAGAGGTTGCTTGCTTGCTTGCTCTGTTCCAGACAAACAAGCAAGCGCTTTCCTTCTCGTTTGCTGCTTCCCTTTGCCAAGAAAGTAGACAACCATTTGCCTGCTCACTTGTTCTAGCGATGAAGCAAACTAGAAAACAGACGTATGTTTGTTCCTTTGCTTTCTACGATGTCGGGTACATCTGCTGGTGCCAAAGTTGGAAAACAATACATAGACTCTTCCTTTGGAAGAGATCGTCCCTTTGATGCAAATCCTGACAAGGAGGGAACTATGCCTGTACCTAAGAAAAAGCGTATCACCCCGGAGAATGCCCTTTCAACGTCGGAACCATCTTCCCCACTGCCAGAG
>WNGR01003664.1_pt1 | contig 16714 bp, 18 predicted proteins | sample 5407581 | NCBI WGS metagenome assembly WNGR01 (sample SAMN13153383, study PRJNA577476) | soil metagenome | isolation source: 80 cm soil or saprolite under Garry oak tree replicate 2 | place: USA:California | collected 2016-06-15 | reverse complement strand
CGCCGATAACGACTGAAACAGCATGGCGATAAGGTTCGCCAGCAGCACGACCCACAGCAACGCGTATCCATAGCGGGCGCCCGCGCGAATGTTCGTCGCAAAGTTGCCCGGGTCCATATATGCAACGGAGACCACGACGGCCGGTCCCGCGAACGGCAGAAGCATCCGCGCACCGCGGCGGCGGCCGTCCAATATTTCTCTTACCGCAAGCGTCGTGCGTCCGGTTAGGGTCGTCGGTTCGACTACGCCGCGCACGCGATCGTCCAAGGTCGTCGCTCCTTGCTCGTAAAAGTCATACGCGTGCCCCGTTCAGCAGGCAGGCATGGCGTTCACGCGATCGCGCTTCGGATTGCGTCGACGAGGCTGCGCAACAGCGGAGTGCTCGCTGCGCTCACATCGGTCATCAGAAGAACCGCGCCGCAGAGCGTAATTGACCAGCCCAATGTGAGCTTGAGCAGGCGGGGCGCTGACATCGCGCCCACGCGGCGTACCGTCGGCGCCCGTGTGTTGTCGTGTGAGGCCAGTTTCGTAGCCATTGCTGTCTCCTTCCATGGGTGGCCGCCCGATCCACGCCGGGCGCGCCCTTTCTTTAGCCGGTCTTCGACGCGAAGACCGGTTGCCGTGCGACTACTTGCGGCCGAGCAACTCGGCCCCCGCGCCTAGCGCCGGCCCCGCAGTAGGATCGATCGTGTCCGGCTTTTTCGCAATCAGCGTCTGCGTGGTGAGGATGAGTCCGGCGACCGAGGCCGCGTTGCGCACCGCGCTGTAACTGACCTTCACAGGATCGATGATGCCGGCCGCCTTCAGATCGACGAACGAACCCGTGCGCGCATCGAGGCCCATGTCGGGTTTCGCTCGCACCGCTTCGCCGACGATCGCCGTTCCGTCAAGGCCGCAATTCGTCGCGATGTGATACAGCGGTTTCGCGAGCACGCGTTGCAGCAACCTCACGCCCTGCTGCCTGCTGCCATGCGTCCGTGCAATGACGCCTTCGAGTTCGGAGGACACCCGCAGCAGCGCCATCCCGCCTCCCGGCACGACGCCCTCGGCGATCGCCGCGCGCGCCGCGTTGATCGCATCTTCGATCAGATGAAGGCGGCGCTTCTGTTCGACGGGCGTTGCTCCGCCCGCCAGAATGAGCGCAGTGCCACCCGATAGCTTGGCGAGGCGCACCTGAAACTTGTCCCGCTCCACATTCTCGGGGGCCATCTCATACTGGCGCGCCACCTGCTGGCGACGCGCGGCGACGGCGCCCGGATCGCCGCCGCCGGCTGAGATGATGGTCTGGTTCGACGATATGCGGACCTGCCGCGCGCTGCCAAGATCGCGCAGTTCCGTGGCTTCGAGCCTGCCACCCAGATCCCGCGCGATCACCCGTCCGCCCGTGACGATGGCGATATCCTCGAGCATCGCTTTGCGCCAATGCCCGTACTCCGGCGGATGGATCGCCGCTACGGGACCGCCGCCCTTGTCCCGCCACGCGAGCAAGGTCATGACGCAAGCGGGCGCGACCTCTTCTGCGATGATCAGCAACGGGCGTTTGCTCTGCGAAGCGAGCGCCTGAAGCGCCGCCACTTCTTCCAGCGACTGCAGCCGCTGGTCGGTCATCAGAATGAGTGGGTTATCGAGCACCACCTGCATTCTTTCGATGTCCGTGACCATGTGATGGGAAAGGTAGCCGCGATCGAATGCCATCCCGTCGACGACTTCCAGACGCGTTTCGACGGTGGTGCCGTACTCGACGTCGACGATGCCATCGGGGCCCACGCGCTCCAGCGCTTCGGCAACCATCTTGCCGGTGACTTCGTCATTAGCTGCGACCACGGCAACCGCGCAGACCTCTTCAGTGCCGCGCAGCGGCGTCGCGGCACGCTTGAGCGCCGCGATCACCTCGTCCACCGCGATCTCCAGCCCCTGCACCAGTTCAACGGGGTTGGCGCCCTCGGCAAGGCACACCAGCCCGTCCTGGACCAATGCGTCGGCGAGCACGGTGGCCGTGGTCGTGCCGTCGCCGGCAACCTCGTTGGTTTGTTTCGACACTTCGCGCACCACCTGCGCACCGATATTCTCGAATGGGTCTTCCAGTTCGATTTCGTTGGCGATGCTCACCCCGTCGCGCGAGATGATCGGCGAGCCGATCGGCCGGTCGATGATGGCGTTCATCCCGCGAGGGCCGAGCGTACCCCGCACCGCCTTGGCCAGCTTCGCGACTCCGCGGCCCAGCGCCAAACGAGCCTCGTCGTCATGCAGCATGATGTTCGGCATGATCCTGCTCCTCCTGTCCCAGTTATTCTGGATCGCTCTCTATTTCAAATGGACCCGGCTGTCTTGCCGGTCGTCTGTGCAAACCCGTCGTCGCGCTTCAAGTCGCCGGCACGAACGAAGTGCACCGGCTTGATGTCGCCCTGCGGCGCGCCTGCGTCTCCGTAACGCGCCGCCAGCAAGCCCCGGCACAATGCGCCGTTGAATTCCGCGTTGACGCCGATCCGCCGCAGCGCACGCAGGTAGCCGGGCAGTCCGTCGGCATCGAGCGATGCGCCGCTGCTGTCGACGAAGGCCAGTTCGTTGGCTCGCGCCGCATCGCTGGCGTGGTGCGCGACGACAAAGCGCCGCTCCAGATAGCGGTCGAGGAGCCGCGGGCTGGCGAGATGGTCCGGCAGTTCAGCGAGTTCCGCGACCTTCATGCGCACCGCCACCGCAGGTTCAAGGCCGTGTTCGAGCAGAGACGTCAGCAGGGCTTCCTGCCGCCGCTGAAAGGCCTTGATCAGGAACGTTCGGCGGACTTCTTCAAGTTCGCCGCTGGCCTCATCGCCAAAGGTGTGCTGAAACGACAGGCCCGCCGCCACGCCACGGTTGATTGCGTCGGCGTACATATGCTCGCCCAGCCCAACCGTGACCTTCGTCACCCACGGCAAGCCTGCTACGGCGCGGCGCATGTCGTCGGCCATCAGGTACGCGAAGTTGGCGGCGCACCAGTAAGTCGGCAGCCGGAAGCCGATCTGGACGCCCCCGCCTGCATCCACGTCGACACGCGTCACAAAACCCAGCTCGGTCACCGGTTCGTCGAGTTCGGGATCGGTGACGGACTGGAGCTGGGCCCATACTTGCGCGGACCGATCGGCGGCGGGCCTTGCGGCCATGATGCTCATACGCCGACCGGCACCGGCTGCCGGGTCTCAACGAGCACCTTCTTCTGCGCGTCGACGTCGATGCCGTACAGCCGCGCCGCATTGAGCCCGAGGATCTTCTTCTTGGCCGCAAGCGACAGTTGAACGCCCGTTTCCTTGCTCACGCTTTCCGGCAACTCGAACGCCATGAATTTCTCGATCAGCCATTTGGGCGACCAGATACCGTAGTCGCTGCCGTACAGGATCTTGTCCTCGCCGATCCAGAACAGCAGTTCCGAGATCACATGCGCGAAGTACTCGGGACGGGTGTGAATGAACGGCAACACCACCGCGAGACCACCGTAGACGTTGGTTTCCTGCGTCGCGATCCAGCAGAAATCGTCAAGACGCGGCAGGCCGCAATGTTCGACAATGAAGTTCAGGTTCTGGAAGCTGGTGGCCGCGTCGTCGACATCGGCAACGTCAAACGCGTCGCGGTTCAGCGGCAGGATAGTCGGGCCCTTGTGGACGTGGATGTTGCGGATGCCCAGCTTCTCGCAGCGTTCGAGGTATCGCTGCACGCCTGGGTCCGACAGCTTGTAGCCCTTGCTGTCGCCGCGCCATTCGGCCGTATAGAGCTTGACCCCCTGGATCTTGTAGAGTTCGGAAAGCTCATCCAGGCGATCGAGACCCGCCTCGCCGTCGCGCGGATCGAATGCGCCATTGACGATGAACCGGTGCGGGTACTTCTTCTTCAGCACATAGTTGCTTTCGGTCGTATTGAAACCGTTCTTGTAGAAGTCGATCAGATAGGTCGGCTGACAGATCGCCATATCGTCATAACCCGTGACGAACAGGTCTTCATACATGGCTTCCTCGCCGTACTTGTCGAACTTGTCCTTGGGCCACAAGTATTCCTTCGGGCTCAGGTTCGAGTGATACGCATAGAAGCAATCGATGAACTGCTGGCCATGTACGTTTTTCACGTTGGCCTTGCTGCCGTCCCATAGGTGGACGTGTCCGTCGATGATGAAAATCTCTTCACCGTCTGTGGTTCGATACATGGCTATTGTCTCCGTGGTTGTGTGCGCGGCCTTCCGCATAGGCAGGCGGCCGGCCGCGATTCGAGGTGGCACGGCGTGCTCATTCGTAGGCCATCGCGTCGTCCATATTGCCGAACAGGACGACCGTCTCGTCATCGATCATCACCATTCGCCCGTAGTGGGTCGAAGTGGATATCTCGAACAGATGCGGGGTCATTTCGCGACCTAGCGCTTCGCTGATCTCACCCATCTTGAATTCGATCTTGCCCTGCCCATCGATGCGAATCATCGCGGGCAGATAAGTCACCGTGATGCCGGGCTTGTGGCCCATCAGTTCGGCGATCGCACGCGCCTCGACGCTGTCGTTCATCGTGACGCCGCATTGATGGGAAATCGTCTGCTCGAAGCGAACGTCCTTCATCGACTTGAAGATATTGTCGGTATGCACTGACATTGCGTACTCCTCTTGCGGTTAGGTCGTATGGGCAGGAAACCGCTCAGGCCTGAATTGCCAATGGAAAGTGGATGCCGATTTCTCTGGCGATCATCTCGGCCCGCTCGATCGAGTTGCTCAGACAATCGTTGAACTGCGCCGTTTTGACATGCGGGATCGACCAGATCGGCTGAAGCTGCTTCGCTGCGGAAGAGGCCAGCGCGCCGTGCTTTTCGAGCCATTCGCCGAACAGCTTGCGGTTGCTTTCGCCGTGTTTCGGATCGTTGGCAAGCATATGGAACAGTTCAACAGCGTTGGCCAGATTGCGCTCATAGTCGCCCTCTGCTGCGGACACCACCGTGGGCGTCAGGAAGTCGTTCTGCGCAGCGGCCACCTGCATGATGAAACCGCTACGAAACAGATCGGCAACCAGCGGCTCGAATACGACGTTCACTGCAAAGTACTTTTCGAGGAAGTCAGTCGCGCCGCCGATAGCCTCGACCGCACGCCGCGTTTCCTGCCAGATCGGATCGGTCAGCCAATGCACCTTGCCGGCGTCGAGATCCATGTTTGGCAGATCCAGTGCGATCTCACCGAGGTAGAGGGTCAAGTCCTGAGCGAACCTCAGCTTGTACGATGCGTTCGTCAGAATCGCGCTGTTGATCATCTGCGTGTAGCCGTAGCGCTGCGCATGCATGGTTGAGGTGCCCAGACCGAACTCCGCATGCTTGTATGCGCCCAGATGCTGCTCCAGCACCTTGACCCAGGTCTTGTCGAAACGCTTCACCGCACCCGATCGCCGGGCGTTGTTGACGGCGGTTGTGATCATTCCGACGATCGTCGACTGCCGCTGATAGTGCGTACGTTCCCACTCTTCGTCGACTGCGCGGAACTTGTGCCAGTCGGTACATTGCGCTGCCGTCCACGTTTCCGAGTAGGTCGGTGTGCCATCCGCGAACGCGAGGATCCAGTCCTGAAGCAGATAGCGCTTCGGATCGGGCTGAACATCGACGGTCATGTCCTCGTAGTGGGTCGCCTTGCGCCCCTTCGGCTCGAAGTAGTTGTACTTGCGGCTCTCCCAGCCGGCAAACTGGGCCGCGCCGGCGGCGCCTGACTTCACCGGTGCTGATTGCTCTGGCAACGTGCTCATGTTGGTCCTCCTTCGTCCTTCAGTTATCGGAACTTCGATTGGGGGCGCCGGCAACGCGCCAGTCAGCGAATGGCCTGGGTGAACTTGTCGAAATAGAGCCGCTCGGGCGAGACACCCGCCATCTGCAGGACCGGTATCACCGCATCGATCATCGGCGGTGGTCCGCAGGTGTACGCGTCGATCTCCCCTTCAAGCGATTCCTCACGCAATGTGCGGCCTAGCACCTCGTGGATGAAACCCGTCTCGCCGGTCCAGTCGTCGCCCGGCTCAGCGTCCGACAGTGCCGGAATAAAGCGGAAGTCGGGCAGCCGATTTTCCAGTTCCGCGAACTCGTCCAGATAGAACAGGTCGCGACGACTTCGCGCGCCGTAGAAAAAACGGATCGCCCGTTGCTCGCCGCTTTCCAGGTGATCGTTGAGGATCGACCACAGCGGGGACATCCCTGACCCTCCCCCGACCAGCACCATCGGTCCCGGCTGGTCTTCACGCCGAAAACAGGTGCCGTATGGTCCCTTGGCCACCAGCCTGTCGCCGGCCTTCAGGCCGCCGTCCAATTGCGACGAGAACGCGCCATTCGGGTACTTCCTGATGATGAATTCGACTTTCCTCTCGCCGTTCGGTGTGCTGGCCATCGAGAAAGACCGCGTAATACCGGGGCCCGGAAGCGTCAGGTCCACATATTGCCCAGCCCAGAAACGCAGTGGCCGTGACAGATCCACTTCCAGCAACCGGATGTCGTGTGTCAGCGCGGTGATCCTCGTCAGCGTCGCGTCGAATTCGCCGACCGCTATCGAACGGCGCATCAGGTCTTCATCGTAGTTGAGCAGTTCGACCGTCAGATCGCTGTAGGCGAGTGTCCGGCACAACAGAATGTGATTGGTCTCGCGCTCATAATCAGGCAACGCGAATGTCGAGTACTTCTTCATCTCGACATCGCCTTCGACCAGCAGCGACTTGCAACTGCTGCACTGCCCCTCCTTGCAGCCATGCATCACCGAGATGCCCTGACGGAAAGCCGCATCGAGCACGGTCTCACCTTCCGCGACCGTCATTTCGACGCCGACCGGTTCGAACCGCACGGTATGAAATACCTTGTCGTCGCCCGCATCCGGCATGTCGATCCCCTTCTCTTGCGTGTCGCTCATCGTGCGCTCCTGACACGCCCGAAACAGGCGCATCACCTGTTTCGGACGACGTCGCTGAGTCAGTTCACCGGGTTGATCCTGAACCCGGCGCGATAGTCGGCAATGTGCTTCTCACGCTGTTCCGGTGTCATGCCACGCAGCAGAACAATCGGGCTCTGGATCGTGTGTCCTTTGACGTGGTCCAGCGTCCACATGTTCTTGTCGTCGAACCGCAGATGCGGCTGTGGCACCAACGTTTTGCCGTCGCTGCGCACGAAACCGAGATCCTTGATGCAATCGGCGAGATCCCAGCCGTGGTAGCACTCTTCCCACTCGCGGCGTCCGCTGAAGCGTCCCATAGCAGGCGTCGGACGCCCCTCGTATTCGGATGCGAACGCGACCTTGTGGGTCCAGCGGCACAACTCGGAGCAGTAGGTGTACAGCTGACCGTCCACTTCATCGACGACGAAGTCTTCGCGAATCAGACATGGCACGAGGCAACTCCAGCAGCGATGCGGATACACATAGCCGTTCTCCTGGTCGAACAGCATGTTGGTCTCGCCGGGCACGCTCTTCTTTGCATACCACTTCCAGAAGTCGCCGAATTCCGCGTACCAGCCGGGGTACTTGTGCTCGAACCACTCGAAGTCCTTTTCGGTTTGCGCTTCGATACGCCAGAAGTTGACCGGCCAGCCGACGGCGAAGAACTGCGCGACCTTGTGGACATAGTTCTGCTTGACGATGCGATCCCAGGCAGCGGCGACATCGTCGTGATGGATCTTGATGCCGTACTTTTCCAGAGGAAGCATGTAGGTGCGGTAGTAATCCTCGTAGATCCACCGGTGCCACAACTCGGCGTACGATTCCTTGTTTTTGTCGCGATCCGCGGTGCCGTATTCGATGAACGTGCCGATTGCCGCATCGACGATCGCGTGGTTTTGCCAGAAGGCATAGCGAAGGTCGCGCTCCAGCAACAGGTGATTGTCCGGGTCGTTGATGATCGACATCACCAGGGAATGGCCGTTGCCGATATGCCGACTCTCGTCGGACTGCACCGACAGAAAGACCGTCGGCAAAGCATAGTCGCCGTTGCGTGCGGCTTCCGAAGGCATCGCCACGAACAGCGTGTTGGTAAAGGCCGTCTCCGCAACGACCTGCAGAAACACGTTGGCTGCCGTCACCGCATCACCCGTCAGGAAACCTTCCGCAAACTGACGGCCGATGGTGGTCGCATAGCACTTGCCGAATGCCGCTTCCGTAATATCGAACCCGGCGGGATCGATATAGTTTTCCATGTACCACTTCTTCAGATTCATCTGGATCGTCGAATGGCGGAATTCGTCGACCATCTGCATCGTGAAGCCGGTACGCAACTCTTCACCCGGCGCGAGCCGGCCGAGCATTGCCATCGAACGCGCCGCCGAAATTTCCGGGAAAGGGATGATCGCCAGAAACAGCTTCATCCACTCGACCCAGCGCGGCTGGACGTTGCGAAACATGTCGCCGCGCAACGCCGCGTCGAGCGCGCCATAGACGCGGTTATCCTTTTCCTCCTGCATCGGGAAGTACGAGCGCAGCACCTGTTTCATCGGGTCGCGCGGCGCCTTGCTGATCTTGTAGTCCGTCGGGAAGGTCATCGCTTCCTGGACATAACTGGGCGTCCAGCCGAGATCGGCGACGCGGCGGGCAGCCTCACCGATACTGATTCCACGCTGGGACGTGATCTTGTTGAGCGTTAATCCATCAGACATTGGGCTCTCCTGGTTCCACTTCACGATTACCGTCGAACGGCGATACTTCGGGCAGGGCCGCTTAGCGCAAGGCCACTAAAGGCAGTGGTCGGCTGATGCCGCGGCCGTAGTCAATTACACGAAAACGTGGCCACAGTCGCTGGCGAAAATTGGCGGGAGCAATGTTGAAAGCACGGGTGATCAGATCCGTTCTTCATGAACGTGCCTCCTGTCGTTTTCATTTCGCGCTTCGGGACGTCAACGCTTTCCTGTCGACATCAGGCTAAAGAGCGATAAGCGTGCCATGTCGTTGCGCATCTTGATTCGCAAGGCTCGGTGGCCTGAAGAAGCTTTAAGCAATCCCCTGCGAGGCTTCTCTGTCGTGTTATGCGACATTCGTGTTCGCCAGACCTGTCCGATGTTGGGACGCTTCCAATCCGTCGCGGCGCCTGTTTCCCCTTCTACGCATCGCCGGCTTAATGCGCAGGTCGCGATGTCTTTAAACCTGAATCTGATCGTCGCGCACCATCGGCTTCATTAGCGGCCCGCTGAAACCTCGATACGTAATCCTTATTACATTCAGGACGCCCTGTTTCAACCAGACGAACCTGCTAGACGCCGGTGTACGACTCCACGCTTCAGAGTACGCCTGCAACGTGCTCAGACACAAAGCCGCTACGGGGCAACGCCTCGCCGGCTTGCTCCCTGATAGTTCATGCCGGGAGAAGTGTCGGCAGGTTGCCTGCCCTCGGCGACGAAGCGTGCAGCGAGAACCAGCGCGCCCATCGCGAAGTCCTTGCCGTAGGCTGCAATCATCGCGTCGGCGAGCGCGCCCAACCGCTCGAAAAACAGATCCTTGGACGGGTGTGGGTCGTTCATCGTCGTCTCCTTGGTTGTATGTGATGGCTCGCGCTGCGCGTTTACGCCGCACGGCGGAAGCGGAACAACACATCCGGCAAGAACACCAGAGCGAGTTCGCCCTCCTCCGTACCGAGCGCGAGGCGTTCTCCATCGGGCGACCAGGCGATCGCGCTAACAGGACCGCGACCGGGATTCCTGATGAAGAGCGCATCGTTGCTGCCCGGTTGACATAGCAGCACCGCACCGTTGTGATAACCCACCGCGATCAGCGGATGCGCGGGGTGACAGGCAACCTGGCTGACGGGCGTCTTGCCCGCCATGCCGCACTCCTGCGGCTGTCCGTCGCGGCCGGGCGGATCGAAGCGCCAGCAGACGGCACGCAATCCGCCGCTTGTGGCGAGAAAGCGACCGTCCGCGGAAAACGACAGTGAGCGCGGTTGCCCAGGATAGCCACCCATTTCGATGTCGCCGCCGTCGGAGAGACGCCATCCGTGCAGCGCGTTCTCCTCCATGCCGCTCACCAGATAGCGGCTGTCCGGGCTCCACGCGACGGTGCGGTGATAACCGGGCCACGTCAGACGGCAGTGTTCATGCGTGTCAGCGGACCATAGCGTGACTCCGCCATGATGGGAGATGGCCAACTGCGCGCCGTCCGTATCGAAGGCAAGCGCGGTCGCCGAACCGGGCAACGTCAGCACGTCCGGCTTCGTCCCAGACAAGTGGACGCGGCGGCCGGTTGCATAGGCATAGCCTCCGGCTGAACGGGTCGTCACGAGGTCGATCCATTCGCCGCCCGTATCCACGAGTACTTCGCTGGCGCCATCGGCGGCGAGGTGGACAAGCCGGCCGTCGTCGCCACCGCTGAGAAAGCCACCTGCGCAATTGGCGGCCAGCGCGAGACAGGTGCCGTCGTGCACGCTGAAACGTCTCAGCGGTGCGGGTGGCGCTAGCGCTTGCGTGAACTCGACGCCGCCGTGCTCGCGCGGCTTGAGTCGCGGGCCACCGTCCCACGTGCCGGCAGCGAGCGCCAGCGTGCCGTCGCCCAGTGCGAATCCGGCGTATTGGCCCGCGGCGTCCCAAACAGCCGCCACCACAGGGGCCTCTGTTATCCAGCGCGCCCCAAGCAGTTCGATCAGAGTCGGCGGTGCGTTCATGAGTCGATCTCGCAGTATCGGATGCTCTCGCGCAGGTCGCGCCGGTCGAGGTTTCGACCGATGAACACCAAACGGCTGTCACGATGTTCGTCGGCTCGCCATGGCCGGTCGAAATCGGTGTCCATCGTCATGTGCACCCCCTGAAACACGAAGCGGCGCTCCGATCCCGCGAGGTCGACAATACCTTTCGCCCGCAACAGATCCCGGCCTTGTTCGACCACCAGCTGCCGCAGCCACGAGAGGAAGCGCGTGCGCTCGAGAGATGTATCGACGCGCAGCGACACGCTGTCTATCCCGTGACTGTGCCGTCCCAGATCGACAGCCGCACGCGGATTGACTGGAACATAGCGCCAGCTGCGCTCGCCGCGCGCAAACTCGCTGCCTCCTGGTTGGGGTGCGGCCAGATGCAGACGCTTGAGATCGAATGCACCGCGATCGAGCAGCGTCGAGAGCGCAACCGCGCACCTGACGCCCTGCAGCATCTCCGCAGTCGGGTTGATGCGGTGGATGGCCTCTTTCACCGAGGCGAGCTCCGCTGTGCCGACAAGGTCGGCCTTGTTGAGCAGCACGACGTCAGCTTGTGCGAGTTGCTCCGCTGCCTCCCGACTATCGGCCAGATGCATATGTAGATGACAGGCATCCGCGACGCAAATCACGCTGTCGAGCCGGGTGTGTTGACGGATGAGGTCGTCGACGAAGAACGTCTGAACGACGGGCGCGGGGTCCGCGAGGCCGGACATTTCAATCAGGATCCCGTCGAAACCGCTCTTGCGCCTGATCAGCCCCGACACCACGCGGATCAGATCACCACGCACCTTGCAACAGACGCAACCGTTGTTCAGTTCGACGACCTCGTCTTCAGCGCCCACGACAAGGCCGCCATCGATACCGATCGCGCCGTACTCGTTGACGATCACCGCATAGCGCCGGCCATGCTGCTCGCCCAGAATGCGATTGAGAAGCGTGGTCTTGCCGGCGCCGAGAAACCCGGTGAGAACCGTAATCGGGATCCGGTTCATTGCCAGTCCCGCCCGTTCGCACGCGGCACCGTCGCGTCGAAATCGGCCAGTTCGCTCTCGAGCCGGCCACGCTCGGATTCGATCGCCTGCAAGCTGCGCTCGGCATCGCGCAGTCGCTCCCGTAATTGCGCGATATCGTGCGTTTCATTGGGCGACGCGCCTTCGCGCTTCCCGGATTCCAGCGCACACGCCAGTTCGATCTCCGCGCCCGCGCGACGGCTCTCGCCGCGCAAGTGTCGGGAGTTGACGTCGGTCAATGCGATGACCAGACGCACGCGCTCGAAAAATAGGGGCGTTATGTTTCTCTGTGATATCACGGCGGTTCCCCTTAAGACCTATCCGCTACGGAATCAGCACAGCCCTGCCCTTCACCTTGCCATGGTGCAGGTCTTTGAGCGCCTGGTTCGCCTCACTCAGACGGTATTCGCGGGTGGCCAGATGGACCAGTCCACGATCGGCGAGCGCCATCAACTCGACGAGTTCGGGATAGGTGCCGACCAGGTTGCCAACAATGGTCTTCTCGCTGGTGATCATGTCGATCGTCGGCAACTCGATCTTCCCGCCATAGCCGACGATGTAGTAGAACCCCGCGTTGCGGGTCATCGCGAGGCCCTTGGCAATCGCATCGCCTTCGCCGACGAAGTCGATGACCGCCTCTGCGCCGTTGCCGCCCGTCAACTCCAGAACGCTCGCCACCTCGTTGCCGTCGGCCTTGATCGTGTGGTGCGCACCGCATTCCTTCGCAAGTTGCAGCGCGGCGTCGGAGCGGTCGACCACAATGATTTCCGTCGCGCACAAAGCCTTCAACACCTGGATGCCGATGTGCCCCAGACCGCCGGCGCCGATCACCACTGAGAACTGACCCGGCAGCAGATGACGCGATGCCTTTTTGGCAGCGCGATACGCAGTCAGCCCGGCGTCGGTGTAAGGCGCGACGTCCTTCGGCGCAAGCGATTTCGGTAACCTGATCAGTGAGCGTTCGCCCGTCAACAGGTACTGTGCGTAGCCGCCGTTGGCGTTGATGCCGGGAAACCGGCTGTCGGTCGCATGCATATCGTCGCCGCGCCGACATGCGAGACAATGCCCGCTTGTCACCAGCGGATGGCAGATCACCGCATCGCCAACCTTCACGCTCTCGACACCGCTTCCCACCGCTTCGACCCAGCCGGCATTCTCATGCCCCATGATATAGGGCAGCGCCACGTCCACCTTGCTGCGCCAGATACCCTCCACTACGTGGAGATCAGTCCGGCAGACACCAGCGCCACCGATACGCACGATAACGTCCGTAGTTCGTTCGATCTTCGGATCGGCGACATCTTCGTAGCGCACGAACTCGTCGCGGCTCAACGACTCGTCGTACTGATGCAGGACAGCAGCTTTCACGTTGTATCTCCTCCAGGCAGGCGTTGAACGGGCGACCTGCGGACCATTGGGATCGCCTCTTCGTGAGTCAGGATTGTTATCACGATGTATCTCGATCTTTGCGAAGACGGGAGCCCCGACTGCGGCGCACAGAAGATCCGACGCAATCACGACACCGTCAGCCCATCCTTCCGGGAGATGAAATGACGCCCACTTACTGTCGGCGACCCCGTGCAGACGGACAGTGCGTACATGTCAATCCATGCTGGAGCGAAAGCAGCACCCATTCGTTTCCGCCCCGACTGCCTGCACTCGACAAGCAAGGTTCGAGTTTCAGCGTTGGGTGGAAATAACTGCCGGACTCTCGTTCCCTACAACTCTTGCGATCTTTCTCGAGTCGGTCATCATGCAACGTCTGTGCCAATGACGACGCAATCGCCACATGCGGCGCCATTGACATGAAGCGCAAGGGAAACCACACGTGGATGACAAACGTGACTCTGCAACGCCGCTGACCAATGTCGCAAAATCGGACGCCTGGAAGACCCCAGAGCGCCGCATGTGTTTTAAATTGGGACGTTGCGCATCCCAAGTCTCTGACGTGATGGAATAGAACCGCGCGCGCAAGATAGTTGCATACGCTTCTATGTCTCGTCGGCCGGAGCGGCAGCGCATTCTTACGGGCCGGACAATCTACGTGACCAACGAAGTCAATCGGATAGCAGAACCGCTTTTGTGCTCCGATACGATCGACTATTTGCTGACACGGAACCTTCGGCTTCTGTTGCGCAATTGTTGTCGAGCGGTGGCGAGCGCCTAACGCTCAAAGCGTAAGACTCCAGAAACGGGCACTCGCCAACGTGGCCTAGGTCGTTGACAATCGGCTTGCTCCTGCGTTTGGATAAAGCATCACACTTGCGGCAACCCTCAATGTTGAGGAACGTTAATGCCTTCAGAAATAGACGCTCTTGCCCAAATGCTTGATCAGGCGGAAGCACTGCTTCGCTCCTACGGACAGGTTCGATGCGCGGAATGGTTGACCAAGGACGCGAGGCTGATTCGCTCTTTGGATGGCTATGGACTCGAACATTTGCTTTCCGCATACGGAGGAATGGGGAGCCTGAACGACGTCGTTTTGCAGCGAAGTAATGGTGGCGCCGGAGTGCTGCTCGACGTGTGCGACAAGGGGCTTTTCGATAAGCTTCGTAGCGAAATTTACGATCTTGCGAGGAGACTGAGAACGGGAAAATCGAAATGACTCAGCGTTACAGCTCGGAAACCTTGCAAAGAACGGCGAGACTCATCCAAGAGCGCTTTAACATGTCGGCTGCCCGCTCGGAGCAATTGGCTGCCGAAGCGCTGAACGGGATCGACGCACACGGTCTCGATCCTGACGATTGGAATACTGTTGCGGCCACTGTTGATGTCGTCGTTCGAACCTGGATTTCTGGCGATGCTGGTCAATAGGCAATTCATTACCGAAAGACGATGAATTCGACAGCGCGGATTAAGTCCTCAACTCGGCCAAGTTCCGTATTGGGAATCTCCGCACGACAATCTGCTCGCACTGTTCGTAAAGCATCGCGAAGCGCACCCCAATCGTCCGTTAGGCCACTTGTCAGTGGCCATGCGGAGAGCAGATGTCGCAAAGGGCGAACGGCACGACGTTCGCACCACGCATCAAATAGCTCGGAGCATCCTGCGTTGATCTCTTCTGGGGACATGGATCGGTCGGTAAGCAATCACTTTTGTTGATTATGCTGGCAATGATGCAATATTTGAATGGCCGCTGCTGGATAAGACGAAGGTCCCTTATGGGTCCGACTTCCGACAACCCTACGTGACAAATCGCGGCGACGGCAGGCTACATCTCATAGCGCCACGTCGCCAACCTCGCGACGCAATTGTCGTGTATTCCGCGAACAATCGGAGACTGATAATCCAGTCGCCCCCCCGTCGGTGAATAGCATTGCTAGTTCGCCAGCGTCCTGCAGCGGTTCGATAGCCCATACGGTCGTTGCGAGTTCTACGGACACACGGTATAGCCGTGTGCTTTCAAACCAATCAAGCGAGACGCGTTTGGTAGACAACCAGACCTCCGCGTCATTTTCGACGGCTCACTTCATCGCATCGATCCGACGCTCCGCGTCGAAACGCGCCTCTTCGATCGCCTGCTCGGGGGTTGCCGCTGGCGTTTCAGGGTTTTTCCAGTAGATGGGCGGCTTCGTCAACGTGTATGCCCAGTCCCACCTTCCGTCCTTTTGTTGCGTCACATAAACGCTATAGGTGACTTCTTTGTACGAGAAATTGTTGCTGGTCATGACAGTCTCGCCACGGGTTTTGGATAAATCCTAGCATGACTGCCTATTACAACGAGATCGACCCATACGCCGCGCCGTGGCTGCGCAACCTGATAAAGAGCACCAGCATATGAGCGATCCATACGTCATCGACGGAACCACGCAGATTTGATTCAGTTGCGGCCGCACGAGCGGCTACATGCTGCATCAGATCCTCGAAGTGAACGGCGGCCTGCCCGATGACTGCATCGTTTCGTACCAGAACACTGGCAAGGAACGCGAAGAAACGATCGATCGCCCTCCGCGGAGCTGCAGCACGAAGCAGCGTTCTACGCGAAACAGATTCCGCTCGACCTCCAACAAACGGAAGGCGACGAAGCACTGGTCGACCACATGTGCGGCGACTGATCTAACCGCAAGGACAACGACAGCATGAACGAACAGAAAGTACTCGCGCGAGGCCGTTTCGCGGCGCTTTTCCGAAGCCGGCTCACGGAGACCAAATCATCGGCAAATCTGAGCCGTTTCGAGGAATCCGTACGCGTGCCCTATCCGGAGTTGTTGTCGCACCACTGCATCGCCCAACGCTGCGCGGCTTCGATAGCGTCCGCGTCGGAGGGATAGTCACCGAGGTCGCCCGAATATTTCACTTCGACGGAGTCTCCGGTCGCCGAGGCGCGCCGGTAGATCTTTGCTCGAGCGTAGTAACGGCCGCCTTCATCAAGAGGCGACGCGTTGATGTGAAACTCCCTATAGTCGAATTGCATGGCCGCCTCCGAAAAGTTGCTCTACTTGTCGTCGCGCTGGATAAGCTGCGGCCGGCCCGCCGCATCTGGACCCATGTTCACCAGGTTATTTCGGTAGTCACAGTCGCGACAAATAAAAAAGAATCCGCTTTCGTCGATTTGGGCTTCGACCTGATTGAACGAGAAGCGCGCATTGCAGTTTCGGCAAGTCCACATGGCTATCTCCGCCGCCGTTTGCGCCGCTTGGGTGGTTGCCTCCGAGGGTCGGCGCGGCAATTCAGGACTCTTGTTCTTTAAGCAGCTTGTTAGCAAGGGCGCGCGCTCCAGCTCAATGTTGCCCCGCGTTCAGCAGCACCCAGACTTGTTTTCGCGGCTCGCCTTTGAGGATACGCGCAAATGCGGCGCCGCATCGCGTGCAGGTGTAGTGCTGCGCGACCTGGGCGTCTTTCACTGCCCCGGCTCCGACCAGAGTCAACGTGTCGTGAGGACGGACGTCGCGGCAGCGACCGCTATTGAGGCGCCAGTTCTCCAAACCAGTACGATGCGGTGACACCACCGTCCATCAGAACATCGCTGCCAGTGATGAAAGCGCCTTCGCGCCCCATCAGCAGCGCCGCGACATTTCCAACCTCATCCGGCGTGCCAGCACGTTTCGCCGGGCAGCCGTCGATCATGCGTTGAT
>WNGR01003661.1_pt1 | contig 16716 bp, 15 predicted proteins | sample 5407581 | NCBI WGS metagenome assembly WNGR01 (sample SAMN13153383, study PRJNA577476) | soil metagenome | isolation source: 80 cm soil or saprolite under Garry oak tree replicate 2 | place: USA:California | collected 2016-06-15 | reverse complement strand
CAGCTCGGCGAGGCTCTTGACAAGGGCAGCGTGAGCCACCATGACCTGGGCGCTCACGCCGGGGGCGATGGTGGCGTAGCCGGGCGCGAAGGCGAAGCCGCAGAAGGGGCAGCGGAACCCCTCGCCGGGCTGGATGAGCTGGTCGAGCAGGACCTCGCGGCCGCAGTTGCCGCAGCGTCCCCCAAGGCTCACCTAGCCCCCTCCAGCGCCTGGTCCTGGTCCTGATCCTGGTGGTCGTGGTCGCGGGCCAGCAGCCGGCCGGCGACCTGGGCCAGCGCGAACGGGTCGACCGGCCGGTTGACCAGCGCGTCAGCGCCGGACCAGCGGGCCAGCCACTCGTCTTGCTGGCGCTCCAGGATCACGATCACCGGGCAGGACAGCTCGGGCATGGCCTTGATGTCGCGGGTCAGGCCGAAGCCGCCGTAGGGGGTGATGCCGACCTCGACGACGATCAGGTCGGGATGGCGCGCCTCGGCGATCGCCAGGGCGTCGTTGCCGTTGGCGGCCTCCAGGAACCTGACCTCCTCGCCGCTCACCTCCAACCGTTCGAGGGCGAGTCGGAGCCGCTCGCGGGCGTTCGTGGTGGCGGCGGCCAGGAGGATGTTCGTCACGATTGCTCCCGTTGTGCACTTGTCAGGGCGTAGTCGGTCAGGGTGAACAGCAGCGAGGGGTACCAGGACCCATTCTGCTCCACCGCGACCGCGTACGGCTGGCGTTCACCGGAAGCGCCGAGGGTGTTCGGGAGATTCGGCAGCGCCGTGGCCTGGCCGTCGGGACCGCGGATCTGGCCGCCGGTGAGGTAGACCTTGGCGACGTCGCCGGCGACCTTGTCGGTCTTGGTGGTGAGGTTCTCGACGGTGATCGGCTCGGACGGCTTGGTCTTGAGCGCCTGGATGGCGCTGGCGTAGGTGTGCAGCACCGCGCGCTCGTCCGGGGCGAGGCGCTCCAGCACCTGGACCGGATCGCTGGCCAGCGCGCTCACCGCCGCACGGACCGCGCCGTCGGCCGAGGTGGCTCCGGCGGTGGCGTCGTCGGCGGTGAGGGTGGCGTAGTTGACGTGGGCGCCGCCACTGGCGAGGCGGCTCCATTCGGCGCCGGTGGCGAGCAGCGCCACATACCAGTGGCCGCTGCGGCGGACCGTGACCACGCGCAGCGACGTGACCTTGCCCCCGCTCGCCTTGGCGAGCTGGTCCTTGGCTTGGCCGATCGGGACCTCGACGCGGACGCCGTTGCTGCCGCGGATGCCGACCGTGCCGCTCACCGCTTCGAGGACGGCCACGTCGCGGCTCCCGTCGACGCGCTGGAAGCGCAGGTCGCGGGTGGTCAGGTCGAAGGTCGACAGCGGGTTGGCGCTGCTGGTCGCTACCCCCTGCCCGGCGAGCAGCTGGTTGAGGCGGTCGCGGTAGGTGGTGACGAGCTGCCGCTCCTCGCCGTGGAGGTAGGTGGCTGCACGATTGAGGTCGTGACGGTTGACGGCGTCGAGCAGACCAGTCGCGGCGGCCTCCGGGGTGCTGGCGCCATTGCCGCGGGCGCCGACCGCGCGGGCGGCCACCAGTCCGACCGAGCCGAACAGCAGCGCCACGCCCATGACGGCGGCGAGGAGTGGTGGCCCGAAGCGGCGGCGCGGGGCCGGTGGCGGTGGCAGCGCCGGGGCCCAATCCGCTCCGAGCGGGTGGGTGCCGGTCCCTGGCGGATCGGCGACGGGCTGGGCGACCGGCTGGTCGATGGTCGGCGCCTCGGCGGCCGCGAGCTGCGCGCCGCAACCACCGCAGAACCGGTTAGCAGCCGGAGCCGGGCGGCCGCAGTTCGGGCAGTTCACCTCGGCACCTCCAAGGGTGCGACAGGTCCTTCGATTCCCCCCGGCTCTACGGTACGCCAGGGTCAGTACTTCGGCTTGGCTGTCGGACCTCGCCAGGGAACCCCCATGGTGTGCTTCCAGCAGTTGGGGCCGGGGTTGTACTGGGAAAGGGGCTCGCCGCACTGGGGGCAGGCGCGACCGCCGGGGAAGGTCCGCTGAACCGTTTTCCCCGCTCCGGGCTGCGTCCGAACACCCTGTACCGCACGTCCCTTGGAAGCCATGTGACCACGTTCCTTATGCCCGCGAGGCGGCTACGGCGGTGGCGGGCATGTCCATGGTTGGGCGCAAAGGCCCAGCCGCCTGTTAAAGTCGGCTCAGTCTGCCATTTCCTGGTGCGCCCACGCAAAGCAGTCAACCCACCAAACGCGCAGCTCACCGCCGGGTCGCCAGAGAGGCCGCCTGAGACGTGGGATGCGTGGGCAAACTGGCACGAGTTGTGCCATCATGCCGTCGAAATGAGTATGGAAGCGAACGTTCCGCAGGCCCAGCAGGCTCCCCAGCCTGCGCAGGTGGTCGACTGCCTCGGTCTCGCCTGCCCGCTGCCGATCGTGCGGCTCGCCGAGGCAATCGTCGCGACCGAGATCGGCAGCACCGTCACGCTGCTGGCCGACGACCCCGGTGCCCGCGTCGACGTCCCCGTCTGGTGCCGGCTCAAAGACCACACCTTCCTCGGCCGCGAAGACCGCCCGGACGGCGGCTGGATCTTCCAGGTCCGCCGCGCCCATTAGCTGCCCCATTAGCTGCCCCGATAGCTGCCCCGATAGCTGCCCCGAACCTCGCGATCCTCACGCTCACCGCCATCTCATGTCCGGATAGGTTTACTGGCGCTGAGTTGCCCACAAAACTCGATGGTGAGAGTCGGTTCCCCCATGCATGACACTGAACCCGTGCCAAGCGCGCTAGTATCCCGGTGCTGATGCAGAGACAACGTTCAACGCTCCAGCGCACCGGGCAAGGCGTGGCGTCGGTGACGGTGAACCTCGACCCTGCCAACGGCCACGATCGCCTCGCCCGGGTGATCGCCCGCCTAGTGCGGCGCGCGATCCGCGTGAGTGGTCAGGGGCAGGGCTCCACCTTCCCCGGCCATGTCGCCGAACGCGTCTCCCCGGGCGTGCTCTCCCGCGCCGCCCGGGATCTCGACCCGCTGGTGCTCGTCTCCGGCACCAACGGCAAGACCACGACCACCGCGCTGCTGAGCGCTGCCCTCAGAGCCGGCGGCCGCCAGGTGGTCACCAACACCACCGGCTCCAACCTCCGCTCCGGGCTGGTCTCAGCGTTGCTGTGCCACCGCGGCCCGGCCGACTGCGCCGTCCTGGAGGTCGACGAGGCGACCCTGCCCCGGGTGATCGGCGACCTGCGCCCCAGCGTGCTAGTCCTGCTCAACCTGAGCCGCGACCAGTTGGACCGCTACCACGAGGTCCGCTCGCTCGGCGCCGCCTGGCGCACCGCAGCGACCCGCCTCGACAGCCACGCCCGCGTCGTCGCAGTCGACCACGACCCGCTGATCTGCTACGTCGCCGAAGGCGCGCCCGAAGCCGTCATGGTCGGCGTCAGCGGCGCCGCCCTCGGCCGCGACCACGCCGGCTGCCCGGCCTGCGGCGACCTGCTCGGCTCCGACCGGGGCCGGGCCGCCTGCCTCGGTTGCCACTGGCATCCGGGACCGCGCCAGGTCGAGGCCTTCCGGCAGGGCTCGCTGGTCCGCCTGCGCGGCCTCGGCCAGCAGGTCCACCTGTCGCTGCCGGTTGGCAGTCCCGGCTACGCCGCCAACGCCACCGCGGCCTGGGCCGCCGCCGTCACCCTCGGCGTCGACGCCGCCGTCGCCAGCCGCGCGATCGCCGCTGTCAAGGTCGTCGAGGCCCGCTACGCCGAGATCGGCTGGCGAGGGCGCACTGTGCGGCTCCTGCTCGCCAAAAACCCCGCCGGCTGGGACGAGGTCCTCGCCGCCGTCGAGAACAGCGAGCGTCCCGCCGTGGTCTCGCTCAATGCCGGCATCCCCGATGGCCGCGACACCTCCTGGTTCTGGGACGTCGACATCCGCGCCCTGCGCAACCGCCCGGTGGTGGTCGCCAGCGGCGACCGCGCCCGCGACGTGGCGCTGCGCCTCGGCGTGGCCGGGGTCAACTACGCGGTGGAGCCGCGCCTGGACCGCGCCCTCGCCCTGGCCGGCGCCAAGGGCGGCGCGCTCGACCTGCTAGGCGACTACACCTCCTTCCAGGCCGCCCGTCGCCTGGTCCGAGGCTAGGTTGAGGCCAGTGCCGACCGCAGATGCCACCCCTGTCTCACCTGTCCGCATCGGGATCGTCTTCCCGCAGCTGCTCGGCACCTACGGCGACCGGGGCAACGCCGAGGTGCTCGCCTGGCGCCTGCGTGTCCGCGGCCACCCCGCCGAGGTGGTGGACCTGCGGGCGCCCGCACCGATCCCTCCCGGGCTCGACGCCTACATCCTCGGCGGCGGGGAGGACCTGCTGCAGGCTTCCGCCGTCAAGCTGCTGCTCGGCCCGGAAGGCCGCGGCCTGCGCGCCGCGCTTGCCGGCGGCGCCCCGGCACTGGCCGTCTGCGGCAGCCTCCAGCTGCTCGGCAGGGTGTACCTCGACAAGGCAGGCCGCAGGGTCCCAGGCCTACACCTGCTCGACCTGGAGACCACCGCGAGCGGCCCCCGCTGTGTCGGTGAGGTGGTCGCCCGCATGGCCGACGGCACCCTGCTGACCGGGTTCGAGAACCACGGCGGGCGGACCCGCCTCGGCGCCGGGCTGGAGCCCCTCGGCACCGTCCTGCACGGCAACGGCAACAACGGCGAGGACCACACCGAGGGTGTCCGCCACGGCAACCTCATCGCCACCTACCTGCACGGGCCCGTGCTTGCCCGCAACCCGGCCCTTGCGGATCTGATCGCGGGTAATATCCTGCAGCGCCGCGGGGTCCGTGACGCGCTGCCGCTGCCGCCAATCGACGACGACCCGGGAATGGCCCTGCACTCCGAGCGCCTGCAGGCGGCTGGCTTCGGCCGCCGCCCCCATGGCCGCCTCCGCCTGCACACCAGGCGCAGAGGTCCTCGGGAAGCGAGGAGCTGACCACCCCACATGCCCTACCCGTCTCGCCGGCCCATCGTCCTGGCCCTCGCCCTGGCAGCCACGCTCGCGGGCTGCGGTGGGAGCGGCCGGAGCCAAACCCAGGGAGCCCCCGCGCCCTCCACCGCCAGCACGGTCAAGCCATCGACCCTGGCCGCCCCAAAGGCCCAGACCGCCGGGCCCGCTCATATCATCGTGGTGGTCGAGGAGAACCACTCCTACGAACAGATCATCGGCAACCCCGCAGCGCCCTTCCTCAACCAGCTCGCCAGCCGCGGGACGGTGCTCAGCAACTACTACGCCATCTCCCATCCGTCGCTGCCGAACTACCTCGCCATGACCTCTGGGGACACCCAAGGGATCAGCAGCGACTGCCCGCGCTGCGAAGTGGCCGCTGACAACCTCGGCGGCCAGCTCGAACGGGCCGGGATCAGCTGGAAGGCGTACCAGCAAGGCCTGCCGGGGCCCTGCTCCAACGTGCCCAACGCCGGCGACTACGCCCGCAAGCATGACCCCTTCATGTACTACGACGGCGTCCGCAGCGGCAGCGGCTGCTCCTCCAGGGTCGTCCCCGCCACACAGCTCGACGCCGACGTGGCCGGCGGCGCCCTGCCCCGCTTCGCCTTCGTCACGCCGGACCTCAGCCATGACATGCACGGCAACGGCGGCCGCTCCGACGACCAGCTCGTGGCCAGCGCCGACGCCTGGCTGCGGGGGTTCTACGAGCAGCTGACCGCCTCACCCGCGTGGCGCCAGGACACCCGCCTGGTGGTCACCTTCGACGAAGGCAGCGGCGGCGGGTCAAGTGGCTGCTGCGGCGGCCTCGCCCAAGGCGGCCACGTCCTGACGCTGGTCAGCGGCCCACACGTCCCCACCGGCCAGGACGCCCGCGCCTACAGCCACTACAGCCTGCTGCGCTCTATCGAGGCGGCGTTCCGCCTCCCCTATCTGCGCCACGCCGCCGACCCGGCAACTGCCACCATCCCGGTGCTGGCCAGCTGACCGCTAAGGCTGCGTGGACACCCCAATAAGCTGCTCGGAGATCTCCGCCAGCCGCTGGCGGGCGGAGGGGTCGTAGGCCTGCTCGTCGGCGCGTGCCTCCTGCTGGCCGTTGAAGAAGCGGCCGCTGACCCCGTCGAGGGCCGGGTCCACGGCCAGCCGCAGGGTCGCATCGACGCCCTCGGCGATCGTGCTGATCGGCGACGGGACGATCTTGGTCGGCATGTAGGTGGCGGGATGCAGCGCGTTGACCGTCACGCCGCTGCCGTCAAGCCGCTCGGCCAGGGTGATGGTGTCGAGGATCTGCGCCAGCTTGCTCTGGCAGTAGGCACGGATGCCGTTGTAGCCGTGGGTGAGTTGGACGTCGTCGAAGTCGATCGGCATCTGGCCGATGGAGCTGACGTTGACGATCCGCGCCGGCGCCGAGTCCCGCAGCAACGGCAACAACTGTCGCGTAAGCACGTACCCCGCAAGGTAGTTGACGGCGAGGCGCAGCTCGATCCCGTCGCGGCTCTCCTGGCGCTGCTCGCCGCCGGGGACGTTCGAGCCGATCCCGGCGTTGCTGACCAGCACGTCCAGCCGCGGTTCGGCCTTGGCGACCTGCTCGGCGAGGTTCCGGACCTCGTCCAGCGAGGCGAGGTCTGCCAGGTAGCCACGTACCTGCCCCTCGCCGCCGGTCGCCGCCTTGATCTCCGCGATTGTGCTGTCGACCCGTTCGGGACTGCGCCCGTGCACCAGCACGGTCGCGCCGCCCTTGGCAAGCTCGATGGCGAGTGCGCGGCCAAGGCCGTCGGTCGCTCCGGTCACGAGGATCGTCTGCTGCGAACGGTCAGGCACGGGACCACTCCCCTCCAGATGTCCAGATGCAGTGGTGCCCCGCCGGCAACCACCGGCGGGGCACTGCAGGCTGCTCGGGCGTTCGGGTCAGTGAAAACGTCGATCGGTCAGTGGAACGACTCGCCACAGGCGCAGCTGCCGGTCGCGCTCGGGTTGTCAATGGTGAACCCGGACTTCTCGAGCGTGTCGAGGTAGTCAATGGAGGCGCCGGTCAGGTACGGGGCGCTCATCCGGTCGGTGACGACCTGGACGCCGTTGGACTCGGCGCGGACGTCGCCGTCGAGTGACCGGTCGTCGAAGAACAGCGCATAGCGAAGACCGGAGCAGCCGCCCGGCTCCACGGCGATCCGCAGGGCGAGGTCGTCTTGGCCTTCGCGGGCGAGCAGGTCGCGCACCTTGGTCGCGGCGGCCTCTGTCAGGCTCAGGACCGGCGTGGCGGTCTGCATGGCCTCGGACATCCGTGCTCCTTTCACAGCCAGCTCGTGGTGTCTGCGTCAACAGCTACGTCAAGCCGGAGATGGTTGCTCGTGCAAAGCTCGTACCAGCATGATAGCGCCCACCTCCAGCCCGCCCCATCCCCCGGCCCGGAGGAATCAGCCGATCGCCTCGTCCGGGGTGGGGTCAAGGGCGACGTCGGCCACCATCCCGCCGGTAGCGCGGAGCAGGTCATCGGCGCTGATCGGGAAGACGTGCCGGGGGGTGCCGGCGGCGGCCCAGAGCGTGTCGAAGGTGGTCAGGTGGGGGTCGACCAGGATGGCAAGCCGGCGCGGGTGGCCGAACGGCGGGGTCCCGCCGATGGCGTAGCCGGTGGCTGCGCGGACCTCTTCGGCGTCGGCCTTGCGGACATCGGTGGTGCCGGTCTGCTTGGCGACCTTGACGACGTCAACGCGGTTGGCGCCGCTGGTCAGGACCAGGATGGGTTCCTTGTCGGCGATGAAGACCAGGGATTTGACGATCTGGTCGACACTGCAGCCGATCGCGCGGGCGGCGTCGGCGGCGGTGCGGGTCCCGGCGGGATACTCCCGGATGTCCAATTCGAGTCCGAGCTGCCGGGCGGCGTTGGCGATCGCGTGCGGCTGCTTGGCAAGCGCTTCGGGCATGTGCTCCGGCTCCTTGGTGGGCCTGCTTGCTGGGCGGGAACCCTAGCGTAGCGTCGCCCAGGCGCGGCCGACCCGTTCGGCGAGCTGTTCGAGCAGCGGGGCCGCCTCGGCGATGCAGCGCCGCACGTCGGGTTCGATCTCGGTGAGGGCGTGGGCCTCCTCGATGTTGGCAGCACGCAGCTCGCGCTCGGCGACCTCGACCACGCCGCAGAGGGCGACCACGGGGACGCCATGCGCGGTGGCGGCGCGGGCGACGCCGTGGGGAGCCTTGCCGCGCAGGCTCTGGTAGTCGAGCTTGCCCTCGCCGGTGATGACCAGATCGGCGCTCTCGGCGGCGCCGTGGAAGCCGATCAGGTCGAGGATCAGGTCGATGCCGGGTTCGAGCCGCCCGCCGAGGAAGGCGATCGCGCCCGCTCCAAGACCGCCAGCGGCGCCCGCGCCCGGAGTGCCGGCGAGGTCGAGGCCGAGGTCGCCCTTGAGGACTTGGGCGTAGCGGCGCAGGGCGGAGTCAAGCAGCAGGACGTCGTCGGGGGTAGCGCCCTTCTGGGGGCCGTAGACGGCGGCGGCGCCCTCCGGCCCGACGAGAGGGTTGTCGACGTCGCTGGCGACGGTGACGTCCAGGTTGCCCAGGCGCGGGTCGAGGCCGCCCACGTCGATGTGGGCGAGGCGGAGCAGGGCGGAGCCGCCCGGCGGGAGCGGCTCGCCGTGCTGGTCGAGGAAGCGGGCGCCGAGCGCGCTGGCCATGCCGGTGCCGCCGTCGGTGGTGGCGCTCCCGCCGATGCCGAGGACGAGCTGGCGCGCACCGTTGTCGATGGCGGCGCGGAGCAGCTCGCCGGTGCCGTAGGTGGTGGCCTGCAGGGGAGCGCGCCGCCCGCCGGGGAGGCGGCGCAGGCCGGAGGCTTCCGCCATCTCGACGAAGGCGCGGTCGCCGTCGGCAGCCACGGCGAAGGCGGCGTCGACCGGCCCGCCGGTAGGGCCGGTCACACGGGCGGGGACACGCTTGAACCCGGCGGCGATGATCGCATCGAGGGTGCCGGCCCCCCCGTCGCCGACGGGCAGGCGCACCGTCTCGGCGTCGGGCCGCGCGCGGCGCAGCCCGGCGTCGATCGCTCTGGCCGCCTGGTCGGCGGTCAGGCTACCTTCGAACTTGTCAGGAGCGATGAGGACGCGCACGCCGCGTACGATACCCGACCGGTCCGCTCGTGCCCGAGAATCGGCACGGACGGAAGAACTCGCTAACTGCGCAGAAGCAGGAACGGGAGGCTGAGATGGCGGACTCGGTAGGCCAGCGGGTGCTGCGGGCGCTGAACCCGCGCAAGCTGCCGACACGAACGCGGCTGTGGCGGGCGGTGCTGGCGTTCGCGGCGCTGACGGTGGTGCTCGGCGGCCTGGGCCTGTGGGTGAACCACGCCTACCTGCAGCCGGCGCTGCTGACCGCGCTCCTGACGCTGTTGTGGGCGGCGCGCGCCGCCCTGACCCGGTAGAGGTAGAGGTCGAGGTAGAACGGAGGCGGTCGGCCATGGCGCTCAATCTGGACACGAGTTCGCTGCTGGAGGGATTGGAGACTACCCACCGGCAGGTGGGACGGCTGCTGGCGGACCTGCCGACGGCGGGCTGGGCGTTGCAGGTGCCGGCCACGCCCGGCTGGTCGGTCGGCGACCTGGTGTCGCACCTGGCCGACGGCGACGTGGCGGCGCTGGTGGCGTTGCGGGGCCAGGATCCCTTCGATCCGGAGTCGTGGACCGGCCTGGACGGCCTGGACGACTGGACCGCCGCGCAAGTGGCCGCCCATACCGGTGAGCGGTCCGAGGAGCGGCTGGCAGCATGGGAAGCCGCCTCCGACAAGCTGCGGGATGCGTTCGCCGGGCTCGACGCGACCGGCTGGCGGGCACAAGTGCTGTTTGTGTCCGGCCCGGTATCGGCCCGGACGCTGGCACAGCTCCGCTTGCAGGAGGAATGGCTCCACGGCCACGACATCGCCGAGGCAGCCAAGGCATCGTTCCCGATCGACCCGGTGACCCTGGCGTGGATGGCGGACCTCGCGGCCAGGGTGATCGCCCCCAATCTGAGCCGCTACCGTCAGGCGAAGCCGGGCGCGGTCATCCTCCTGCGGCTGGACGGCCTCGGCGAGTGGCTGCTCGGCGGCGCAGCCGGCGAGCGCCCCAGCGCCGGCGCCACCCCGGATCTCGTGCTGGAGGCGGAGCCGCTGCCGTTCATCCTGCGCGCCGCGGGCCGCCGCGAGGATGTTCCCTGGCAGGCACAGGGCGACGAGGCCCTGGCCGCCGCCGTGGCGGCAACGATCATCTCGGTGGGCTGAGCGCTCCGCCAGGCTTCCTCCGACCCGGCCCCGGTCCTGCGACATGGTCGCCGGGTTCGTGTGTTTCACCTGGAATCAGCCGGATTGTAACCCAACGCAAGTCTCAAGCGTCTGGAACACTTGGGAAGCTCGCGCGGGGTCTCGCCACGTGCGGTAATCGGCGACTAAGGTAATAGGTGAAACTGATCATGGCCATTGGCAAACCCGATGCCCGAACGAGCCCGGGAGCACGACGGTGAGCGACCACGACGAGGTCACCACGGGCGGGATGCTCGATCAGCTTCCCGACCCGGATCCCCAGGGAACCAGAGACTGGCTCGACTCCCTCAGCGACGTCGTCCAGCGCGAAGGCCCACAGCGGGCGCGCTTCCTGCTGCGGCGGGTGCTGGAGCACGCGGCCACCCTGCAGGTGGGGCTGACGCCCCTGCCCTCTACAGACTATGTGAACACCATCCCCGCCAGCGCCGAGCCGGACTACCCCGGCGACGAGCAGCTGGAGCGGCGGCTGCTGTCGATCACCCGCTGGAACGCCGCCGCGATCGTGTCGCGGGCCAACAAGCCGGAGCTTGGGCTCGGCGGGCACATGGCCTCCTACGCCTCAGCAGCGGAGCTGTTCGAGGTCGGCTTCAACCATTTCTTCCGTGGCAGGGACGCCGACACCCCCGGCGACCAGGTCTTCTTCCAGGGACACTCCTCCCCGGGCGTGTACGCCAGGGCGTTCCTGGAAGGCCGTCTCACCGAGCGGCAGCTCGACCGCTTCCGCCAGGAGGCCGAGCCGGGCGGGCTGTCGTCCTACCCGCATCCCCGGCTGATGCCGGAGTTCTGGGAGTTCCCGACGGTCTCCATGGGCCTCGGCGCCATCAACGCGATCTATCAGGCCCGCTTCAACCAGTACCTGGCGCGGCGCGGGCTCGCCGACAGCGGCGGCTCCCACGTATGGGCGTTCCTCGGCGACGGCGAGATGGACGAGCCGGAGGCGGTCGGCGCCCTCGGCGTCGCCGCCCGCGACGAGCTGGACAACCTCACCTTCGTGGTCAACTGCAACCTGCAACGCCTCGACGGGCCGGTGCGCGGCAACGGCAAGATCATCCAGGAGCTGGAGTCACTGTTCCGCGGTGCCGGCTGGAACGTCGTCAAGGTGCTCTGGGGCCGGCGCTGGGACGACCTGCTCGCCCGCGACCCCGCCACCTCCCAGGAACTGGTCGCCAAGCTCAACGACCTGCCCGACGGCGAGTGGCAGACGCTCGCCGCGGAGTCCCCCGCCTACGTCCGCGAGCACCTGTTCGACTCCAAGCCGCTGCGGGCGCTGGCCGGCGAGCTGAGCGACGAAGAGGTCATCAAGCTGGCCACCGACCGTGGCGGCCACGACCTCCGCAAGGTCCACGCGGCCTACCACGCGGCGGTCACCACCAAGGGCCGCCCCACGGTGGTGATCGCGCAGACGATCAAGGGCCGAGGGCTCGGCCGGGAGTTCGAGGCCCGCAACGCCACCCACCAGATGAAGAAGTTCGTGCGCGGCACCCTCAACACCTTCCGCGACCGCCTCGAGCTCACCGACATCCCCGACGAGGCCCTCGCCGGCGGCTACCCGCCCTACTATCGCCCCGCCGAGAACTCCAGGGAGCTGCGCTACCTGCTGGCGCAGCGCGAGGCGCTGGGCGGGCCGCTGCCCCGCCGGGAGGTCCGCGCCAAGGCTCTCGACCTGCCCGGCCCCGACACCTACGCGCGCCTCAAGCAGGGCTCCGGCAAGCAGCCGGTGGCCACCACCATGGCGCTGGTCCGCCTGGTCAAGGACCTGCTCAAGCACCAGGACCTCGGTAAGCGGATCGTGCCGATCATCCCCGACGAGGCGCGCACCTTCGGGATGGACTCGCTGTTCCCGGAGCTGAAGATCTACTCGCCCAAGGGCATGACCTACGACGCGGTCGACCGCGACCTGGTCCTCTCCTACAAGGAGGACGCCCGCGGCCAGATCCTGCACGAGGGCATCACCGAGGCCGGCTCGATGAGCGAGTTCCACGCCGCCGGGACCAGCTACGCGACCTTTGGCGAGCCGATGATCCCGCTGTACGTCTTCTACTCGATGTTCGGCTTCCAGCGCACCGCCGACCTGATGTGGAGCGCCGCCGATCAGCGCGCCCGCGGCTTCCTGATCGGCGCCACCGCCGGCCGCACGACCCTCAACGGCGAGGGCCTGCAGCACCAGGACGGCCACTCGCTGCTGATCGCCTCGACCAACCCGGCCTGCGTTGCCTACGACCCCTCGTTCGCCTTCGAGATCCCGGTGATCGTCGCCGACGCCCTGCGGCGCATGTACGGCGACGACCCCGAGGACCTCTTCTACTATCTGACCGTCTACAACGAGCCGTTCGTGCAGCCGCCCATGCCCGAGGGCCTGGACGAGGACGAGATCCTGCAGGGCCTGTACCGCTACCGCACGGCCGGGGGCCACGCCCATCGCGCCCAGATCGTCACCTCGGGCAGCGCCATGCCGTTGGCGCTGGAGGCCGCCGACCTGCTCGCCAGTGACTTCGACGTGGCCGCCGACGTCTGGAGCGCCCCCGGCTGGCAGCGCCTGCGCCAGGACGCCCTCGCCGCCGAGGAATGGAACCGCCTCCACCCCACCGAGGACCCCCGGACTCCGCTGGTCACCCGCAGGTTCGCCGACGCCGACGGCCCCATCGTCGCGGTCACCGACTGGATGCGCGCGGTCCCCGACCAGATCTCCCGCTGGGTCCCCCGCCCCTACACCACCCTCGGCACCGACGGCTTCGGCCGCTCCGACACCCGCAAGGCCCTCCGCCGCCACTTCAAGATCGACGCCCCCCACATCGCCGTCACCGTCCTCCAGCAACTCGCCCTCTCCGGCGACCTCAAGCCCGAGACGGTCGCCGAAGCGATCAAGACCTACGGCCTCGACCCCGACGCCACCACCGAGGTCCCCTGAGGCTGGTGCCCCCCTGCGCCGCTGACAGCTTCAGACTGCGCGGCAGCGGAGCACCAGGAAGCGTGGGAACAACCACGCCTCCGGGTAGCGTCGCCTGACCTTGGCGCCGGGATAGGCTCGCGCAGGCCGTCACTGTCGCGTCCCGCCCCCGACGCGCACATAGCAAGGACTGGTAGGCCTCCCCGCGCAACGCTGGAGCGCTCGACATGTCGCCATCCGAGATGGGTGCGGAGGGCAAGGACTCCGTGGACACCGAACTCCCTCCCCCGAACTCCGATCGCACCAAGGCCAAGCTGGACTCGCGCCCCCTGGAGGGCGGCGACCGGAACCGGGGCGAGGGCGATGACCGTCGCGTGGAGGTCTTCGATCCGGGCCGGCGCCTCGCGGCGATCGCCGACGCGGTCCCCCAGATGGAGCAGACCTCCGGGCCGCTCACCACCCCGGAGGCCAGCGCCATCTTCAACGCGGCTGCGGCCGCCGGGGAGCCGACGATCATTAGCACCGGGATGATGAACCTGCTCGTCCCCGCCAGGCTCGCCGACGGCAGCGACGCGATGCTCCGTTTCCCGCGAGGAGACCGACCGCAACGGGAGGTCCAACCGGTGACCAGCGTCGATACCGCCAGGCAGGCGCGCCAAATCCTGGACGAAGCCGGCCTCGGCGACGAGGTGCAGGTGCCGAGGACCTTGTGGGCGGGCGAGGACCCGGCAGGGGAACGTGCCGAGATTCAGGAGCGCTTCCCCGGGCCGCCGGTCGACCGGAGCAATGCGCAGCAGGTGGAGACGGCACTGGACCTGGTCGCCGACGCCATCACCACCTTCGCTACGAGGGAACCGAGCCTCCTCTACGAAATCGCTCCGGAGCTCCCTCGGACCTGCGGTGAGGCCCACGCGGAGATGCGCAGCTACTACCACGACCAGGAGCCCTCGTACTGGTTCACCTTCCCGGCGGCCTATGACGCGATCGGGGCGCAGCGCGACGCCCTCGAGCTGTCCCCGGAACGCCTCGTCCACCCGCGCCCGACCAGCCCGCGGCGTTGATTCACAGCGACCACAAGCCAGCGAACACCCTGTTGCATCCGGACGGCCAGTCGATCGCGCTGGTCGACTGGGACCTGGCCATGCTCGGGGATCCCGCGTCTGACGTCGCCCGTGTCATCCAGCAATGGGAGCTAACGGCCGAGCAGGCGGCCGCATTCGCCACGCGTGTCCGAGAGGGGGTGAGCAGGCATGATCCTTCGCGGGTCGAGCGCTTCGACGAGCGAGTGGCGACCTACGCGCGGTACTGGTCCATCCTGCGGATGCACATGCTCACGACCAGGATCGCCGACCGCGTGCAACATGCGTCACCCGATCCGGAGAAGCGGGAGCTGCTCCTCGACGAGCTGGCCGCCGACGCCGAGGGGAGACTGCGGACGATCGCGCCGGTGCTGGGCACCGAGGCGGTCAACGGGAGGACGTTCGTCGACCTGGTACTGGAGGGCGCCAGTGCGGCCGGCTGGCCGCCGCGCGCGTCCAGGCAGGCTCCCCCCTCATACCGCGCCCGGATCGGCTCCAGCGGCTAGCTGTGCATTCCGCACAAAGCCTTCGACCTAGTTCGCTGTGACTGGGACGTTGATCGTGAGGTCCCTTGAATCCAGAGCGGCCGGCTTGGACTCAAGGAGCGGTTTGGTGGACTTCACCGTTCTTCGAGCCCCTGCTATGGTCTAGCAGGTCGCCCGCTCGAAGGGCGGCTCATTCGAACCCAGTTGGGGTTCATTTGGGGGCCCCCTAGGGGGCCCCGTTTTTTCGAACCACCAACTATGGTGCGATGGTGAGCCCAAACCGTTCCAGCGGCTCGAAGTGCCGGCGGTTCATCGTCACCAGCGTGCCGAGTAAACGCCCTTGACCACCTCGCCGAGCGTCACAGGCGTGATCACCAACGTATGACCGCAGAGGAACTGGTCCACCTGCTCAGATAGCCGACCAGCCCACAACTTCGACGCGACGTCGGTATCGATCACCAGCCGCGGAGCGGTCACTCCTACTGATCGATGCCTAATGCCGCAAAGTAGGCGTCGATCTCTTCGTCCGGCGGAGGTGGATAGGCAGCGCGGAGTTCAGCGGCCCGTTCCGGCGTGTCCGGCGTGTATGGCTGCACCCCGCGACGCCGCAGTTGGATTTCAAGCTCAGCCCGGCGCTCAGCAGCCGCCCCGGGACTGAGATCCCAAGCGTTCGGCAGATGGCCTTCTTCGGGATGACGCACGGGTCGACCTCCGGGATGATGCGGGATGCACGCTTAGTGTAACGCCGCGAAGTAGCTATGGCAACTTATAGAGTTTGCGCTGTAAGCGACCTTATCTCAAAACATCTAGATCGGCCTGTTCAGAACGATAGCGCATCTGTCCAGATACCGACCTAGCTCGCTGGGGCTGGGGCGCTGATGGCCCGGATCTGATCGCGGAGTTCCAGGGCGAGCGGGTCGCTGCGGTATTTCGGCGCGGTGAGCTGCCGGTCGAGGGAGCCGAAGCGTTCGACCATCTGGGTGATGCGGTACTCGGGGGGGAGGGCGAGGGCCGGGCGGGCCGCCTCGTAGGCGCCTTCCAGGTCCCCTTGGTGGAAACGAGCATCGGCGATGACCAATCGAGCCATTGCCATGTCACCGAAGGAGCGCTCTTCCAGCGGCCCAGCCTCGTATCGCCGGATGGACTCGATGGCTTCGGCCTCCGCCATCCTGAGTAGCTCCACACGGTGGAAAGAGACGTAGCAATCCCCAGCGAAGAACGCCTGCCGCGCATCGTTGAACGTGAAGATCCCTCCGAGCATATCGGGGGTCGAGGCCTGCTCCCGGGCGTCCTTGGCGATGTTGAGTGCCTGTTCGGTGCCGGAGAGGTCGCCCAGGCTGGCGCGGGCACGCGCTTCTATGCCGGCGAGGCGAACCATCGCCGTGCCGCTGGTGGCGAACCGGCGGCCGGCGCGCGCGAAGCGGGTCGCGCCTTCCGGATCGCCGCAGCGATATGCCACGAGGCTTTGTGTGCCCCGCGCCCAGGCGCGGAGCCCGCTATGCCCTGCCAAATCAGCCAGCCGCCACGTGGTTCGTGCCTGGGTTGTTGCCCAGTAGGGAGCACCGAGATTGAGCGACGCCTGGGCCAGGAGGCCGCAGAGCTGGCCGGCGATCAGGTACAGGTCGCGGGTCTGATCCGGGTATTGGCGCCCGTTGATCAGCGCGAACACCTCGTCACGCAGCTCGCGGGCCGGAACGAACACCTGCAGGCGCGGCGATTGGTCGTAGTCGGTGGCGAGCCGGGCGACCTCCTGCTGGTACTGCTCAAGGGTGGTGTCGCCGACGTTGGTGACCTCGACGGTCTGACCCAGGCGTATCGACTCGCGGGCAGCCTCCGCCACGAAGGCAGCCACGCCCGCGGCCGTCCAAGTCATGAAGTCGCGGCGATCCGTAGAGAATCCTCCCTCGGCCGGGGGGCGTACTAGTGCAGCATCGCGCCTTTCTGGAGTTTCGTCTAGCTCTGCGTGATCCGCACCCGCGCCGGTGTGCCAGTCGAACAGGCCGGTCTCCTCCAGCGTGATCCCGTAGGTCACCTTGAGCGCCCACAG
>WNGR01004518.1_pt1 | contig 16718 bp, 12 predicted proteins | sample 5407581 | NCBI WGS metagenome assembly WNGR01 (sample SAMN13153383, study PRJNA577476) | soil metagenome | isolation source: 80 cm soil or saprolite under Garry oak tree replicate 2 | place: USA:California | collected 2016-06-15 | reverse complement strand
CGCGGCGCAAACGCAAACTCTCGCGGCAGCACTCCCACAATCGTGTACGAGTCGCCGCTCAAGCTCACCGATTGGCCGACAACATCCCGTCTCGCTCCAAAGCGCTCCACCCACGTGCCATAACTCATCATCACGATCTTCGCCTTGCCAGGCAGATCTTCTCCGGGCAGAAAAGTGCGGCCCAGCAACGGCTTCACTCCGAGAGTGCGAAAGAATCCGTCGCTCACGCGCCCGCCCATAACCGGCTCCGTTCCCGAAGCTCCGCGCAGCAAATAACCCGTGCCGGTGTACACCTCCAGTGAACTGAGCGTCGTGTTCATGCGCTTCCAGTCCTGGTAGTCCTCATAAGAAAGATTCGATCGCGGAAACATGGCCGCTGATTCGTCCACCGACACCAGCCGGTTCGGCTCCGCGTAAGGCAAGGGCTGCAACAGCGCCGCATCCACAAAGCCGAAGATCGCCACGCTCACACCCATGCCCAATGCCAGAATCAGAATCGCCGTCATCGCAAATCCGGGATTCTTGCGCAATTGGCGCACTGTGAAGCGCAGGTCCTGCGCCACCGTCTCGATGCGAAACCCGACAACTTCCTGGCTTTCCTCCCGGAGCCGCGTCGAATTTCCAAACCTCCGCATCGACGCGTAACGTGCGGCTTCCGGCGACATTCCCTCCGCGATAAGATCCTTCTCCGCCTGCGCACGATGAAACGCCATCTCTTCATCCAGTTCGCTCTGATACCGCGCCCTGCCAAACAGAAACGAGAGCTTATTCATGTACCGGCTTACGAGATTCATCTAGACCTCCTGCGCATCGGTAAGAACGCGGCCAATGGCCTCAATCATTTGTTCGAACTGCGAAACCTCAATCCCCAGTTGCTTGCGCCCCGCGGCAGTCAGCGTGTAGAACCGGGCCCGCCGATTCGTCTCGGTCATCTTCCACTCGGCCTTTACCCAGCCCTGCAAAAGCAGCCGCTGCAATGCCGGATAAAGCGAGCCTTCTTCTACCGTCAACACATCGTCCGACAGACGTTTGATTGAAAGCGCAATTCCATATCCATGCAGAGGCGCGCGCGTCAGCGTCTTGAGAATCAGCATGTCGAGAGTTCCAGGGAGCAGGTCAGGTTTCTTGGCCATGGACACTATATATAGGCTATCTATGGGTAGAGAGTCAATGGAATATCGAAATCTAAACTCGCCCGATCGAGTTCTATTTGCAATGTGGCCAAGCCGGATGTAGCATCCTCTCCAACTCCCATTTCTTACCCTGGCAGCCCCAACGCCGGATGATTTACCCTCGAACAGGCATGAAACTCAAGCTCACGCTTTTAATTCCCGCCTTCGCCGTGGCCTTCGCTCTGCCGCTATCGCCCTCTGCCCAGCAATCCACCAAGCCTGCCGAAGAGCCTCTGCCGGACGCCCCGCAAACCACTGGCCGCCATGGTTCACCCCAACGGCCCCACTGTGGTCATGGATACATCCATGGGGCGCATCACTTGCCAGTTCTTCCAAAAGCAGGCGCCCAAGACAGTCGAAAACTTCGTTGCCCTCGCCCAGGGCACGAAAGACTGGACAGACCCAGGCACCAACAAGAAGCAGCACCACAAGCCGCTCTACGACGGCACCGTCTTCCACCGCGTTATCCCCGAGTTCATGGTTCAGGGCGGAGATCCTACTGGAACCGGCATGGGAGATCCCGGCTTCACAATTCTGGTCCCGGCACCAACGGCAGCCAATTCTTTATCACCGAGGTGCCCACCGAGCACCTCAATCAGAAGCACACCATCTTCGGCCAGTGTGACGATTCAAGCGTTCTCGTCGTAAAAACCATGACCCGCGTTGGCGTTGATGGCAATGACAAGCCTGTCACTCCCATCGTTTTGAAGAAGGTCACCATCGTTCCCGAGGGCCAGCCTGTACCGCCTCCGCCCGCCTCGGCATCCGAGCCGACGGCGCCCTCTGCTCCTCACCCATAAGCCACTTCGAACAGGGAGATTCCGCCGAATTCAATGTTTTTGTAGAGTACGAGCCACAGCCCGTACATCGAACCGAGCAAAGCAACTGGGCCCTACTTGAGGGAATGTCGGATTTAACCGGACCTGCTTACGCTTCCCTCAATCCAAACCATCAACCAGGAGTCAATATATGGCACAAGCACCAGGAACCTACGCGGTCTTCAACACCACTGAAGGCAAAATCACCGTCCGCCTCTTTGAGTCCGAAGCCCCCGTCACCGTGAAGAACTTTCTCGAACTCGCCGAAGGCAAAAAGGAGTGGACCCACCCGACGACCCACGCGAAATCTACCCACAAGCTCTTCGACGGCACCGTCTTTCACCGCGTGATTCCAGACTTCATGATTCAGGGTGGAGATCCCACGGGCACCGGCATGGGCGGCCCCGGCTATCGCTTCCAGGATGAGACCAAGGGCTCGCCGCACAAGTTTGACAAGCCGGGCAAGCTGGCAATGGCGAATTCCGGCCCCAACACCAACGGTTGCCAGTTCTTCATCACCGTTGCTGCCACGCCCTGGCTCACCGGCAATCACACCATCTTCGGCGAAGTCGTCGAGGGTCAGGACATCGCCGACAAGATCTCCAAGGTTCCCCGCGGCGGACAAGACAAGCCCACCAAGCCGGTCGTCTTGGAATCCGTAACCATCGAGCGCGTTGCCTGAGTTTCAGTCGCGTGTACAAAGCGGGCCGCAAAAACCGAGTGCCCCGCAGTTCCCGATTTCTCAGGAAGTGTGGGGCACTTCGAATTGAACTCTGCAACTCCCTCTAATCCCTCGACCCGCACAATCCCAGGATCGCCGCCCCGAACTTCTCCAGCTTGGCCGGTCCAATTCCATCAATGGTCAGCAGTTGATTCGGATTCCCCGGCCTTACTTGCGCGAGTGTGGCCAGTGTCCGATCCTGCAGCACCATATATGCGGGAAGCCCCAGCCGTTTCGCCTCCGCCGCACGCCATTCCCTCAAACGTCCCGCCAGGGCCTGCGACTCCGGCGTCAACGACACCTGCGCCGCATCAGCGCTCTTCGCCTTTTTCGGCGCGACGCTCCAGCTTGCAGCCGTTTTCGTCTTTCGGTCGCGGGCAGATGGCGCGGCCGGGATGCCAAACTCCTCCACTACTCCATCGCTGATCAGTAATCCCACCGGTGTAGCCGCCCGCACACCTTTACCAGCATCCGTCAGTCTGATCTTGCGGTACGGAATCACCTTGCCGTCCTTCTCAAACTCCGCATCTTCCACATCGATCAGGCCCGCGCGCTGCATCGCATTCAGCAGCTCCTCAAACTGATCGCGGCCCATGCCTTCAGCCCAATTCAGTTCCGTCCGCAGCCCCTTGACTGTCTTGTATGCCGCACCCCGCAGCGACTCTACGACATCCTGTACCCAGTGCCGCTCTCCAACTGTTGGCCGCCGGAACAGCCGCAGCACCGCCCCTGCCGGATCGCACACGTCACACTGCCCGCACTCGAGGCTCGCGTCCGCAACATCCCCAAAGTGCCCCACCAGCGCTCCCATTCGGCAAGCATTCGACTGCGTAAACCTGAGCACCTTGTCAAACTGCTCCCGCCGATACGAAGCCTGAATCGAATAGGCCTTCTTCCAATCCGGCCGCCCCAGCGTCACGTTTCCCCCGAAGTCCACGCGCGCGCCCCCGTGAATCTGCAGCTTTTCGAGCGCCTTGTCAAACTCTTCTTCGCTCAATCTCGATGCCGCGCGAAGTTCGTCCACCGGTCTTGCTTCCGCACTTAGCGCGCGAAAGACCGAGGTCAGATGATCGGTCGGCGGATAGTCCCGCCCCAACAGAAAATCATGCGTGCGCTGGTCGGCATAGGAGTGCATCAAATAAGTCCGGCTCGGCTGGCCATCGCGCCCAGCGCGTCCAATCTCCTGGTAGTAGCCCTCCAGTGTCGCAGGCAATCCCGCATGGATCACAGTGCGTATATCGGCCTTGTCGATGCCCATCCCAAACGCAATCGTAGCGACCACAACCTCGAGCTCGCTCGCCTGGAACGACCGCTGCACCCGCTCGCGCGTCTCCGCATCGAGCCCGGCGTGGTATGCCGCGGCAGGAATCTTCGGCGATAAATCTTCCGCCAATTTCTCCGCCTGCTTACGCGACTGCGCATAGACAATTGCGGGCCGTCGCGCCCTGTCCGCCAGCCAAGCGCAGATGATTCCCGAGCGTAGAGGAATGGAGACCTCCACCACTTCGATCGCCAGGTTGTCGCGGCGGAACCCATGGATGAACCGCTCAGGCTCAGCCATCGCCAACTGCGCAATAATGTCTGCCTGCACCGCGGGAGTTGCCGTAGCCGTCAGTGCCAGCACCGGCGTCGGGTCAGACGAATTCCCACCACCCCGCAGCATCGGCAAATGCTGCCCCAGCATCCGGTAGTCCGGCCTGAAATCGTGCCCCCACTGTGAGATGCAATGCGCTTCGTCGATTGCGATCAGGGCCAGCTTCCGTTTCGCCAGCATCTCCGCAAACCCCGGCACCCGCAGCCGCTCCGGCGCGATAAACAAAAACTGCAAGCTCCCATTCAGATAATCCACGCACGCCTGCCGCGCAGCGGCCCGATCGAGCCCGGAGTGAATTCGCGCCACCTTCAGCCCCAGCGCTGTCAGCTTCGCGGCCTGGTCGTCCATCAACGCAATCAGCGGCGAAATCACCAATGCCGTACCGCCGCGAGCTAAAGCCGGGAGCTGATAGCACAGCGACTTCCCCGAGCCCGTCGGCATCACCAGAAGCAGGTCGCGTCCACCTACAGCCGCCCGACACACCGCCTCCTGGTTCGCCCGAAACCGGGCAAACCCAAAAACCGACTGCAATAAATTAAAGAGGCTTTCCGAATTGGCTGAAGTAGTCACAAATGAGGGGACCTGGGGTGAGGGATAAGTAAGGTATGTACGGCGTGCCTGCTATAACCTTACAGGAGATGGAGAGAAGGCGTCGGAACAAGCGCCAACCGTCCGTGACCACCAGCCCTCAGTTTCGCTGATTTCATCCTCCAAAAGCCCCGTCGCCTACACAACTGCCGATTCGAGCGGAGACCACAGATGTCGACCAACCGCCCTTCCCATGCCGATCAGCCTCTCTACGAACTCATCTTCGCTAGCCGGCCGGCAACCATCCCTGAGGTCGTCTCTCGCATGGAGGCCATCGACGCGCTCCTGCCCGACAACGATGGGCTCAAGTGGTTCAACCGTCTGTATCTCATGGTCACCGAGCAGGTCGATCTCCATCCGCCCGGCGGAGCGTGGCAGAGCCCGGAATGGCTTACGCGCCTCGATACCATCTTCGCCGATCTGTATTTCGGAGCTGTCCGGGGGATACTCACTGGCGAGACCGTGCCCTCCGCATGGAACGCACTCTTTGAGACACGCTTTCATTCCGGCATCGATCGCATCCAGTTCGCAGTCTCTGGCATGAACGCGCATATCAACCACGACCTCGCCCTGGCCGTACTCACCACCAACATTGAATTGAATGTGACTCCCGCCCCAGGCAGTCCCGAATACGCCGACTATCAATCCATTAACGGTCTGCTCAACTCCATGATGCCCTCGGCTCTCAACATGCTGGCCACCGACATTCTCGGAGTCCTCGCCGAAGACACCGGCAAGATCGGACGCATCCTCGCCTTCTGGAACATCTGTCGCGCCCGCGACCTCGCCTGGGATTTCTCCGTCCATCTGCGAAGCCTCCCCGCGTTGACTCGCGAAGCCGCCCTTTGCGCGCAAGACGCCATGACGGGAGTTCTTGGCCGCGCTATCCTCGCGTCCGTCTAAAGTTGGCCTTTTTACGCACCCAGTTCAGTCGTGCCGCAAAGCCGCAAAATCGTCGGGGCCAAGCCCAGTTTGCAGAAAATAACTCGCATTCAGCGCACAATAGTGAATGGACCTACTTGGTCTCAGGTGAGCGGACGTAATTGGTCTATCAACGGTGTCGGCCAAAAACCACAATTCTGGTGGCCGCGACGATCAGGGAGCGGCGGCTTCCAAGTAAGCGTGAAAGACCACAGTACTTCCGGAAAATGCCGTAAATGTCACTTAAATGCACATTTTTCCCGGGGTTTAGACCATTTTCCGCAACGTAATTTGAAAGCAAATATCACACATTATAAAGGGGTTAACCAGGAAAATCGCGTCTACCCTCCCCCTCTGTGAGTTCATCGTTTTTGGTCTCTTCCACATAACTTACACATTCTAAATGACATATCGTAAAGTGACAATTTTTGCCGACAGGCGGATGGCTCACCAAAAACGAGGGGCCGGAACGCCTTGGCGATCCGGCCCAACTCGGGTCGAAGATTTAGAGGGTTAGTTACGAACCAGGAATCCGCTGGAAACATCCGCCAGTTCCTCAGCGGGAGATTCCGCAGTATTGGGTGATGCCACGGACCCCGCGGCGGCAAGGGCGGCACGAACACCCGCGCCATACCCCGGATCGGCCTTGTCAAAGTGCACCAGTTGCCGGTCAATGATGAACTGGGGCACCCCGGTCATGGCTGTGGCGATATTCGAGAAAAGTCTAGCTTTTTGCTCTTTCGTAAACAAACGGAAGAGGTTACCTGGCTGCGTATAGTCGTCATTCCCTTCCCGATGGTTATAACGATCCACATCGCCGGAGATCTTCAGCGGCGGCTCCTGAACGCTCTTGTCCTGCACCGGCCCATTAAAACTGTTGGGCTCGTAGAAGGCGTCGGGGTTCTTGCCGTTGTTGTCAAAAAAGCGCATGGCGCCGTCTTTGTTGTAGTTGTGGACGGGACACTTGGGGGCATTGACGGGCAGCGCCTCGTAGTGTGTTCCCAGGCGGTGCCGGTGGGCGTCAGCGTAGGAAAAGACGCGCGCCTGCAGCATCTTGTCAGGGGAGAAGGCGATTCCCGGCACGATGTTCGAAGGGCTGAATGCAGCCTGCTCGATCTCGGCAAAGTAGTTGTCGGGATTTCTGTTGAGCTCGACTACGCCAACCGGGATCACCGGGTAGTCCTTGTGCGGCCACACCTTGGTCAGATCGAACGGGTTGAATGAAGCCTTCTCCGCATCAAGCTCAGGCATGATCTGGATCTGAAGCGTCCACTTCGGGAACTCGCCGCGCTCGATCGACCCGTACAGGTCCTCCTGGTAGCTCTCCCGGGTCTGGCCCACAACTTCAGATGCCTCTGAATTTGTAAGGAACTTGTGCCCCTGCTGCGTCTTAAAGTGAAACTTCACCCAGAACCGCTCACCGGCATCATTCCAAAAGCTATAGGTGTGCGACCCGTAACCGTTCATGAACCGCGGGCTGGGCGGGAGACCCCGGTCACTCATCAGGATCGTCACCTGGTGCAGGCTCTCCGGCGACAGCGACCAGAAGTCCCACATGGCCGTGTTTGAGCGCAGATTGGTCTTCGGATGGCGTTTTTGCGTGTGAATGAAGTCGGGAAACTTCAGCGGGTCGCGCACGAAGAAGACCGGGGTATTGTTGCCCACCAGGTCCCAATTCCCTTCTTCCGTGTAGTACTTCATGGCAAATCCGCGCACGTCGCGCTCGGCGTCAGCCGCCCCGGCTTCTCCAGCGACGGTTGAGAAGCGGAACAGGCACGGAGTCTGCTTGCCCACGGCTGAAAACACCTTGGCTCGCGTGTATCTGGTGATATCGTGCGTAATCGTCAACGTTCCGAACGCACCCCACCCCTTCGCATGGACGACGCGCTCAGGAATGCGCTCCCGGTTCTGATGGGCCAGCTTTTCCAGCAATTGATAATCCTGCAGCAACACCGGCCCCCGTGGACCGGCGGTTAGCGAATTTTGATTGTCGGGTACAGGTGCTCCAGCAGTCGTAGTCAACCGATCGGACATTGTTCACTTCTCCTCTTTACTTCGGCAGTTTGCGGGTTGAAGACATCGGAAACTTCACAAGACTTTCTGTATGGTCGAATCTACCCGCGCAGCATCGATAAATCCAATCAATTGCCCGAACGATGATGATAGAAATGATCTATCGTAAGATGAACACTGAACACCCATGAACCTACAAGATCTTCGCTACCTGGTTGCCCTCGCGGAACACCGTCACTTTGGCCGCGCTGCTGAAGCGTGCAACGTAAGCCAACCGACCCTGAGCAGCCAGATTCGCAAACTCGAAGACGATCTGGGAGTGACCCTCCTCGAGCGTACCAACAAGCGCGTAGACCTCACCCCGGTCGGCAGCCAGATCCTCATCCATGCCCAGGGAGCATTAGCCGAAGCCAGGCAGATGGAAGCCGTCGCCCGAGCAGCGCGCGACCCTCTTGTCGGCGCTCTTAAGTTGGGGGTTATCCCCACGCTCGCTCCTTACCTGATGCCCATGATCCTCAAGCCATTGCGCCAGGCATACCCCGGCCTTGTGATCGAATTATGGGAAGACCAGACGCGCGCCCTCATCGAAGGCCTGCGGAATCACCGGCTGGATGCCGCACTGCTGGCTACGACCGTCGATTCGCCCGAAATTACTGAAATCGCTCTCTTCGAAGAACCGCTCCTCGCCGCCCTGCCTCTCGATCACCGGCTCTCAGGCGCAGAAACAGTTACCGAAGAGATACTGGCCAGTGAACTCCTGGTGCTGGCGGACGGTCATTGCCTGTCAAATCAAGCAATGGCTGCATGCGGCGCAAAAGGCGGCCCGGCGAGGAGCGCACTGCAAAGCTCAATGCAGGCGGCAACGCTGGAAACACTGGTCAACCTCGTTGCTGCGGGCTATGGGGCCACGCTGATTCCCGCCCTTGCCGCGGATTCGCTAGGCCACCGTGAAATCGTCTTGCGGCCCCTGGCCGGTAGCTCGTCCCGAACAATTCGGCTCGCAAGCCGGCCAGGGTTTCCGCGGCCCCAGGCGCTAAGAGCCCTCGAAAAGGTCGTAAAGCAACAGGTAGGAGAAGCGCTGTTTAAGAAGAGGTTGGCAGTAGATTGAGGTTGTGCAAAACCGGGCCGAAATTCCCCGAAAAACCGAAATTAGGCCCCTGAATCCGGGTAATTTGATCGAAGCTGAATTACGGCCTCGCTTATCCACAAAAACGGGCAAGTGGACCGTTGACCCTGCCGGCCGCGCTCCTTAGAGTCTGTAGTCATAAGGCAAATTTCGCCTACCGCCCGGGGAGCCACAAGCTCTAGTGACGGAAGAAAGCAAACACCGGGAAGCCCCCTTAAAAACGGAGTAGACATGCTGAAACTAAAAAAGATCCACATCCTCGGTTTTAAAAGCTTTTGCGACCGCACCGAACTGACGGTGGCCGGTACTGGCATCGCCGTGGTTGTGGGGCCGAATGGATGCGGCAAGTCGAACATTCTCGACGGGGTGAGCTGGGTACTGGGCGAGCAGAGTGCCAAGACATTGCGCGGTACGCACATGCAAGACGTCATCTTTGCCGGAACTCGCGACCGCAAGCCTCTCGGTATGGCAGAAGTTACGCTCACAATGGTTGATCCTGAAGCCTATGACGGCCCCGTGCCGGTGGAACCGGAGGTGGTTGTCGACCACGACGGCCCGAGTGACTGGGATGAAAACGAGATTCGCCGCCAGCGCGCCGCCGAAGCCGAAGAGATGATCGCGGCCGAGCAGCCCGGCCAGGTAATTGAGGACGAAGGCGGTGAAGCGCCTGCTACGTCTCAGGCGTCGGCCTCGGCTGCCGAGGGCGGCCCCCAGGCTGTTGTGCTCAAGATCCGCCGCCGCAAGTTCCAGCGCACGCCGCAAAAAGGTGAAATCGTCATTACACGGCGCCTATTCCGGACGGGAGAAAGCGAATATCTGCTCAACGGCAAACTGTGCCGCCTGCGTGATATTCAGGACATCTTCATGGGCACCGGACTCGGACCAGAGAGCTACGCCATCATCGGCCAGGAGCGCATCGGGCAACTGCTGAGTTCAAAGCCGCACGACCGCCGCGCCATCATCGAAGAGGCGGCCGGTATCACCCGCTTCAAAACCAAGAAGCGCCTCGCTGAATTGCGTCTTGAGAGCGCAAAACAGAATTTAGCCCGAGTGGATGACATCTTTGAGGAAGTCACGCGTCAAATGAATTCCCTCAAGCGCCAGGCCGCCAAGGCCGAGCGCTTTGCCGCGGTTCGCGATGAGCTGCGCGGCCGGCTGCGCGTGGTTCTCGCGAGCCGAATGGCCATCATGGATGCTGATCAAGCGCGGCTCGAACAGGAGATCACTGCCCTGACCGAGCAGATCAATGGTGCTGCTGCCGAGATCGGAGAGATGGAAGCCAGCCAGCACACTCTCACCGAACGCGGATATGAGCTCGACCATGGCTCTCAGGATGCGCAAAACAGGGCCAATACTGCCGCCGTTGAATTGGAACGCGCCGCAGCACGTGAGCGCGGCAACACTGAGCGCGTAGGCGAATTGGAAGCAAGAATCACCGCTTCTGCTGCCGAACTCGAGCAGACCCAGGCGCAATTGGGCGGCATTGCCGAAGAGCGTGCGCAACAACATAGTTTTCTCGAGACAGCCGCCAGCGAAGCCCGTGCCTTCCGACAGAAAGTGGAAGCGCGCCAGCAGGAAGCGCGCGGTGCTGCCGAAGAGGTCTTCAACGCCGAACGCCAGCTTGAGTCCAGCCGACGTCACGCCATGCACCTCCTTACGCTCGCCAACAACGCGCGCAACAGCACGGCGCAGGGCGAGGAGAGCCTGGCCGCGCTCGAACGCGAAGCCGACCGGCTCGAAGCAGAGATGGGCCAGTCGCGCAACGAACTTGAAAACCTCGGCGTGCAAAGCGGCCAGGCACGGCTAAGTTTTGAATCGGCAAACGAAACGCTCAGGCGTCTTGAGAGTGAAATCATCGCACTGCGTGAATCTCTGCAGGCCCGCCGCGCCGAAGAAAATGCGCAGCGAGCGCGGGCCAATCAACTTCGCAGCGAACACGCCTCTCTGGGCGGCCGTCGCAATTCGCTCGAAGCACTGATTCGCAATCACAGCTACTCCACCAACTCGGTGCGTCAACTTCTCAAACCCGGCGCGCTGGGTCAGGGAATGGCCCCGGTGGGGACACTTGCAGACTTCCTTGAAGTGAGCGGCGAGCATGAAGGGGTAGTCGACGAGTTTCTGCGTGAGGAACTCAACTATCTCGTCGTGAATAGCTGGACCGCAGCGGAACAGGGTGTCAACCTGCTCAAGTCCGGCGTCGATGGCCGCGCGACGTTCCTGGTGCATCCTGAGGATCCGGCGGCGATTGCGGCCCGGGCCGACCACGATGAGGTCGTGAGCGTCGATGGGATCACTCCGCTCAAAGACACCATAAAGGTTCTGAATGGATTCGGGCGCTCGCTGGAATCCATCCTTCCCAAGCTGAAGCATGGATACATTGTTGAGGAATCCGGGCGCGCCCAGCAGTTATCGGAACAGTACACAAATGCATTTTTCCTGACGCCCGGGGGCGAGTGCTTCCACAACGCGACGGTTACCGGCGGCAAGCCGGCGAGCGAAGGGCCGCTGGCTCTCAAGCGCGATCTTCGCGATACCGAGAGAAAACTGTCCGCAGTCGAAACCACGCTCTCCGATGCTGAAGCACAAGGCGCAGCTCTCATTCGCGCGATTGAGGATATTGCCGCACAACTCGAAGCCCGCAGCGAAGAGCGCCGTCAGGCAGAGCGCGATACCGCCAACCAGGGTGCCGCTCTGAAGCAGATGGAAGCCGAAGTCCAACGCATCGATCGGCGGCTGCAGGAATGGAACCTGCAGGCGGCGCGCAACAAGGATGCGCGTGAATCGAAAAAGGCAGCAATCGACCAGAAGCGCGAAGAAGCGGCCCGAATGGAGTCTGAACACGCGCAGGCCGAGGCTGCGCTGGATACATTGCAGGCAGAACTCGCTACCATGCGGCAGAAGCGCGAAAGTCTGCAGCAGGAAGCCGCGCAGGTGACTGCGGAGCTTGCCGGCCTTGAGGAGCGGAGGCGTGGAGCAGAGGCAGCCTTTCAGCGCATCGACCGCTTGCACGCTGATCTCGAGCGCCGTGTCCTGGCCATCGAGCAACAGCGGGCCGCCGCTGAAGCGGAACGCGAACAGCGCATCCGCGAAAGCGCCACGCTGGCGGAGCGGCAAACCGAATTGGCAGCCCTGCGCGCAGAATCACTCGCCCAGGCGCAGGATCTTGCCACTGAAGCCCAGGCACTACGCCAACAGCTAGCCACCATCGAAACGCAACTCAAGGCGGGGCGAGCCGCTCTGGAACAGATGCGCGATGATCGCGCCAGCCGTTCCAGCCAGGTGGCCAAGCTCCGCTCTGATCTGGAGCACCTTGAAGCAAGTTGCCTCGCCGAAGTCAATGTCGAGGCCGCGGTACTGCGCGGGGATACTGAGCTCGTGCACGTCGATGGCGAGGTACTGGCTGCCGAAGAAGAGACCTGCCGCACGTTGCGCCAGCGCATCGAGCAGATGGGCCCGGTCAACATGATGGCTCTGGATGAGTACAAGGAAACTGCCGATCGTCACAGCTTCCTTGAGGCGCAGCGCAAAGATCTGATGGAATCAATCGAGAACACTCAGGAAACCATCAAGGAAATCGATCAGATCTCACGAACGAAGTTTGACGAAGCCTTTGCGCGTATTAACGAAAACTTCGCGCAAGTCTTCACGCGGCTATTCCACGGCGGCCAGGCCTTCCTGCGCCTCACCGACTCTGAGAATCAAGCCGAGAGCGGACTGGAGATCGTGGCATCACCGCCGGGAAAGAAACTCCAGAACGTACTACTGCTTTCGGGCGGCGAAAAAGCGCTCACCGCATTGGCATTGCTGGTGGGCATCTTCCAGTTCCAGCCCAGCCCGTTCTGCGTTCTCGACGAAGTGGACGCAGCGTTGGACGAAACCAACGTCGGGCGCCTCGCCGATCTGCTGCACTCGCTCAGCAAAGAGACGCAGTTCCTGCTCGTGACGCACTCCAAACGCATGATGCACTCCGCCGATATGATTTACGGCGTCACCATGCAGGAGCCAGGCGTTTCAAAGGTTGTAAGCGTACGACTTGGCCATCAGGAGCCGCAGCGCGCTACCGCGTAAATAGTCCTGAAAACAGATGTAATAGGATTGCGCGTTGCGGCATTATGAGGCAATGCGCAATCCTTTTTTACGGTGATTTTTCACGGCCTTGGTGTGATCAAGTGTGGCTTCAACAACTCCGCGAGATCTGCATAATGAATGAGGCGTTAGCAGCCGATGGGACGACAACGAAGAGGCCCCCTTATCGGCGATCTAAACTAAGTCTTCTGAAGCTGGTTGGATCTTGGAAGCAAAAAAATCGCCTCCGAAGGAAGTCATCGCTTCGGAGGCGCTTGCATGTTCCAAGATAGCAAAAAAAAACGGGGACCAGTAGCCGGCACTGGAGGTCGGTAGCACGCGGCTACTGGTGATCCCTGCACTAACGAGACTAGCTGCGGCTTCCCCTTTCCACGGCTGCCTCGTGTCGCCCGGCTCTAAGAGAGCTATTCTTGCTTGCCCTCCGAACCATGTTGACAACTGGAGTGTCTCGTATGCGCGAATTTCATTCCGTGACGGCTGTCACACCGGTCGATTTATTTTTCCACATATGTTTTGATCGCTGTTTCCGCGATGTCTATTGCCTCTCGCGCACATTGACAAAGGCTGCACAGGGCTCGACAATCGGAGATTCAGTTCCTTGATGGAAGGCCCTCCGGTGACAGCTCTCCTTACAACGAATTTAGGCGCGATGCCTCTGCTTGGCCGCGGGAAGGTCCGGGATTTATACGCCGTCGAAGGCGCATTACTGCTGGTCGCGACCGACCGGATCTCGGCCTTCGATCACGTTTTGGGCACAGGGATTCCCGGCAAGGGCAAAATTCTTACGCAAATCTCATTGTTCTGGTTTGACCTGCTCTCTGAGCTGGCGCCAAACCATCTCATCACCGCGGAGGTAAGTGAGTTCCCTGCCGCATTGCGCCCGTATGCCGATCAGTTGGAAGGCCGCTCGATGCTTGTGAAGCGGGCCACTATGTTTCCTGTGGAGTGCGTGGCGCGCGGCTATCTTGCAGGCTCCGGCTGGAAGGAGTACCAGGAGACTGGAACAGTGTGTGGGATCGCCCTGCCGGGTGGGCTCAAAGATGGATCAAGGTTGCCGGAACCGATCTTCACTCCCGCCACCAAGAGCTTGGATGGCGCGCACGATGAAAACATTTCATTTGCTGCCACGGAAGCCGCGGTCGGCGCAGAGGATGCAGCGGAGTTGCGCCGGCTGACACTTTCGATTTATGCCAAAGCTGCCGCTCATGCGGAATCCAAGGGACTCATCCTTGCAGACACTAAATTTGAGTTCGGTAGAACCTCGGAAGGCATTATTCTGGCCGATGAGGTATTGACTCCCGACTCCTCACGATTCTGGGATGGCGCCGCGTGGAAACCCGGCGGCGCGCAGCCGTCCTTCGACAAGCAATTCGTTCGCGACTACCTTGAAGCGATCCACTGGAATAAGCAGGCGCCGGCACCGAGTTTGCCGGATGATGTGGCAAAGAAAACGCAAGCAAAGTACCTTGAGGCCTTCCACCGATTAACGGGGCGGCATTTAATCCTCTGACACCAAGTGTGACGCCAAGCTGGAGCAGAAGAACATGACGCTGGTCGATTGGGCTGTTGTAATCATCATGCTGGCTGCCGTGCTGGGCGGGCTGGCACAGGGATTCTTCCGCTCGGTCTGTTCGTTGGGCGGACTGGTTTTGGGATTGGTGGTCGCGGCCTGGAATTACGGACGCCTTGCGGAAGTGCTGTTGCCTTTGGTTCGCATTCCGGCAGTTGCTAATACGATTGCGTTTCTCCTGATCGCGTTGCTGGTAATGGCGGTAATTGGACTGATCGGGAATCTGCTGGCCAAGGCGTTTCGCATACTGGGCCTGGGATGGCTGGACGGACTCGCCGGCGCAGTATTTGGTTTTTTTCAGGGAGTGGTACTGGTTGTCATCTGCCTATTGGTTATCGTGGCATTCTTTCCGCAGGTTCATTGGATTACCGACGCCACGCTGCCGCGCATGTTTTTTGGCGCATGCCACGTGAGCACCAATGTAACGCCTTCGGAGTTGGGTGAACGGGTGCGCAGCGGGCTCAAGATATGGGAGAGCCAATCTCCGCGCTGGATGCATCCGGGCCCGGGCTAAATTTCGCATTGCAAGACCGCATTGCCCGACGGGAATAGGGCAGAATTAGTAAAAAGAGCAAGGGGTGTACGTTGAGACGAGAACTGGACAGCCTGGTGACGCAAATGCATTCCAGCGGGATCCGCTATGAAGATGCGGTGCGCGAATTCAAACGGCAATATCTGCGCGAGGTGCTGGTGGCACACAGGGGAAACCAGTGTAAGGCGGCTGAAGAGTTGGGGATGCACCGCAACACGCTCAGCCGTGCCATGGCGGAGTTGGGATTGAGTCTCGCAGAAGTGCGGGCCGGCCTCAAGCGTCCGCCGCGGAGCGAGCGTCCTGTGTTTAGCACGGTACGCCAGGGCTTCCGCCAAGGCTAACGCCGTCCGGAGATCATGCAGAACCAGATCAGTGAACCAATTCAGGAACCGCGCATTGCCATTCAGCCGGGATTTGCCTGGGATGCGCACAATGCCTATCTGTTCGACATTGACGGCACGCTCCTTCGCAGCCGCGATCGCATTCACGTGGATTCGTTCGCATCCAGCGTTCAACGCGTGACTGGATTTGAAGTCACTCTGGCGGGTATCGTGCTGCACGGCAGCACCGATACCAGGATCTTGCGCGAGGCTTGTGAGCAGGCCGGAATACCTCCCGGGGTCCTCGAAGAGCACACCGAAGCCATTCTGGAGGCCATGTGCAACACCGTGGCAGACCAGCGGCAGGCCATGGATTTGGTGCGCATGCCGGGAGTGGAAGAAGCGCTGCGCCACCTCGCAGGAAAGGGCGCATTGCTGGGAGTAGCCACAGGCAATCTCGAAATGATCGGCTGGATCAAGGTGGAGCAGGCCGGACTACGCGAGTGGTTTCGCTTCGGCGGTTTCAGCGATCACTTTCCTGATCGTTCTGCATTGATCGCGCAGGCTGCAGAAAAAGCACGCGAACTGGCCGGCAGCGAAGCGCATATTTGCGTTGTCGGAGATACACCGCGTGATATTGAGGCGGCTCATGCTAATTCTCTACCTGTGATTGCGGTCGCCACCGGCAGGTACACCTATGACGAGTTGCTGGAACTCAAGCCGGAGGTATGCGCCACCTCACTGGCTGACCTGCTGGCATACACAAGGACAACGCGGTGAGGAAGTGCTGCCCGAATCTGGTACTGAGTTCGGCGAGTGCTTTGCTCGCCCTGGCTATCGCTGCGGCTGGAGCACAGCAGCCAAATCCGCCTTCCCAGCCGACGCACCAGGAGCCCGCCCAGGCCTCTCCGATACCCGCTGCGCCGGAAGCGACCCCAGCCCCTGCGGCTTCCGATGTAACAAAAGACCGCAAGCAGCCGAGCCGGGGAGAACGTCGCCGCGCAGCCAAGCTCTATCTGCAAGCCACAAAATTGTTCGAGCAGCAGCAGTTTGAGCAGGCATTCGAACGCTACACCGAGGCTGCGGAACTGGACCCGACGAATCCGCAGTATGCGATGGCCGAACAGGTAGCACGCGGCCACGTGGTCACCGAGTTGATTCAAACTGCGGCGAAGGCGCGCACACGCGGCGATCGCGGGGCAACGCGCGACGCTCTGACACGCGCTCTTCAACTCGATCCGCAGAATGAACAAGTAG
>WNGR01004470.1_pt1 | contig 16721 bp, 14 predicted proteins | sample 5407581 | NCBI WGS metagenome assembly WNGR01 (sample SAMN13153383, study PRJNA577476) | soil metagenome | isolation source: 80 cm soil or saprolite under Garry oak tree replicate 2 | place: USA:California | collected 2016-06-15 | reverse complement strand
GGAAGGCCATGGCCGCCTGGGTGAATGGAGCAAAGTAGCTTCCCCCCGCAGCGGGCGCGCGACAAAACACGAGGAGAGGAGCAAGCCCCTCTCCTCGCTTGTTTTAATTGTGCCGATGCGATCGGAGCCGCGACCGGCGTCAGTGCGCAACCAAGGTGCCGATGCGCTTGGGCGCCTGGCCGACCGGGATGACCGCATTGGTCTTCATCCCCGCCGTGTCGATGGCCGACACCGAGTTATGGGCGGCGTTGGAGACGTAAAGCTGCTTGCCGTCGGGCGTGAACGTTACCCAATTCGGCACCACCGCCATCGGCTTGCGTCCGCTCACATTGATCGTGGGCAGATCCACATGGCCTTTGACCTTCAGATCGCCGAGGTCATAGGCGAAGACCGCGTTCTCGGGGATGCTGGTGACCCACAGAGTCTTCTGGTCGGGGGAAACGCCGATGCCATGCGAGGGGGAGTCCAGCCGGTGCTCGATGAACTGCGGCCGGTTGGGCAGCTTCGGGACCTCGATCGCGGCGACCTCCTTGCGGGCGGCGAAATCGATGACCCGGAACCCGTTGAGCTCGGATACTTGGACGAACACGCGCTTGGTCGAGCCGTCCGGGTTGGCCTCGATCGTCATCGGGCGCACGCCCTTGCCCATATTGAGCTCCCAGGCGATCTCCTCCTTCTGCAGGTCGACCACGGTGAAGATGCCGGTCCGGGTCGAGCCCATGATCGCGTATTTGCTGTCGGGCGTCACATAGGTGTTGTGGAGGCGCCCGTTGGTCTGGATCCTGATCTTGCTGGTGAGCGTATTGCCGTCGATAATCTCGAGCGCGCCCGGATCGCGGGCAATCGCGACCACGATTCGCCCGTCCTTGGCCACCGCGATATTGTTGGGATGGCCGCTGAGCACAACCTTCTTGATGAGCTTGCTGGTTTTCTGGTCGAAGACGTCGAGCGTGCTGTCGGACTCATTGCTGATATAGACCCGCGAACCGTCGGGGGAGAAGGCGACCCCGTGCGCCGCTTCGATGTTGTCGATCGTCGCCACTGTCTTGTTGCTGGCGGGGTCGATGATATTGACGTTTTCGCCGCCGCTGTTGGTGGCATAGATGCGGACCGTGTCGGCCGAGGCGGGCTGACCGGCGAAGGCTAGCAGTCCCAAACTGGCAACAGAGCAAAGCAAGTAAGTCGCGCGCATGATGTCTCCTCCAATGGGCCGACGGTTCGCTCGGGTTCAGTGTAGGCCGGAGTCGGCCCAAGGTTCAATGCGAATTCGGGATTGCTGCCCGGTCATAACAAGAAATGGCCCAGAAAACAACGATTTGGAACAGGGACCCCACCCCATGCAAGCCTCTCGCGATATCGCCCGCCTGATCGAAATCATGGCCGCGTTGCGAACGCCCAGCACTGGCTGCCCTTGGGACCTGGAGCAGAATTTCTCGACCATCGCCCCCTACACGCTCGAAGAGGCCTACGAGGTCGCCGATGCGATCGTCCGCGGCGATCTGACCGACCTGCGCGAGGAATTGGGCGATCTCCTGCTGCAGGTCGTTTTCCACGCCCGCATGGCACAGGAGCAAGGCGCTTTCGACTTCAGCGATGTGGTGCAGACGATCACGGAAAAACTCCTGCGGCGCCACCCGCACGTTTTTGGCGACGCGCGCGGACTCACCTCGGCCGCGGTCGAGGAACTGTGGGGGCGAATCAAAGCCGAGGAGAAGGCGGGCAAGGGGGCCGCCGACGCCGGCCCGCGAGCGGGCGCGCTCGCCGGGGTCCCGGTCGCCCTCCCTGCCCTCACCCGCGCCCTCAAGCTGCAGCAGAAGGCCGGCAAGGTCGGCTTCGATTGGAACGACCCGATGGCGGTGCTGGCGAAGATTCGCGAGGAGGCGGACGAAATCGAGGCCGCAATCAGCGCAGGCAAAGACGAACAGGCGGTTGCCGAGGTCGGCGATCTCTTGTTCGCGGTCGTCAATCTCGCCCGCCACCTCGACTCTGACCCGGAAGCGGCGCTGCGGGCCGCCAATCAAAAATTCGAGCGCCGCTTTGCTGCGATCGAGCGCGCGCTTGCCAAGCGCGGCAAGTCGCCCGAGCAGTCGACGCTTGCCGAAATGGATGCTCTCTGGGATGCGGCGAAGGCAGCGGAAAAATAGCTTGCGTCACGCGCAGGAACAGTTGCGGGTCAGGTCTGCATGACCGGTAAGATCACTCTACCCCCGCTGCCCGCAGGTATTGCAGGTCGACGAAACGTTCAGGCGCAGGCAACGGCGGCTTGAGGATTGCGGCATCGCCCATGAATGCGATCGCCGTCGCCATGCCCTTCATGTCGATCTCGCCCCGGTGCGGCAGCACCTTGCGTTCGGGCTCGAAATAGAGCGAGAGCGTCAGCCGGGCGTTGGCCTCCGGGAAACCGGTCGTTTCGACGATCGTCCGCACCACCTCGCTGCGCCTCCCGGGATCGCGGATGAACTGAAATGCAGAGGCGAGCGCGCGCACGTAACGGACCACGGCGTCCTTGTTGGCCTCCGCCCACGAGCGCCGCGCAGCGGTGACCGTATAGACGAATTCGGGCACCGCTTCCGTCGACAGGCCGAGGAGCCGATAGCCCTGCCGCATGGCGACAAAATCCTGGGGCTGTCCGAGCGGAACCGCGTAGCAGTCGCCCGCTGTCAGGCAGGACAGACGCTCCGGCGTCCCGTCGACGAATTTGGCCTGGAAGTCTGCCGCCTGTAGGCCGTGCATGGCCAGGAGCTTGCGAATGGACACCGTAATCGAGCCGGTTTCCGCCGCCATGCCGAGCAATTTTCCCTTGAGGTCGGCATAGGACTTGATTTCGGGTTTGGCGATAAGGCTGTAGATCGGGTTGTTGAACTCGGCGGCCACGGCCACGGCATCCGAGCCCTTGAGCGCAGCCTGGATCAGGAACGGCGTGGCGACGTGGCTGATGTCCGCGGTTCCGTCATGCAGCGCCTCGACCAACTTCTCGCCCCCGCCGGGAATCGGCACCGTCGCGAAATTCAGACCCTCCCGCGCGAAAAAGCCCTCGCGCTCTGCCACCAGGAGCGGCAGCGCAAAGATGCTTCGCAGCGCCGAATAGGCCTGGCCGTAGCGGAGCGTGATGGTCTCGCCGGAGGCCGTCTCGATGGAACCAAGACACAGCAGCGCTGCGACAAGGACGCGCATTCGCGTGGTCATGAAGCTATTGTGGGCGAGGCCGGCTTGAAAATCAATGCGCCGCCGGTTTGGCGAGGCCGAATTTGGCCCGCGCCCGTTCCGCGTTCGCCGGATCGGCACGCACCGTCATCGCCAGCCGGCCGTCGTCGCTCAGCGATTTCGACATCACCTCGGTGTGGCGGTGGAGCCAGCTCACCCCTGCCCCATCCGCCGGATCAAGCGCGAGATCGAGGACGACACGGCTTTCGCTCAACCGCTGCTCGATCGCAGCGGCGAGGTGATCGATCCCCTCGCCGGTGACGGCCGACACCAGCGCCGGCCGCTGCTCCTGGGGCTGGCGTTCGCCAAGATTTCTCAGGCGTGTGCGTTCCGCGTCGTCGACGCGGTCGATCTTGTTCCAGACTTCGATGATGCGCCGGCCCTCGCCGGGCTCGATGCCGAGTTGGCGCAAGACGTCCTCGACGTCGTGCGACTGTGCGTCGGTTTGCTCGTGCGAGACGTCGCGCACGTGCAAGATCACGTCGGCCTCGATCACCTCTTCGAGCGTGGCGCGGAAGGCAGCGATTAGCATGGTTGGCAGGTCCGAGATGAAACCCACGGTGTCGGAGAGGATCGCGCGCGCGCCATGAGGCAGGTCGATGGCGCGCAAGGTCGGATCAAGCGTGGCGAAAAGCATGTCGGTCGAGAGCACGCTCGCTCGCGTGAGCCGATTGAACAGCGTCGATTTCCCGGCATTGGTGTAGCCGACGAGCGCAATGATCGGATAGGGCACCCGCTTGCGGCTCTGCCGATGGAGCTTGCGCGTACGCTTGACCTTATCGAGTTCGTCCTCGATTCGGGCGATGCGCTCCCCGATGATGCGCCGATCGGTTTCGAGCTGGATCTCGCCGGGCCCACCGAGGAAGCCGAAGCCGCCGCGCTGGCGCTCGAGATGAGTCCAGGAGCGCACCAGCCGGCTCTTCTGATAGGTGAGAGGCGCATGCTCGACCTGCAGCGCGCCCTCGCGCGTGTGCGCGCGCCGGCCGAAAATTTCAAGGATCAACCCGGTGCGGTCGAGCACCTTGGCGTTCCACGCCTTCTCGAGATTGCGCTGCTGCACCGGCGAGAGCGCGCAATCCATCACCACGATTCCGGCTTCGTCGGTTTTGACGTGGCCCGCAATCTCCTCGACCTTGCCTTTGCCGATGAAGGTCGCCGGACGGATATCGCCGACCGAAACAATCCCGGATTCGATCACGTCGAGATCGATGGCGTGCGCGAGCCCGACCGCCTCTTCGAGCTTGGCCTCGGGCGAGCGCAACGCAAGTCGCTTGCGTGCCGGCGTGCCCCGCGCCGAGGTGCCGCGCAGGTGGGGCTCGACGACGAGCGCGCGTCCGGTTGCCGAGCCCTCCCCTGGGCTCAGGCGGTCCGTGCGCGTATCGAATCGGCGGGGCTCCAAGTCAGGCCTTGTCCCCGGCCGTGGATGGCTCCTCGGCCCCTTCGAACAGCTGGATCGGATGACCTGGCATGATCGTCGAGATCGCGTGCTTGTAAACGAGCTGGGAATGGCCGTCGCGTCGCAGCAGCACGCAGAAATTATCGAACCACGTCACCACGCCCTGCAATTTAACCCCATTCACCAAGAAGATGGTGAGGGGAGTCTTGCTCTTGCGGACGTGGTTGAGGAAGGTGTCTTGCAGATTTTGTGAGCGGTCGGCCGCCATTGTGTTGTTCCGGTTCTTGCCCGCGGGCCCCTTCCCGCGGGGCTTTTTGCCAAGCCGCTGTGCCCCTCATTGTTCGCTCTGGCTCACCAGCACTTGGCGATGCCATTAAATGGCACGGGGCGATACAGCGCAAGAGCAAGTTGAACCACAAGGCGTCTTGCTCGGATAATAGTCACCCCTCTGAAATCATGAGCAGTCGAGGGTCATTGCTAAACGTTATTGGCCATTGCAATCGACCCAGATCGAACGTCCATCAGGCAATGCGGGGTCAACGCGTCAGGCGAATTCGGCGTGGCGGTGGAAATCACGGCGCAGCGCCGTTGCCACGAGCCCCGGGGTACCATTGCCGACCGGGCGGCCATCAATCGAAACCACTGGCATGACGATCTGGCTCGCGGCGGTCACGAAGGCCTCGCGGGCACCATAGGCCTCCTCGACGGTGAAGGGGCGCTCCTCGAACTTGAGCCCCTGCGCCTTGATGGCCTCGATCAGCACGCTTCTCGTAATGCCCCGTAGAATTCCGCTATCGGCGGGCCGGGTGACGACCTTGCCGTCCATGGTGACGATCCAGGCATTGGTCGAGGACCCCTCGGTCACGCGCCGTTCGCGGTCCACGAACCAAGCCTCCTTGGCGCCCTGGTCGCGGGCGGCCTGCTTGGCGAGGACATTGGGCAGAAGCGCCGTGGACTTGATGTCGACGCGCCCCCACCGGTTATCGGGGACGGTGATGACGGCAATGCCCTCGGCGGCGGTTCTTTCGTTGGCCGTGGCATCGAGACTGCGCGCGGTCACAACGATGCTGGGCGCGGTGCCGGGCGGCGGAAAGGCATGATCGCGCCGCGCCACCCCGCGGGTGATCTGCAGATAGACGATGCCGTCGCGCACGCGGTTCTTGCGGATGGTCTCGCGCAGGACGATCCCCAGCGCCGCCGGCGACATCGGCATCCGTATTCGCAACTCGTCGAGCGAGCGTTGCAGGCGGGCAATGTGGCGCCGCTCGTCGATGATGCGGCTTCCCCTCACCTCGCAAACTTCGTAGACGCCGTCGGCGAATTGGTAGCCGCGGTCCTCGATCTGCACGTTGGCCGCGCCGCGAGGCAGATAGCGGCCGTTGACATAGGCGATCCGGGACATGGAGGCGTTCAGTCGATGCCCAGCGCCTTGAGCTTGCGGTGCAGCGCGGAGCGCTCCATGCCGACGAACTCGGCGGTACGGGAGATGTTGCCGCCGAAGCGGCTGATCTGGGCGACCAGATATTCGCGCTCGAACACCTCGCGCGCCTCGCGCAGCGGCAGCCCCATGAGCTGCTCGCCGCCATTGCCGTTGGGCATCGACGGCACCATCGAGCCGACGTCCTGCGGCAACATCGAGGCGGTGATGACGGCGTCGGGATCGCCACCCGCAAGGATCATCAGCCGTTCGACGTTGTTGCGGAGCTGGCGCACGTTGCCTGGCCAGTCGTGCGATTGCAGCACGGCCATGGCGTCCTCGCCGATCAGCCGCTTGGGCAGCCCGGTCGCCTGCGAAATCTGGTCCATGAAGTAGTGGACGAGATCGGGGATGTCCTCGCGCCGCTCCGCCAGCGGCGGCACTCGGATTGGCACCACCGAGAGCCGGTGATAGAGATCCTCGCGGAATTTCCCGGCCGCGATTTCCGCCTCGATGTTGCGGCCGGTCGAGGAAACGATGCGCACATCGACCGAGACCTTGTTGGTCCCACCCACTCGCTGGAAGGTCTGGTCGACCAAGACCCGCAGAATCTTGTTCTGGGTCTCGCGCGGCATGTCGACGATCTCGTCGATGAACAGCGAGCCTGTGTGCGCCTCTTCGAGGGCACCGATCTTGCGTTCCTGTCCGCCGTTCGTCTGCTCGATTCCGAACAGCTCTGTTTCCATCCGCTCGGGGGTCATTGCCGCCGCGTTGATCACCACGAACGGGCCCTGGGCGCGGTTCGACAGCGCGTGGATGGTGCGGGCGGCGAGCTCCTTGCCGGCGCCCGAGGGACCGACGATCAAGATACGGCTGTTGGTCGGCGCCACCTTATCGATGATCTGGCGCAATTGATTGATCGATGGCGAGTGGCCGACCAGGGTCGAAGGGAGCGGCGCTAGCTGCTTGAGCGCCCTCACCTCCCGCCTGAGACGGGAATTTTCCAGCGCTCGCTCGGCGACCAGCACCAGCCGGTCGGCCTTGAACGGCTTCTCGATGAAGTCGTAGGCGCCCTGCTTGATCGCGGCGACCGCGGTTTCGATATTGCCGTGGCCGGAGATCATCACCACCGGCAGTTCTGGATGCTGCCCCTTGACTGCATCGAGAAGCTGCAGGCCGTCGAGCTTGCTTCCTTGCAGCCAGATGTCGAGGAAGACGAGGTTCGGCCTGCGGTTGGCAACGGAGGCCAGCGCGTCGTCACTGTCCCGCGCAGTGCGCGTGACATAGCCCTCGTCCTGCAGGATGCCGGAGACGAGTTCCCGGATGTCTGCTTCGTCGTCAACGATGAGAATGTCTGGTGACATGGTTAATGTCTGGTGACATGGTTTAGGTATTGGTCGCGACTTCAGCAGGTTGGGGTTCATCGGCGACTTCGATAGCTGCCGCAGCGAAACGCAGCCTCATCCATGCTCCTCTCTGGCCGGGCGCCTTCTCAGCGGCATCATGCAGCTCGATCCGGCCGCCGTGCTCCTCGAGGATGCGGCCGACGATCGCGAGGCCCAGTCCAGTGCCCTTCTCGCGGGTCGTGACATAGGGCTCGAGCAGTCGGCTACGGTTCTCCTTCGGCAACCCGATCCCGTTGTCGATCACGTCGATGACGATGTCGCTGCCCTCGCGCATGCTCGAGACGCGAATGCGGCCGCGCCCCAGCTCGGCCGGCGGCACGGCGGCAATGGCCTCGGTCGCATTCTTGATGATGTTGGTGAGCGCCTGCGAGATCAGGCGGCGGTCGAAGCGCGCCGGCATCGAGTCTTCCGGGATCGCGACCTCGATGTCGATCTCCGAGTTACCGACGCGCTGCAGGAAGACGACCTGGCGCACGGTATCGGCCACGTCTTCAGACCCGATCACGGGCTTCGGCATGCGCGCGAACTGCGAGAATTCGTCCACCATGCGCTTGATGTCGTCGACTTGGCGCACGATCGTGTCGGTGCATTGGTGGAAGACGGCCGCGTCCTCCTTGATCACCGAACCGTACTTTCGCCGCAGCCGCTCTGCCGACAATTGGATCGGGGTGAGCGGATTCTTGATCTCGTGCGCGATTCGACGGGCGATGTCAGCCCAAGCGGAGGTGCGTTGCGCTGTCACGAGGTCGGTAATGTCGTCGAGCGTCACCACGTAGCCGCGTTCGGTGTCGCCGGATTGCTCGCTGGTCACGCGCACCGACAGGTTGCGCTCGCGACCATTGCGGTTGATCGTGACTTGGCCCTGGACCAGGCGCTGCATTCCCGTGCGGGCGGTCGTGACCAGGTGAGTGAGCTCGGGAGCGATTTCATCGAGCTGCCGGCCAAGTGCCTCCGCCTCGGCATGACCGATCAGCCGCTCGGCGGAGCGGTTGAGGATGCTGATGCGGCTCTCGGCGTCGACACCAATGACGCCGGCACTCGCGCCCGCCAATACCGCCTCAGTGAAGCGGCGACGACTGTCGATGAGGTCGCGCGCGCGCACGATGTCGTCGCGCTGGGTGCGCAGCTCGTGGGTCATCTTGTTGAATGTCTCGCCGAGCTGGGCAAGATCGCCTTCCGAGCGCCGGGTTGGCACCTGGACATAGAGGTTGCCGGTCGAGACGACATGCGCCGCACCGATGAGACGGCGGATCGGAGCCACCAGATAGTTCGCGAAGTTGAGCCCGATCCACACCGCCGACAGGAGGACGATCAGCGCGATCACCGTGTACATCAAGGCGAACGCGATCTGCACGCCGAGTCTTTGCGCCTGAATTTGGGCGAACTGGTTGACTCCTTCCTGCGTCGCCCGCAATTGCGCGACCACCTGCGGGTCGAGCAGGCGGGCAACGTAAAGATAGGTATCGGAATAGACGCGAAGCTTGATTACTGCGGCGACGTAATTGGACTCAAGGAAGAGCCCGAGCTGCGGTTCGGTGTCGTCGACGGAGGCGAGCGCCTCACGCGGCGGCTTGACGAAGGTCTGGCTGATCGGCACGTCGGCCTTGTCGACCACGTTGAGATCCTTGTCCAACATCTCGATTGCCGGCAGTCCGCGGATTCCGGCCTGGGCGGTGAGGAATTGATGGAATTGCTCGCGGTTCTGGTCGAACAGGGGTTTTGCGCGGGCGAGTTCGATCGCGGTCGCAATGGTATCGGCGCGCACGATCTGGGCGTGCTCGCGCATATAAGCTTCCGCGACGATCAGCGAATTCTGGATCAGCGAATTGGTCTGCTGCGAAAACAGGCGATCGAGTCCACGGTCGAGCGTCACGCTTGCAACCACCGCGACAAGAATCGCCGGAACCGCGGCAATGAGGGAGAAGAGGGCGACGATACGCACATGCAGCCGCGCGCCCGCACGGCCGCGGCGGCGCGCCTGCATGACCCGCCACACCTCGCGCGCGATGATCGCGACGAGAATGAGGACCGTGATTCCGTTGAAGAGCAGGAGCGTGAGGACGACCTCGTGCGTCGGCAGGATCGGCGTGAGATTGGCGAGCACCAAGAAGGTCGCGACCGCCGACAACAGGGCGAGTGCAACCGCCATCAGCCCGACGAGCCGCGCAACGCCTCCGGGCGCGGGGGCCGCGGCGGTGGCAAATTCGGCGGTAGCGGCTTGGCCAACGTTGGTCATCTACGCGGATCGACAACAGCGAGGGTAATGGGGCTAAAAAGCACGTTGGCGGCCCCCATCCGCCCACGTCACTGATGCTTTTATACAACATTGTTGCCGGATTGCGACAATTCCGGGGCACGGGGCAGCAGGAGGGGACGCCGGCAGCCCCGTTCCGAGATCAGCCGCTGGTGCGGAAGACCTGGATGTCGAGGTCGCGGATCTTCTTGCGGAGCGTATTGCGGTTGACCCCAAGGAGGTCAGCGGCCCGGATCTGATTGCCCCGGGTGGCGGCCAATGTCACCGTCAACAATGGGTGCTCGATCTCGCGGAGCACGCGGTGATAGAGGCCAGGCGGCGGAAGACTATCTCCGAAGCTTGCAAAATAAGCTGCGAGATGCCGCTCGACAGCGCTGGAAAGCCCCTCCTCCTCCCGGGGCTCCTCGAAGGTCGCGACCGTTGCGGGCTGGGACAGCTCGGCATCGACCACGGTGGCCGATATCATCTCTTGCGGATAGAGCGCCGCGAGGCGCCGCGCGAGGTTTTCGAGCTCGCGGACATTGCCGGGCCAGCGGTAGCGCTTGAGCCGATCGAGGGCGGGCTGATCGAGCTGCTTCGGCGGCAGGCCCTCGCGCTCGACGAGGGCAAAGAAGTGGCGGATGAGGTCGGGTACGTCCTCGATTCGCTCGCGCAGCGGCGGCAGCCGCAGCGGTACCACGTTCAGCCGGAAGAAAAGATCCTCGCGGAACAGGCCCTGCTGGATGAGGATGCGCAGGTCCTTGTTGGTCGCAGCGATGATGCGCACGTCGGCCTTGATCGGCGTGCGGCCGCCGACGGTGGTGTATTCGCCCTGCTGCAGCACGCGTAGAAGCCGTGTCTGCGCCTCCATCGGCATGTCGCCGATCTCGTCGAGGAAGAGGGTACCACCCTCTGCCTGCTCGAAGCGGCCGGCGCTTCGGGTGTTGGCGCCGGTGAAGGCACCCTTCTCGTGCCCAAACAGCTCCGATTCGATGAGGTCGCGCGGGATCGCCGCCATGTTGATGGCGACAAAAGGTCCGCTGCGGCGTTTGCCGTAGTCGTGCAGAGCGCGAGCTACCAGCTCCTTGCCGGTGCCGGACTCGCCCGTGATCATGACGGTAAGGTCGGTCTGCATCAACCGCGCGAGCACGCGGTAGATCTCCTGCATCGCCGGCGAGCGGCCGACCAGCGGGATCGAATCGAAGTCTTCGGGTTTGACCGGCACACGCGGGCGCTCCTTCGGCTCCGAGAGTGCGCGGCCGACGATTGCGATCAGCTCCTTGAGGTCGAACGGCTTCGGCAGGTACTCGTAGGCGCCGCGCTCGGAGGCCCGGATCGCGGTCATGAACGTGTTTTGTGCGCTCATGATGATGACTGGCAGATCGGGGCGCATCTTTTTGATGCGAGGTAGGAGGTCAAAAGCGTTCTCGTCCGGCATCACCACATCGGTGATGACGAGGTCGCCGTCGCCCTGGCTGATCCAGCGCCAGAGGGTCGTGGAATTGCTGGTCGAGCGCACCTCGTAGCCTGCGCGCGACAGGGCTTGGTTGAGAACGGTGCGGATCGCCGCATCGTCGTCCGCCACCAGGATGCTTCCCGCGGGCATTTATCGTCCTCTTCAGGCAGCGCCGCCCGGCTCGGCGTCGTTACCCAGGAACATGGGCATGAGAACACGAAAGATCGTGTGTCGTGGTTGTGATTCGCATTCGATGATCCCGCCGTGGTCGCCCACGATCTTGGCTACCAGTGCAAGGCCCAGGCCAGATCCGGTCGGTTTCGTGGTCACGAACGGGTCGAAGAGGTGCGACATGAGGTCGTCGGGTACCCCCGGCCCGTTGTCCTTGACGCAGAATTCGAGCGGCAGCGATACCCGCGCCTTGCTGTTCCCCGGCACCGACAGGCGGACACCCGGCCGGAATGCCGTGGTGAGTTGGATTTCGCCGTCGGCCGTGGCTTCCCCGATCGCCTCGGCCGCGTTCTTCACGAGGTTGAGAAAGACCTGGATGAGCTGGTCGCGATTGGCCAGCACGGGCGGCAACGAAGGATCGTAGTCCTCCACGAACTTGATGTGGCGCGCGAAGCCCGAATGGGCGAGGCGCTTCACGTGTTCGAGCACGACATGGATGTTGACTGGCTGGCGCTCGATCGGCCGCTCGTCGGTGAAGACCTCCATGCGGTCGACGAGTTTGACGATCCGGTCGGCCTCGTCGCAAATGAGCCTGGTCAGCGTGCGGTCGTCGTCCATGACCGATTGCTCGAGAAGCTGCGCCGCGCCGCGGATGCCGGAGAGCGGATTCTTGATCTCGTGCGCGAGCATTGCCGCGAGCGCGATCACCGAGCGCGCGGCGCCGCGATGGGTGAGCTGACGGTCCATCTTGTCGGCAATGGTGCGCTCCTGCAGCATCACGACCACGTGGTCGGGACGCTCCGGCAGCGGCGCGACGTAGAGATCGACCAGCCGCTCGCCCGGATTGCGCGGCGTGCCGAGGTCGACTTTGTATTCATTGACTGCCGCCCCACGCACGCGCACTTGGTCAACGAGCGCGAGCAAAGGACTGCCGAACGGCACCAGCTCGCCCAGCGCATGACGGCGCAAGAGCGGCAGCGACGCTTCGAAGAAGGATTCGGCCGCGGCGTTGGCGTTGGCGATCTTGCCGTCCGCCGTCACCATGATTACGGGATGAGGCAGCGCGTCGAGCACGGCATCGGCCGTGCCGGAGAGAAGCGTGGGCATGGGCTCGGCCGGGCTCATGCGGCAGCCCTGCGCGGCACGGCGAAGGTATCGAACGCATCGGCGAGATGCCGCTGAACAGCCCGCGGGTCATCGGCCGTCAGGACGCGCTTGCGATGCGCCGCAAGGAGCCCGGTCGGTGCGCCTGCCGCCGCCGCTGCCGCATCGAGCGCCCAGCCGAGATGCTTGCGCGCATGGCGCCGACCGATGTCCGCACCATGGTGGGCCAGCATCTCGTCATAGAGCTCGTCGATCAGGGCGAACTGCGTTGCGAGCGGCGGCGCGCCTTCGCACCTGCCCGAAGCGAGATAGCGGGCGATTTGTCCCGGCAGCCACGGACGGCCCTGCGCCGCGCGTCCGATCATCACCGCATCGGCGCCTGACTCGAGGAGGGCCGCATCCGCATCGGCGAAGGAGCCGACATCGCCGTTCACCACCAGCGGAATCGAAACGCTGTCCTTGACGGCGCGCACCGCGCGCCAGTCCGCGCGGCCTTTGTAGAACTGGCAGCGCGTGCGCCCGTGCACGGTAATCATGCGCACGCCGGCCGCCTCGGCACGGCGGGCCAGCTCGGGCGCGTTGACCGTGCGTTGGTCCCAGCCGAGCCGCATCTTGAGCGTCACCGGCACGGAGACGGCGGCTACTGTCGCTTCGATCAGCGCCAGCGCGTGATCGAGGTCGCGCATCAACGCCGAGCCCGCCTCCCCGCCGGTGACATGGCGTGCCGGACAACCCATGTTGATATCGATGATGGCGGCGCCTGCCGCCTCGGCGATGCGCGCGCCTGCGACCATCCAGCGCGCCTCGCACCCCGCAAGCTGCACGACATGGAGGCCAAGACCCTGGCCTTCAGGGCGGAGGTGCGCGTCGCGGCGGCCTGCGACCAGCGCCTCGCTCGCCGTCATTTCCGAAATGACCAGGCCCGCGCCCAGCCGCGCGGCAAGCCGGCGGAAGGGCGCGTCGGTGACCCCCGACATCGGCGCGAGCATGACCCGGTTCGGCAGCCTAATGGCTCCGACGACCACGGTTGTTGGCCAGAAACTCGTGATGGATGAAGGCAATCAGCGTCCCTGCACACGAATTAGGCGGCAAGCCGCAGCTGCATAGAGTTTAGCCAATTTAGGGAGCGGTGCAAGTGCTGCACTGCAAAAAATCCACTCTTGCTTAAGAACCGGACGCTGACCGTGCAAATCGGATTTGCTGCGCCAGCGCAACGCGCTAATGGCATGGGCCGTTTCAGTCTGGGGCTCGCAAAATATGACATGGATGATTGCAGCCGTCGTTGTCGCCGCAGGGCGCGGTCTGCGGGCGGGCGGGTCTCTGCCCAAGCAATACCGGCAAGTTGCAGGCCAGCCGGTGATCAGGCCAAGCCTTTCCGTGCTAGCGCAGCATACCCGCATTTCCGCGGTGCAGCCTGTGATCCACCCGGACGATGCGAGCCTGTACCAAGCTGCGTGTGCCGGACTTATGCTCTTGCCGCCGGTCTTCGGCGGAGCGACACGGCAGGCCTCCGTCCGGGCGGGGCTCGAGGCGCTCGAAGCCGGCCGGCCCGATCTCGTGCTCGTGCATGATGCCGCCCGTCCGTTTGCCTCCTCTGCTCTGATCACGCGGGCGATTGAGGCCGCGACGAAGGCTGGCGCGGCGGTCCCCGCCATCCCGATCGCCGATACAGTGAAGACTGTCGATGCCGCAGGGGTTGTGACCGGGACGATCGAGCGCGCGCGCCTGCGTATTGTGCAGACGCCTCAAGCCTTCGAGTTTGACGCTCTGCTCGACGCCCACCGTCGCGCCCATGCCGCGGGCCGCGAGGATTTTTCCGACGACGCCGCCCTCGCCGAATGGGCCGGCCTCGCGGTAACCACCTTCGAGGGCGAGGCTGGCAACGTGAAGCTGACCACCGCCGACGACTTTGCGTGCGCCGAGACCGCGCAGCTCGCGGCGCTGAGCGACGTGCGCACGGGCCAGGGCATCGACGTCCACAGCTTCGGCGCGGGCGATCATGTGACCCTCGGCGGCGTGCGCATCCCTCATGTCCGCGCGCTCGCCGGCCATTCGGACGCCGACGTCGTGCTTCACGCCCTTGTCGACGCGATCCTCGGAGCGCTTGCCGAGGGCGATATCGGCATGCACTTCCCGCCGAGCGATCCGCAGTGGCGCGGCGCGTCCTCCGACCGCTTCCTCGCCTTTGCCGTCGAACGCGTCAGGGCGCGCAGCGGGCGGGTCGCGCATCTCGACGCCACGGTGGTCTGCGAGACGCCGCGCATCGGACCATATCGCGACTTGATGCGCGCACGCATCGCCGAGATCGCGGGCGTTGCGGTCGAGCGGGTGGCGGTGAAGGCGACGACCAGCGAAAAACTCGGCTTCACCGGGCGTGGCGAAGGCATCGCGGCATTCGCGACCGCGACCGTCCGACTGCCGTGGAGAGACTGAGTGGCTGATCAGGAGTTGGTCGAGACGGCACGGGCGTTGCTCGATCTCTGCCGAAAAAAGCGGCTCAAGATCGCGGCGGCGGAATCCTGCAGCGGCGGATTGCTGGCTGCGACCCTCACGGAAATTCCCGGCTCCTCCGACGTCTTCGACCGCGGCTTCGTGACCTACAGCAATGACGCAAAGCAGGCGATGCTCGGCGGAAGCCATGGCCAGAGGCGCACTCGCCCACGCCAACGTCGACCTTGCGGCCTCGATCACCGGCATTGCGGGACCGGGCGGGGCCGTGCCGGGGAAGCCCGTTGGCCTCGTGCATTTCGCAGTGGCTTCGCGCAGCGGCCAGCTGATCCACCATGACTGTAATTACGGCGACATCGGTCGCGCGCAAGTCCGCCGCGCATCGGTCGTGCAGGCGCTCACCATGCTGCGCGAGCTTGCGGAGCAGGAGGGGCCGAAGGCTCCGCCGTAGCCGTGCTCATCAGGCGATTTTTCGCCCGTAGACCTGATCCGCGCGGTGCTCGAAAGCCGCAGCGAAACGGCGAAAGGCGAGGTCGAACATCGAGCCCAGCAAGAGCCCTAGCGTACGGCTGCGAAACTCGTAGGAAATGAAGAACTCGACGTCGCAGGTGCGCTCGCTGGTCGGATGGAAGGACCAGCGATTCTCGAGCTGGCTGAACGGGCCTTCGAGATACTCGACCAGGATCTGAAGGTTCGGCCGGTCGAGCGTAATGCGGCTGGTGAACGACTCGCGCACGAGCTTGTAGGCGACGGTCATGTCGGCGACCAAGACCTCGACGCCTTCCGGCTGCGGGATGCGCGTTCGCACCTTCAGCGCGCGGCAGAGCGGTACGAATTCCGGATAGCGTTCGACATCGGCGACGAGGTCGAACATGTCGGCGGCGGCGTGCCGCACCTGGTGGCTGGTGGAGAAATGCGGCATCCTTCAGCGCGGGCGCGCGTCGCGCGCAGCCTTGAGCCGCGCGAAATCCTCGCCCGCATGATGCGACGAGCGCGTGAGCGGGCTTGCCGAGACCATCAGGAAACCTTTGGCATAGGCGATGGTCTCGTACACCTTGAATTCCTCGGGGGGGACGAATCGCACCACTTCGTGGTGCTTGCGCGTCGGCTGCAGGTATTGGCCCACGGTGAGGAAGTCGACATCGGCCGCGCGCAAGTCGTCCATGACCTGGAGCACTTCGTTCCGCTCCTCGCCGAGGCCGAGCATGATCCCGGACTTGGTGAAGATCGAGGGATCGAGCTCTTTCACCCGCTGGAGAAGCCGGATCGAAGCGAAGTAGCGCGCGCCAGGCCGTACCGTGAGATATTTCGAGGGCACGGTTTCAAGGTTGTGGTTGAACACGTCAGGCTTTGCCGCGACCACCGTCTCGGCTGCGCCGTCCTTGCGCAGGAAGTCCGGGGTGAGGACCTCGATTGTGGTCGCCGGGCAATGCGCGCGGACCGCGCGGATCACTTGCGCGAAGTGCCCTGCCCCGCCGTCGTCGAGATCGTCGCGATCGACCGAGGTGACGACGAGATGCGTGAGGCCGAGCTTTGCCGTCGCTTCGGCGACGCGCGCGGGCTCCGCCGGATCGAGCGGCCTCGGTAGGCCGGTCCGGACGTTGCAGAACGCGCAGGCGCGCGTACAGGTATCCCCCATGACCATGAAGGTCGCGTGCTTCCGCTCCCAGCACTCACCGATATTGGGGCAGCCAGCCTCCTCGCAAACAGTGTGGAGGCCGTTCGCGCGCACGATCGCCTGCGTCGCGAGATAGCCTTTCGAGACCGGCGCCTTGACGCGGATCCAGTCGGGCTTCTTGAGCGCGGGTGTGTCCGGGCGGTGCGCCTTCTCAGGATGACGCAAGCGCCGGTCTTGACCGATGGTATCGAACACAACGGCCATGACG
>WNGR01025773.1_pt1 | contig 16737 bp, 13 predicted proteins | sample 5407581 | NCBI WGS metagenome assembly WNGR01 (sample SAMN13153383, study PRJNA577476) | soil metagenome | isolation source: 80 cm soil or saprolite under Garry oak tree replicate 2 | place: USA:California | collected 2016-06-15 | reverse complement strand
CTGCTGGTGGCGGTGATGTTCTTTTTTCTGCAGTTCAAGCCTGTGCCGGGCGCCTACGTGGGATGGGTTGCCAACCTTGCCGCATCGCTGCTGGTAGTGGTGTTTGGATTCCTCTTCGTCACCGTCAGCTCGCGCATCGTAGGCCTGATCGGCAGCTCGGCGAGCCCGGTGTCGGGCATGACCATCGCCACTCTCATGGCTACATCTGCCATCTTCCTGGTGCAGGGCTGGACCGCGCCTGCATTTGGCGCGCTGGCCATCACCATTGGCGGAGTGGTCTGCATCGCCGCTTCAAACTCCGGCGACACGTCGCAGGATCTCAAGACCGGCTACCTGGTTGGTTCGACGCCGTGGAAGCAGCAGGCGGCGCTGATGATCGGCGTGGTCGTTTCGACGATCGCCATCGGATTCACGCTGAACCTGATGAACACTGGGTTGCAGCAATTCAGAGTGGCTGCGCAGCCATGGAATCTTTCCGCGCCTCATGCGGGCGTGGCTGTCCAGGATGAGACGAAGAGGCTCCCGGAGCAGTTCCCGGTGCTTGGGCCGAACAACTCCTCAACGATCCACCATAAAGGCGAATATGTAATTCTCAATGCGCTCGGTTCGGCTGAACTCGCTGACGGAAAGTATCTTTATTCGCCTGCCACGGGCCGCATTGAGGTGCAGTGGATTCAGGGCATCGGCAGCGAGAAGGCCGCCGCGCCACAGGCACGCCTGATGGCTACGGTCATCAACGGCATTCTCAGCCGCAAGCTTCCCTGGGGCTTGGTGATGATGGGAGTCTTCCTGGTGGTGGCGGTAGAACTGCTGGGCATTCGGTCGCTCTCGTTTGCGGTGGGTGCGTATCTTTCCATCGGCACCACGCTCGCTATCTTTGTGGGCGGGATTGTGCGCTGGATTGTTGACCAGGCGATGAGAAAAGCGGGCGGTGATGACGCGGAGGGCGAAAGCGAAATCTCTCCGGGTTCGTTGTATGCGTCGGGACTTATCGCCGCGGGCGGCATCGTGGGCCTTTTCGGTGTTGCGCTCAAGGGATATGAGACAACGGTGGGCAAGGGCGATATTCTGAATTTCCCGCACACGCTTATCGATAACACGGCTGTATCAGTCGTGGCATTCCTGCTGCTGGCGTACTCGTTGTATTACTTTGCGAGAAAGCCGCTGAATAGGTAAGCGGGCATCATGATTGGTAGCGAGGATTTGCATTTCCGGGCGATTTCATCATCTGCAGAGAAATTGGCGCACCAGACGCGGATGTCGTGGTAGGTTTTGTCGTTAACAGCAACGGTGATGTTTCGCATGATTTTCCTCACATGAGACGGTCCTGAAATGGGTGCTCGTCTCCTATGAATCATTGTGCGGGAAAAGGTGGTTATTTTCGGCAAAGCTCTGGTGGGAACGACGATGTGGGCCACCAGCCCATTGCCTTTTTCACAGCTTTCAGGTCAGCGCGAAGGATTGTCTCCATCGTCTGGTCGAAGTTCGCGAAGTCGTTTGATCTCTCGTTCATTTGGCTCCCCGATACATGCCGAATACAAGCATTCCAGCTGGTCGTCTGACCAATTGATCCGTACGCCTTTTCGTTTCGCGATTAAAGACTTCAGGTGAGCGCGACGGGTATACCAACACAGCAAATCGGCAGCGTGCAGGGGAATGCGATCTTTCCCCGCCGGGATGATTTCACCCATGAGATTAGCGAGGCCTGAGTCTCCTTGTGACACTAAATCGGCCAGAATCGTCACATAGAATTCCTGAATTCGCTTGGTAAATTCGCCATTTCTCTCGACCACAAAATCGACTTTCTGGGCCTCGGGATGGAAATGTCTAACGTGTTCCAACACGCCAACAACATAGCCCAAGAAACCAAGATAATCCGGTTCAAATCGACGATGCGCTCCCGTTGAGAACTTCACTTTTCTCTCAAAGACTTTACGCAGATGTCCACCGTTTAATTCGCAGGCAATAGGAGAAAGGCTGGGAATTGCAGAGATCATTCCGAACGCTTCGCTAATTCTAGAATCTGCCTCTTTTAGGTCGATGCAGTTCTTTTCACACCCATGTTTGTTCTTTAGGTCGGTTACATGAAACTCCGTGATCCTGGGTGGACCTTTGAGGACGCAAGCATCCCACAGCGGTGTAAAGATATTTGCCCAGTCTTGTTCTGGGGCGAGGAATCCACAGTAAAAGAACGTTCCTTCGTGGTTCACGCCACAGTCCGTCTCATCCGAAGCCGCGAGAAATACAGCCATGCGCTTTTCTTTCCTTAGTAATCCGCAAAACAGCGAACGCGCCAATGCAGAGGGCGGGTGGCCCAGGTCTGACCAACCTAAGATAGATGGGTGCCCCAGGTCTCGATGTTTTGAGACCTGGGAGACCACGAACCTTGTGCGAGCGGATAGCGAGCGGCTGGCCCCACCGCAGGTGGCTATTCTTCCTCTTCTTCGACGGGGCGTTTGGCATTGGCGAGGATCTTGTCGGCCACAAGCTGCGGCACGATATCGTAGTGATCCATCTCCATGCGGTAGCTGCCCTTGCCCTGTGTCATCGAAGTAAGCAGGGTCCCGTAGGTAAGCATCTCGGCCATGGGAACCTGCGCGTTGAAAACGGTCGTGCGCCCCTTCGACTCCATGCCTTGCACGCGGCCGCGGCGGCCGTTGAGGTCGCCCATCAACGTGCCGGCAAACTCGTCGGGAGCCTCAATCTCAACCTTCATGATGGGCTCGAGCAAGCACGGCTTGGCCAACTCCATGCACTTGCGGAAGGCGATGCGCCCAGCCATCTTGAACGACATTTCATTCGAATCCACGTCGTGGTAGCTTCCATCGAAAACCGTCACCTTGAAGTCCACCACAGGGTAGCCGGCAAGGTAGCCGCGAGCAGCCGACTCGACGATTCCCTTCTCGATGGCGGGAACGAACTGGCGCGGAATTGCTCCTCCGAATATCTCGTTGGCAAACTCGAATCCGCCGCCGCGAGTTAGGGGCTCCATCTTGATCTTGCAGTCGCCGAACTGCCCGTGCCCGCCGCTCTGCTTCTTGTGGCGCCCATGTCCTTCGGCGCGTCCGCGAATAGACTCGCGATAAGGCACCTTGGGAGCCTTGAGCGTCACCTCCGCGTGGTACCGCTTCTTGAGCCGCGAAACAATGGCCTCGATGTGGGGCTGTCCGGCTCCCGCAATGAGGAACTCGTTCGTCATGGGATCGCGGAAGAATCGAATCAGCAGGTCTTCTTCCATGAGCTTGTGAATTGCGGGTGCAAGCTTGTCTTCATCCGCGCGTGTCTTGGGCTCGATCGCATAGGTCATCGCGGCTTCGGGCAGCGGAAGCAAGTCGATCTGCATCTCCGCGCCTTTCTGTCCGAGGGTGTCGCCGGTCAGGGTGTCGCGCAGTTTGGCAACCGCCCCCAGGTCGCCCGCGTGCAGTTCGAGCACATCGACTGCCTTGCGACCCTGCATGATGCTCAGGTGAGAGAGGCGCTCCTGAGAGCGGCGGGTGTAGTTCTCCACCGTAGCGTCATTCTTGATCACTCCACTGACCACCTTGAAGAAGCTGATGCGACCCGCAAAGGGATCGGTCATGGTTTTAAAAACGATCATGCCGGCCGGTTCGCTATCAGACACGTTACGGAAACTGACTCCAGCTCCTGTGGCTAGAGCCGCATCACCATTGACGGCTACTGCCTCAAGCGCAGGTGCCTTCACGGCGATAGGAGCGCGCTCCGAGGCCGCGGGAGCATAGACCTTGAGGAAATCCAGCAGATGATCGGTGGCGACGTTCGCAAGTCCGCTGGTAAACAGCACCGGGAAGATGCGGTCTTCGCGAATGGCCTCATGGAGCGCCGTGATCAGATGCTGCTCAGGGATAGTCCCCTTTTAGTTCCACCAGCGCCTCATGGGCAGCCTTCGCCTGCGGTGCGAGGCTGGCAGGAATCTCTCCAGTGATCTTGCCCCTTCCATCCCCGCCGGGCGTGTAGTAGAACGCCTCCATGGTCACCAGGTCCACAACACCATGGAAGCCTTCCGCGTCGGAGATGGGCAGCTGGACCGGTACGCAATTGCGTCCCCACCGTTCGTGCAGATCGTCGATCAGCGCGCTCAATCCGCCCCCGCCGCCGGCCTTGGGATGATCCATCTGGTTGATGGCAACGATGCGGGGAACATTGGCCTCCTCGGCAAACCTCCATACCCTCTCCGTCACGGCCTCGACGCCATTCTGGGCATTGACCACCAGAAGGGCGGCTTCGACGGGCAGCAGCGCAGCGCGTGCCTCATGCGAAAACATATGAAATCCGGGGGTATCGACAAAGTTGATCTTCACGCCCTGCCATTCGGCAAAGGCGACTGCGTTTTGCATGGTAGTACCGCGCGCGACCTCTTCTTCGTCATAGGCGGTCACGGCGGTCCCGTCCTGGACCCGGCCTTGGGTGGGTGTCATCTTCGCGGCATGCAGCAGAGCGGCAATCAAGGTGGACTTGCCGCTGTGCGCATGCCCCACTACAGCTACGTTGCGGATCTCACTTCCCTGGTACGTTTTCATGGTTTGTTTCTCCTCCACCTGCGGCGGGGCAAACTACCTTTGGCCCTCCCAGGCTGGTCTGTTTCCCTCGCTGCCGATGAGGAGCAAGGTTGATTTGGTCGAACATTTGCCACTCCTTCGCCAAAGAGAGAGCGAGTAGATGGGCACAGGAGATGTGTCAATTTGAGAGGGAGGATAACCGGATCTTCCGCCTCTCTTGCTCTCAGAAAATCAACGTCTTGGAAGTCAGGAGAGCTTGGATACCAACGGCACAGGGACGCCTTGAAGACGTCATCGACGGCGTCCAGATGGCCGGCTTGTGCGGCCAAAGCTCCCGGTCTGCCGTCTTCCTCGTCCATGCGGAGAGTCTCCGGCAGGCGCCTGGCAGATCAAAAGAAGATGAATCCACCGGGCGTCTATCAGTTGAGAACCGGATGCTATCACAGGCGGAGTGTGAACGTCTTGTGACTCGGGGCACACAGCCAGACGAGCATTTCCGCCGCGCCGTCTGGCGCGGCCTCAGCCAAAACACCTACCAGCGGAGAAGGGGCACTAGGCTTGAATAGTCGTCGCTCCACACCTGAAGGCCGGGCTTCAGCGACGGCGCCCTGGCGCGGCTGACGACTTCCTGCTGCGCAAAAAGATCCGCGTTATCCGTAACCAGAATCCAGGTAGCGTTATATTCTCCGCGCCCGTCGTTAGACAGGCTTGAGACACGCATGGCCTGCATGCCCGCCGAGCCCGCGAGCAACGCAATTGCGGGTTCTAGAAAGACATGCTGATTAGAAACGTGAAAGGCGACAATGCCGCCGGGGGCAAGGTGCCTGCGATAGAGGTCCAGGGCCTGCCGGGTGAGCAGGTGCAGAGGGATGGCATCGCCCGAGAACGCGTCCACCACAAGCACATCGAATTGCTGCGGATGCTCGCCAACCAGCGATTTACGCGCGTCACCTTCGACCATCTGAACTTGCGCACCCGATTCGCGAATGTAAGTGAACACGTTGCGCGCGACCGGCCCCACAGCCGGGTTGATCTCATAAAACCGAATGCGATCGCCAGGGCGGCCATAAGCCGCGATCGTGCCCACCCCCAACCCGATCACCCCGATATTGCGCCCTCGATCTCCGCAACAGAACCGCAGCGCGAGGCCCACGCCTGAATCCTCAGCGTAGTAGGTAGTCGGCGTCTTGCGAAGCTGATCTGTGCCGAATATCTGCGTGCCATGCTGGATGGCGCCGTTGGACAGCGTGCGCACAGTGAGTCCGGGGTAGGTGTGATCCTGCGTCACGCGCAGGCTGCCATAGAAGTTGCGTATGGCCACGGTTGTGTTTTGCTCGTAGGCAAGGTGAATCATGACCACCAGCACCAGCAGCGCTACGCTGGCAACAGACCAGAGCAGGCGCTGGCTCCAGCCGCTAGTCCACGTGGCCGCAAGGGCCAGCAGCGCGGTCACCAAAAACGTGACGGCCAGATCGTAGTTGAACGAAAAAACCAACGGCGCAACGATGCCGATGGCAAACGAGCCCAGCGCCCCACCCGCTGCAAACAGCAGGTAGAAGAGTGTTAGTTCTGAGGGACGAGCAGGCCGCAGCGCATAAGCCTCGCTATGGCAAAACAGGCAAGCGACCAGCACTTCGATCAGGAAAAAGGAGACGGCGATTCGCATGGGCAGCGATTCATCAACGTGCGAGAGCATGTAGCCGAGGCTGCCCAGCATCACGATCAGCAGGCGAGCCGTGATGCCGCGCGGTAGCAGCCGCGGAAACTGAAAGGCCAAGATCAACGTGACGAGGTAGACGCCCAGCGGCAGAACCCAGAGCATCGGGATGGCTGCCACGTTCGCCGTAAGATAGCTGGTGACCGCGCTCAACTGCATTGCGGCGCCCAGCGGCAGCAGCACCCATAAAATCTTGTGCCTGAGCGGTGACGGAGCGATGCGGGATTCAGCCTCGACATTTGCGTCGGCCGAAATCACCATCATCGATCGTGTCTTCATCGCCAACACGACCGAAAGCAAAGCAAAGACAGCGAATCCGCAACCCCAAGCGAGGCGCTGCGCTTTCAGTGTCAGATGCGGCTCGACGACCGTGGGATAAAGGCCCAGCGCCAGCAGCGAAGCCAGATTTGATAGCGCGTAAAGCCGGTACGGAATACCTCCCGTTTCAACACGCGCCCACCACACCTGCAGCAGCGGACTGGTTGCGCCGAGCATCAGGAATGGAAGGCCTATGGAGAGGCCCAGGGCAACGAAGATCGTAGTAATGGGATGTGCCGCCCCGCTCTCGGCGCCAAGGTTCCTCGCCGCCCAAACGATCGCCGAAGCAGCGGCCAGCGCCAGCAATACGAAGTGCAGATTCCATTGCGGCCGAAGCGCCAGCCAATGCGCATACAGATACGCCAGCAAAAGCGCTGTCTGAAAAAACACCAGGCACGTGATCCGAGGCGAGAAAGACCGCGCCGCCAAACAGCAACCGCACACGTGCCATGCTTCACTCCGGGTTTCAGCGGACCATGCAGGAAATCGGCAGAGTACATCCGCGAATCTAGTTCGCACAGAAAGCGGATGCTATCACAGCGGGAATAAAGGTTTGGAGTGACAGCCCGCACGTGTTGTTGGAGCACAAGCACTGACCCCACCACCTGTCGTGGCTTTGCGTTCGAGCGCGAGAGCGGCCATAGCCCTGTGTACTTGCGGGTGCGGTATCCACTCGACAGGACGGGCCTTGTATCAGGGCACGACTTTAGTCGTGCCGTAAGCAGCTCCAAATCCATGGGGCTTTAGCCCCTGAGGGACGCATTTTCAGTAGGCCTGCTCGTCCGGCAACCATGAGCGGAACTCCAGCCAGGAGCCCGGATAGGGCGGGTAAATCTCCCACGTTAAAGGATCAGGAACCACGACCTCTAGAGTTCACTGTACTCAGGCAGCTACCCACTTTCAGGTTTAACGTATCTGGACCGGCGCCCTCACACGATTTGCCGAAAATATCCTTCCCTTGTTGCACAATCGAATCAGGGTAAGAAGCGCTCTCACCCGCTTTTCCCCGCAAGTGATGGAAAGTATCGCCAAATAACGTGCTAAATGACCATTCAGGAACCATTTTTCCCGGGTTTTGGACGCTTTTTCACGGCGAAAGCAAAACCGGATCTCGCACAAAAAAAAGGAGTTAAGCGCCGGATTCCGACACAAAACGCGGTACCCTCCCCTCCCCTTTTGATTTTTGCCCTCGATTTGGTGCTTTCTATCAGGCCGTCGTTCTCCTTCAATCTGCAGAAAAAGCGCCCGCTTTAGCACACTTCATCCGACAGCAACGCGGCCATGAATTGCGTCGAGGAGCGCAGCGTGGCGATCAAAAGCAGCTGGCGATCCGTTTCGGGATCGCCAGTGAAAGAAACACGGCAAAGAAAATCATGTCAGAAAAAGGGACCGCTCACGAACGCAGACAGGATGACCGCAATGGGACCGTCTCGTCGCAGGCGCCTTAATCGTTGTGCCGTTTTGACTCTACGAAATAGTGCGCCACGGTCTTCACGAACGGCACAGCGCCTTGCGGCACATCCACAGTTCCTTTGAGAATGGACTGAAAACTATGATCGTTGCCGAAGTACAGTTCCGTGTCATCGCGGTTCTGGCTCACAACCGTGCCGTCCAGATCGATGCCGGCGAAGAGACCCTTGCTGCGCGAATATGTGAGTAGTTCGGCGTTCATCTTCCAGTCAGTCGCAGCCTGACTGTTGCGGCCCACAGGCCCCGCCGATGCGGCGGCATCCCCGCCAATTTTGAATTTGTTCTTGAGCAGGTCCTGGAAGCCATGATCGTTGACGGCGATCAGCACCAGGTCAGTGGATTGGCCACCGATTTGCAGCCCCCACGATCCACCCGCCATCCGGATGAATACCGGCGCGCTCCATCCATGGCCCGTGCGGCAAGTCACAACGCCCTGTCCGTACTGCGCGCCGAACACGAATGCGCCTTTGATGAGTCCGGGCACGACGCCTACACACGTAGCCTGCTCCAGGATGTTCATCGGGATGCTGTGATCCTGGGCCGACATGACCTCGTCAAGCACTGTCTTGGCCGCGTCCACGCGATCCTGCAGATCGCCCTTTGAAGAGGCCGCAAACGCAGTGCCGGTAAGTAGGAAACAGATGCAAATCGAAGCAAGAGACTTCTTCATTTCAGGATCCTTTCGTTCCGCGCTTGCAAATTGCGGCCTTGCTGACTTTGACTCTTCAGCCGTCAAAGTGCACTGAAGTCGGGATGAGTATGGCATTGTCCATGAAGGTTCCACCTGAAACAACCCAAACTTGGGCGGAACTCAAACTGCCGAGAATCGACCACGATCAGCCCAAGGTCCAGCCTACCGCATCCGTGGGCACACGGATGCGCCACGAACCTTTGCACTAAACAGGGTGGAAGTTAGAAGGAGGATCGACAGACCGCCCAAATCGCAGAGGGCTGCGCGACTTGGTCTCTTCATCCGGGGGGGAGGATGAGGACCGGAGGAGAAACATTTCAAATCCGGCGCGACAAAAAAAGAGGAGTTCCTTGGCTTCATGGGAAACATGCCGCCAGGGAACTCCTTCCCCAGATCTGCGTTGTTTCTGTTACCCATACTGTGGAAATTTGGGATTTATCACAAGAGCACGGAAGGACACTGCATTTTAGTAACGTCTCATTCTGACCTAAGGTAACGGCCAACGTGCTCTATTCCGCCGCTTCATCATCATCTCCAGGGCGCGAGATCAAAGATCGATTAAGTGCATGCATTGACAGCTCGATACGGTTATCGGCACCGGTCTTACGCATCAGCCGGCCGACGTGGGCTTTGACCGTTCGTTCCTCAATGCCAAGCTGACGGGCGATTTCCCGGTTCGATCGGGCCAGCAAAATAAGCTCCAGTACCTGCCGCTCTCGTGCTGTGAGGTGCGGGTGCGCACTGGGAAGGCCGCTTTCGGGTACTCCAAGCAGCCGATCGATGAGCTTTGAGAGAAGCCGGCGCGGAGCCCAGATGGAGCCGCTCACCACAATGTCGATAGCTTGGCGCACCGTTTGCGGGCTCGCTGAGGAGTCAAGGTAGGCGCGGGCCCCGGCCACGATCGCTTCCAGCACAAGTTCATCGTCGTTTTCGGGGCCAATCACAATCTGCCGGATAGCTGGCCGGGTGCGTCGCACCGATTCAAGGGTTTCGAGATTGCCGGACGAAGAGTTCAAATCGACGACCAGGTAATCGAGCGCAGGATTTGCCAGCAACTCCTGCATGGTTCCGATCAACGGCACCAGTTTCGGCCGGCCGGGTGCCGGTTCCTCGTCGAAGACAGACGTAAGACCCTCAAGTCGAAGAGGTTCGCCAGCCAGCAGGCCGATGCGGATGAGTTGCGAATCAGGGGTGGGGGGCACCTTGAATCTCCAGTTATTCAGTCAAAGCCGTCTGGCTTATGGCTCTTCCAAGCCGATTTTGTTGAGGGACGCAGCACTACCGTCCTCTCCTGCGATGTCGCTTTCAGAAGGCGACAGACGTACCGTTTCAGAGCTTGGGGAGGACGATCCCCTGTTGATTCTGGTACTTGCCCTTGCGGTCGGCGTAGCTGATTTCGCAGGGCTCATTTCCATGGAAGAACAAGATCTGGCAAAGCCCCTCGTTGGCATAGATTTTGGCTGGCAGAGGTGTAGTGTTGGAGATTTCCAGGGTAACGAAACCTTCCCACTCCGGCTCAAAGGGGGTTACATTCACAATAATTCCACAGCGCGCATAGGTGGATTTACCCACGCAGATGGTCAACACATCGCGCGGGATCCGAAAATATTCAATGGACCGGGCAAGCGCAAACGAATTGGGGGGAACTATGACGGATAACGCCTGGACTGACACGAACGAGCGCTCATCGAAAGCCTTCGGATCGATGATGGCGCTGTTGACATTCGTAAAGATCTTGAACTCGTCGGAGACCCGCAGGTCGTATCCGTAGGAGGAAAGCCCGTAAGAGATGACCCCTTCGCGAACCTGCTTCTCGCTGAATGGTTCGATCATCCGATGGTTCAGGGCCTGTTCCCGTATCCAACGATCACTTTGAATCGACATGCCTCTCCTGATCCGGACATTTCTTCAGAATTCCGGTTGAAATTTGTGCGGCTGCGATAGCCCCTTGAAACCCTCATCTTACGGGAGGTCACGCGGGTATGACAACGAATCGTTTCGCAGCCCAAACATCCGGCAATCGAGCGCTTACACCGACCCACACTATTGGCTCTCCGGCAAAAGAAAAGCGCGGAAAGCTGCAAATCGGCTGTTCCCCAAATGGCGCAAAACCTGTAGCATCACTAGCGTAGAGCGTTCCATGCAGTTCAAAATCGTAGCAGCGAGGTTCCCCCTTTGATTAAGCAGGATATTGTCCATCACGTGATTGAACGCACAGGCCTGCCCCGGACCAAGGCGGAGGCAGCGGTGGATACAGTATTTGAGGGCCTGAAACAGGCTCTCGCCGCCGGCGAGCGCATTGAACTGCGTGGATTTGGAGTGTTCAGTGTCCGGGCCCGCAAAACGGGCATTGGCCGCAATCCGCGCACCGGAACAGAGGTCAGCATCACACCCGGCAAGGCGGTTCGCTTCAAGCCTGGCAAGGAACTGCATGCGCTGGAAGGCGACGGCGCCGCGGCGAAGTGAAATCGCCCCCGGCCCTGGATGTTCCCGTGCCAGGGCTTCACCCGGCGCGCGAGATCCACCCCGGGGCATCTGCGGCAGATGCAGCATCACCGCCCGACCTCCTTCCGGAGCTCGAACTTACTCCCGCTCCCGCCTTCCAAAAGCAAGGAAGGAAGAGCGTTGCCGTAAGTGTCGGCCTGCCGCTCTTATTGCTGGCGGTCAGCGTCGTAACCACTACCGCCAACGGCGCGCGCTTCATGCAAAACTTTCTTGATGGAATGCCGCCGGTCGTCCGCGACGCCGACCTGTGGCCCTGGCCATGGCTCCTCGACCATCCTCAACTTTTTTCTACCGGCTTCGCGTTCTCAGGCGCCCTGCTGGGCATCCTGCTTATCCACGAACTCGGCCACTACTTTGCCTGTCGATGGCACAAGATTCGATCCACCCTGCCCTGGGTACTGCCTGCACCCACACTTAGCGGTACGGCCGGAGCAATCATTCAGATCCGCTCCAAAATTCGGAGCCGCGACGCGTTGATGGATGTCGGCCTCTACGGTCCCCTCGCAGGCTACGTCGCGTCTGCATTGGCGGTGGCGATTGGCTTTGTGCTCAGCTTTCGCTCCCCTGCTGACGCGCCGCCCGCAATCGTACGTTTTGGCAGCGAACCAATGACGATCCGCCTGCTGCACGCCCTCTTGGTACGGTGGGACCCATCGATTCCCCCCTTTAATCACATCGCGCCTCATCCAGTATTGGTGGCCGGGTGGATCGGCCTCTTTATCACTTCGCTCAACCTGATTCCCGGCGGACAGTTGGATGGCGGCCACATCTTGTATGCCATCTCTCCGCTTGTGCATCGATGGGTCACCAAGGTGCTGCCGTTCGTGCTGTTCGTGGCCGGAGCAGTGTATTGGGTCGGATGGATGCTGTGGGGAATGTTCTTGTTATTTCCGGCCATGCGCCACCCGAAAGTGCCCGCGGAGCCACAACTCAAACCAGCGCGATTGCTGCTGGGATTGGTGGGGCTGCTGGTATTTCTGCTGACGTTCTCGTTGACTCCGTTCTATGACAACTCATTGATGCACTTCCTGCACATTGACCCATTCATTGCCGCGCAGTGAGGAAGTTCGCGGGGTTAGCGAAGTGGCGGGGATAGCGGGCTGAGTGGACTTTGCGGGATTTCCGGAATAAGCGCTGGCAACGTTAACTCCGCTTAACTGCTAACTCGGCTTTTCGTCCTCACATCAAGCGCTGGGCGTCCACATCCACAATCAGATTCCTGCGCGGCACTCCAGCTTCGTCCGCATGCGCCAGCATGCCGCGAAGCGCGTCATTCAGTGCCTTGCGCGACGTCGCCTTCAAGATGAGATGAAAGCGGTAAATACCCTTGATGCGGGCTTCCCTTTCGACAAAGCTCGTGTAGTCGTGCTTGCTGGCGGCGAGAATCGCATAGTGGTCGGGATAGTAGGTCTGCACGACCACTCGTCCCGGCAACTCGCCACGGCCTGCACGGCCTGACACCTGCGTCATGAGCTGAAAGACGCGTTCTGCCGCGCGAAAATCCGGCATTGACAGAGCATGGTCGCAGCCCACCACACCCACCAGAGTAATGCCGTGGATGTCATGCCCCTTGGCAATCATCTGCGTGCCTACCAGCAGGTTGATTTCACCGGAGTGAAGCCGCGCCAGAAGCCGCTCGAGGTCATAGCGGCCGCGTACGGTGTCGCGATCCATACGGCCGATGCGCGCCGAGGGAAATATCTCCGCAAGCCGCTCCTCGCCCTGCTCCGAGCCGGCGCCAAGATAATACATGTGTTCGCTATCGCATTGAGGACAGCGCGCAGGAACCGTTCGCCGAAACCCGCAGTAGTGGCATTCAAGCCGCTGACCTTCGCGCGCGATGTCGGCCTGCTCCGCTGGCGGCTTGTGGTGGGTGAGCGCAATGGCGCAGTTCTGACACTCCAGCTTGGCTCCGCAGGCGCGGCACAGTATAGCGAAGGAGTAGCCACGCCGATTGAGCAGTATCAGCGCCTGCTCTCCGCGATCGAGCGCCGCCTGCGTCTCAGTGATTAACGCGCGAGAGAATAGCTGCTCTTTGGCTGTCTCCTGGAACTCGCGCCGCATGTCAATGAGTTCAATCTCGGGCAGAGTACGATTCATTACTCGCTCGCGCATATCGATGCGGGTGTATTTCTTTTGCACGGAATTGTGCCAGCTTTCGAGTGACGGCGTGGCGGAGCCCAGCACCACCACCGCGCCGGCAAACTTGGCACGCATCACTGCCACGTCGCGCGCGTTGTAGCGGGGTGTCTCCTCCTGCTTGTAGCTCTGATCGTGCTCCTCATCGACGAGAACAAGGCCGAGGTTCGGTACGGGCGCAAAGATAGCGGACCGGGTGCCAACAACAATCGGCGCCTCTCCTCGGCGGATGCGGCGCCACTGCTCGCTGCGCTCCTCTGGAGTGAGCGCGGAGTGTAGCAAAGCGACCTTTGTGCCGAAGGCCGCGTCCAGCAAACCCGCCGTCTGCGGCGTAAGCCCAATCTCCGGAACCAGCAGGATCGAAGCCAGCCCTCGATCAAGAGCGCGCTGCATGGCAGCGAGATAGACTGCCGTCTTGCCCGATCCCGTGATGCCGTGCAGCAGGAAGGGCTTGAATGTCCCGAGCGAAGAGGCGAGAGAAGCCAGCGCTTCGGTCTGCGGTTCATTGAGACGGAATGGCTCTGCTGTCGATTCAATGCCACCAAGGCGAAAGGCAGTGGGCCGCTCGTCGATTCGCACCAGGCCGTGCCGAACAAGGGTTCGCAGCGTAGACGAAGACAGGTCTTTGCGGCGCAATTCGGCCACGGGCAATTCGCCACCGCAGGCAGCCAGTTCGGCAAGGATGGCTTGCTGGTTCTGTGTCAGCGCCGGCAGGCGGGTCTCGGGAATGAGCACAGCGAAGCGTTCCGTGCGGCGGGCATCCCGCTCCGCGGCGGCGGTTTCGCGGGCGATCCATTTTTTGCGAATCATCGCGGCGAGCACGGGCAACGTGGCGCCCGTAGCGGTGCGCAGCGTAGAAACTTTGATCGGCTCGCCTGACGCCAGCCGCGACAACACGCGATGCTGCAGTTCTCGTTGCTCCTGGGGAACTTTCCCCTCGCGCTCAATGAGATGGGAACGTCTCTCGGGGGCTAAAGGCCCCGCTGATTCTGACTTGTCTATGTACAGGCTAAAGATTGAACCCGTCAGTGGGCTAGGTTTTTCCGCAGCTTGTTCTACACCCGAGGCAAACTCTTCCTGCGGCTCATTCTCCACAGTGCGGGCCAGGACATCGCGTCCAAGGTCGGTGATGCGGTAGTAAACAGTACGACGCACTTCTGCCATCAACGGCAACATGCCGCGCAGCACTTCGCCCAGCGGAGCAAGATAGTATTGCGCCATCCACTCCGCCAGCGTGAGCAGGCCTTCGCTCAGCAGCGGGCCCTCATGGCTGTCCTGTCCCTGATCCTGATCGAGAACCGCTTCGAGATACTTCACTTCAAAGTCTGTAGGGGCCTTGGCAGAGAGCCGCATGACGATGCCGATGAGTTTCTCGTTGCGAAACGGAGCGATGACGCGCGCGCCTCGCCGGGGGTTCTGGCCATCGCGGATGGCGTAGGTAAACGTGCGATCCAACGGCACGGGCAGCGCGACTTCGCAGTAGGCGGACATGAGAGGCAAGATTCAGTGTAGGTGATGGATCGTCACGCCGCAGCGGTGTGCGGAGAGACGTCGCCCGGACCCGCACGTACGCAGTACAATTCATTCCTGATGACACCCTCCGCCTCCACTCCCACCACTCCCGCCAAGAAAGCGTCGACCCACCTGTCCCCAGCCTCGTCGAAGGGGCCCATCACGCTGGCGGTCGACATTGGTGGATCCGGCCTAAAGGCCATGCTGCTTGATCCCGAGGGCGCCTCGGTGAGCGAACGGGAGCGCGTCGTGACACCAGCCATTCCGACGCCAAAAGCGGTTCTGGATGGGTTGGACGAGTTGCAGAAACTGTTGCCGAAGTTCGATCGTGTCTCGGTGGGGTTTCCCGGGGTGATCAAGAAGGGGACAACGTACACCGCGGCGAATCTTAATCCCGGCTGGGTGGGTTTCCCGCTGCAGCAGGAGTTGGAAAAGCGGTGGAAGAAACCCGTGCGCGTGGCCAACGATGCCGCCGTGCAGGGCTATGGAGCAGTCCAGGGTGAGGGCGTGGAACTCGCCTTGACGCTGGGCACCGGCATGGGCTCCGCGCTCTTTACCGACGGGCGCCTATGTCCGGGACTGGAACTCGGGCACCATCCTTGGCGCAAGCACACCTACGAAGACTATCTCGGACGGCGCGGGCTGGATAAGTATGGCAAGCAGCGGTGGAATGAGTTGCTGCAGGAAGCGATTCAGCAGACGCTGGCCACGTTTAACTGGGACCATCTTTACATTGGCGGCGGCAATACCAAGAAGATTGAGTTCACGCCGGGTAAGAACGTGCAGATCGTCTCCAACGAAACCGGCCTTCTAGGCGGCGTCGCGTTGTGGAAGGAATGGAAGTAACGGTTCGCGGCAGAAATCTTTGAAAGCAAATTTCCGGTTAACCATTTACTTTTCAATAAGTTACGGCTCAAACACGGTCTGTTTACAAGTTAGTAAACTTTCATGTAGGAAATAAAAAACCTTCGCAAGCCGCTCTAACTTATTTGTTATGTTGTACATACAACTGGAATATCCTGCATTAATTTGGTCCTAAAGGCCCGAAAATGCGCGAAATAGCGCCATTTAGCGCATCGCAGGTCTCCCACCCCGGAGACCGCCGGGATACGTGCCTGACAGCTGAGTCAGACTCACCCATTCCCATTATGCGACGGACTGCGGAAATTATCGGCAAAGCCTACCGACACGTTTTGAGAACATCCCACCTTTCCAGCGGAACTGATGTGTGCCGGATCCAAGTTGGCCGACGGGCCCTGTCGTTTTTCGCGAAGCTTATCGTTGACCGGGGGTCTTAAAACCCAGTTCGCGCATGGCGATCTGAAGATCGGCCCATGCTTCTTTTTTCTGGCGCGGATCGCGCAGCAGAAACGCGGGGTGATAGGTCACGATCAGCTTCGTGCCGCGGAAGGGGTGAACTCGACCTCGCAGCCCGGCGAGAGGCTGACGCTGGCCCAGAAGATAAGTGGCTGCCGTGGCGCCCAAGGCGACCAAAACTTCAGGGCGGATCACGTCAATCTGGCGGAAAAGGAATGGGGAGCAGGTGTTGGCTTCGTCCGGCTCCGGAGTGCGATTGGAGGGCGGGCGGCACTTGACCACATTGGCGATGTAGACCTCTTCGCGCTTGAGTCCCATGGCGGTGATCATGTTGTTCAAGAGCTGGCCGGCCTTGCCCACGAAAGGGATGCCTTGCGCGTCTTCGTCCGCTCCAGGACCTTCTCCTACGAACATGAGGCGCGCGGTCGGCGAGCCGTCGCCGAAGACCAGCTTGTGCCGGCCGGCGTGGAGGGCACAGCGGGTGCAGTCGCCGATGTCTTCGCGGATGATTTGGAGGGCGGCGGCGCGGCTGGCGGGGGCGATGAGATCGG
>WNGR01005111.1_pt1 | contig 16742 bp, 17 predicted proteins | sample 5407581 | NCBI WGS metagenome assembly WNGR01 (sample SAMN13153383, study PRJNA577476) | soil metagenome | isolation source: 80 cm soil or saprolite under Garry oak tree replicate 2 | place: USA:California | collected 2016-06-15 | reverse complement strand
GTCAAAGCGGTCCGCGGCGTGGAATTGCCTTCAGAAACAAAGGGCATTCTACTTTGCATGGGGTTGTTTTCGAGTTTTTTAATCCAGCAACCGGCGAGCGGCGTCGACGAGAATGCCGTCAGGGCGGCGCAGCGCCTCGAGAATCGTGAAATGGTCCGCGCCTTCGACCGGAATGAGCTTGCCCGGCGCCCCGGCCGTCGCGCGCTTCTCATGGAAGTTGATTGAATCGAGCACGAGCGCCGGAAGCTCGTTGCTGCCATAGGCGATATCGAGCCGCTTGTGAGCCACGGGCAGGCGAATCGGCGAAAGCTTGGCGAGTTCCTCATCCGTCAGCTTCAGCGCGTTGTTGAGCCCGGTATCGCGGATCGGCGCGAGATCGTAGACGCCTGATATCGCCAGTCCCGCATGGACGCGCGGATGATCGAGCGCCATCGAAACGAGGTGGGCGCCCGCGGACCAGCCGGACAGCACGACCGGCCCGGCGACGCCGTAGGACGCGCCGTGCGCGGCGAGCCAGTCGAGCGCACGCGGGATTTCGGCAACGATGTCGGTCAGGGGAAACTCGGGCGCCAGCGAATAGCCGGGAATGGCGACGGACCAGCCATGTGCGGCGACGCCTTCGACGAGCATGGCGAACAGGTCGCGCGAATTGCGCTGCCAATAGCCGCCATGCAGGAAGACCAGGCAGGGCGCATCAGGCTTCGCGGCCGGATAGAGGTCGATCTTGTTGTTCGCCCGCTCGCCGTAAGGCAGATCGAGGTGGGATTTCAGCGTGCCCCGCAGCCGCCCCGAAGCTTCGTTCCGTTCGGCGATCAGGGCCGCGCTGTTCTTGACCGCCGCGTTGTTGTCATAGGCGGCGTCGCGTTCGGCCTGGGACAGCCCGGACCAGTTTGTACGGGGATCGAGGGGCCGTTGCGTCGGGTGGGTGTCATCAACCATGGAGTCTCCGGGCCGTCACGCGGCGGCTTGATCCGTCGGTTCGTCCAATTCGAGCCGGCGGTTTCACCCAATCCATGTGCTCGCTGACCTCTTAATTCGAGAGAGCTAGGCCATAAGAATTCGCTATGGCGGCAGACCGCAGTCATGCGTCCCCCGCCGGTGGACGTAAATCTATTTTTTACTGTCGATCGCAATATCCCGTTCCACGATGCTTCAAATATTTCGGTGAGAGGACGGGACGTGCGCCCCGTCCTCGGCGATGTTACCTCTTCATCGCCTCGTAGATGGCGAAGCTGTAGGCGCCTTCGGGCTTCTTGGTGATAACGGGATCGGAGCCGCCCGACATCAGGGTCGCCACCGTGCGCTCATAGTCCTTGAGGTCGAGCTTGCCGTCGGAATCGCCGAGCAGCTTGGCGATCTCGCCCATCATCCGCTTCTGATCCTTCTCGGTCTTGGCGCCAGTCGAGTCGCCGGCGAGGATGATCTTCACGGCTTCGTCGGGATGGGCCTTGGCGTACTCCCAGCCCTTCATGGAGGCCTTGACGAACTTCGCCATCTTGGCGACGAAGGCGGGATCCTTCAGGTTCTTCTCCAGCACGTAGAGGCCATCCTCGAGCGTAGCGACGCCTTCGTCCTCGTATTTGAAGACGACGAGCTGGCTCGGCTTGAAGCCGCCGTCGATTACCTGCCAGTATTCGTTATAGGCCATGGTCGAGACGCAGTCGGCCTGCTTCTGGAGGATCGGGTCGACGTTGAAGCCCTGCTTGATCACCTTGACACCGCCGGCCGAGCCGTCGGTCTTGTAGCCGAGCTTCGACATCCAGGACAGGAACGGGTATTCGTTGCCGCCGTACCAGATGCCGAGCGTCTTGCCCTTGAGGTCGGTCGGCTTCTTGATGCCGGTGTCGGCGCGGCAGGTCAGCTCCAGGCCGCTCTTCTTGAAGGTCTGCGAGATGTTGACGAGCGGCACGCCTTTTTCGCGCGACGCCAGTGCGGACGGCATCCAGTCGACGGTGACATCCGCGCCGCCGCCGGCAAGCACCTGCGGTGGCGCCACGTCCGGGCCGCCCGGCTTGATGGTCACGTCGAGACCGGCCTCCTTGTAGAAGCCCTTGTCCTTCGCGACGAAGTAGCCGGCGAACTGGGCCTGCGCGACCCATTTGAGCTGGATGGTGACGGATTCGGCTCCTTGTGCGTTCGAAAACGTCAGGCCGAGCGAAAGACCTGCCGCCAGTGCCAATGCGTGCTTCATGCAAGACTCCAAATTCAAAGCGGACCTTGCCGATCTAGGTCCGGTAGGACGGATGCCAAAACGTTGTCGCGCGTTCGGCCAGCGTGACAAAGCCGTAGAAAGCCATTCCGGCGAGGGCGGCCAGCGCAATCTCCGCCCAGACCATGTCGATGGCCATGCGGCCCGCCTCGGTGGAGATGCGAAATCCGATACCCTGCGTCGGAGTTCCGAAAAACTCTGCAACGATCGCGCCAATCAGGGCGAGCGTGGCGTTGATCTTGAGCGCGTTGAAGATGAAAGGCAGCGCGGCCGGCAAATAGAGCTTGGTGAGCGCCTGGGAATGGGTGGCCCCGTAGGAGCGCATCAGGTCGCGCTCGATATGGCCGGCGGCGTTCAGTCCGGCGATCGCATTCACCAGCATCGGGAAGAAGGTCACGAGCACGACGACGGCCGCCTTCGACGGCCAGTCGAAGCCGAACCACATCACCATGATCGGCGCGACGCCGACGAGGGGGAGTGCCGAGAAGAAGTTTCCGAGCGGCAGCAGGCCGCTGCCGAGGAAGGCGTAGCGATGTGCCAGGATCGCGACCAGAAGGCCGGCGCCGCAACCGATGACATAGCCCGCCAGCACGCCGCGTACGAAGGTCTGGACGAAGTCGGCGCCAAGAATCGGCAGCGAGTGGATGAATTTCGTCGCCGCCGAGCTCGGCGCGGGCAACAGTACCGGCGGCACGCCGAAGCCGCGCACTGCGACCTCCCAGAGATGGAACACGGTGAGGCCGAACAAGAGCGGAACCAGCAGATCGATGGTGCGCTGCCGCTTGCCCCGGACCCGGCAGGTGCCGGCGAGATTGATCACGCCGAGCGCGGCCGACAGCCAGCAGGCGATCACGATCATCCAGAAGCCTGCGCGGGCCGACCCCGCTACCGCAGGATCGTCCAGCAACATCAGCGACGCCGCGGCGGCAAGCGCCGCGCCGGCAAGACCGGGGATCGTCGCCCGTTGATCCGACAACAGGGCTGCCAGAATGAAAAATGCGCCGGCCGCGCCGACGACCGGCCAGACCATCGGATGAGCCGGCAAGGGCAATGTTTGCGGCGCGAGCGGAAGCACGAGGGCAAGCGCCAGCGCGGTGGTCGCCGCCACGAACCCGAGCCTCAGCTTACGCTGATCCATCAATGCGCTCCCATGCGGCGGCCGACGGAGCGTTCGATCAGCCCGATCAACGCGATCAATCCGGAAGAGAGTACGGCCGCGGCGACTAGCGCTGACCAGAGTTGTATCGTCTGCCCGTAGTAGGAGCCTGACAACAGCCGTGCGCCGATGCCGGCCTCCGCGCCGGTCGGCAGCTCCGCGACGATGGCGCCGATCAGCGAGATGGTGACGGCGACCTTGAGGCTTGCAAAAAGATAGGGCACCGACGCCGGCCAGCGCAGCTTCCATAGCACCTGGCGCGGCGTTGCCGACCATGTCCGCATCAATTCGAGCTGGAGCGGGTCGGGGGAGGTGAAGCCTTTAACCATGCCGATCGTGATGGGAAAGAAGCACAGATAGGCCGAGATGATCGCTTTCGGCAGCAGGCCATGCAACCCGAGCGCGCCCAGCACCACGATGAAGATCGGGGCCAGCGCCAGCACGGGCACCATCTGCGAGCAAATGATCCAGGGTAGCAGGCTCCGCTCCAGCACCCGGCTGTGCACGATCAGGAGCGCCAGCACGCTCCCGAACAGCGCGCCAAGCAGGAAGCCGAGCAGCGTCGCCGACAGCGTCACCAGCGAATGGTAGACGAGGCTGCGCGGCGCGAGCGGCGGATAGCCGAACACGGAATCGAAGAACGTATGGGCGATCTGGTGCGGGGCGGGCAGCAGCGGGCGCTCGGCCTCCATCGTGCCGGCGAGCACGTCGGCGGCCGTGTACGGCGTCTCCTCGCGCTCGAAACCGTCGCGGACCAGCGACCAGTTCATGGCGACGGCCGCGACGTACCAGATCGCGACCAGCGCCAGCACCATGGTGAGGACCGGTGCGTAACGCTCGACCAGGGGATGATCCCGGAGTGCGCGCGAGCCGCGCAAGGGCAGTGCGAGGGAGCTACTCGTCATAGGAATGCCCCGCGCGCAGGCCGTTGCGGACGCGCTGTGCCACCTTCAGGAATTCCGGCGTCTCGCGGATTTCCAATGACCTGTCGGTCGGGAAATCGCAGTCGATGACATCGATGATGCGGCCGGGGCGCGGCGACATGACTACGATCCTGGTCGACAGGAACACGGCTTCCGGAATCGAATGGGTCACGAACAGCACGGTCTTGCCGGTGGACCTCCAGAGCTGAAGGAGCTGCTCGTTGAGATGATCGCGCACGATCTCGTCGAGCGCGCCGAACGGCTCGTCCATCAGCAGGAGCGCCGGATCAAAGGACAGCGCGCGGGCAATCGAGACCCGCTGCTGCATGCCGCCGGAGAGCTGCCAGGGAAACTTGCGCTCGAAGCCGGTGAGGTTGACCATCGCGAGATAGCGCCCGATCCGCTGCTGCTGCTCGATCTCGGAATAGCCCATGATCTCCAGCGGCAGCTTCAGGTTCTTCTCGATGGTCCGCCACGGAAACAAGGCCGGAGCCTGGAACACATAGCCGTAGCTGCGTGCGAGCCGGGCCTGTTCCGCGCTCATGCCGTTCACCAGGAGCGTGCCGGAGGACGGCTGCTGCAGATCGGCGATTACCCGCAGCATCGTGGTCTTGCCGCAGCCGGACGGGCCGATGAAGGAGACAAACTCACCCTCGGCGACCTCCAGATTGACGTTGGAGAGCGCCTCGACCTGGCCGTCGGCCGTATCGAAGGTCAGCGAGATGCGTTGTGCATCGACGACGAGCCGCCGTTGTGCGGGATTCGCGACTGGCTCGTTGGGTGGAGAAAGACTTGGCTTTGGCATGGCCATGCGAAATATTGTCGCAAAAGCGGATTGTCGTGGCGCGCTCAATGTTTGCGCAGGTGGTGCGCATAATAAGCAGGTTTTTGTCCGATTTCGAAGCAATTGACGTGCGAACGGCTTTTGACTTGCCTTGTTCACAGCAGATAGTTTCGTGTTCGCTTTCGCAATAATCGCGCGAGCCCTCGATATGCGAGCCATATGAAGCCTGCTTCCTTCAAATATGTCGCGGCGGCGTCGCTCGACCACGCGCTTGCGCTGAAGGCCGAACACGGCGACGAGGCACGTTTCCTCGCGGGCGGCCAAAGCCTTATCCCGGCGATGAATTTTCGGCTGGCGCGGCCCGAGGTGCTGATCGACATCAATGGCCTGACAGAGCTGTCCGGGATTGATCGATCCGAGGCAGGCAGGCTCAGGGTCGGGGCACTGACGCGCTATCGGTCGCTCGAGCGCGACGCCGATTTCCTGGGGGCTTGTCCGCTGTTTGCCGATGCGCTGCCGCACATCGCCCATCCGCAGATCCGCAACCGCGGCACCATCGGCGGCAATCTCTCCCATGCTGATCCCGCCTCCGAATTGCCGGCGCTCGCGGTCGCGATGCAGGCGGAGATGGGGATTACGTCGGTGACGGGCGAGCGGCGCGTGCCTGCCTCCGAATTCTTCGTCGGCCTGCTCACGACCGATCTCGGGAGCGACGAGATGCTGGTCGACATTACCTTTCCGGCACGCCGCCCGCTCAGCGGCGCCTGCTTCATGGAGATCGCGCGCCGTCGCGGCGACTTCGCCATTGCGGGCGTTGCCGCGCTCGTATCGCTGGACGACGAGCGGCGCTGCGCGGAGGTGCGGATCTCGCTTTGCGGCGTCGGGGATACGCCGGTCGACGCGAGTGGCGCAGCTTCGACGATCGTCGGCCATCGCTTGACCGGCGAGGCCATCGAGGCGGTCGCCGGGCGCGTGCAGCAATCGATCGAGCCATCCGGCAACGTCCACGCCAGTGCCGACTACCAGCGCCACGTCGCCGGCGTGCTGACCCAGCGCGTGCTCCGCACCGCGCATCAGCGAGCCGGGCATGCCTGACAGCCACGAGATCGAGCTTCGGGTCAATGGCACGCTTTATCGCCGTGCGGTCGAGTCGCGCATGCTGCTCAGCGATTTCCTGCGCCATGAACTGGGGCTCACCGGCACCCATGTCGGCTGCGAGCACGGCGTGTGCGGCGCCTGCACCATTTTGCTCGAGGGCGACCCGGTCCGCTCCTGCCTGATGTTCGCTGTGCAGGCCAATGGCCGCGCGATTGCGACGGTCGAGGGGCTGGCTTCGCCAAGCGGTGAGCTGCATCCCGTGCAGCAGGCGATGCACGACCATCACGGCCTGCAATGCGGCTATTGCACGCCCGGCATCCTGATGACCATGACGGCCTATCTGAAGGAGAACCTGTCGCCGTCGGAGCACGAGGTGCGCGAGGCGCTGTCCGGAAATCTCTGCCGCTGCACCGGCTACCAGAACATCGTCGATGCGATGCTGGATGCAGCAGCGAAGTTGCGCGAGGCCGCGCCATGACCACGCGTTTCTTCGGCGCACCGGTCAAGCGCAACGAGGACCGGAAACTCCTCACCGGACAGGCGCTGTTCGTCGACGACGTCGAACTGCCGGGCATGCTCCATGTCGCCTTCCTGCGCAGCCAGGTTGCGCATGCCCGCATCAAGAGCATCGACACGTCGCGCGCGCTGCAGCGGTCCGGTGTCGTCGCGGTCTATACGGCGGCAGACTACGGTGCCTATTGGCAGCCCGGTCCGCTATTGGTCCAGCCGCCACCGATTGCCGGCAGCGTCTTTCATCCCCGCACTCAGGTGCCGCTCGCAAAAGACAAGGTTCGCTACGCCGGTGAGCCCTTGGCCGTGGTCGTCGCCGAGAGCCGCTACGTCGCCGAGGACGCGCTGGACGACATCGACGTGGAGCTGGAGTTGCTCGCCGCGGTCGTCGATCTCGAGGCTGCGCTGACATCGTCGTCGGCCCTCGTGCACGACGATCTCAACGCGAACGTCGCCGCCCACGTGCATCAGACCAAGGGCGACTATCGTAAGGCCGCGGCCAGCGCACATCTCATCCTGAAGCGCCGTTTCCACTACGAGCACGGGATTTCCTCACCGATCGAGACCCGCGGCGTGGTCGCGCAGTGGAATGCGCGCAGCCAGCAGATGACGATATGGGATACGACCCAGGCGCCGGTCTTCGTCCGCAACGGCCTTGCCGCCATGCTCGGCCTCGGCGAGCGCCAGGTCCGCGTCATCGCGCCCTTCGTCGGCGGTGGCTTTGGCCCGAAGATCATGATGTTCTATCCGGAGGAAGTTGCGCTCCCCTGGATCTCCATGCGGCTGAACCGGCCCATGAAGTGGATCGAGGACCGGCTCGAGCACTTCGTCGCTACCACGCATGAGCGCGGCCAGATCCATGATGCCGAGATCGCACTCGCCGCTGACGGCCGCATCCTCGGCGTCAAGGACGTCTTCCTGCACGACACCGGCGCCTATAATCCGTACGGCCTGACGGTGCCGATCAACAGCCAGTGCACCTTGCTCGGGCCGTACGTCATCCCGGCCTATGACAGCACCTTCACGGCCGTCTTCACCAACCTCCCGATCGTCACGCCCTATCGCGGCGCCGGGCGTCAGCACGGCGTGTTCGTGATCGAACGCCTGCTCGACCTCGCGGCACGCGAGCTCGACATCGACCGCGCGGAGATCCGGCGCCGCAACCTGATTCCGCCGGATGCCTTTCCGTTCAACAACGAGATCATCTACCAGGACTTTGCGCCGCTGACCTATGACAGTGGCAATTACGAGCCGGTGCTGGCCAAGGCGCTCGATGCGATCGGCTATCGACATTTCCTCAAGGAGGAGCAGCCGAAGCTTCGCGAGGAAGGCCGCTGCGTCGGCATCGGCGTTGCCTGCTATGTCGAAGGCACCGGCATCGGGCCGTATGAGGGCGCCAAGGTACAGGTCCAAACCAACGGCAAGGTCAGCGTGGCGACGGGCATCGGAACTCAGGGGCAGGGGCACTTCACCAGTTTTGCGCAGATCGTCGCCGATCAGCTCGGGGTCACGCCTGCCGACGTCGATATCGTCACTGGCGACACTGACCAGTTTTATTGGGGCGCCGGCACGTTTGCGAGCCGCGGCGCCGTGGTGGCCGGCAATGCCGTCAGCGAGGCGTCGCAGGCGGTGCGGCGGAAAGCGCTGAAGCTTGCGGCCGATGCGTTTGAATGCGCCGAGGAGGATCTCGTCGTCGCCGACGGCAAGGTGTCGCTGGTCGGCGTGCCGGGCAAATTCATTCGCTTAGGCGAGCTCGCCCAGCGCGCCAATCCGATGCGCGGTGCAGTGAAGCCGGGCACCGAGCCCGGCCTGGAATCGACGCAATATTTCGGGCCGCCGAGCGGCTCGACCGCCAACGGCGTGCATGCCGCGATCATCGAGGTCGATCCGCTGACGTTCGAGCTGAAGGTGCTGAAATACGTCGTCGTCCATGATTGCGGCACTGTGATCAATCCGATGATCCTCGAGGGCCAGATCCATGGCGGCGTGTCGCAGGGTATCGGCAATGCCTTCTACGAAAAATTGTCGTTCGACGACCAGGGTCAGTTGCTCAACGCCTCACTCGCCGATTATCTCCTGCCGACCGCGCTCGAAATACCTCGGATCGAGCTCGACCATACGGTGACGCCGTCGCCGCTCAATCCGCTCGGCATCAAGGGTGCGGGCGAGGCCGGCGCCATTCCGGTTGGACCGTTGTTCGCGCAGGCGATCGAGGACGCGCTTCAGCTCTCGCGACGGAAGGTCGAGCTTCTGGAGATTCCACTCAGCCCGAGCCGGCTGTTCGAGCTGACCCGACAGGAGGGCGCATGAGAACGGCCCAAGCGTTCCGCTTGTCGATGGCCCATCCCGGCGATCTCGGTGAGCTCGACGATCTGATCGCGCGCGGCACCATCGAGGCATCCGACGTCGTGGCCATCATCGGCAAGACCGAGGGCAATGGCGGCGTCAACGATTTTACCCGCGGCTATTTTACCCAGACGCTGATGGCGCTGCTGTCGCGGCATTTGAACCGGCCTGCGGCGCAGTTGATCCGCGAAATCCCCTGCGTACTCTCCGGTGGAACTGAGGGCGTGATGAGCCCGCATTACAGCGTCTTCTGCGTCAGCGAGACGGATGCGGTGCCAAAGCGCGCCCCGGTGCTTGCGATCGGCACCGCCTTCAGCGCGCCCGTCTCCGCCGAGGATATCGGGCGGCGGGCGCATGTCGAGAGCGTGGCGGCAACGGTGCGGCAGGCGATTGCCAATGCCGGCATCGAGCGGATGGAGGACGTGCATTTCGTCCAGGTCAAATGCCCCTGTGTGACGGTCGCGCGCGCGGCGGCGGCGATCGCTGCGGGCAAGACGCCGCTCACCAACGATCCCAACAAGTCGATGGCCTTCGCGCGCGCCGCTGGCGCCTTTGGCGTCGCGCTCGGGCTCAACGAGATCAAGGCGGACGATTTCACCGACGTTTCGCTCTTGTCCGATTTCACCATTCAGTCGCCGCGGGCCAGCATTTCGTCCGGTGTCGAGGTCGAGAGCAACGAGGTCGTCGTGCTCGGCAACAGCTCGTATTGGGCGGGCGACCTGCGCATCGCGCATCGGCCGATGACGGATGCACTCGACATTGGCGCGATCGTCGACGTGCTCGCCGATCTCGGTATTGCCGCCGAGCCGCAAGTCTCCGCCGCCGACCTCGGCCGCATCGCCTCCATTCTCGTCAAATGCGAGCCGGATCGGCGCGGCAAGGTTCGCGGCCACCGCCATACAATGCTCGATGACACCGACATCAATGCGCAACGCCACATCCGCGGAGCGGTCGCAGGTCTCGTCGCCGGCGTGATCGGCGATGGCCGCATCTTCGTGTCCGGTGGTGCCGAGCACCAGGGGCCGGACGGCGGCGGTCTGATTGCGGTCATCGCTGCGCAGAGCGGAAGCGGCTAGATGCGTATCGTCATCATCGGCGCCGGCGTTGCGGGATGCGTCATGGCGCGGCGGCTCGCTGCTCTTGATGGCGTCGATGTCACATGCCTGGAGCGGGTGACAGAGGACGACCATTCCGAGGCCGGCACCGGGCTCAATGTCGGTCCGAATGCGGTGAAGGCGCTCGGCGCGATCGATCCCGAGCTCGCGGCGCGGATCACTGCGGCGGCTTTCGTCTGGTCCAACTGGCGGATTTCGCTGACCGACGGCACCGTGCTGTTCGACCTCGCGCTGAAGGATGTCGCCGACGGTCCGGGCTGGCGCATCCGCTGGTCGGAGCTTTATCGCGTGCTGCGCGAGGCGGCCGGCGACAACGTCGCCTATGGCTGCGAGATCACGGAGATCGCGCGCGACGCCGCCGATCCGCGCAAGACGGCCGTCGCGTGGACGCGGCATGGACGCCGGCATCGGCTCGATAACATTGATCTTCTGATTGCGGCCGACGGCCGCTACTCGGAGGTGCGGCGGACGATGTCGGGCGATGTGCCGGTGCGGCTCACTGGTGTCGCGATCTCGCGGCTGCTGGTGCCCGATACCTCGCGCGGCCTGATCGACGATTACGGGCAATGGTTCAACGGGCCGAACCGGCTTCTGGCCTTCCGCGTGCCGCCTGACCATGTCTACGTCGCCGGGACCTTTCCGATCGAGGGACAGATTCCCGATCACATGAAGACGCCGGAGGTATTGCGCGCCGCCTACACGCCGCAGAATGTAGCTCCGAGCGACCAGGCGCGCTGGCTGATCGATCAGCTCGCCGGCAACGTCGCCGACACCCATTGGGCGCGCATGCAGGAGCACGACGCGCTCTACCGTGCCGCCGATTGCAACGTGCTGTATCTCGGCGACGCCGCGCACGGTATGGTGCCGACGTTGGGGCAGGGCGCAACGCAGGCGATCGAGGATGCCGCCTGCGCCGTCGCGCTGATCACCCAGCGCCACCAGGCCGGCCAGCGCGATGCCGCGCGCTGGTGCGAGGAGATCGAGGCGCTGCGGTGCGACCGTATGCGCTTCGTCATGGAGTTCTCGCTGGCGGCCACCGATACGCTGCTCGCGGGCGCGGATCCGGTCGCGGGCACGCGGCACAAGACAGGGGAGCCGTTTCGCGGCAAGCTGAGGGCGCTGTATCGTGACATCGGCCTGCCGCTCGTTTGACAACAAGGCGTGAGGAGACGTTGAGATGACCAATCTGCCGCTTGCAACCGTGCATGGCCTCTATCACATCGCGATCAAGACCGACGACCTCGCCGCGACCCGGAAATTCTGGGTCGACATCATCGGCCTGCGCGAGTTCCCGCGGCCCGATTTCGGCTATCCCGGTGCTTGGCTCGGCTGCACCCAGCCGGGCGGGCTCGCCATCATCCACGTCTACGCCGGCGGCCCGGCGCTCGGGCCCGAAGGCAAGGCGCCGGCAGGAACCGCCGCGATCGATCACGTCTCGTTGTCCTGTTCCGGCTATCGCTCCTACGTCGCGCGCTTCAAGGCGGCGGGCCTCGACTGGCGCGAGTTCATCGTGCCCGGCACCTCGTTGTGGCAACTCTTTGTCTACGATCCCTCCGGCGTGCAGCTCGAGCTGACCTTCGAATGCGGCGGCGAGGGCGAGGAGAAGCCGGATGTGTCGCCGGGCCGCAAATATGTTGCGGGCGCGAGCTTCTTCGACAGGGCGACCTACCCGAAGCTTGCGTGACACATGGTCGACCGTGGTCCGCTATGGACGTTATCGGCACGCGAGCTTGCGCACGCCTATGCAGACGGCGCCTCACCACGTGAGGTGATAGAGGCGACGCTGTCGCATATCGCCGAGGTCAATCCGCGCCTGAACGCGATTGTCACGCTGGATGTGCCCGGCGCGCTCGCCGCGGCGGATTCGAGCGGCAAGCGCTGGCGGGACGGCAAGCCCGCAAGCCCGCTCGACGGCGTGCCGATCACGATCAAGGACAACATCCTGGTTGCCGGCCTGCGCGCGACCTGGGGCTCAAAGCTCTATCGCGACTTCGTGCCCGATGAGGACGAGTTGCCGGTGCGTCGGATGCGCGAGGCGGGCGCCGTCATCCTCGGCAAGACCAACGTGCCGGAATTCACCCTGCACGGTTACACCGACAATGCGCTTTTCGGCACTACCGGCAATCCCTGGAATCCGGCTCTGACGCCAGGTGGCTCGAGCGGCGGTGCGGTGGCGGCGGTCGCCAGCGGCATGTGCACGCTCGCACTCGGCACCGATGGCGGCGGCTCGATCCGGCGCCCGGCCGCTCACACCGGCCTCGTCGGCTTCAAGCCGTCGCGCGATACGGTGGCGCGCGGCAAAAGTTTTCCGGCGATCCTGGGTGAGTTCGAGGTCATCGGCCCGATCGCACGCTGCGTCGAGGATGTCATTCGAATTATGGATGTGATTGGCGACCCGAAATGGAGGGCGACGGTCGATGTGCCTGTGCCGCCGCAGCTCCGCATCGCCTATGCGCCGACCTTTGGCGACGCGCCGGTCGATCCTGTCGTTCGCGATGTGATCGAGCGGACGGTCGCGCAGGCGCGCACGCTGGGCTTCGACATCGAGACGCTGTCATCGTTCACTCTGGCCGATCCACTGGCCGAGATCTGGCCGGTCATCAGCCAGACCGGCGTTGCTTGGCTTCTGGACCGGCACCGCGATTGGAAAGACAAGGTTGCGCCGGCCATCGCGGAGATGGCCGCGGCCGGCAGCGAGTACAGCGCATGCGACTATCTCAATGCGCTGGATGGCGTAGCCGCCCTGCACCGGTCGTTCGATGCGCTCTTCACGCAGTACGATTTTCTGCTGACGCCGGCCGCCGCGACCATGCCGTGGCCCGCCGGCAAGCCTCATCCCACCGTGATCGACGGCCGCCCGGTGGGCCCGCGCGGCCATGCCGTGTTCACGCCGATCGCAAATGCGCTTGGGCTGCCCGCGATGTCCTTGCCCTGTATCGTCGACGACGGCGCGCTTCCGGTTGGACTGCAGGTTATTGCGGCGCGGGACCGCGACAAGACATTGCTCAGCTTCGCTCGCGAGCAACAGGGCAGGCTGTTCGCGCATCGCTGGCCCAGAAGCGTTTAGCGAGGCGGGTGATCCTCAGGATCTCCGACACTCCGATCGACGAAACGCGGGAGGCTGGCCGGAAATGCGATGATGTCTGCAACGGCACGTTCACGGCGACTTCCGTTCATTCCACGTCGAACTTGACGCCTTGGGCGAGCGGCAGAGTGCGAGATGTCGACGCCTGACGACCAGCAGTACGGTGGAAAACAGTTTGCGCCTTATGGCCGCGTGCAGTTTTTCGAATGCCGGCTCATCGTCCCCGACATCCGCGGCAAGAGCCGCTCGAGTTCGGAAAGCTGAGAGCCATGTGCGATGCCGCAGCCAAGGTACGGCAGGAGATCAGCTGACGACGCACATGAGCGGGCCTACGCTGCGTTGCACAGTTTTGCTACAGATCGGCATGTTTTGCGGCAGGTTTCGCTGCAACAACGCGCTTGACATCATATCTGATCTCAACGACCGTATTGTGCGAGCGTAGGGCAAAACGGCCCATCAACGCGGTGAGTTCAACCATTTCCAACGCCACGCGTTTATCGCGTGTTCGGTTGGCGGCGAGGGCGCCCTCGGCTTCACAGCCGACGGGTGCTTTTTTGTTTTGGATCGAGTGATGACGCAGAAGCGGTATCGGATCGGCGTGATGTTCTCGACGACGGGCTCCTACAGCGTCGTCGCGCGCTCGATCCTCAACGGCGCGTTGTTGGCGTTCCAGGAGGTCAATGCGAGCCGTGGCGACATTGGGCCTGGGAAAACAACCGCATCTTTCGCGAGGCATTGATCGCTCGCGGCGGCGCCGTGCTCGCCGAGCGCTATCTCCCGGTCGGCGATACAGAGGTCGACCAGGTGATCGCGGCCATCATCGATCAGCGCCCCGACTTCGTCTTCAACAATCTGATCGGCACCAGTGCCTATGCTTTCTTCCGCGCGTTCCGGGCCGCTTGCCGCGCCCGCGGCATCGATCAGGCATCCGAAATCCCGGTCGCGAGCTGTACGCTGTCGGAACCGGAATTGCCCGAGATCGGGCTGGACGCCGTCGACGGACATCTGTCCTCGAGTGTCTATTTCTCCTCGCTAAATTCTCTGGAAAATGCCGCGTTCATTCGCGCCTATACGGCATCCTTTCCGGAAGGACCGGTCTCGTCGGCAGATGCTGAATCCTCCTACATCGCCGTCAAGCTGCTCGCGGCGGCATTGTCACAGGCCGGCACTGACGACGCCCGCACGGTGCGCGCCGCCGTGGCCGATCAGCGGTTGCGCGCCCCGCAAGGAGAGGTCCGCATCGACCGGCAGACCTTTCACGCTTGGCTCACGCCGCGGATCGGCCGCTCGGCCGCCAACGGGCAGTTCGAGGTGCTACTGGAATCCCGCGAACCGATCGCGCCCGATCCTTACCTCGTTCAGTCGTCGCCGCGCTTTGCCAGCGCGATGCGCTCTCCGCTGTTGAAGGTGGTGCAATCATGAGTTCCCGACTGCTACAGAACTTCAAGGGCGGCCGCGCCATCGTCGTCACCCGGCGAGGGGGATGGGAGAGCACGCTCGAGACGACGCTGGCCAAGCTCGGCGTCTCCACCGAATATCCAGAGATCATTGACGGTCGCGCGCAGATCGACGTTGCGGGCCTCCAGGCCGATCGCGACATTCTGTTCGTCGACGGCGATCTCGAAGGCGCGGTTGCGATCGAGGTCAACCCCGCCTCGCGCTTGCCGCCGGTGCCGGTGATCGGCCTCGTCGGTGTCGAGGCGCCGAGCCGGCTCAAGGCGCTCGTCAATCTCGGTGCGACCTCGTTCCTGCGCAAGCCGGTGCATGGCGGCGCGGTCTATACGTCGCTCTTCATGGGCATCAACCAGTTCCTGCTGCGCGCCGAAATGTATGAGCGCCTGCAGGGCCTCGAGGAGCGCCGCCGCGGCCGCCGCGCGGTGATCCGGGCCGTCATCCTGCTGATGCAGCAGGGCGGCCTCGACGAGGAGGGTGCCTATTCCCAGCTCCGTCGCGAAAGCATGCGCGCGCGGCAGAACATGGAACTCTATTGCGAGGAGTTTCTGAGCAAGCGGGCGAAGCCACCCGATACGACCGGCCGCACGACCGGCATCATGCTGCAAGGCGGCGACAAGCAAGCCATCTAGGAGAAGCAAAATGAGCAAGTCTGTATTGCGGGGGCTGCGTGCCGCAGCCCTCACGGGGACGCTTGTCCTCGGATCATCCATCGGATCACACGTGGCGCTCGCGGCGGAAAACCCGATCAAGCTCGGCGTGCTGGAGGATCAGTCCGGCGACTTCGCCGCGGCCACCATCGGCAAGGTTCACGCCATCCAGCTCGCCGCCGACGAGATCAACAAGGCGGGCGGCATCATGGGCCGGCCGCTCGAGCTCGTTCCTTACGACACGCAGTCCGACAATACGCGCTACCAGGAGTTCATGCGGCGCGTGCTCCAGCGCGACAAGGTCGACGTCGTGTTCGCGGGCTTCTCGTCGGCCTCGCGCGAGGCGTATCGCCCGATCGTCGACCAGTTCAACGGCTTCGCCTTCTACAACAACCAGTACGAAGGCGGCGTCTGCGACGGCCACATGATCGTCACCGGCGCGGTGCCGGAGCAGCAGTTCTCGACGCTCATTCCCTACATGATGGAGAAGTACGGCAAGAACGTCTACACGCTCGCTGCCGACTACAATTTCGGTCAGATCTCGGCGGAATGGGTGCGCAAGATCGTCAAGGAGAACGGCGGCAAGATGGCCGGCGAGGAGTTCATCCCGCTCGGCGTGTCGCAGTTCTCGCAGAGCGTCCAGAATATCCAGAAAGCCAAGCCCGACTTCGTGGTCACGCTGCTGGTCGGCACCGCGCAGGCCTCCTATTACGAGCAGGCGGCGTCCGCCAACGTCAACCTGCCGATGGCGTCCTCCGTCAACGTCGGCCAGGGCTACGAGCACAAGCGCTTCAAGCCGCCGAGCCTGAAGGACATGTACGTCACTACCAACTACATCGAGGAGATCGACTCGCCGAAGAGCAAGGAGTTTTATGCCAAGTTCAAGGCGAAGTTCCCGAGCGAACCGTATGTGAACCAGGAGGCGGAAAATTCCTATCTCGCCGTCTATCTCTACAAGCAGATGGTGGAGCGGGCGAAATCGACCAAGCGCGAAGACATCCGCAAGGTGATCGCGATGGGCGATGTCTGCATGGATGCACCTGAGGGCAAGGTCTGTATCGATCCGAAGAGCCAGCACATGTCGCACACGATCTATCTCGCCAAGGTCGGCGCGGATCATTCGATTTCCTTCCCGAAGACCTGGGAGGACATCAAGCCCTATTGGCTCGGTGAGGCTGGCTGTGACCTCACCAAGAAAGATCCGATGGCTCAGTACACGCCGTCGAATCCGCCGCCGAAACCCTGACGGCGGCTGGTCGCCCCGGCGTACCGGCGCGCCGGGGCGATCACGGTTACCTGCGACGGCAACGTCGCCCCTCTCATCGATCTGGTTGGTTCATGGACATCGCGACCCTCGTATTCTCGGCGCTCTATCAATTCGGCGACGCCTTCGCGTTCCTGGTGCTGTCGGCCT
>WNGR01003651.1_pt1 | contig 16743 bp, 13 predicted proteins | sample 5407581 | NCBI WGS metagenome assembly WNGR01 (sample SAMN13153383, study PRJNA577476) | soil metagenome | isolation source: 80 cm soil or saprolite under Garry oak tree replicate 2 | place: USA:California | collected 2016-06-15 | reverse complement strand
AAATGTCGATCAAGTATGTTTGCGGGGTTGATATCGGAAGCCAATCCTGCGCAGGCTGCATTCTGCGGTCCGATAAAAGCGTGGTGGCCAAAGCGATCCGGTTCGCCAATGCCAGGGAAGGATGGCAGGTCTGGGAGGAAAAACTGGGCCAGTTGGATGCGACCCCCAGTCAGATCCTCATTGGGATGGAAGCGACGTCTCGGTATGGAGAGATCTGTATCACGAGTTGGAACAACAGGGGTATGTGCTCCGTCTGTTGCATCCTGGACAAACCCATCAGTTTCACCAGCAACAGGGGTTACGTGCCAAGACCGACCGACTCGACGCGATGACCATTGCCAGAGTGCTCTTGAGTGGAGAGGCAAGGGCTGGCTATGTGCCAAGCGAGCAAGTCACGACGTATCGAGAAGTGGTCCGCTTGCATACCCAACTGAGCGATGAGGCAGCAGCCTACCAAAATGAGATCCAGGCCTTGGTGGTCGTGCTCTTTCCGGAGTTCACGCAGGTCACAGCTCGACCCTGCTTACCCACCGCTCATGCAGTCCTCAAAGCTTTCCCTAGTGCCCAAGCCGTGGCAGAAGCAGGCGTTGAACCTATCGCGGTGTTGCTGCACCAGATGCCCGCGCATTTTGGCCGTCCGACGGCTCAGAAATTGGTCGCCTTTGCCAGAAAGAGTGGGAGCAGCGGAAGAGCGGTCTCTGGGCGATCCAAGAGCCTGCAGATTCTCTGCGATCAACTGGAGCATACCCAAGCGAAACTGGCGCGTTTAGAAGCCGAGATGGAGCAACTCCTGACAAGCGATCCGGGGGTGAAAGGGCTCCAACAGATGCCCGAATTTGGTCGCCATTTCGGTGGCGGTCTTGCGTGCCGAATTGGGGGATGTGCAGTGTTTTGCGCGCACTGATGAAGTGATTGCCTACGGTGGGATGGACATCGAAATCAAAGAGAGCGGTCACAGGATCGGCAAAGCCAACCCACGGGATGCTTTCTTCCACCCCAGCGCTACTTGGCAGTGACCGCGTGGTCCGAAGTCTCTTTCATCTGTGGTGGTGCGCTACAGGCGCATGAAGCTTTGTTGTGTAACGAGGTACCGTTAAAAACGGCTTGCGATTAGACGCTAGTTGCTGGGGAAATTCTTTAGCAGAGACCCTTAGCCTTTTCAGAGAAGGCAAATCTAATGTATTGCTGAGATGTTTTTTGCAATCCAAGTATCAATGTTGTCACCATTATGGAAGACTAAGGGATTTTCATCTGCTGTAGGTGGTTCCCATACTTGAAGGATTTCTTCAAAATCTTTATCTGTAACATCACGCCTCGCTTGCTTTTTCCTGTTTTCAAGCAAGCGCTTGCGAGCAATACCTTCTGGTGTGTCAACACAGATAGTCACTACCTCAGCCTTCAGTTGAGTGGCAATGTGTCTTGCCACTTGCCGTTCATCTTTTGTAAAGTTGCGTGAAGCATCAATCACAGTCTTCCTTGACTGTAAATAGCTTTCAATGAGTTTGTCTGTCTCATGATAAATCCTGACCCAATCTGCGCGACTTAACTCTTCATCCTTACTCTCAGGTCCATATAAGTGGAATTTCATGTCGTCTACATCGACTTGCGCATAGTCGAACCGGTGAGCGATGGCTTCCCCTAGAGTAGACTTTCCAGCAAAGGAAATGCCACAAATGATAACGAGCTTACTCATAGGCAAATTATACCAAACGTATACAAGATGCCATCCCGCAAGTCGTGTAAAGGAGAAGGAGGAAAAGAGCATCTCTAGACCAGATACTACAGGCATAGACTGAATGATTCACCGTCATCGTGACCACGCAGGGTCATGCACATCGTGTCCAAACAACCAGAGAACATTTTCGGCTTGCACAGACGCGAACGCGGGTGGGTATACTGAAAAAGCGTGTTGACTGTCTTCCTCGTTGTCCAGCAAGGAGGCTGCTATGGAAGCTGAATGGATGGCCAAACGGGCGACGCTGCGCTGGAGGCTCGCACACCCATCCTGAGTGGACACAGAACGAGTACGCGGCTTTTCTGCACTGTTCAGTTGGGTGGGTGAAAAAGTGGAAAAAGCGTCTGAGGGAGGCTCCGCCCGATGATCTCTCCGTCTTACATGTCCGTACACGTGCTAGGCGCACGCCCTTTCCACTCCCGGACCCTGCCGTCGTCGAACGCATTGTGCAGATCTGGCAAGCGCCCCCAGAGAACTTACAACGGGTTCCTGGCTCTCGTACGATCCTATACTATTTGCATCGGGATACACAGTTGCAAGCCCAGGGCGTCAAACTCCCCCGTTCTCCTCGCACGATTTGGAAGATCTTGCGTCGAGAAGGCTTGATTCTCCCTCTCCCTGTCAGACGGCGCAAGCCCTTGCCAAAACGGGAACCGCTGGAAGAAGTGCAAGTGGATGCGCAAAGATGTGACGACCGTTCCCCCCGACCCGCAGGGCAAGCAACAGCATGTCGTGGAAACGTGCAACTTTGTGGACGCAGGCACCTCCATCCTGCTGGAAGCCCGGGTGCGCGATGATTTCCGTGCTGAGACTGCCTTTGATGCGGTAGTCGCCTTTTTGCGCCGATATGGTTTGCCTTCTATGCTCACCTTTGACCGCGATCCTAGATGGGTGGGGAGCCAAAGTGGGAGAGACTTCCCTTCTGCTTTCCGTCGCTTCTTGCTCTGCTTGGGGACCCAGCCAAACGTCTGTCCGCCCCAGCAGCCACAGAAGCAAGCCTACGTCGAACGCTTCCACCGCTCCTACAAATATGAGTGCTTGTTGATACATCGGCCTGGCACGCTCTCAGCCACCATCGAAGTAACGCGGCAGTACCAGCAGCATTACAACTGGGAGCGACCGCATCAAGGCCGTTCCTGTCAGAACTTGCCGCCGCGTGTGAGGTTCCCGGAACTCCCTGGTCTTCCGGTGCTGCCGCTGGAAGTGGATCCGGATCGCTGGCTGGAGCGGCTTCATGGGCGTATCTATGTGCGGCATGTGGGGAGCGATGGCTGCGTCACCGTCGACAGCAGGCCGTACTACGGAGGACTAGAGCATAAGGGCAAAACCGTTGCTCTGCTGGTGCACTCACCTGATCGCCACTTCGAGGTGTGGGAAGGCCCTACACTCATTAGGCGACTGCCCATTAAAGGCTTGCATGGCGCTCCTATGCTGCTGGAGCACTTCATCGCCTGGATGCGAGAGCAAGCCGTGGCAGAAGAGTGGCGCGGCACATTCCAAACCAGGGCTTTCGGGTGGCGGCAACTGGCCTTGTGGGATGATGCATCCGCCTGACAAGATCGAGGGGACAAGCGTCTTGCTTGCCAGCTGAATCCCGCTGGAAGCCATGTCATGGTCTTTTTTCTGCTTTTTTGAGCCTGGAAGATTGGTGAGAGCGCTTTTGAGTCACCCGATGCCTGCGGAGACACAGAAGAACCTCTTTCATCTTCCTCTCGTTCGCTGGTTTTTCTCTCTTGCTCTTCGGTTGCTGGGCTACGATGAACGGGCTCCTAACAAGTCACGATGACGGAGAATCATTCACCGGCGAATATATAAAATCTGTTTAAATAGTGTATAATGGAGGCATGGCCCAGGAGAACGAACGGTGGCAGCCATTTTGCGCGTCATGGGACTATCGAACGCCCAGCAGTTTCAGAACTATTACCACGTGCTCAATCGAGCCAAATGGTCGAGCCGAGCACTGAGCTGGGTTCTGCTGCTGTTGCTCGTGTCCCTGTTTGTAGCAGAGAACGCCTCTGTGGTGAGAGGGATAGATGAAATGATTGAGCGTCGCCGAGGCAGCAAAATCGCCGCCCGAGGCATCTATCGTGGTGCGGTCCGTTCGAGCAAAGAGTTCTTTGTCAAAACCAGCGGACTGTGCTAGATCTCGATGATGCTGCTCACGCCGATCCCTTGGGCTGGACGTCTGTGGGCCTTGCCTTTCTTGATAGTTCTTGCACCATCTAAGCGCTATCATGACCAGCGCCAGAAGACGCACAAGACGATCACGGACTGGACGAGACAGATGATCCGGCAAGTACACCGCTGGCTGCCAACCCGGCAACTGATTATCGTGGCTGATGGAAGTTATGCCGTGCCAGCGTTTCTGGCGAACCTGGTTCGTGTGCTTCAGGTCACTCTGGTCATGCGCCTGCTCCTGGATGCGGCGCTGTATAATCCAGCACCTCAACGGGAAGCGGGCAAGAAAGGTCGGCCTGTGATCAAAGGCCAACGCCAGCCCACCCTGGCCAAACGGCTGGTGCCTGGCATGGGGGCGTCACCTGAGCGGTAGAGATCGCCACCGATACGGCCCTGTGGTATCACCCGGGCATTCCTCCTGTGGCCATCCGCTGGGTGCTGGTCCGTCCTGAGGTAAAGTTCGCTTCGCAGGTGGTGCTGTGTACCGATCAAAAGGCCGACCTTTTCGGGCACGCTGGCGTTCGTTCGTCAGCATCTGTGGCCCTCCAACTTTTTTGCCAGGTCGTCTTCTCAGCACGAGGTGGTCGAAATTCCACGGGCGCTTTTTGATCGCCTCGTGGACACCCTTGCTTTCACAGCCCAATTTGGATAGAGTCTAGCTAAGTAGCTACCTATACCTAAGTACATTCAAGGAACTATTGCGGAGAGTTATATACTGTTGGGATAAGGAGGGACCCATGCGACCATTTCAGCTTCCTATTCCCACAGGAGAGCAACTCACTGCTTTAGATGAATTATACCGTACGACGCGCCAGGTACGGATGCGCACGCGCGCCCAGATGGTGTTATTAGCCGTCGAGCAGCACCTGACGGCTCCTGCCACTGCCGCGATTGTGCGCGAGGATGACCAAACCGTCCGCACCTGGCTCAAACGCTGGATAGCCGAAGGAATCGAAGGATTGCGCGATCGGCCTGGCGGCGGGGCTCCCGCCAAAATCACCAAGGAGTATGAAGAACAGGTGCTCGCCTCAGTAAGGTTGCGGCCTCGCAGCCTGGGGCAGCCCTACTCCATGTGGACCCTCCAAAGACTAGCTGACTATATGGCGGAACAGACAGGAATTCGAGTAGGATATGAAACGGTTCGTCAGGTGCTCAAAAGAGGCGAGATCGTGCTCAGTCGGCCTGAGCACACGATCAGCAGCCCCGATCCCGAGTACAAAGTAAAAAAAAGACGATTGAAGAGGCGCGCCATAGCTTAAAAGAGGGAGATGTGTTTTATTACGCTGATGAGTTCAATCTCAGTTGGCTTCACACTCTGCGTGCAATGTGGAGCCCAGTGGGGCAGCAGGTGATGATTCCGACGCCAGCTCAGCCAGACAAGTCCTATGGGATAGGAGCAGTGAACTATTATACGGGCGAAACGGTCGTCCAGTTTCAGCGTCATAAGCGCGCGATCCGGAAATTGCTCAGTTGTTAGAGGCTCTGCTGGAGAACCATCCGACGGGAACAGTCTATGTCACGTGGGATAATGCTAATACACATGAGGATGATGAAGTAGAAGAAGTTGTACGAGCGGCAGCAGGCCGATTAGTCTTGCTGTCTTTGCCGACATACAGTCCCTGGCTTAACCCCATCGAGATGTTGTGGCGGCATTTTCGCCGAGAAGTGACTCATTGTGAATTGTTTGAAACAAAGCAGGCATTGTTTGTAGCTGCTCGTGACTTTTTCGACCGCTATAACCAATGCCCACAAACCATTCTGTCAGTGATCGGCTCTCATGCCGAAAAAGTTGCTTGATTGTACTTAGGTGAATGAGTAACTGCTATATCAGTAGAGGAGAAATATCGATGCTAGATAATCATGACAAGAGGAAGCAACTTTCGGCAGCGAAACAAGAGTTTCTTGCGCCGCAGTTACTAGGCTCTAGTGCTAGCCAGACGAATGCAGAGACAAGTAGCATTTCGCGACCTTTAGACACATTCGCAGTTCAGTCTTTTGCGCAATATCGGTTCTGGATGGTAGAACAGTTACATCCAGGTACTGCAGCCTACAACATATCCATGGCTACCCGCTTGATAGGGCCGCTCAATATAGCTGCTTTGGAAAAGAGCCTCAGTGAACTTGTCCAGCGGCATGAGTCGCTGCGCACAACGCTTTCTATGGTAGATGATCAGCCTGTGCAGCGCATCGCGCCTATAGCTACCCCTTTCTCGCTTTCAACTGTCGATCTACGTTCTCTAGGTGTTACTGAATGCGAACAAGAGATGCAACGTCTTACCCGTTGCGAAGCCCGAACACCTTTCGATCTGACAGCGGGACCACTTTTTCGTGTGCAATTGCTCCAACTAGACAATGAGCATCATGTGTTGCTGGTGACGCTGCATCATAGTATTGCCGATGGTTGGTCAATTAGCATCTTCAACCAGGAACTTAACGAGCTCTATACGGCATTTTGCTACAACAAGCCCTCACCACTATCTGAACTACCGATCCAGTATGCTGATTATGCTAGTTGGCAGCGTGACCAGTTCCAAGGTTCCGTGTTGCAAGATCAATTGATCTACTGGAAGCAACAGTTGACAGATCCACCTACCGTTCTAGAGCTTCCGGCGGATCACCTGCGCCCAGCTAACCAAACGTTTCGTGGGGCAACCTGGTCATTTACAATCCCTTCAACAGTTGTTGAACCAGTACGTGCTTTGGGTCGACGAGAAGACGCAACCCTCTTTATGACGCTACTGGCAGCGTTTCAGGTACTCCTTGCCCGATACACAGAGCAGGACGACTTCCTGGTAGGGTCTCCAGTTGCTGGGCGCACGCGTACTGAACTCGAAGGGCTCATCGGCTCATTTGTTAACACACTAGTACTGCGTGCAGATTTATCTGGCGAGCCTTCATTCCGGACGGCGCTCAGCCGCGTACGTGAGACATGTTTGAATGCTTATGCTCACCAGGACTTGCCATTTGAGAGGCTGGTCGAGGAACTGCATCCCGAACGGGACTTGAGCCGGAACCCTTTGGTGCAAATATTCTTCGCCTTTCACAACGTCCCCATGAAACCAATGGAAATGCAGGGCTTGCAAGTATCTCAATTACTAATCGAGGGCACTACGGCTCGCTCTGATCTCACGATGGATCTGACTGAAGTACCTGATGGGCTTCAAGCGACCATTGAGTATAGTACTGATTTGTTTGAGAAAGAGAGAATCGAACGACTCGCGCAGCATTACCAGCAGTTGTTAGAGGGAATTGCAGCTGACCCCAAGCAGTGTATCTGGCATCTCCCGTTGCTTACTCAACCTGAGCAGTGGCAGTTGTTAGAGAAGTGGAATGCGACGCAAGCTCCCTATTCCCGTAATCGTTGCATCCACCAACTCTTCGAAGTACAAGCGGAGCAAACTCCTGATGCGGTAGCAGTGGTGTACGAAGATCAACATCTAAGTTATAGTGAATTAGATCGACGAGCCAATCAATTGGCACACTACCTCCGAAAGCTCAATGTAGGGCCAGAAGTGCTCGTAGGGCTATGCGTGGAGCGGTCGCTAGAGATAATGGTGGCCTTGTTAGGTATTTTGAAAGCGGGAGGTTCATATGTGCCGTTGGATCCTAGTTATCCCCAAGAACGCCTTACCTCCATGCTCACCGACTCTCGAGCTCAAGTAATACTGACACAGCAGCATCTCCAACAGCACTTACCCGTAGGACAGATGCACATCGTTTGCCTGGATAAGGACTGGGTTCAGATTGCCAAAGAGCCTGACAAGAAGCCAAGCTCTTTGACTAGTGCTGACAACTGCGCATATGTCATCTTTACCTCTGGTTCGACTGGTCGCCCAAAGGGCGTCCAAATCCAGCATCAGAACGTTGTGAATTTTCTTGAATACATGCGTCAGAAGGTGGATATGAGCGATCAAGATAGGCATGTTGCTGTGACGACACTGTCATTCGATATTGCAGGGCTTGAACTGTATCTGCCTTTAACGGTTGGTGCCTGTGTCGTGATTGCTCCACGTCTGGCTCTCGCCGACGGAACCACGTTGCGCAGATTACTGGCTACCTCTGGTGCAACATCATTGCAAGCCACTCCCGTTACTTGGAAACTGCTTTTAGATGCCGGATGGACGCCAAACACAGATATACAGATGCTGTGCGGAGGAGAAGCACTTGCCAGAGAGCTTGCCAATCATTTATTAGATCATCAGGAAAGGCTCTGGAATCTGTACGGACCAACAGAGACTACGATCTGGTCCACGATATATAGGGTGATGACCACGGATAGAGCAACGATTCCGATAGGTAAACCAATTGCCAATACACAGATCTACGTGCTTGACCGGCATCTGCAGCCAGTCCCCATCGGCATACCAGGTGAACTGTACATTGGCGGAGATGGATTAGCACGAGGCTATCTCCATCGCCCGAATCTCACTGCCGAGCGATTCCTGCCCCACCCATTCAGCACTCAACCAGGAGCGCGCCTCTACAAAACGGGTGATCTGGTGCGCTATCTATCCGATGGCAACCTAGAGTTTTTAAAGCGTACTGATCAGCAGGTGAAGATCCGAGGATTCCGAGTCGAACTGGGCGAGATCGAGGCCGTACTCCTCCAGCACCCCCGTGTGCAGGACTGTACGGTTGTAGTACACGAAAATCAACGAGGGGACAGATACCTCGTCGCTTACATCGTGGCACGACAAGGGCAGACAGTGAACGTGATTAGCGATACACTGCGTCAGTACATGCGTGAACGATTGCCTGAGTATATGATACCTGCCGAGATTGCTGAACTAGAAGCACTTCCTCGTACATTGAATGGTAAGGTTGATCGCCAGATACTCTCCAGAACAGAGTATACATCGCACTCCATATCGCATCAAGGGACCTATGTAACTCCTCGGGATGAAACTGAGGTGAAACTTCAGTTCCTCTGGAAGGAGATTCTCGATGTCTATCCGATCGGAGTGACAGAAAACTTTTTTGATCTAGGAGGTCATTCCCTCTCCATTGTGCAGTTGCTCACTAGAATTAAACGGGTATTTGGGCGAGAACTCTCTCTGACGACCCTTTTCCAATATCCAACGGTGGAAGGCATTGCGCGTATGTTGCGTGAGCCAAGTGAGTCAAAAGATGACCAAATCTCCTCTCCGTTAATCGAATTGCGCCGTGCTGATAATGGATGGCCGTTCTTTTGTGCCCATCCTGCCGACGAGAATCTCGTGTGCTATTTCGCGCTCGCTCGTTACCTTGGGGAGCGACAAAGCTTCTATGGACTCCAGTCGCCGATTTTCTACGGCGATGGAAAAACCTCCTATCGCGTTGAGACGGTTGCATCATCGTACGTTAACGCAGTGCGCAGCATTCAGCCGCACGGCCCCTACCTACTCGGAGGTTGGTCCACTGGAGGAGTGTTCGCATTTGAAATGGCGCAACAGTTATACCGCCAGGAGGAGCGAGTTGCCCTACTTGTCCTTATTGATACGCCTGCCCCACCTTATAGTAATACCGACGTTTACGACGTAACAAGTGCAGTTGTGGATTTCGCGAGTTTCCTCGGGCGTCATAATGTGCATAACCTCTCAGTTACACACAAAGAGATAGAGTACCTAACGCTCGACGAACAACTACAGTACGTACTCCACGCAGCGAAGAAGATTAATCCTTTGGTGCCAGATAATCTAATTATCCAGGAAGGAAAGCGCTTAGTCAAGACCATCTTGATGTCTAGCCAAGCCATGAAAGTGTACCAACCGCAAGTCTATCCTGGTCAAATTACGCTCTTGCGTGCTCGTGATACTAAGCATAGAACGAACGATGATCTTTCACTTGGATGGAATACATGGGCACTCCAGCCAACTGAAGTCTACATGCTTCCTGGGACGCATAGCTCAATCATGATCGAGGATAAGGCCCTGCCCGTATTAGCTGCGTACTTGCGAAAATGCATCGAAAAAACTCGAAAAATGTGAAACCCACTACCAGGGAACGAGCCTGTTGCACCATCCACACATCTAAGAAGGTAACCGTGTAGGTCCTATCTAGATTTTCGACAATGATATCGTCCTACCGCGTCAAGCTTTATTGGGTTGGTTGACATTCCACCCGAAACACTTGTGAACGCTATTATGATAGAGAGCAACTCGCTGGTCCAAAAGTGAGCCACTGGTCCCAAGAATCCGCTATACTCGAAAGACAATTCGAGCGAGCGGAGGGAAAGAAAGGTGTATCCCGTGGCACTTCGAGACGAGATTCGCACCTGGGTGTTGATCCAGGGGAAGAGCCAGAGGGCAGCGGCCCGCCACTTTGGCCTCGCACGTAATACGGTCGCCAAGCTCCTTGGGGAAGAGCCTGCCCCCACAGAGCGTCGCTATCAGCGCCAGGCTGGGCGCAAGACGCCGGTGCGCGACACCGCCCTGCCGCACATTGAGAAGTGGCTCAACGAGAATGAATGGCTCGAGCGCTGGGCGCCGAAACAGTGCTGGACAGCTCATCGCATGTGGGTGGAACTGCGCAAGTTGGGTATCCCGATCGGAGAATCGACCGTGCGCATGTTTGTGCAAGAGAAGCGTCAGCCAGTGAAACCCGCCTTCGTGCCCCTCGACTTTGCTCCAGGCGAGCGGGCAGAGTTTGACTTTGGCGAAGCGACCGTCAAGATCAAAGGCCAGTTGGTGAAAGTGCCTTTTCTGGCCGGGCGACTGCGCTTTTCAGGGGCGATGTTTGTCGAATGCTTCCCCACCCAACGGCAAGAAGCGTTTCTGCTCGGTCAGCGCCATGCCTTCGAGTTCTGGGGAGGAGTACCCCGTATGATCGTCTACGACAATCTCAAACCGGCTGTGCTCCAGGTGCTGCAAGGACATAGCCGGCGAGAGCATGAGGGGTTTCTCCACTTCCAGAGCGTCTATCGTTTCGAAGCGCTCTTTGCCAATGTAGCAGCTGGGTGGGAGAAGGGAAGCGTCGAAAATCTGGTGGGCTATGCGCGCCGCAACTATCTCGTGCCTCTCCCAGAGGGCGCTGACCTGGAAACGATCAACACCGCCCTGCGAGAGAACTGTCTGGGTGATCAGCAGCGCATCATGGCTGGGCGCACCGACCCCATTGCCTCGCGCCTCGTGTTTGAGCGCAGGGTCCTGGGTCCTCTGCCGACTCACGCGCCGGATGTGGGGCCAATAGCAGAGGTGCTGGTCCATTCAACAGGCCGGGTGCGCTTTCAGACCAACGACTATTCAGTGCCGATCCAGTATGCCTACCACCGCTTAACCCTGAAGGCCGATCCATTCCGGGTTCGCCTCTTTGCAGGCGCAGACCTGGTGGCTGATCATCCCCGCAGCTACCAGAAGTGCCAGGTCATCGAGGACTGGCGGCATTACGTTCCCTTGCTGCTGAAAAAGTCGTTTGCGGTCCCCTGGGCCTCGGCCTTGCGGAATGCGGATCTGCCCAGCAGCTTTGAAGCGGCGCGCCTGGATCTGGTGGCACGCCGCTCCGATGGGAATCGTGAGTTCGCGCGGCTCCTCGAGTTGTGTTTGACGCATGCGATGGAGGCGGTGGAGGCAGCTCTTGCCCAGGCGCGCGAGCAAGGAGGATGGAGCGCAGACACGGTGCGGCACTGGCTCAACTTCGCAAGTGCGCAGGATGCCGCTCCGCCCCCTCTTGATCCCTCTCAGTATCCGGCGTACCAGGGGCTGACGCCACCCCCAGACCTCACGCTCTACAATCGTTTGCTGGAGGTGCAGCCATGACAGAAGAGACCCGCAAGGAGATTGTCATGACCTATCTCAAGCAGCTCCGCCTGAACCGGATGGCGCGCGATTGTGAGCCAGCTTCCCGTGAAGCGGAACAACGAGGATTGGGGTATCTGGGCTACTTGCAGTCTCTGCTTGAAGGCGAGCTGGCTCATCGACAGGAGCAGCAGATGCGCCAACGTCTCAAAGCCGCCGCCTTCCCTTATCAGAAGCGCCTGGAGGACTTTGACTTTTCGCTGATCCCTTGCGTTTCCAAGGTGCGCCTTCTGGAACTGGCGCAAGGGGCCTTTCTGACCGGCCACGACAATGTGCTCTTCATTGGTCCGAGCGGGATCGGGAAGACCCATTTGCTCATGGGGTTGGGGCGAGCGTTGTGTTTGGCTGGCTATCGGGTGCTGTTTCGGTCAGCGGTGACGCTCGCCACTGAACTGGAGGTCGCCCACAAGGAACTGAGGCTCCCACGGCTCCTGGCGCACTACCGTCGCTTTGACCTGATCCTGGTGGATGAGTTAGGCTACTTGCCTTTTGCCAAGCAGACCTCCGAACTGCTCTTCCAGTTTTTCAGACTCTGACCAACATACTACAGATCAGTATCATCCACAGTGCCAATTCATTCAGGTGACGGCGCCCCACCACCCGCTCCAGGGCCAGGTGTTTCCCCTGCTGCGCACGCTCAGCAAGCAAGGAGAGACCTACGTGGTCATCCAACTCCCCTCTGGGGCCACGCAGCAAGTGCCTGAACGCTGGACCGATCAGTGTCCAGCCCTTCCCTCCCCGCAGGTCGTGCCCTTGTGGAGCATGACCAGCGTCCGTTCGCTGCTTGATATACTGAAGCAGCTACAGGATCGTCCGGACCACGAGGAGGTAATCGATGGATCTTCCCCCACCCATGTGGCTCACGTTTTCTCACCAGGCCCAGCGCGACCTGATCGCGCAGCTGGGCGAACTGCTGCATCGTCATCTTCACGCCCAACGCATCGGAGGAACTCATGAGTCATGCTGCTGCCATTCTACCCCATCATCTGACCCGCACGGCGATGGTCTACGTGCGGCAATCGACTCCCAAACAACTGGTAGTGCATCAAGAGAGTACCCGGCGGCAATATCAACTGGCCGAGCGCGCGAGAGCCCTCGGCTGGCCTCAACCCCGCATCGTGGTGGTGGATGAGGACCTGGGCCGCTCTGGGGCCTCAAGTGAGGCGCGCCTCGGATTTCAGCGCCTGGTCTCCGCGATCGGGCTGGGGGAGGTCGGCCTGGTGCTGGTCACCGAAGTCTCGCGGCTCTCCCGCCTCAATAGCGATTGGCACCGGGTCCTGGAACTCTGTGCGGTCTTTGACACCCTGCTTGCCGATGACGAAGGCATCTACGATCTGCGCGATCCCAATGACCGCCTGGTCTTAGGGTTGAAGGGTACGCTTTTTGCTGCGGAATTGCATATTCTCCAAGCCCGCATGCGCGCCGGTCTGCTGAACAAAGCGCGGCGTGGGGCGCTCGAACTGCGGTTACCTGTCGGACTTCGACGGCAGCCTGATGGCACCGTGGTGCTCGATCCCGATGAACAGGTGCAATGGACGCTGCACACCCTCTTCGAGCGCTTTGCACGGCTTCAAAATGCCCGGGCCGTTCAGCGCTCGTTTCAAGCCGAAGGGCTGCTCATGCCCCGCTTCGTCCAGGATGGGACGGACCAGGGGCACCTGGTGTGGGTGAAGCCAACCTACCAGATGCTGACACAGGTGCTCATCAGTCCGGTCTACGCCGGGATGTTTGTCTACGGGCGCCGCGTGCAGCAGACTCGTCCAGGCGATCCGCCCCACCGCTTTGCGCATCGGCTGCCTGAAGAAGAGTGGGAGATCGTCGTGTCGGGCGTCTACCCCGCCTACATCACTGAGGAGCAGTATGCGCGCAACCGGGAGCAACTGCGGGCCAATATGTACAATTTTATCCATCGCCGCCCCGGTGCGCCGCGTGAGGGCACAGCATTGGTCCAAGGACTGGTCCTGTGTGGCCGTTGTGGGCGACGCATGCAGGTCCACTACAGCAAGCAGGGGCCCCGCTACGTCTGTCGGGACGACGCCATGCGCTATGCGACTTCCACCTGCCAATCCTTTGGGCAACGCTACCTGGATGAAGCGATTTGTGGGTGCTTCTTTGAGGCGGTGAAACCGGCCCAACTCGAGATGCTCCTCGCGGCGCTCTCGACCTTGGAACAAGAACGCCAGACGCGCGAAAAAGGCTGGCAATTGCGGCTGGAACGGGCACGCTATGCGGTGCGGCTGGCCGAGCGCCAATATGATGCCGTCGATCCAGAGAACCGGCTGGTGGCTCGTGCCCTCGAAAAACGCTGGAACGAGGCTTTGGAGGCCCAGAGCCTCCTGGAACGGGAATATGCCGTGGCCCAGAAAACCACGCTGGTGCCCTTGACCCCAGAAGAGCAGGAAGCGGTTCGCCAGCTCAGCCTGAATGTGCCCACCATCTGGGAGGCTCCCACGACCACGATGGCTGATCGCAAGCGGCTCCTGCGCACGGTCGTTCAGGAGATTACGCTCACCCCGACCGCACCCCGCACGGCTTCGATGACCATCCTGTGGAGCGGTGGGGTGACCACAAGCCATGAGGTCATCTGCCCTCCGATTGGCTGGCATTGTCTCGCTTCCGCCGCACTGGTGGAGCGTCTGCGCGATCTCGCCAGTCGTCTGCCAGACCATCAGATTGCCGAGCTGCTCAATGCCCAAGAGGTACGCACGCCGACAGGCAAACTCTGGACGGCTGGGCGAGTGGCCAGCCTGCGCAAGCAGCATGCGATTACCACCGCGTGTCCAGTCGAACCGGGAGCAGTCTCCGTGCGGGGCGATGGCCTGATCTCGACGACCGAAGCAGCACGGCGGCTCCAAGTCTCGCGTTCACTCGTGAATGTGTGGCTCGTACATGGGGTGCTCACCGGCGACCAGCGCGCTACCGGATCGGATCACTGGGTGCGCCTGACCGAGCAGGAAACTGCCCGCCTCAGTGGGCAGACGCCCTGCGCTGATTTCCCCACCATCCATGACCTGATGCGCCTGCATCAGTGCTCGGCTGAGGAGGTCTGGCACTATGTGCGACGGGGTGGCTATCTGCCATACCGTCGGCGCGCTGGGCGCCGTTGGGAATGGCGTTTTTGCTCACAGGATTGTCTCGGAGCGTAGCCATCGGGTACAATCAGATACATGAATACCATGAAGCAACGGATACCGTTCGTTGTCTAGTTGGAGATCTTCGCAAGAGAGGGACGCATTATGAGTAACGAGGTAGCGACCGCTACGAACGAGCCAGCATCGCCCTCACCTCGAATCTGGCGTTTGCCCAATGGACCCAAGTCTTTGGCAATGAGCAAATGACGGCTGCCCTCTTAGATCGGCTGGTCCATCGCAGTCATATTCTGATGATGGAAGGTGAGAGCTTTCGCTTTCGGCAGAGTTTACAGAAACAGGACTCATCGTCCTGATCGTTTGAATGGCAAGGAGGTGGCTCAGTTTTGCAACAGCGCGCGGCTCACTATCCTCTTGACGTTTACAACACTCCGAAAACGATTTTCAGGGCGATCAAACAAAGCTTGACGCAGTAGGAACCTGTTGAGTCTCTATGCCAGTGTGTCCACAAGTTGATCCAGTTGAGTAATGCGGGCAGCCCATGTGTTGTGCTCGCAAAAGTAAGCGATTGTACTTACTTCATCAGCCGTTAGCTTCATCCGATCGCTCTCTCTGGCAAGCTCAACGAAGTCCGACGCATCCTTCGCTGTTCTAACTCCAGGATACAGCTCGATATCAGGCATACCAATCTGAACCACAACGGCACCTGCCCCGAGATATTCGAATACCTTTAGCGGAGACACTGCAGCAGTCAAGTTGCTGGGTTTGAAAGGAATTAAGCCCACGTCTGCTCGCTGCAGCCAAGGAACAAGATCATCGTGCGGTACCTCGGGAATGAACTCCACATTTGGCAACACCTTCAGTTCCTCTATGATGGCAACCGTCCTGGCGAGAGCGTCTCTATCTGACTCCTCTGGAGCAGGCTCAATAGGTCCAAGGAAGGTGAATTGGTGATCTTGGAGTTCGTGAGTAACGAGCCGGACCAAATCCCAATCAAACCAGGACCCAGCCATGCCCCCCATATATAAGACACGCTTAGACGTACTAGGTGGTCGCAGTCGCATATCCACAGAGGGCGCGATACGCTCCAGAAACACACGGTCAATAGCGTTCGGGATAAGGTGTTTGTTGATCTGTGCAGGCAGGCGATTCAGCAGATGATGAGATACGGCGGTAACCGCATCGGCTCGGTTTACATAACGTGCCTCAGTAGAACTGTCTCCCCATGGTGTCCGTGCGAACTCATCCCACAGATCTATTATGTCGTATAAGAAAGGTATTTTCTGGAACGCTGATGATTCAAGTACATCAATATAGTCCTGAACGGGAAAGTGAGCACGCACATAGTGGGGTTGCAGGCGGTTCACCACTTCTTCGAGAGTAACCTCACGCTCACCCGATAACTCGGCTGCGTATGGCGACATCGGCGTCACCCGGTTAGGAGAGATGAACTGATAAAGAGCAAGTCGGGCGTACTCTTTCGCTCTGGCGTTTCGCTCGATTTGCGAGCGACCGTTTGCTTCAGCGACATATACGTACGCTTGAGAGCGACCTTGCCGCAACTCCTCAAGAGGCAATTGATGGTAGCGCTCGCAGCCTGCGTATACCCAAGGCTGATAATAGCTCAGAACAAGCGCTCTCTTACACTCCAGTCTAGTTGGTACCATTGAACCTGCCTTTCAAAGTGTGTTTAAACGTACTGAATTATAGATCTTGCAAATTGTTTTCGCACCAAGTTGGGTGTGAGAGGCATTCCAGCCATCTCGTTAACCTGAACTTATGTCACTCATTATATCTACTCTATCGGTGGTCAGTCAATTCGCGATGCCGGTCTGGCAGGGCTCATATAATAATTAGCAAGAGCAGCCAAGAAGCCAACCCCTGTATGGGGTAGCCTGATGGAAGCAGCGGGAAAGCCGGGGTTAGGGCTTGAGGCCTGTGGAGAAACAGTGACCTCCATATGTAGACG
>WNGR01003650.1_pt1 | contig 16746 bp, 14 predicted proteins | sample 5407581 | NCBI WGS metagenome assembly WNGR01 (sample SAMN13153383, study PRJNA577476) | soil metagenome | isolation source: 80 cm soil or saprolite under Garry oak tree replicate 2 | place: USA:California | collected 2016-06-15 | reverse complement strand
GCGCCAGATGCGTATAGGTGCTCGTGGCGGCTAAGTTGGCGTTCGTGGTTGAAAAGCCGAGTGTTGGCGCGGCGAGTGACGAGAACGCGCGCGGGAGACGCCGGAACCGCAACGCAGAGAGTCCTCTCGCTCCGGCCCTTTGCTCGGGACGAACGATCTCCGGTACCGGGAGTCCGGTGGTCTCCACCGGAGTCCAAAAACCGGAGCTGGTGGGATGGTCGTCTGCGGATGAGTCCGAGTTCTCGGATACGTATAGAGAGAATGAAGGCGCGAGAGCGCTTGGCGCAGGGAACGGACGCGTTAGCCGACAGGATTGGCGGGGTCTGCCGAAAAGCATGCGGGAGTATAGCATATTATCATCTGGTTAGCAATAGAAATTGTTCGTTACCTTATGAGTATTCTAGTGAAAGAGCGACTGTTTCGAACGATCTGAATATTCGAATCTGCTTCACGTGAAACATTGTTCGAATCAACGATCGGAGCGTCGCCTCTGCGAGGTGCTTCACACAGCTTAGGGCCTCGAGGCTCTTTCTAAGGGGGTATGCCAACGGAACGAGGCGGCCTTCACTGCCTCGTAATTTGCGTCGAGGGCCGATTGGAGCAAGAGGATTGCGGCAACGCGCCGTAGCATTTCTTGAACGTAGCGAGCTTCGTCCTTAGTCAGCGGGCGGTCCAGTAGTTTTTCCTCCCGATATGACAGCCACTTTTTGATTACCTGATACCCGCCGACAGTATAGGCCCAAACGTTTTCTGGCACGTTTGACCAAAAAGCCTTTTCGTTTAAATAAACATCATAGGTCGTGTCGCCGAGGTAGGTGAAAACCTCCTTTTCGGGGAGTCCCAGCGCTTTGCAGCCTTCGAGCAGGGCCTTGCGTTCGGCGGGGGAGTATTCGCGCTCAGCAAGGTTGCCCTTGCCGGGTATGGTGACGCCGCCCCTACCGGCGTGGCCCCACCCCGCTTTTAGGGCGAGGTCGGAGTCTTGAAGGTTGCCGCCACCGACGCGCGTGATAACGCCGATAAGCCTAACCTCGGGCCGAATCTCTCCAGAAGTTACGCCGCTGACGGGTGAACCAGCGTCGAGCAAGGCGGCGATTTGGTGACCCAGCACTGCCGAGACCGAGAGCGCCTCTTTAGAGTTGGGAAGAGGGATTCGTGGCCAATCCTGACGAATGCCGTCCTCGTTCTCCCGAAGATAGGCTGGTGAATAGCCGATCGCGAGGGCGTGCATCCATAACCCTGAGTCCTTCGGTTTGGCGAGCGAGTCCAGGTAGGCACAAGCCGCGGGGGAAAGATTTGGAGCTGCCTCCGCCTCGCCATCGTGTGACGTGTGCAGAAGCTCAATTTGTGCCTCCGCCCGTTTTCTTCCTGTTAACTTTGAGGGGCGAATTGCAAGGGGTATGTAATAGGCATCGGTATTGAGGGCGTGCTGAAACCCGACGCAAGATGTGAAGAAGAACGGTACGCCTTCGGGGTTGGCAACTCCCTTTCTACGGGTCATGATTGTGGCATTGCCCGGCCACAGTTGCTCGATGTACGCCGGTCTTGGTTCGTTCCAAAGTGGGCGAAGACCGGTGTAGTAGCACCATCTGATGTCCATCGGCCTCATTAAAAAGGGCCGAACGTTTTCCTCCCGGAATAAGGACCGCTTCAGTATCTTTTCTCGCGTTTTCTTAGCGTCGAAACGGGCAAAATTCTGGTAGAAACCGTGCCCTAAGGCCCTAGCTTCTTCCCAGCTCGTTTCTGGGTCTAGGTACACCCTCATTCGCTCTTCCAGCTTGTCCTTATCAATGTCGATTAGAGATTCTTGGCGATTCTCTAGTATTCCGAGCGTCGGGGGGAATTGACAGAGCATATCGACGGACGGCCATGATCTGTACCTGCGCGAAACTTTCTGAGGGCGGAACGAGAAACGGTTGCTCGGCGAGGCCTGTGCTGGCAAATAGTGGCTGTCGCGGTCTGGGTCGTTTAGGCTGTCGAGAAGTCTGGACCTTCTTTCGGCCGCTCGGGCGTCGTTCAGGTCCTCTCGGAAGAGTACTTGCTTGTCTGTGGGCTGCTTCCCGCTCTTGACCCACAGTGAAACGGCAACTCCCTGTTGAATGCCCGGCGAGAAGCCGGATACGGCGAAGACCGTTTCACTGGTGCGTCCGTCTGGCGCGTATTCAGATATCTTCCTGTTCCCGTGCATGTTCTCAATCCAGAAGCCGTCGAACGAGTGTAGAAGATGCTGGCGGAGAACCACGAAGGATGGATCGCTAACCCAGGAGTGGTTAGAGATGTAAGAAACCACTCCGCGGCCTGTCATTTCCGCGATGCGCCGTTCCGCTAGGCGGAAGAATCGGATGTAAAGGTCCTCGAGGTTGAACTTCTTGATTTTCCACTCCCTTACAAGTCCCTCTTTATAGGGTTCGACTAGGCCTTGCTCTTCAGCCGGACTGATGCCGGCGAAGGCGTTGTAAGGCGGGTTGCCAAGGATGACGAGGATCGGGGTCTCGCGTTTGACGTGTTCGGCGGCGTCGCGCTCTTCTTCTAGTTCGGGGAAAATCAGATGCTGCTTTGGCCCTTTAGGCGGCTCCCATCCGGTGAGAGCGTTAGTCAGATAGACCCCGATGCGTTCGTTGCCTTTTTCGGACAGGGGCGCACCGAGAGTTTGAAGCAGAAGGCCTAGCTGGAGGTGAGAGACGACAAAGGGCGCGGGCAGAATTTCGAAGCCGAAGACGCGCTTTTGTGCGGCTTCTTTGAGGTCGGCAGCGATCAGAGCGTCGTCGCCTCGCCGCGTCAGTGTTTCGCGAATCTTCTTCAAGGTTTCGACAAGATATGAGCCCGTACCGCAGCAAGGATCGAGAACATATACGTTCTTATCTGCGAGCCCGTCCGAGAGGCCGAGTTCTTGGCGGAGCACGGTATCAACACGCTCGACCATGTATTTGACGATTTCGCGCGGTGTGTACCACACACCGAGGTCCTTGCGCAGTTCGGGATCAAACTGCTGAAGAAATGGCTCGTAGAAATACTGCACTGCTTCCGACTCCTGGAATTGTGAGAAAAACTGCGCCCGATCTACGCGGTTCAGAACGGCAGCGGTCCAATCAAGGACTTCAGCCAAATTCAGCTCCTCGAGTTGGCCGGGATCGGCGACCTCGTGAAACAGTTTGCGGATCACTGGAACCTTCAGGAGGCGCGCGGCAGCGTTCCATTCGAAGCGATCTCTTGGGCTGGTAGGGCGTTTTCGTGCCCAGAGAACCCAAGCGGAGAAGACCCCATAAAAGAGTGTTTGAATCATGCTGGAGCGGAAGAAATGCTCGCCCTTCTTCCCCTGGAACTTAAGCCCAAGCGCTTCTTCAAGGGCGTTGCGGATGGCCGCGAGTGCGTCAAGGTCTATTCCTTCAATGCGAACTAAGGCATCTCGCGCATACGAGGCTAGGAAAAAAGCGAGATCCTCAGGAGCCGCAAGCGGAGCGGCGTGCAGCATTACACGCTTTAGGTATTCAGCGAACCGTAAGCCATGCGATTTATCCGTGATGCGCGGGTGGGCGGCTGCGTCCCAGAAGTCTTTCTCGCTTGTGGCGAGGTTGTAGGGCTCCAAGATGGCAGGTTGCCCCTCAAAATCGTGACCCACCAGAGCAAACTGGCGCAGGTTCGTGACCAGTACCTGGCGATAGCGATTCAGATAGCGGATCACCTGCTCCCCCAATGCGAAGTCGCGTATCTCGTCGCGCGGGGGCTTTACTTCTATAGCTCCCCTTGTGGGGAGCTGTCCTTTCTTTGGTTCGTGGCGTGAGTTTCTGTCAAATTGCTCTGCGGTGAACAAGCCGCCATCTGGCAAGCCTGAACCGCGATTAGCGATATGGATGATACAGCGAACGCGAGGCTTCAGCGTTCTCCCGACTTCGTTGAAGAGCGTTTCAAGCGCGCCGTAATAAGAAGTCGGTCCACACCGGCGTGGGATGAATGAATTTCGCTAACGTGGCGTAGGAACGTTTCAAGCGGCGTCATTGGAAGTGAAGGCGATGGGTATTTAGCACATGCGGTTTGGGCGAGCAATATGCCGCGTGGCGGCGGTTTCCAGGAGGGTTTCGCTGTGTGTCGCGAGGATTTTCGGAATGCCGCTGCGGCGGGCGGCCTTTGTTGAGCGGCGAAAGCTCATCCTCTTGGTAGACGTTTCGCCTCAAGAGGTAGACTTTTGCGCGCCCCGGAGGGGCCACTACTTCCAGGAGTCTTCGGCTTTCTTGTGGAGCGAATCGGGGGTGAGTTCGATCAGCTCCATGCGGATGCCGTTGGGATCCCGGATATTTGACAGCAGCGCTTTGGTGGGGCCGCTGACACGCATGTCCTCAACCGTGCCGCCGGCGGCACGCAGCTGCGCGATGGTGCTTTTTATGTCCGAAGTTTCGATGCCCATGTGCGTGACACCCGCCGGCACCTGTGCGCTCGCCGGGGCCATTTCCAAAAACGTGTCTTTATTGATTTGGAAATAAGTGGTGGTGGGCTTGCCGTCCGGGCTGGGGGGGAACTTGAATGCGATCTTGTAGCCCATCACCTTGGTGTAGAAATTCAGCGATGCGTCATAGTCGTTAACGGCGATGCCCACGTGATTGAGCCGGAGCCCGGTCCTTTTCTCCTGGGCCGAACGATTCTCCTGGGCCCTACTGGGCCTGGGCTGCATCAAGACTGTGCCGACGACGATTCCCGCGACAAACAGGGTCACTCCGCGCAAATAGACTCCTACTCCCCGCATGGACGGCCTCCTGGACCACGTGATTTTGCTCAAACCATACGCCTAACACCCCAACGCACGCAAGGGCGGGAAGTCAGTTATAATGCCGCGAGCTTAGGGAACCCTCGGTACGGTCCGCGGGCATGTACAATACCCCAGCATGCGCAAGAACGCCGCATGCCGGGCGCCTCGGCGCAGTTAAGTTTTAGGAGGGAGATACCAGCCATGAAGAAATCCGATAAGAGCTTGGTCGATCGGCGCAAGTTTCTAAAGGGCGCGGCTGTGGGCGGTGTGGCGACGCTGGTCGCCAGCACCGGAGTGGCGGGTGCGCAGCAGTCGTTGGTGGCGCGCTCCGCAACGGTACCGCCAATTCCGCCGAAGGAAGGCGATCCTGCAACGGAGGTCAACGTTCTGACCGCCGACCGGACCGGCTCCGACTTCATGGTCGATGTGATCAAATCTCTGGGCTTCGAGTATGTGGCGGCGAACCCGGGCTCGAGTTTTCGCGGCTTGCACGAATCGCTCGTCAACTACGGCGGGAACAAGAATCCGGAGTTCATCACCTGCTGCCACGAAGAGTCGTCTGTGGCGCTCGCGCAGGGCTACTCGGCGGTGGAAGGAAAGCCGATGCTCGTGCTGGCGCACAGCACCGTGGGATTGCAGCATGCGTCCATGGGCATCTACAACGCGTGGGCGGGCAAAGCACCGATTTTTATCGTCCTTGGCAACACCATTGATGCGGTGGAGAGACGTCCGGGCGTGGAGTGGAACCACAGCGCGCAGGATGCCGCGGCCATGGTCCGGGATTACACCAAGTGGGACGACGTGCCCGTCTCGCTGCCGCATTTCGCCGAATCCGCCGTGCGCGCATACAGGATCGCGATGACTCCGCCGAGGGAGCCCGTGGTATTGGTGGCCGATAGTACTTTGCAGGAATCGCCCATTCCGCAGAACGTTTCCTTGCGCATACCGAAGCTTACGCTCGATGCCGCGCCGCAGGGGGATTCGGGTTCGGTCGCGGAAGCTGCCAAGCTCTTGGTGGCAGCGGACAATCCCGTGGTAATCGCCGGGCACGTGGTGCGCTCGCAAGGCGGCATGCAGCAGTTCATCGAATTCGCGGAAGCGCTGCAGGTTCCGATCATAGATCAGGGCGGCAACTTGCCGTCGCGTCACCCGCTCAATCAATCGCTGGGCGGACGCGGATTGATATCGAATGCGGATGTAATCGTCGCCCTGGATGTCGAAGACTTCTGGGGCGCGCTCCACAACTACCGCGATCAGTTGCACCGCAGCTCTCAATCGATCACGCGAAGCAACGTCAAACTGATCAGCATCACCACTCGCGACCTCTATCTCAAGAGCAATTACCAGGATTTCGAGCGCTTCCAGGATGTCGATCTGGCCATGGCCGCGGACCCGGAGGTAACCCTTCCGTCGCTAACCGAAGCGATCAAGCGCTTGACCACGGACGATCGCAAGCGAGCTTTCCAGGAGCGCGGCGCGAAGCTTGCCGCTGCCAGCCATAAGGCCGCGGAACAAGCGCGCGTCGATGCCACCTACGCTTGGGATGCCAGCCCCATCAGCCTCGCGCGCCTCTCGGCCGAAGTTTGGGCGGCGGTCAAGAGCGAAGACTGGGCCGGCGGCATCGGCGGCGTGGAATGGAACTATGAAAAGTATTACCAGCGCACGCGCCTGTCGAGTGCGGCAGGGGTTGGCTTCCAGGCGCCGTCCGCGGTGGGCGCCGCGCTCGCACAGCGGAAGTATGGCCGGCTCTACGTCCACCAACAGAATGATGGCGATCTGATGTATGCGCCGGGAGTGCTCTGGACTGCCGCGCATCATCGCATCCCCATGCTCTGGGTCATGCACAATAATCGCGCTTATCATCAGGAGGTCATGCACCTTCAGCGCATGGCCAACCGGCACCAGCGCGGCATCGCCAATGCCGGGATCGGCACGACCATTCTCGATCCCAACATCGATTACGCCAAACTGGCGCAGAGCATGGGCTGGTATGCGGAGGGCCCAATTAGCGATCCCAAGGATCTGGGTCCGGCAATTCGGCGGGCCGTGGATGCAGTAAAGCGTGGCGAGCCGGCCCTTCTGGACACGGTCACGCAGCCCCGCTAGGGAGGCAGCCATGAGAGATTTTCGACAGCACTCGTTCGTCGCCTCGATAGCGTTTGTGGCGCTGGCGGCATTAGTGGCTCTCTCGGCGCGCTCGGTGGCCATGGCGCAAGGGCGCCCAGAGGCGGGAGCGCAATCGACCAGCGCGGCGCAGAAAACCGATAACACTCCGACCGGAAACGCCAAGAACGGCAAGGCGATTTACACAACGGCCGGCTGTTACGAATGCCACGGCCGCGAAGCGCAAGGCGGGGCGGGAACGGGGCCTAAGCTTGGGCCTGCTCCGATTCCGTACGCGGCATTTGTCTTCCAGGTGCGTACTCCACGGGACCAGATGCCGCCGTACACGGCCAAGGTGCTATCGGATGCGGAACTAGCCGATATTTACGCGTTTGTGCAAGCGGCGCCGCAGCCACCTAAAGTAGATTCCATTCCGCTACTGAAGTAATTCGCGAAGCGCCTCGAGGACCGAGCGGATCAAGTGGGCATCCCCTTACGCGACATATCCCGGCGCCCCGCGCATCGTCCTGTTATCACCATCTCCATTATTGTGATCAATGTGATCGTGTTTTTTCTGGAATTGGCGGGCGGCGAGGCATTCGTACAGCAGTGGTCGGTGATTCCCGCAAATATCGCGGCGGGTCATAATTGGGTGACCATCTTTACCGCCATGTTCATGCATGGCGGCTGGATGCACATCATCGGCAACATGGTTTTCCTGTGGGCTTTTGGTCCGGAGATCGAAGACGCCATGGGGCCTTTGCGCTACCTGGCATTTTATTTGCTCGGCGGCTTAGTAGCGTTCGCGGCGCAAATCGCAGCGATGAACAGTTCCACTGTCCCGAACTTGGGTGCCAGCGGCGCGATTGCGGCGGTGATGGGTGGCTTTCTGATCACCTATCCGCGAGATCGGATTCGCACGCTGCTTTTGCTGGGCTGGTTCGTCACGGTTACTGTGATCCCTGCGGCTGTGCTGATCGGAATCTGGTTTCTGCTACAGCTGTTCAGCGAGATCGGCGCTGTAGCGCAGGCGCAGTCCGGCGGGGTCGCCTACATGGCGCATGTGGGCGGCTTCGCCTTCGGGGCTATCACGGCGAAGCTCTTCGAGGACTCGCGCCGCATCGCCGCCCAGACCTTGGATTGAGATTACTTTTCTAGAAGGTGTCCGCGTGAAGGATTTCCTCGCTTGGCGGCGCCGTTCCGCAACGAACGCGAAGCCAGTGAGACAGAACCAGAGCCGGCTAGAAGCCGGCGCTACAAAAAGGGGCCCTACATGAGGGGAGCCGTTCGCTCACGCGGGTACCTGCCTCATCGGGAAGCCGAGCATCCGATTTATTTTGTAACTTTCCGCCTGGCTGATTCTTTGCCTCGGGAATTGGTGGCGCGGTTTCGCAAGGAACGCGAAGCCACCAAAAAGGCAAGGGCGGTCGGCACGTCGCGTGCCGATAGCGCACGTGTACGCGAATTGCGGAGCTTGCTTGGAAGAGCGGAGCGTCATCTTGATAGCGGACTCGGCGAGTGCCACATGCGCGACTCTCGTATCGCGAAGATCGTGGCTGATGCGATTCAGCACTTTCAGGGTACGCGCTACGAGCTCTTTGCGTGGTGCGTGATGCCGAATCACGTGCACGTGGTGTTTTCTCCCCTGGGCGAAAACAGGCTGGAGAGTGTTCTGCATTGCTGGAAATCCTTTTCCGCGCTCATAGCCAATCGTCTTCTCGGACGGCGGGGACATTTCTGGCAGCGCGAGTATTTCGATCATTTGGTTCGAAGCGAAGGATCACTGCTGAAAATCATTCGTTACGTCAAGGAGAATCCACGGAAAGCTGGTTTGCGAAGCTGGCCGTGGGTGGGAGCAAGCTTGTAGCGCCGGCTTCTAGCCGGCTCTGAATCTGTTTCAATTCCACCACTTCACGCTCTCGATCGCGCCCATCTCTTTTTGTCTGGAAAAGTTTAACCAAAAAACTTTAGCGACGGCCACGCTTTCGAAAGGGGAATGCGCGGATTGCGGCAGATGTATACGGGAAGATTATCTTCATCGGGAACTGCATAGGGGTCGAGGATCGTCGTCGCCTTCTGGACATCTGCAAAGAGGAGCCGTAGTTTGTCGAGGTCCATGCCCACGGCGATTACGACATTGCCCGAGGAGTCCCCGGGGCCCCACAAATAATAGTTATTATGAGGGCTGATGGCCCGCGGCAAACCATAAGACGGGCCGAAGTAATCGATGGCGCCGGCTTCACCATAATTAGCGGCGAGAATCGCGCAATGAGCCCGATCCTCGGCGGGCAAGCTCCGATAAACCGAAGCTACGAACTTCGCCTGATCGGGCCAGCCAAACATGTCGGCGAAAAATTGCGGCAACCGGCCTGAGTCGTAATTTTCCACGCGCACTTTGTGGATGTCCCAGAAATTGCAATACGCCGCGGCTGCCCCTACAGGCAGGATTGGCAGGGCAAGCGGCGCGGCAACCATTCCGCCGACGGCCAGCGGGATCAAAATGGCTCGGCGCGCCCATTGCCAACCGCGCTCCTCGATGCGGCTCTCGATCCACACTGCGCCTCCTGCAAACAGCATCGGGTATATCGGCGCAAGGTAATAGATGCGGCCCTTCAAAACCAGCATCTGCACGAGAACAAAAACATAAGTCCATCCCAGAAAGCGGTAAGCGCGACCTTCCTTGTTCACAAAAAAGAACCACAGACCTGCCAGAACCACCGGAAAGGCTAAAGGATGGACGAGGAGCGCCTGTTCCGCGAGGAAGCCGTACCAGGAAATTGGCGCGTTTTTAAATCTAGCCGCATTCCGCAGAACTTCGATCGTTGGAAACTGGTTGGCGATTTCCCACCAGAGGTTCGGGAGAAAAATCAGAAACGCGATCAGCGCCCCGAACCAGACCCAGAAATTGCGCAGGTAGCGTCTGCCGGAGGTGAACAGCAAAGCGAGAAAGAACGCCAGGCCAAAGAATAGCGTCGAATGCTTATTCAGAATTCCCACACCCGCAATAGCGCCAAAGAGCAGCCAGAGGCGAAGCGAGCCGCCCTTGACTATGCGGATGGCTACGGCCAGACAGCCCATCCAAAAAAGCGGCTCAAAAGAATTCATGGAAAGAAAACTATCCATGGTCAGGTAGATCGGACAGAAGAGGACAACCACGGAGGCAAGGAGCTGCGCGAAGCGGCGCCCGCCAAATTCGCGCACCATCCATGCGGTCAGCAATACTTTCGCTGCAGCCGACAGGGCCGGGAAAAAACGCAAAGCGTAAAGTGAATCGCCCAGGAGCCGGCGCGCGAACCAGCAGATCGCCGCGATCAGCGGAGCGTGATCAACATAGCCCCAAGCGAGATGCTGTCCGCACGCGGCATAGTACAACTCGTCACGAAAATAGCCGTAGCGATTAGCGGTTAGCAGGTGGAGGGCGAATGCGGCCGTGGCGAAGGCGCCGATAAGCGCTGCATTGCTGGCAAAGCGCGTCGTATCAACGATGCCCTCGAGAATCGAGGGCTCCAGGGGCGAAGGCTCCAGAGGGATTTCGTTCGGAGCAAGTTGCGGCTCAGACGAGGCATACAATCCCGTTTTTTCTCGCCAATTCCCCATGCTGATATGCGCTCCCTTGCTCTCATCGATGCGGTCCTGGCGCAACGATACCGCTGGATTACGAACCGCCTTCGTTTAACGGCACTGTAAAGTATCAGAATCGGGCAGCTTTGGCGCGGGCTTTTGTGTCCGCAGAAGGAGCACATGCCGAGACGATCACCCTCTGGACGGCCGGAACGAGGCGCCACACGTCAGGTTGGCTCACTTCCCTGTCTGAAATAAATATTGGTGTTGACTAGAGGTGGGCAGTTGAATATTCTGCCGCGCTATGCGGCGGGGTCCCGGGACCGTTTTAATTGCTGTTCTTGTTCTTGCCTTCAGCGCGAACCTGCGGTCGGCAGCTAACGATTTCGAGCTGACACCGCGCCATGGTGTGCCCGCCAGAGTGATGTTGAAAGGCTGCCATAAACTGGACAGCATGGCTGTAGATTTCGACGGCAATGGCGATCCTTATCAGGCGCAGTGGTGGCGCTGCGGTTCCAAGAACCCGAACTGGAAAAAAGGGCGCTTTCCCATCAACTATGTACTCGTACAGCCGCCCCGTAGCCAAACCGGCCGTTCGGGAATCACGCTCACAAACTCGGGAAGTTCCGACCAGTATTTCATCGAGCAACCGCAGAAAATCAGCATTGAACCCGGTTCCCGCCAGCTATTACTTGTGTCGGGCCGCTACTATGACGCTGATCAGGGCAAAACATCCTGCCTGCTCGGGCCGGTTGGCGAACAATTCGAGTGCTGGCCTTCTCGCGAGAATGAGAGAATTGTGGAACAAAGCTCCCGAAAGCACGAAAAGAGCCTCCTTCTCGGAGCCGGCAACTTTCTGACGGGCCAGTAATTCCTTCCTCAAAGCCTTTACGTCTGTGCAAGAGGTAGCGAGCCAAGAATCATCCGCTTCTGTTCCGCTCGTCTAGGCTCGCTCGGGGATGAACAGCACCTTTATTTTCTTGACATTTTGGGCGCAGAGGCGGAATTTTAGTCACATTCTTCGACTTCCGTCGCCATGACTCGAAAGGCCCTCTCAGGAGGCAGACATGAGCTCCAAGCGATCTCTTCGTAGACAATTTCTGAAGAATGGCGCTGCGCTCGCGGGGTTTGCAGCAGGTGCTATTTCTTCACCGGCCAGTAAGCTCTTCGCAGCCGACACACCGTCGGCAGATTTGCACGCGTACGGCGGACGATCGCGATTCGAGAACGACGTGCGTATCGGCAGCCTGGCGATGTGGCCCATTGTGCCCGGCGCACGGCGAGATTACGGATTTCGCTCGCCCCTTCAGGATTCCATGGGAATCATTACTCCGGCGTCATTGCACTTCATCATCTCCCACGGTCACGAACCGCCGGACATCGATCCGCGCGAGCATCGCCTCATGATTCATGGGATGGTGGACCGGCCATTGATCTTTACCTTGGACGAGATCAGGCGGCTGCCTGCAGTGTCGCGGCTGCATTTCCTCGAATGCCACGGCAATAGCGCCGCGGCAGGCCCCACCGGCGAGCCGCGCAAAGCGCTCGCGGCTACCGTCCAGGATACGCACGGACTCACCAGTTGCAGCGTCTGGACTGGGGTGCCTCTCTCGCTTCTGCTGGGGCAAGTGGGTGTGCAAAAAGGCGCGAGCTGGATCGTTGCCGAAGGTTCAGAAACCGGCAAGCACACCAAGAGCATTCCGCTGGAGAAAGCGCTGGACGATTGCCTGATCGTCTACGGTCAAAATGGCGAGGCGCTGCGTCCCGAGCAGGGTTATCCGCTGCGATTGCTCGTGCCCGGCTGGCAAGGCATCAACAACGTGAAGTGGCTGCGGCGGATCTACGTCGTGGACCAGCCGTATATGGCCATGATGGAAAGCACGAAGTACCCCAGCCCGCGCCTCGACGGCAAGTCGCGCTGGTTTGAATCCGAGATGGGGCCGAAATCGGTGATCACGCGGCCCTCTGGCGGGCAACAGTTAGGGGCGCGCGGATTCTACGAAATCACAGGCTTGGCGTGGTCCGGAGGCGGAGCTGTTCGGCGCGTCGAGGTGTCCGCCGATGGCGGGCGGACCTGGAAAGACGCGCAGCTTCAGCAACCGATCGCAGCCAAGGCGCATACGCGATTCGGCTTGGCCTGGACGTGGAATGGAGAAGAAGCAGTGCTCGAGTCGCGCTGCACCGACGATCAGGGGCATGTGCAACCGACCCTATCGGAACTCACCAAATTCTGGGGCATCGATGCGGATTACTACCGCCTGCCTCCAACCAGTGCAGATATGGGTAATTTCAACGCCATTCAGCCCTGGAAAGTGAGCCGCGACGGGAGCGTGAGCAATGCGCTACTTTAGATTTTGGCCCGCGCTCGCGGTCATCAGCGTGGCGGCGTGCACGACTGCGTTTCCGCAAGCGCCTAATTATGGCAACTTGGGGCGGACGCCGAGCAAGGAAGAAATCCAGGCCTGGAACCAATCGATCGGCCCGCAAGGGAAAGAACTTCCGCCGGGAAGCGGCACCGCCAAACAAGGCGAGGAGATTTTTGCCAACAAGTGTGCGGCCTGCCACGGACCCGCCGGCGAAGGCAGCCAGCTTGCCCCGCGCCTAGTGGGAGGCCGAGGCGCACTCAATACTCCTACGCCCTCGCGGACGCTTGCCAATTACTGGCCGTTTGCCACCACGATTTGGGACTACATCAATCGTGCCATGCCGCCAAAGCAGGAAGGTTCGCTCAGCGCCAGCGACATTTTCGCCTTGACGGCCTTCATCCTCTATCGCAACGACCTCATTCCCGAAGGCCAGGTCATCGACGCCACGAGCCTGCCCAAGGTCAAAATGCCCAACCGCGATGGATTCATTCCGCAACGCCTCGAGGACATTCACGATCTGCGAGCGCGCGGCTGCGGGGCAGGCCATTGCCCTTGAGGAGGACCGGCACGCCGGTGGGACCGACAAAAAGGAGAGCTCGGTCGCCGACAAAAAGATTTTCTGGTATTAGAGAACGAAAACCGCCCCGCCGCTTAGGCGGTGGAGAATCAGGAGAATTTCTTCGGCGCGCAGCCTGCCAGGTCTTGCCGGGAAGAGGACTGGGCAACCGAGCACAAGCTCCCGAGGCCCACTTCGATATGTTTCGAGACTGGCAGGAGATCACAAACTCAATCTTCTGTGGAGGTCCTGTGGGGCTGAGACAGCGAATGGATGTCTGGTTCTGGATCGCCAAGGAACCACCGCCGAGAGGCCACGAACGCGAGCTGAAGACCTGAAGAGTTTTGTTACGCGCTTCTCCTCAGCGCGTCGGGGTGCCCCTGGCTGATCAAAAAGTTTGTAGATCCCAACGCAGAGCTCCACTTTGTTCCGGCCGCGCAAGTAAAAGATCGTCAACGACGCGGATACCGATAACGCGCTGTGGCAACGGCCCGAGGCTGCGGGACTGAATGCGATCGCCGAGGGATTCCGACTTCTGGGCTTCAGCAATGACCACGAAATCAATTCGGCCGAGTGGATTGTCTATGACGCGCTATATGCGTATTGCCAGGAAATGGTGATCGGAGGCAAGGCCGACGGCGCCTTTCGGGAGGCGATCTGAAGTTGGCAGACGTTCACACGCCGGCTCCTCACAGCACACCGAAGACTTCTTCGACGCTGTCTATCAATATCCGGGCGGCTGGGTCGCCGACCAGTGGGGCCGCCAACGCGCATTTCTTCTGTTTCTCGCTGTAGCCGCAACAGGGTATCTCGTATATCTCTTCAGCCCGTCAGGGCCATTTCTGTTTCTGGGCCATGCGTTGGTGATGGTGTGGCAGTCGATGGGATCGCCCGCAATCTTCGTGACCATTGGTGATGCGCTGGTAAAGGAACGCCGCGCCGTGGGCTTTGCCGCGCAGTCCATACTCAAGCGCATTCCGATGGTGATTTCGGCGGTCATTGGTGGTGCGATGATGACGATTGCTTCCGAGGGCAGTGCCAGCAAGCAGCGAATACAATTCGCGAACCTTGGCGATACCTCAGCGCGTCGCCTCCGACGGCGGCGGCAGGGCGATCGCGCGCTATGACGCCAAGCGAGATCCCCACACCGAACGACGGTTGCTACTTTCGATGTTTCTCTCCTCTTCGGCTGTCCGGCTTTGGGGCCCGCCTGCTAATATCGCTCGGGGAAGAGCCAATGGGTATGGCAATCGACCAACAGTCCACCATTGCTGCGGATCGAGAGCAGGACCCACCTGAACTACATCCTGTAATTAGAACATCAGCAGCGCGATTCCTGCTCGAACACTGGCTGAGACTCTTGGGCATCTCGGCTTGCGTCGTGGTCCCCTGCTTTTGGCATCGGAATATTGAGGCGGGGGATCTCTCGAGTCACACGTATAACGCTTGGTTGGTGCAACTGATTCAGCACGGACATGCGCCGGGATTATGGCTCGCCTGGCAATCGACGAACATACTTTTTGACCTGGTTCTCAGCCAGATGGGAAACCTATTGGGCTTGCGCACAGCGGAGAAAATCGTTGTTGCCGTGGCCATACTTGTCTTTTACTGGGGAGCCTTCGCACTAGTATGCGCCTCTGCGCAGCGCGTACCGTGGTTCGTGCTCCCCTGCCTAGCCATGTTCGCTTATGGCTTCACCTTCGAGTTGGGCCTAATGAATTATTACGTCTCGCTGGGGCTTTCTTTTTGGGCTCTGGCGATTGCCTTGTGCGGCCGGGGATGGGAGCGGGCGCTTGCGGTCGCGTTGTTGCCGCTCATCTGGATGGCGCATCCATCTGGAGTCGTGCTCGTCATTGCTGCAGGCGCCTACATCGCAGTTGCGGAGATGCTGCCGTCGAGCCATCAGCTACTGCTGGTAGCCATCTCAGGATTGGTGTTGTTCTTTGGACGCTTCTATCTCATCGGCCATTACCGTATATTCGAACAGGAGCGGCCTTTCTATTTTTACAATGGCTTGGATCAATTGCTTCTCTACGGGCCACACTATCGATTACCGGCGATCTTGCTCCTTGTCGTCATTGTCGGTTGCTTGGCGAGCCATGCCATCCGCCCTCCAGCTGGAGTGGAACTACTGGCAGCCTCCCGGCTTCCGCTCCAACTATATGTCATTACGATTGTCGCCGCGCAGATGCTTCCTGATGGCATCTACTTGCCACAATACACCGTGGCTTTAAGCGTTCTCCCCGGCAGACTGACTACTATTTCCGCGGTCCTCATATCTTGCGTGCTCGGCGTAACGAATTCTCGGAAGTGGGTCCTGGTGAGCTTCGCCACTGTGGCAGCCATCTTCTTCTTTTTTCTGTTCCGAGATACCGGAACACTGAACCGCATGGAAAATCAAGTAGAACGTTACGAGAACGTCCTGCCACCAGGGCAACGCGTGATCGCCACTATTTGGCCGTTCCCAGGCGCACGAATCCAGAATCACATTGTGGACAGGCCCTGCATCGGCCGCTGCTTCAGTTACGGCAATTACGAACCTGCAACAAGGCAATTCCGCGTCCGGGCACTTCCTGGCAATCCCATCGTTACCGCAGACTCCAACACTTCGGCCGCAATGTGGTTTGGTGAATATGTTGTGCAGCCACAGGATCTGCCGATGTTTCAAATATACCAGTGCAAATTGGACATGATCGAACTCTGCATGCGTGAGTTGGCGTCGGGCGAAACCAACGGCAAGTATGGGCTTTTTCACCTGGTGCACTAGCTGACAAGTGCCAGGTACGTATGAAACTCACTCAAGAAGGGAATGTAAATTCCTTTCGTCCTTCGAGCCAATTTCTATGCAATCGAGCACAACTTACGGGGGGAGAATACTCGCGAGAACTCCCGCTGACCACTCGATGATTTCAAGGCGCAGAGCGTCGCGCATCGCCAAATCCGTTGGCTATCCGCATGCTGACGCCAAGTTCGGGGCGAAGCCAAGTCCCGAGAAGTCCTGTTCTCGGAATGTCCTATTAAAGGGGATGTCAAGAGAAAGACTTCTCTCGCGGTCCAAGGTTGTGAGCATGTGTCTCGGCATCCAGCCCCCCTGCTTGGAGGTGCAATTCCTGTTTGCTTCTCCGTGCGAAGCGATGAGATTGGCTTCCTCCCCTGGAGTGATCCTGCAGTCGTGATGGGCCGATTCGGCTCTCAAAACTGAACAAGCGTGACGGTCGCAGCGTTGCCAACCATGGTCCTATCAGACGCTCGTGGCCTATGGCTTTCTTGGGTTGTCTGTGCGTTCGAGCAGATAGACGAGTAATTCTCATGAAAGGCGTATGATCGCACGCAGACAGTGTTCAAATCGTCGGCGACAATACCCAATAAAAAGGCAGGATTCGCAGGAGTTTTGTTTTGGATGCCTTCCCGTGCCAGCCACA